>ENA-ORUQ01003287-ORUQ01003287.1-human-gut-metagenome-genome-assembly--contig:-NODE-3287-length-11320-cov-4.903063_pt1 | contig 11320 bp, 11 predicted proteins | sample MGYA00242081_ERZ509211 | MGnify/ENA primary metagenome ERZ509211 (study PRJEB26280, sample SAMEA2338785) | human gut metagenome | biome: human gut; feature: human-associated habitat; material: faeces...
GGACCATGGAACCGGCGGGGGCGTCCAGCTTGCCGGTGACCAGAGCGCCGGCGCCGACAATGCAGTGGTCGCCGATCTTGGCGCCGTCAAGCAAAATGGCGCCCATGCCGATCAAAGTGTGGTTTCCCACAGTGCAGCCATGGACGATGGCACAGTGCCCCACCGTGCAGTTGGAGCCCACCACTGCCCGGGCGTGGAGAATGGCTCCGTCCTGAATATTCGTGTTTTCGCCTACTTCAATGGGGGCCTCGTCGCCCCGGATCACGGCGTTGTACCATACGCTGACGCCTTTGGCCAGCGTGACGTCTCCTACTACCACAGCACCTTCTGCAATCAACACATCCGAATCTGAGGTTCTCTTTTTATAATCCATAGCCGGTTCTCCTTAGTTTGAAATTTGGTCGGGTTAAATGGCGAAGTTCCCGTTGACAAATACCGGGACTTCCCGGCCGTCGTGGGTGGTGCCCACAATGGACAGGTCCGGCGTGCCGATCATGAAGTCCACGTGGGTGATGGAATCGTTGAGACCGTGAGCCTTGAGCTCCTCCTTGGTCATTTTCTGGCCGCCCTGGAGGCAGGGATATGCTTCGCCGAAGGCGATGTGGCAGGCGGCATTTTCATCAAAGAGCGTGTTGTAGAAAAGAATCTTCTGGTTGGAGATGGGACTGTCGTAGGGGACCAGAGCGATCTCGCCGAAGTAGCTGGCGCCCTCATCCACGGAGATGGCGCCCCGCAGGGTCTCCTCGCCCTTTTGGGCATGGGCCTCCACGATCTTGCCGTCCCGGACGACAAAGTGGAACCCATCGATGATAGAGCCGTCGTGAACCAGAGGCATGGAGGCATATACCACGCCGTTGACGCCGGTTTTGAGCGGAGAGGTATACAGCTCTTCCGTGGGCATATTGGCTACATACTCCTGACCGGAGAGCGTGACATCGTTGCCGGCTTCCCAGATGTGTCCTTCCGGCAGCTCTACCGTCAGATCGGTGCCCAGGGAGTTGGTGTAGTGCAGGGAACGGAAGTTCAGGGCGTTGAGCTTTTCCACCCGGTTGTGGAGCGTGGCCAGATGCTGATGCCATTTTTCCACGCAGGTTCCGTCACCGCTGATGCGGACGGAGGCGAAAATGGCATCCCAAAGCTTTTCCATGGCTTCTTCCTCGCTGACGTCGGGGAAGACGGTCTTGGCCCAGCTGGGAATAGGCACCGAGGCAATGCACCAGGGGAAGCCGCCGCACATCTGAAGCCGGTCAAAGTCCTTCAGAGTCTTGCCGGAGGCCTGCTGCGCCCGGACGATGCGGCTGTGCTCCACGCCGCGGAAATTCTCGGGATCCGAGGCGGAAATGGCGAGATACGCGGCACCTTCCAGAGCGTGATCGTTGAAGAAGTGACGCCGCCACAGGGGAACGGTGTCGAAGATCTCGTCGTCGGCATAGAGGTACTTCAGACGGGCCATGGCATCGTCGTGCCAGTTCATTACCACTTCCCGGCAGCCTGCCGCGTAGGCCTCCTCGGCACACAGCCGGGCAAAATACGCGCATTCCACCGGGGAGGAGATGACCAAACGCTGTCCCTTTTGGATATTCAGGCCGATCCGAATTAAAAGAGCGGCATATTCGTGGAGTTTTTCATTCATGAGTCCATGCTTCCTTTCCAATGTTTTTCCTAATATGTGCTATTTTAGAGGATTTCTGCCGGGATGTAAAGAAAAGACCGTCAGGATTCAAAATTCGTTCACGATCGGAACAAAGAACGGGGAAAAGGAGGCCGGAAGGCCTCCTTCAAGTTGCCTGTTGGTCTTTGCGCAGACTGATGAGGGTCCCGTTGAGCTCCGCTCCCATAATAAGCGTCATGGCGCTCATGTTCAGCCAGATCAGCAGCACAATGATGGTTCCGATGGAGCCATAGAGCAAGGAATAATGCGCAATGTTTTCCACATACCACGCATACAGCCAGGAAAGAGCCAGCCATGCACCCAGGGCCGCCAGGGTGCCGGGCCAGATATTGCGCCAGATGGGGCGGCCGTCCTGCGCCATGGCATAGAGGAAGAGCAGGGCGAAATATCCCACCACTGCGATGATGGGAAACCGAAGTTTTCCCCACAATACCGCGACGAACACAGGCAGGCGGAAATGGACCACAGCATAGGCCAGCAGCCGGTCGCTGACCGTCATGAGCGTCACGGTCAGGGCGATGGTGATCATCAGCAGCAGGGTGTAGATCAACGTTTTGCACAGCTGCCACACGGCACCCCGGGGCGGTCCCAGGTGGTAGGCGATGCGCACGGAGCGCATGAGGGAGTTGGCTGCCCGGGCAGGGAAGTAAATGGAGAAGAACAGGCCGAAGAGCATCAGCCGCAGGCTGGAGTTTTCCCCCACATAGGTGAGATAAACGTCAATGAAGTCCACAATCTCCAACGGGAGAATTTCCCGCAGGGCCTGCAATATTTCCGCCACATCCAGATGCAGAAGGCCCAGCAGGGCGCTGATGAAAATCAAAAACGGAAAGATGGTAAAGAGCGCATGGAGACAGGATTCCGGTAAGTGGTTCTATCTCGACGCGGAGGGAAAGATCGCGAAAAATACCACGATCGATAACAAGTATGTAGTCGGCGCAGACGGCGCATGGGTACAGTAAAAATAAAAAGGAGTATTGATCATGAAAGAAAGAGTAAAAGTAATGCAGGACGTGTACGAGAACCGTTCCACAAATAAGAAGGCAGCAGGATGCACCGTTATCATCAGCGGCGAGATAAAAGACGTGATGGACAAGATCATTGCGAAACATCCGGAGTACAAGAGCTATGCACAGGCATTCGCAGGCGTTGTTGAGCGCGGGATCCGCGTATTTGAGGAGGAATAATCCGATTTGGAGACCGCAGTGTTTCTGCCTGCCGGGCCATCGGAGTACCAACCGTCGCCCACGTACCATTTGTCCACCTCGGCCATATCGGCGGCGGCCTTTTGCATATCGCAGGGCATGCCCACCGAATCCAGCGCCAGATTGACCAGTACGCGGAAGAGCAGCCAGTTGCAGCCGGGCAGTTCGTGGTGGTTGATGGTGTCCAGCCACTTGGCAAGGTTGGCTTTCCGGGCATCGGTCAAGGATGCCCAGACGTTTTCCGGTGTTTCCAGAATGGCACAGGCCAGGGCGGCCATCTCGACAAACAGCTGGTCGTAATCGTTGGGGGCGCCCCAGTATTCGGGGCTTTGCGGGTCGGTGCCGTTGGCAAGACCCTTTTGGTAGATGGCCAGAAAGTCATCGGCCCGGCCGCCGCCTGCCCACAGGGGGCCTAACGCCCACAGTGGGCGGGAGAACGCCTCCATCTCAATGGTGCGGGCGGGGTAGGTCACGCCGGTATCACCCAAATGCAGCCGTGCGCCGCCTGCGGAGTACAGAGGCAGCAGCGGGTTCAAGATTTTGCGTGCCAGCGCGGTAAAATCAGATTTTGTATGCAGTTCCATAATATCACCAATACAGTTCCCAATCTTTGGTCAGGCGGGTAAGGGCTTCCATGTAGAAGTAGTCGCCCCAGCTCACGCACTCGTCCACGCCCTCGGGCGTGCAGGTGTTGTAGGGGCTCTTTTTGCTGTAGGTGCCGTGGCGGACAAGACCGATGCCCTGGGGGCCTTCTTTGACGGCGTAGTGCTCCGCCACGCTGCCCAGCATCTGAGTGGCCAGGGTCGTGTACTCGGCAGCTTCCTCTTTGCCCACGTATTTGGCGGCTTCCAGCAGGCCGCAGGCCACGATGGAGGCCGAGGAGGAATCCCGCGGCTCGGTATCGCCGCTGGTAAAGGTCATATCCCAGTAGGGAACCAGATCGTCGGGCAGGCGGTCGAGGTAGTAGGCCAGCACCTTGCGGAACGCATCCAGATATTCCGGCCGCTTGGTGTAGCGGTAGCTGATGGCTGTGCCGTAGACACCCCAAGCCTGGCCGCGGGCCCAGCAACTGTCATCCTTGTAGCCCTGGCAGGTAGCGCCGCGCACGGGGGCGCCGGTCTTCGGATCCATAAAGAAGGTGTGGTAGGTGGAGCCGTCGGCGCGAATGGAGTTGCCCAGGCAGGTGGTCACATGCTTGTGGGCCAGGTCGGCGTAATGGGCATCGCCGGTGGTCTCGCTGGCCCAGTAAAGCAGCGGCACATTGAGCAGGCAGTCGATGATATAGCGGTAGTTATCCCGCGCCCCCAAAGCGCCCCAGGCCTGGAAGAACTCGCCTTTTTCCTGGAAGCGGGTGCAGAGCTGGTCGGCGGCGAGAATGGCAGCCTTTCTGCCGGTCTCGCTGCCGGTCAGCTTATAGGCAGCCACGCAGGACGGGCTGTACAGAAAGCCCATGTCGTGGTGGTCCACTTCGATCTTATGCTCGATGCGGTACATAAAGCTGTCCACCAGCGTGAGGGCAGCCTTTTTAAAGGCTTCATCGCCGGTGCGCTCATAGCTCAGCCAGATTTCGCCGGGCCAAAAGCCGCAGGTCCACTGGTTGTTCTCGCACTGGGGGTAGATGTCGTGGACACTGGAGTGGTTCTGGCAGTGGTCGGTATACAACGGCAGGTTCTGGCGCACCAGAGAGGCGGCGGTGTCCAGGGCCTGTTCGGCCTGTGCCTTGGTCAGGACAGGATTGGGGTAGGTTTTCAACATAAGGGACCTCTTTCAAAAACAAGGGCGGGGCACAGGGCTTTTCGCCTTGTGCCCCGCCGGATTGGGTGTTCGTTTTTACTTTCAGCTTAGCCCTTCAGGCCGGAGGATGCAACGCCCTGCACGAAATATTTCTGCAAGGACAGGAACACGATCAGCACCGGGATCAGCGCGATGACAGATGCCGCCATGATGAGGCCGTACTCAGCCGAATACTGGCTGATGAACATACGCAGGCCGATCTGGATGGTCTTAAGTTCGGTCTTGGTCAGGTAGATCAGGGGGCCGAGGAAGTCATTCCACGTATTGACGAAGGTGAAGATGACCAGCGTGGAGACAGCAGGCAGAGACAGCGGCAGCATAATGCGGGCGTAGATGCCGTACTCAGACAGGCCGTCAATACGGGCAGCTTCACACAATTCGGTGGGGACGCCCTCGTAGAACTGCTTCATCATGAACACACCGAAGGCGCTGAACGCCTGCAGGCAGATGATGGCCAGATGGGTGTTGTTCAGGTGCCAGGAGCGCATCATCATGAACTGGGGCACCATGTAAGCCTGCCAGGGCACTGCGATGGTGGCGATGTAGCCCAGGAACAGCACGTTCTTGCCCTTGAAGTTCAGCTTGGCGAAGGCATAGGCAGCAAAGGAGGAAGTAAGCACCTGCAGAATCGTGACAACGATGGTCAGGAACGCGGTGTTCTTCACGAAGGTCAGCAGGGGGATCTTGGTCCAGATGTCAATGTAGTTCTGCGGACGCGGGTTGGAGGGGATCCACTCAATGGGGAAGGTGAAAACGTCCTTGTTCATCTTAAAGGATGCAGACAGCATCCACAGGAACGGGACAAGCATCAGTGCCGCCACGATGATGAGCAGCGCATAGATCAGCACACGGCTGACGACATGCTGCACTTTCATCGAGCCAGTCTTTTTCTTAACAGCGGTAGTAGCCATTTTGTGTTCCTCCTCTCCTTAGTCGTTGTTGGACGAGCCCTTGAACTGGATGATGGTCACGGCCAGCACCAGCACGAACAGCACCATAGCCACGGCACTTGCATAACCGTACTTGGGCGTGTTGACAAAGGCAACATTGTAGATGTAGTAAACAAGGGTCATGGTCGCATTGCCGGGGCCGCCCTGGGTGATCATGTACATCTGGTCATACACCTTGAAAGAGGCGATGGTCAGCATAATGACCACGAAGAAGGTGGTGGGCTTCAGCTGGGGCAGCGTTACATTCCAGAAGATCTGCCACTTGCTGGCGCCGTCCAGTTCGGCGGCTTCTTCCAGCTCGGGGTTGGTCCCCTGCAGGCCTGCCAGGTAGATGACCATGTAGTAGCCCATGTTCTTCCACACACTGAACAAGATGACCGTGAACATGGCGGTGTCTTTACCGGCGGCCCACTTGGGCAGGTTCTCAACGCCCAGGGACGCCAGGATTTGGTTGACCGGACCCATCGAGGGGCTGAAGATCATGTTCCACACCGCAGCAACGGCGACCAGCGAAGCAACATAGGGGAAGAACGAAACGGTGCGGAAGAAGTTGCGGCATTTGACTTTCTGGTTCAGCAGCATGGCCAGGCCAAGGCTGCATACCAGCGTAAGGGGCACGGTGCCGATGGCGTAGACCAGTGTGTTTACAAAAGCGGCTTTGAACGTCTTATCGCTGAGCAGCGCAGCAAAGTTGCTGATGCCTGCAAACTCGACCGGGTGAACACCGTCCCAGTTGCAGAAGGAAAGCGCGATGGCGAAGATCATAGGTACCAGCGTGAACACGCAGAACCCGATGAAGTTCGGGGCGATAAAGCTGTAGGCGATCAGGCTGTCCCGCGTGGATTTTTTCATCCCGCGTTTGGGGTTTGCCTGCACAGCCTGCGTAGTTTCAGCCATGGGTCATACCTCCTTGGGGTCAATGGCAGATTTTTGGCAATAAGATAGGGGCAGGCGCGCCCGCCCGCCCCTTATCGGAAGAAGGAAAACTTATGAAAAAGTGTAGCTGGTGAATCAGCCCAGCAGAGCAGCGACCTGCTCGTTCATGTTGGCGATGCCTTCGTCAACGGTCTCGCTCTCGGTCATGATAGCGTCATGCTCGGTGTTCAGAATGGTCTCGATCTCGGAAGCCTTATCGGACAGAGGCATCTCGAGGTAGATAGCGGTGGTGTTCAGAGCTTCGAGAGAAGCGTCGTCAGAGGGGAAGCCTTCGGTGCTGGAGATGATGGCGTTGGTCTCGTCGCTGGCAACGGCGGGGAAGGTGCCGACAGCGGCCACGCACTTGGCGCCATCCTCAGATGCGCACCAGTTCACGAAGTCGAGGGCAGCATCTTTCTTCTCGGAGTTAGCGTTGACAGCCAGGCTGGTCACAGTGCCCAGGGTGGAGCCGGCAGGTGCGCCGTCCGGATGAGGATACTTGACGATGCCGAAGTTGACAGGCTCAACACCGTTGCCCTCAGCCTCTTCGTTGTACTTCTGCATAGTAGCGATGAACCAGGAGCCCATGTTGCACATAGCAGCCTGACCGTTCTGGAAAGCGCCGGAGTAGTGCAGACCAGAGGTCTTCTGCTCGCCGTAGTTGGGGATAACGCCGTCAGCCTGCTCAGACAGGACCTGCTCGTAGTAAGGCTTCAGGAAGTCGTAGTTGCCGTCAATAACGGTGTGCTCACCATCTAGGATGCCGAACAGAGTGGTGGTGGAGCGCCAGGTGTGGTAAATGTTGCCGTAAACGCCGGTCTTTTCGTAGACTTCGCGGATCTTAGCATCGAAGTCCTCCATCGTCATATCGTTGGTGGGATACTCAATGCCGGCCTGATCGAAAATGTCCTTGTTGTAGTAGACGACCCAGAAGTCAGAGCGGAACGGAACTGCGTAGTAGTTGCCGTCTTCAGCAGTCAGCTGGTCGAGAACGCCGTTGAACTTGCTCTCAATCCCACAGGGCCCAGTTCAGGGTGACGGCCTCGTCGCCGGAAGCAGTGCTCTCGGCAGTAGCCTCGCCGGAAACGGGGGTGCTGTCGGCAGCAGCCTCACTGCTGGAAGCAGCGGAACCGCCGCAGGCGGCCAGGCTCAGAGCCATGGAACCAGCCAGGCCAAGGGCTGCGAGTTTTTGCAATTTACGCATAATGTTTCTCCTCCTAAGTAGAAATCATTTTTTCGGGAAGGCGTTTCGTTCTGTAGAGGGCCTGTCCCTTTCGTTGCCATTATCATACACCTTTGCGATGGTGAAATGGATGGTTTATTTTGGGTTGAGTCTGCACTTTTTACGGCAGTTCTCAAAAAGCTGCACAAAAAACATGTACTATTTTACGAAACCTGTAATTTTTATCTTTCCTACAGTTACGACACTCGAAAAGCACATTCTTTTGTCGAATTTATACAGTTTTCTTCTTGACAGAACCGAATGGATACGGTATCTTTTTAATAAGAAAAGCGCGGTGCGCCTCTCCCCCACCCGCTTCGCAGGGCCCTCTCGCAGAGGGGGCCTTACATAGCATTTCTTTAAAATTTTATCACAAGGAGCCTTTATGGGCAAATATAAATTACGCCATGGCAGTATCCAGGTGCGCGTGCTGGCGCTGACGCTGCTGTTTACTTTGGGCGTTTCCCTCGTTATCGCCATTGGCAACATGCGCCAGATGGCAGCTGAGTGGGAGCGCACCACCTTATTGAATGCCGAGTATGCCTTACAGACCGCCGCCACTGCCATCCACCGGGATATTGAGGAAGTGGACGACCTGGCCAGCTGGTGCGCCTACAATCCCAGTATGCGTACCTATTTATTAACGGATGTCAGCAGCAACAACCAGGCACTTTCGATGTACCCCACTATATCGGCCAAGTACAGCACACTGCGCACCATGCAGTATGTACAGCGGTTTATGCTCATCAATGCCAAAGGCCGCCAGATGGTTTTTGGTACAGCCGTTACCAACACCGTAGCCATGACGCCGGAGGTACTGGCCCGCATCCCCGGTTATGACGAGGAATATTCCGGCTGGTCCTGTATCATGCGGGACCCGATGGCCCTGCCCTCTCAGGCGTTGGACACCATCCCCCTTACCCGCAAGCTGACCCTGAGCGGCACCGGCCGCGAGGCCCACATCTGCGCCTTTGTCTCCCCTGCCCTGATCACGGCCGCGCTGAAAGGCTTTACGATGCCGGAGGGCAGCAGCCTTTTGTGGCAGATGGGCGGGCGGTACTACGGCATCAACGGCAATATCCTGACCGAGGAGCCCCTGTCCGATATCCCGGCCGAGCAGCTGGATGTGGACATGCTGGATGACAGCACCGAGGTTTATTCCATTGCAGCCGGATACGATGCCCAGTTGATGGTGCGGTATCCCATCGGTGTACACGATCTGTACTTGATCGAGATCATCCCCAACGGGCCGCTGCAGCGGCAAATCCCCTACCTGTCGGATTCGCTGGTCATCAGTCTGCTGGCTATTCTGGTATTGGGCTTGCTGCTGGCATTTTTGCTGCACCGCATGATCACACCGCCCATCACGGCACTGCAGAACCGCATAACCAAAATCAGCAGCGGCGACTTTTCCTTTGACCCTGCCATTGAGTGGAACAACGAACTGGGCGACATTGGCCGGGGCATTAACAGCATGTCGGCCAGCGTCACCGCCCTGATGGACCACCGCCTGGAGGACGAAAAGCAGAAGCAGGATTTGGAATACCGCATGCTGCAAAACCAGATCAATCCCCACTTTATTTATAATACGCTGAACAGCATCAAGTGGATGGCCACCATCCAGCATGCCCCCGGCATCGCCGAGATGGTCACGGCGCTGTCCCGCCTGCTGAAAAGCGTCTCCAAAAGCAACGAACGGCTGGTGCCCCTGTATGAGGAGTTTGCCCTGCTGAACGACTACTTCACGATCCAGCAGTACCGCTACGGCGGCACCATCACGCTGGATGTCAGCTATATCGAGGATGAAAAGCTGAACCACAGCTGCCTGATTCCCCGCTTCACCTTGCAGCCGCTGGTGGAGAACGCCATCTTCCACGGCATTGAGCCGAAGGGCAGCGCCGGGGAGGTCACCCTGCGGGTCGAGCGGGATACTGCCAACGGCGATGTCCTGATCCGCTTAACGGACGACGGCATCGGCATGACGGCGGAACAGGCTGCCAAGGCTCTGCAGGAACCGGGCCCCGAGGAAGCCGCCGCCAAATACCGCCACGTGGGCATGTGGAACGTCCACAAGCGCCTGCAATACAGCTTTGGCGAAGCGTATGGGTTAAGTATCGAAAGCGAGCCTGGCGTAGGCACTACCGTCATGGTGCGCCTGCCAGGGCCGCCCGCACAGCAATGAGGTGATCTTTTGACACGGATATTCTTAGTGGATGATGAACCGCTAGTGCTGATCGGCATGCAGGGCATGCTGAACTGGAGCGAACTGGGCTACGAGGTAGCCGGCACCGCCCGCAACGGGGCCGAAGCGCTGAAAGCCATTGAGGAAAAGCACCCGGACATTGTGGTATCGGACATCCGCATGCCGGTGATGGACGGCTTTACCCTGGCGGAAAGCTGCCACAAGGATGGCTCAGCCCTGCCGGTGTTCATTATGCTGACCAGCTATGAAGAATTTGATTACGTGAAACGCAGTATGCGGCTGGGTGTGGTGGACTATCTGGTCAAGATCGACCTGACCGCTGAGGGCCTCGCCGCCGCGCTGGACAAAGCCCGCACGGTGGTAGAGAAAGAGCGCCGCCTGCAGGAGCCTTCTGCCCCGGCGGTAAGCATGGACAGTTACCGCGATCGGCTGTTTTTGCAGCTCTACAGTGGGTCATTGACCGACCGCGCGCGGTTTGACCGCCAGTGCGCCGAGCTGGATCTGCACTTTGACGCACCGCAGTACGTGGTAGCGCTGGGCAGTTTGCAGGTGCCGGAACAGGCCACCGACCAGTTGCTGACCTTGAGCACCGGTGTGACCCGCATGGCCGCCGAGACCTTGCCCAAGTACCACCCCTGCCGTGTAACCGGCATGGACCTGCGGCACTTCTCGGTATTGCTGCCCTTGCAGGAGGGCGAGGACCCCGAAGCCACCCTGGCCCCTGCCCTGCAGGCCACCGGGCAGATTTTGTACAACTATTTCAGTTCGCCCATCTACTGGGCCGTGGGGCGGCCGGTGAAGGACATTTTGCAGGTAGCCCAAAGCCAGAAGGATGCTTTTGCCACCCTGCAATTGCTGCGCAGCGATGCGCCGGTGGTGTTCTACCACGAGCGGCCCAACACGCCGCTGGACCACCGCGCCCAGGTAGTGGCCCAGGTGCAGCAGTACATCCGCGAACATCTGGCCGAGCGCCTGACGCTGAACGAGGTGGCCGCAGTGTTCAACTTCAGCCCCAACTATCTAAGCCAGCTGTTTGCACAAAACAGCGAGAGCGGCTTTGTGGAATTTGTCACCGCCACCCGCATTGCCGCCGCCAAGGAGACGATGGCCTCCACCGACATGAAGATCTACGAGATCAGTAATGAAGTCGGGTTTGAGAGCGCCTTCTATTTCAGCAAGGTGTTCAAAAAATTGGAGGGTGTTAGCCCCCGCGAGTATATCCAGAGAATGAAGGGTTCCTATGTTGACGCAAAAGATGATGCCGGGATCTGAGTTTACCACCGTGTACCCGGTTTTGTACCCGCCTTACGCTGACCGTGCCGCTTGGGCCGCGTTGCCCGGCGCGGCGCGGTGGAAAGC
>ENA-ORUQ01003295-ORUQ01003295.1-human-gut-metagenome-genome-assembly--contig:-NODE-3295-length-11301-cov-5.111862_pt1 | contig 11301 bp, 8 predicted proteins | sample MGYA00242081_ERZ509211 | MGnify/ENA primary metagenome ERZ509211 (study PRJEB26280, sample SAMEA2338785) | human gut metagenome | biome: human gut; feature: human-associated habitat; material: faeces...
AAGAAATCCGTTCCTGTGCAGGCAGGATTCTTGAACTGATCAGTCAGCTGGCATATTTTCGTACTTCATCAGGGTGTCATAGTAAAAATTTCTCTAAGTTATTGACGAGTTGCTTTGCGTTCTTTTTTCTCGGCATACATTTTTTCATCAGCAAGGTTTATGTAGTCATTGAGTGAGAAGACAGAATCATTTGCAACCACAAATCCGATGCTTGCCTCGATAGGGAATGCCATACGGCTGTTCCTGGAAAGCGTGGCGAGGGAATCAAGGAGATTCTGTTTAAGCTTTTGCATCTGTGTCTGATCGTAGTCTGGTATCACACATACAAATTCATCTCCGCCATAGCGCATGGAGACAGAATTGGCAGGGCAGTGCTGCCGGATGACAGATGCGATGCTGCTGATTGCAAGATTTCCCATATCATGTCCGAAAGTGTCGTTGATATATTTCAGATGATCGGCATCAATAAACATGATTCCGACAGGTTTTTTACTTTTCATATATTGATTAAACACAGGTAGCGCCAGCTTTTCATATGCCATACGATTATAAAGTCCTGTAAGGGAATCGTGGATGTAAAGCTGAGAAAGCTGCCTGTTTTTCTTTCGGAGGATCAGTTTTCCGTAAAGCGCCTCGATGGAAGTACGGAAGGTGTTCAGTGTCTCAAAAAGAAACTGATGCGTAAGAAGATAATCGCAGTTTTCGAGAACCAGATAGCCAATCTCACGTTCGCGGAAATGAACCGGGGCAAAGAAATATACATTTGGGATGTCGGACTCGGAGACTTCCGGAAGTAGTTTCCCTGTGGAAAGATCCAGTTCGCCTGCTTCATTTCCGCTACATGGATAAACGACAGTCATCTGCTTTGGATATCCGAAATCCAGATACAGATCATCCGGAATTTCAGCAAGTGCATCGATTTGTTCCAGAAGAAAAATATCCGGATTCATAAGCAGAGACAGGTTTCCGCAGCCATGAGTGGAAAGCCAGGTATGCAAATGCTCTGCGAGTTCGGTGAAACTGGTGCAGTCAAGCAGATAGCGGTCAAGCTCCATCATCCAGTTCTGCATATCGTTCTGATGTACTTCAGACATAATGCTATTTGCAACATACTGACCGCGATCAGCCGGATTGGCAGGAGTACAGCGGCAGCTTTCCTGGAATACATGTGTGACAGGGGTATAAATATGATCGGAAACATCTTTGTTATCCCATATATCATGAAAGAGTTTCAGAGCATTATACATAACTTCTGCTTTGGAAAAGTCGACAGTTGTGATACGTGGTTTAAAGAAAGAAGCTTTGTTTTCGTTGTCAAATCCTGTTATGAGAAAATCATCAGGAATTTTGTATCCGGATTCTTCGGCTGCCAGACAGACACCTACAGCAATATTATCATTGGCGCATACAAAAGCATCCGGGAGCAGATCTTTGTCCCTGAATTCATAAAAAGCATGAATGCCGGTTTCGATTTCATAATTCTGACCTGTTACACGTTCCGGCTCAAAAGGAATTTTATAACTCAGGAGAGTATCCCTGTAAGCAAGAAAACGCTGCTGATCCTCATAGCTTGATTCCGGACCGTGTATATAGTTGATTGTCCGGCAGTGATGTTGGGTGATCAGATGTTCGACCAGTGTACGGACAGCATTCTGATTGTCAATGCCGGAAAAATACATTCCGGGAATCTTTTCCATAAGAGAAACAACAGGTACAGAAGCTTTTGCGGCAAGTTCGGTAATTTTTTCTTTAATAGAAACGTTTAGAATGTTTGCAAGATCCAGAATGATTCCGTCAAAAGCAGACAGATCCGGAAGCTGGATGATATTATATTCGCCTGTATTGAAATTCTGGTCTTTGCTGAAGTTACCAAAGCTGTGAAATACATACAGGTCGGCCGTAAGCGGATGTTCTGCCATATAGCGGCGGTATCCCTGAATCCAGGCATAGGTGACATAACGTTCCCAGCCATCCGTGATAAAAGCTATTTTTTTCATTATAAAACCCCTCTGATAAAAAATGTATCTTATATCTGTTTATTTACGTGCTGCTCTGCGAGCTTTTTTTACTGCGTACATTTTTTCGTCGGCAAGATTGATATAGTCGTTAAGTGATAATTCAGGATTGTCTGCGATAACAAAGCCAATACTTGCTTCAATCGGAAAATCGAAAAGATTATTCTCCGACAGGCCAGACAGTGAATCAGTAATCTGTTGTTCTAATAACACGAGCTGCTGCTGGTCTGTGCCGGGAATGACGCATACAAATTCATCGCCTCCATAACGCATGGCAATCGCATTGAGCGGACAATGTCTCTGGATGACAGAAGCAATATTGCTGATAGCCAGATTTCCCATATCGTGTCCGAAATTATCATTGATATATTTCAGATGATCGGCATCTATAAACAATATTCCGACAGAACGGGATTCCCCCATACATTTCTGAAACAATGGAAGTGCTAATTTTTCGTAAGCCATACGGTTGTAAAGCCCGGTAAGCGGATCGTGAATATAAAGCTGCGACAGCTGCTTGTTCTTTTTTCTTAAGATCAGTTTTCCATAGAGTGCTTCTATGGCAGTCCCAAAAGTGCGGAGCGTTTCAAAAAGAAACTGGTGCCGGGTCAGATAGTCGCAGTTTTCGAGAATCAGATATCCGATTTCACGTTCGCGGAAATGCACAGGAGCAAAAAGATAAATATGTGTATCTTCTGAATTACCCGTATCAGGAAGGAGTTCTCCGGCTGAAAGATTGAGTTGGGCAGAACCGGAAGTATGCGGATATACAACTGTCATTCGGTCTGGATATCCAATGCTTTTGTAGATGGCGTCCGGAACTTCAGGAAGCTGCTCCACATTTTCAAGCATAAAGATATCTGTATTCATGAGCAGATACAGACTTCCGCAGTTGTGCTCGGTAAGCCATGTATGCAGATGGTCAGCAAGTTCAGTAAAACTGTTGCAGTCAAGAAGAAAACGATCAAGATCCATCATCCAGTTGAGCATGTCTCCCTGACGGACTTCAGCCATGATCTGACTGGATACATATTCTCCGGGATCAGCAGGAAAGAGGGAAGTGCAGCCACTGCTTTCACGATATATACAACGGGTAGGCGAAAACACCTGCGAAGATTTAGCAGTGCCATTCCAGACATCAGCAAGAAGTCCCAGTGCATTATACATAATATGTGCTTTGGAAAATTCAACAGTCGTGATAGGCGGATAAAAGTTTATGGATTTTGTCGTATTGTCAAATCCGGTCACAAGAAAATCACCGGGGACAGAATATCCGGCATCCTGCGCAGCAAGACAGACACCTGCGGCAATATTGTCATTAGCGCAGACAAAAGCTTCAGGAAGGAGTCTGCGTTCCTGAAAAACAGTAAAGGCCTTGAGTCCTGTTTCTACTTCATAGTTCAATTTATATATACGATCTGGTTCAAAGGCGATTCCATGTTTTTTAAGTGTATCTTTGTAGGCGAGAAAACGCTGCTGATTTTCCTGATTTCCGATGATTCCGCCGACATAATTGAGCTTTGTACAACCATGCTCAGTGATCAGATGTTCCATCAGAGTACAGATTGCATGGTAATTGTCAATTCCTGAAAAATAAAGATCCGGTACTTTGTCCAGAAAAGAAATGACGGGAACAGATGCTCTTCTGGCACGGATTATGACTTCTTCTTTAAGTTCGTGGTCAGGAATAAGAGCAAGATCAAGAAGAATTCCATCGAAGTCTGAAAGCCTGGGAAGTCGGAAAATGTTATATTCACCGACATTGTAGCTCTGATCCTGACTGAAGTTTCCAAAACAGTGAAAAATGTATAAATCTATATCGGAATTATGGTCGGAAATATATCGTCGATATCCATGAAGCCATTCATGGGTCATATAGCGGGCCTGGCCATTTGTGATAAGTGCGATTTTTTTCATCCTAAGACTCCCACAGCAATATAATTATGTCTATTATAACGAAGTATGATGGAAAACACCAGACTTTTTGTGCAATTATATACAAAAATGACAGCCTTGGGAAAGCTGTCATTTACAGGACTGTTATTTGTATGATGTATCTTTGGGAATTTATATGTGAAGTTGGATCATTTGGGCTCTTTCCCGGCGGCGAAGGCCATCATCATCTCATTAGTGAGACTGCTGTCAGTGTCCTGACCGATAATTTTGTCACGTTCAAACCACTGTGCGATGGAAAGCTCCTCGTGATCTACGGTAAGGGTATCGTCGCCGTCTATATCGCAGAAAAATCCAAAAAGCAACGTCCCGGAGAAGGACCACGGCTGGCTTTTGTAATAGCGGAGATTTTTGACTTTCAGACCAACCTCCTCCATGACCTCGCGATGCACAGTTTCTTCAATTGTCTCACCAATTTCTGCGAAACCGGCGATCAGGGCATATTGTTTAAAACTCCGGCCTTCGTATTTGGAGCAGATGATCTTGTCACCGTTTGTGATGCCGACGATCACAGCCGGCATAAGTACCGGGTATTCCTGGCGTCCACAGGAAGGACAGTACATCATACGTTCCTTCTTGTCATGTATCATCGGCTGACCACAGCATCCACAGAAACGGCGGTTACGATACCAGAACCAGAGCTGATATCCGGTGATCACTGCGAAAGAGAGATACTGTGGCTGTACATAACGGAGTTCACGGTTTTCATAAAAACCATAGCCAGGCAGCAGAGCAGTGTCCAGATCCGGAATCAGGTAAAAACGTTCTTCGTCAATAGAGAAAAGATAAATATAATTTTCATATAGATCGGCTGCTTTGTCTTCCAGCTCGCGAAAGCGTGGAAGTGTGATAACATCGGAACTGTCCTCTTTGCGGAAAAAACTCTTTCCATTTTCGTAGGCCAGAATGATACTGTTTTCATCCGGTGCTACCGGTTTATATTCATTGTGATAAGTGTGCGGGGCAATATCCTGAATCATAAAAAATCCTCCTTTGGTTGCCTGGCCTGTATCTGTCGGAACACAGGACGGAAAATATAATTCAGTATAGGACATATGCAGAAAAAAAGCAATGCTGCTGTGAACGGCGTGAATAGTAACATAAAATGATAAAAATTTGACAAATGTTATGCAGGTTATTGACAGCCAACTGGCATCGTGTTATTATGATGTCAGTATAATTCCATATTGAACATATGAAGTGCAGATTGTTGTCCGCGTAGCAATCTGAAGAGGGAATCAGGTGCAAGTCCTGAGCGATCCGGTCACTGTAACAGAGGAGCGACTTTTCAATATTCCATTGTACGATAGTATGAGAAGGGGAAGAGGAGCGATGATACTGAAGTCAGGAAACCTGCTTTGTATGGCGAGGTTAAACTTCCGTGTAAAGTGTAACAACCAACTTGGGGATATCCGCAATCCCGGAGCGTTGTCTGCTGATTGGAAGCAGGCATTTTTTTATGGAATTCGCCTGTTCGTATGAATTATACCTATGTGTTTGTGGTTTTGCCACCACAGACCAGAACCCTTTAGGGGTATGATTAAATGGCAGGCGGTACTACTCCGGATGCATTCGTTCCCTCCGCATATTATGAACGGATTCATTGTCTACCCCGGAGCAGTATCGCAAATCCTCAGAATATGAATCAAAGATGACCAGTTCGGCAGAGCCGTGACTGGATTTTTTTATGTAAAGGGAGAATCAAAATGGAGAAACCGTATTGGGAAGGAAAACATTATGCTTTTTTCAGTAATAAAGAATGTGAATATTTTCCGTGTCATGCAGGAGCTGATCCGGAGAACTTTAACTGTCTGTTCTGTTACTGTCCGCTGTATGCACTGGGAGATAAATGCGGCGGGAATTTCAGAATGACCGAGAAGGGAATTAAAGACTGCACGAACTGTCAGCTGCCGCACAAAGCACAGAACTACGGGTACGTAACCGGGAAATATAGCGAGTTGGCGGAGCTGATGAAGAAAATGAGAGAAGCAGAGAAAGATACTCAAGAATAGTACGGACGCGAGGATGGGGAACTGCGTGCGATAAACTCCAGGTTATCTGTTTGCAAATGAATATCCGCTACGTTTGCTGAACACGCTGCGTTTCCGAATTTCATACATGCGCTTATTAGCGATTGCTTCGCATAACTCGCTGTCGCTCAGACAGATGCTCCGCAACCGCAGCTGGCATGTATGAAATTTACGGAAGCCTTGCTGAGTTCTGTAAACGTAGCGGATATTTTTTCAAGACAGCCGTATCTTTTTATCACGCAGATATTCCCAGTCCGCGTGTCCTGTATCTTCACATCAGATAGCTTTTTCCTATGTTCTCTTAATTTCATAACCAGCTCCCTTCCCCACGACCGGGAAGGCCTCGCCGGCCAGCAGCCGAAGGCTGCGGTCCACCCACGGGGTGTGGTGGCATCACAAAGATGACACAGAACCACAGAGCGGAGAAATAATCGGATATCTACCTGGTAAAAAAAGAGAACACCATTCAAAATTAATATTGGCTATACACAGAAAAAAGAAACAACATCCTGATGAATTGACATAGTAAATTTCCGCAGATTCTGACTGCGCTAATGATGGCTGCGTTGCACTGTCTGAGCACCGGATGGTGCGAGTTTGCAAAAGCAGTCATCCATAGATGCGCGGGAAGAATCCGGAAATGCAGCGTGTCAATGAAACAGGATGTTGTTTCTTTTTTCGTTATATAACATAAATCACTTTGAATGTCATTCTCTTTAGGTGAGAGCATTCATTCACCTCTCACTCAGTATCATCTTCAACCGGGGAATATCATTATTTAATATCAATCTCTCGGGGAACATCATCTCATGTACAAACTCCGCCCCATACGTAAACTCCCCGACATGCTCTGCCCCATGACTGTCACTCGACAGCACGATTGGAATCTCAAGCTTCCTGCAGCATCTTAAAATCTCTTTATTATTAGCCCGTGTATCCCCACGATATCCGTCGGGCATCAGCGAAGCTTCGTTAATCTCAAAAATCACCCCATATTCCTTTGCGCCGAAAGCCAACGTTTCATAATCTACCGGAAAAGCAGGATTATCACAATGCCCAAGCACCTTTACACAGGGATGCCTCATTGCATTCAGATAAGCACTCGTATTTTCCTCGACAGTACCACTCTTATAATTCTGCGCATGCATACTTGCGATTGCATAATCCAGTTCGCTGAGCAGTTCGTCATTCAGATCCAGATGCCCCTCCGTATCCAGAATATTTAATTCTGCTCCAAATAAAAGCTCAATCCCAAATCTTTTTTTCGGCGCGTAGGTAAGACTCCTGAAATAAGAAGAAGTTCCTGCGGCAAGCGTTCCCGGACCGTGATCCGTGATGCCGAGCAGTTTCAGCCCTTTTTTAGAAGCAGCTTTTGCCATGTCTGAAATGGTACAGGACGTTCCGTGTCCGCTTGCAATCGAATGCGTATGTATATCAGAAAGATACATCAAAAATCCCCCTTTCAAGGAATTAATTTTTTATATAATTCGAACTTTGAATACAATATAAAATCTTCTAAAACCAGTATGGCAGTCTGTTCTTGAAAAGTCAACCCGAAAATAAGACTTCAAACAAAAACCAACATAAAACCAACAAAAACCACAACAAAAACCTCATAAAAAACAAATAAATAATGTTGGATTTTGTTGACATATAAAAGCTTGTAAGGTATAATGGCTTTATATGAATCGTGGCGTCTCAGCGCCTTCTGATACATATGAGATATGGCGTTTTTTAGACACCATGAGAAAGGAGAAGTGTGGAGATGTTTAATACCACAGACATTCCAAAATCATCCAGAATCCCGAAGCTGATCAAAGCACTTTATGCAAAGATGCCGGTGATCGAATCTGCCAGAGCAAAACTGATTACGGAATCCTATAAGGCTACCGAAGGGCAGCCGGTGATTACCAGACGCGCGGAAGCTTTTGCTCACATTCTCCGGAATATTCCGATTATCATTCGTGATAATGAGCTGATCGTAGGAAGCAGCACGATCGCACCGAGAGGATGCCAGACATTCCCGGAATTTTCTTACCAGTGGCTGGAGGATGAACTGGATACTGTTGCAACAAGAACAGCGGATCCGTTTTACATTGCTGAAGAGACCAAAGCAGAGCTGAGAGAAGTACATAAATACTGGAAGGGCAAAACCTCCAGCGAACTTGCTACATCCTATATGGCTCCTGAGGCAATCAAAGCAATTGAGCACAACATTTTTACGCCGGGTAACTATTTCTACAACGGTGTAGGGCATGTAACTGTTAAATATGAAGAAGTTCTTGCAATCGGTTATAAAGGCATCATTGATAAAGCCCGTGCAGAGCTGGAGAAATGTCAGGTTGGCGATGGCAATTATGCAAAGAAGAGCCATTTCCTTAATGCTGTGATCGTTTCCTGCCAGGCAGTTATCGAGTATGCAGAGCGTTATGCTGAACTGGCATCTCAGATGGCAGCAGAATGTACAGACCCGGTACGTAAACAGGAACTTTTACAGATCTCAGAGAACTGCAGCCGTGTTCCGGCAAACGGAGCGACCAGCTTCTACGAGGCATGTCAGTCCTTCTGGTTTGTACAGCAGCTTCTGCAGGTTGAATCCAGCGGACATTCTATTTCACCGGGACGTTTTGATCAGTATATGTATCCTTATTACAAAGCAGACATTGATAAGGGTGTTATTACCAGAGAAGCAGCACAGGAACTCCTTGACTGTATTTGGGTCAAACTCAACGACCTTAACAAAGTACGTGATGCAGCATCAGCAGAGGGATTTGCAGGCTACAGCCTTTTCCAGAACCTGATCGTAGGCGGACAGGACAAATACGGAAACGACGTGACAAATGATCTTTCTGTTATGTGTATTCTTGCATCCATGCATGTACATCTGCCGATGCCGTCTCTTTCCATCCGAGTATGGAACGGTTCTCCACATGAACTGCTGATCAAGGCAGCTGAGCTTACCAGAACCGGTATCGGACTTCCGGCATATTACAATGATGAAGTTATTATTCCGGCATTACAGAACAGAGGACTTACTCTGGAAGATGCGAGAGAATACAATATCATCGGATGTGTAGAACCACAGAAAGCAGGTAAGACAGACGGATGGCACGATGCAGCGTTCTTCAATATGTGCCGCCCGCTTGAACTCGTATTTTCCAATGGTATGGACAAGGGCGAACTGGTTGGTATCCAGACCGGTGATGTTACCAAAATGACAACATTCGAAGAATTCTTTGATGCATACAAGAAACAGATGGAATACTGTATTTCCCTGATGGTCAATGCCGACAATGCGATCGATGTGGCGCATGCAGAGAGAGTACCACTTCCATATGAATCCTGTATGGTGGATGACTGTCTTAGCAGAGGCCTTTCCGTACAGGAAGGCGGAGCTGTTTATAACTTTACCGGTCCGCAGGGATTCGGTATTGCGAACATGGCTGATTCTTTATATGCGATCCGTAAGCTTGTATACGAAGATAAGAAAGTATCTATGGAAGAGTACAAACAGGCTCTGGCATGGAACTATGACAAGGGTCTGGATCAGCAGTCCGTTTCTGATATGTCGGAAATGATTCTTAAGGGAATGCAGGATGCAGGCATGGCAGTAAATACGGACACTGCAAAGGCAGTTCTTCAGACTGTTATGAGACTGAAACCTACCGAAGATCAGCTTCGCAGATTTACAGAGATCCATCATATGATCGATGAAGTTCCGAAGTTTGGTAATGCAATCGACGATGTGGATTATTTTGCAAGAGATGTTGCTTATACATACAGCCGCCCACTGCAGAAATACATGAATCCACGTGGCGGTCATTATCAGGCAGGACTTTACCCGGTATCTGCAAACGTACCGCTTGGCGGACAGACAGGAGCTACACCGGATGGACGTTATGCACATACACCGGTAGCTGATGGCGTTTCACCATCCGCAGGAAAGGATGTCAAGGGACCAACTGCAGCAGCAACTTCTGTTTCCCGACTGGATCACTTCATCGTATCCAACGGAACACTGTTTAACCAGAAGTTCCATCCGTCTGCACTTGCAGGCAGAGAAGGTCTGGAAAAATTTGTTGCACTGATCCGTACCTTCTTTGATCAGAAGGGTATGCATATGCAGTTCAACGTAGTTGATAGAGAGACATTACTTGATGCTCAGAAGCATCCGGAAAATTACGCACACCTGGTTGTACGTGTTGCCGGATACAGCGCATTGTTTACAACTCTGTCACGTTCCCTTCAGGACGATATCATCAGACGTACAGAACAGGGCTTCTAAAAGGAAAAGATTATGGATTATTTACAGACAAAAGGTCGCATTTTCGATATCCAGCGTTATTCTGTTCATGATGGTCCGGGAATCCGTACGATCGTTTTTCTGAAAGGCTGTGTACTTCGATGCCGCTGGTGCTGTAATCCGGAATCACAGGAATACAAAATCCAGACGATGAAAGTACTTGGTGAGGATAAAGTGATCGGCAGGGATGTGACTGTAGAAGAAATGATCAAGGTTGTTGAGGAGGACAGGCCATATTACTGGCGCTCCGGAGGAGGACTTACTCTTTCCGGAGGCGAGAGCCTCTGCCAGCCTGAATTTGCGAGGGATCTTCTCCGCGCAGCCAAGGAACATGGGCTCAATACTGCGCTCGAGAGTATGGCATGTGCTCCGTTTGAGACGATCGAGACGATTTTGCCGTATCTTGATCTTTATCTGATGGACATCAAACATACCAATCCGGCGAAACACAAGGAGTTTACCGGCAGACCGAATGATCTGATGATGGAAAATGCCCGCAAGGTTGCACTTTCAGGTAAATGCAAACTTATCATCCGCGTTCCGGTTATTCCGACGTTTAATGATACGATCGAGGAAATCCAGGGAATTGCACGTTTTGCCGATACCCTTCCGGGTGTGGAACAGCTTCACCTGCTTCCGTATCACCGCCTCGGACAGGATAAGTACATCGGTCTTGGCAGACCATATTTAATGGAAGGAATCCTGCCGCCGACGAAAGAACATATGGAGACATTGAAGAAAGCAGCAGAATCCGTAAGTTCTTTACACGTTCAGATTGGTGGATGATCGAAAAACAACAAAAACAACATTTTTTTCACAACAAAAACAACAAGAAACAACGATAAATTCTTGACAATCTCGTTTATAGGGAGTAAAATCTCCTTAGAAATAAAATAAAAAACCTGCGGCTGTCTTTTACTGTTAATATAGTAGAAGGACAGAAGCAAAACCAAATTGCTTTAGGAGGAAAATAAGCATGGTAAACGAATTTGAAATCAAA
>ENA-ORUQ01003319-ORUQ01003319.1-human-gut-metagenome-genome-assembly--contig:-NODE-3319-length-11228-cov-6.251499_pt1 | contig 11228 bp, 10 predicted proteins | sample MGYA00242081_ERZ509211 | MGnify/ENA primary metagenome ERZ509211 (study PRJEB26280, sample SAMEA2338785) | human gut metagenome | biome: human gut; feature: human-associated habitat; material: faeces...
TTTGTACTGGATTGATAATTATAAGAAGCGGGTAACCAGAAAGTGGAAGCAGATCGTTAGAAAGACAATCTATATATTGTGTTCAGTCATTTAAGAGTACAAGGAAGATGAGGATGAATTTATGATACCTAAAGTAATACACTATTGCTGGTTTGGAGGAAATTCTCTTCCAGAAGAAGCAAAGCGTTGTATTGAATCATGGAAAAAGTATTGTCCAGACTACAAGATAATAGAGTGGAATGAAAATAATTACGATGTGAATAGCAATGAATATATGAAAGCCGCTTATAAAGAAAAAAAATGGGCTTTTGTATCTGATTATGCCAGAATTGATGTCGTGTATAAGTACGGTGGCATATATATGGACACTGATGTTGAGTTAGTAAAGGAGCTTGATAGTTTTTTAAATGATAGAATGTATTGTGGGTGGGAAATGAGAGACCCATTGCTAGACAAACTGGGAAGAAGCTATGAGAATTCTGTGGCGTTTGGATTGGGATTTGGTGCAGAGAAAGGCCATCCAGCTTTGAAAAAGATTCTTGATTTATATGATAGAATTTCCTTTTATAACGAAGATGGAACTCTGAATTTAATTGCGTGTCCGCATTATCAAACGGAAATCCTAAAAGAATATGGACTAGATGATACAAGGAGAACATATCAACACTTAGATGCAGGAATTGTGGTCTATGAAGAAGAAGTGTTTTCGCCGAAGTCACCACTAACAGGGAAAACAACAATTACAGACAAAACTGTAAGTATTCATCAATTTTCAATGACTTGGATTAACGAAAAAGAAAGAAAGCTTCAGAATATAGAATGGAATCTTACAGAACGGTTTGGATATGGATTTGCTCATATGTTTTCTAAGATTATTTCTTTGCCGTATAGAGTAGAAAAAAAGATAACTAAAATAGTGAAAAAGTCCCAATAAGGTTGACTGTGTAGAAATTCGATGTTAAATAATGGAAGGAGTTCTTGGACAATAGTCCGTAAAAGATAATGCAAAAATCATTAACTAAAAATTCAATATATAACGTAATTTATACGATAGCTAATATCCTGTTTCCTTTTGCTACATCTATTTATGTCTCAAGGATTCTTCTGCCGGCTGGCGTTGGCAAAGTGGCTTCTGCACAGAATATTGTTTCCTATTTTGTGACACTTGCAGCACTTGGATTGCCATCCTATGGAGTACGAGAGTTTGCAAAAGTTAGAGAAAAAAAACATGAAAGAAACAAATTATTCACCGAGCTTCTACTTGTGAATATTATATCGACAACTTTGGCAGTTGTTGGATTCATTGGTCTAGTGGTTGTTAATGAGGGTTTTAGTGGACAATGGGAACTTTATGTAGCCTGTGGTCTTTCTATTGCCTTTAATTATCTTAATATTGACTGGATGTATCAGGGCCTGGAAGAATATGGATATATTACAGGGCGAAGCTTACTTATTAAAGGCCTCTCTCTTTTGGCATTATTTTTATTTGTGAAAACAAGGGAAGATTATGTAATATATGCGCTTATATCTAGTTTGGCCACAGGCGGAAATTATGTTTTTAATGTTCTGAACGCAAGAGAATATGTCGCACTTGATTTCTCTAGAATCGAGTTAAAACGCCATATGAAACCTGTGCTCTTGATTGCGTGTATTATATTCTTATCGAGTATTTACAATAAAATTGATGTGACAATGCTCAACATCTTGGCAACGGATGAATCTGTTGGGTACTACACATACGCACAGAAGACAATTACAATGGTTTTGACTATGGCGAATGCTATTACTGCTGCATTGCTACCAAGACTTAGCTATTACTATGACAATGACAGACAAGGATTTTATAAATTATTAGATAAAGGTTTTCAAGTCCTATGTTTTATGACTTTTCCGATGACAGTAGGAATGGCGCTTGTTGCTCCGCAAGCAGTTGAGTTCTTATACGGCGAGGCTTTTGAACCCGCTGTTTTAACAATACGCTTGATGTGTCCTCTGATTCTGATCAAAGGCTTTGGAGATTTGTTCTGCTACCAGCTTGTTTATAGTACAAAGAGCGAAAAGATTATTTTGCCCGCTTCGGCATCTGCATCTGTAATAAATATTATAACGAATGCAGCTCTAATTCCGACACTTCTTCAAAATGGTGCTGTAATAGCTTCTGTATTTAGTGAATTGGTTACAAATGCTGTACAATTCATTTATATGAAGAAAAAGGTGAAATTTACCATTAATATGAAAGCATTGACGAAGGGGCTTATTAGCACAGCAGTGATGACATTGAGTGTCTACATCATTATGCAGTTTAAATTGCCAAATACTATTGGGCTTATATTAGAGATTTTATGTGGTGTTATCGCATACACAGCAGTAAACTTAGTTATGAAGAATACCTTGATATTCGAGATTGTGAATAAAGTGAAAGGGAAAAACTCACATAAGGCCTAAATATGAAGAAAGTGGGATGATGGATGAAGTGCAACGCAATAAAGATTACAAACTGATAGATTTGATAAAATTTTTGTGTGCATATCTTGTAATTGGGATACACACGAGACCACTTCAAGCTGTTAGTGTTCTCTTAGACAAAGTTGTGTACTATAATATATCAAACTATGCAGTACCGTTCTTTTATGCATGTACTGGATATTTCTTGATTGTTAAACAACCGGAAAAAGATTTGCATACAAAACTTGGCTACCGCATAAAAAAGATTTTTAATATTTATATCATATGGTCTATCGTATATTTGCCATTGACAGTTTATGGATGGTTTATTGAAGGAAATAAAACAGTAGAATATGCAGCTCTTTGTATTCGAAATTATATCCTCGTGGGAGATAATTTTTATTCATGGGCGCTATGGTATCTCAATGGTTTAATCTTTGCCTTGATTCTTATAGATATTTTATCAAAAAGAATTTCAATAGAAAAGATTGTAGGTTTTGGATCAGTGGCATATCTTGTTGGTATAGTTCTTACCGCTTTTGGGGGGCATCAAGACAAGTTACCGGCATTATTAGCATTTCCAGTTAATATTTATTTCTCAATCTTTGCGACGACAAGAAATGGTTTCTTTCAATCGTTAGTATTTGTTTCTTTAGGTATGTATATTGCTGACGTTGAGAAGTCAGGTGAGTTGACAAAAATTCTTCACAAGGGAAAGATTGCACTATTTGCTTATCTAATAAAAATTCCTATAAGCCTTATCGGGGGGGCAGTACCTCAGCCAGATGCTTGACCTTCCAATCTTTTTCATGCTATTCTGCCTGATTATATATAAATGTCCAAAGATGGAACTTCATGGAGATTTTTATAAGAAACTTAGAAACTTAAGTGGAACAATATATTTTGTCCATATGTACTTTGTAGCATTGTGTGCACTTGTTTTATATAAGGAAGATTACCATAATTTCGTATCCTTCTTTATCTGCGCAGGAAGTGCGACTTTAATTGCTATACTATTCAATTACATTAGGGAAAGGAAAAGATGCAAGCAGTAGCTGATGACGTTTTTTATAGCATATATCAATATTTAGGATTCGGGCTGATTTTCGCAGTAATATGCATGATTGCCTTGCCCGAAGTAGAACATAAAGGATTAAAGAAGTGCCTTATTCATCAGTGGCATAAGCTTAGAACGGATAAGATCACTCGATATAAATTTGCATTCTTTACCATCCTGTTTATGGTGCTGTCTAGAACTTTGATTTGCCGCAGTATATGGCAATGTCCATGGGAAAATATAATTGGGGAATGGGGAGTTTTCGCTTCAGATGGCACTCTGAATACGGAAGGGATGCTTAATGTTCTTCTGTTTGTCCCACTTGCTTATTTTGGAGTGCTAGGATTTTGTCAACAAGATGGTTTGGACAAGGAAATCTTGTTTAATATTGTAAAGACCTCCTTTGGTTTTTCATGTTTAATTGAAATATGTCAGCTTTTTTTAAGAGTAGGAACATTTCAGTTATCGGATATTTTCCAAAATACGCTTGGTGGCTTTATAGGTGTAGCTGTTTGGGCTATGCAACAAAAAATAATGAAAAGAGGAAGAAAAAATATGAACACAACATTACTTATCATGGCTGCTGGTATCGGTAGCCGCTTCGGAACGGGTATTAAGCAACTGGAGCCAGTGGATGATGCTGGACATATCATCATGGATTACTCGATCCACGATGCAATCGAAGCCGGATTCAATCATGTGGTATTTATCATCCGCAAGGATATCGAGAAGGAGTTTAAAGAAGTCATCGGTGATCGCATTGCCTCCATTTGCTCTTCTCATAATGTAACTGTTGACTATGCTTTCCAAGATATCAATGATATCCCGGGAACTCTGCCAGAAGGCCGGACAAAGCCGTGGGGGACTGGTCAGGCCGTCCTTGCAGCGAAAAATGTGATTGATACTCCGTTCATTGTGATCAATGCAGATGATTACTATGGAAAGGAAGGCTTCAAGGCGGTTCATGAGTATCTGGTGAATGGCGGCAAGTCCTGCATGGCTGGTTTCGTTCTGAAGAACACGCTGTCTGATAATGGCGGTGTGACCCGTGGCATCTGCAAGATGGATGATCAGAACAATTTGACTGAGGTTGTGGAAACCAAGAACATCGTAAAGACTGCAGATGGAGCAGAGGCAGACGGTGTAGCTGTTGATGTGAATTCTCTGGTTTCCATGAATATGTGGGGCTTGACTCCTGATTTCCTTACTACATTGGAAGAAGGCTTCAAAGAGTTCTTTGAGAAAGAAGTTCCGGGCAATCCGCAGAAAGCTGAGTATCTGATTCCTATCTTCATTGGTGAACTGCTGGAGCAGGGAAAGATGTCTGTAAAGGTTCTGAAAACCAACGATACCTGGTACGGCATGACCTACCATGAAGATGTCGCAGCCGTAAAGGACAGCTTCAAGAAGATGTTGGAGAACGGCGTGTATAAGGCTGATTTATTTGCTGACTTGTGATATAATGGGAGCGGTAGCTCCCTACGCTGCTCGTAATAGTCACACACCTCTCCGTGGTGAGCAGCAGGCAACGATCTTATGATCGGCTGAGATGTGAAGAAGAAAGTGGGAAAATGGGGAAAAGTACGTTAATCGATTTGATCAATCAAGTACAAGATATTAAAAATTGTTTTACCACTTCCTATCAGACTGTGGTTTCATATCCTGACAGACCGCCAAAGCAAAAACAATACCAGACGATTCGAGCAAATAAAGAGTATGCACTTTGGAGAGCCAGAATTGAGGCAGAGTTAGGTACGCTGACGCAGGATAGGACTGTGGATGACATATATAAACTATTTGCCTTTATTGAAAAAGGTTACAGCGAATCGTATTATTTTACTCAGTTAGAAGCAAAGTTGACTGTACTCAAAGAAATGTTATTGAGTGGGCGTATTTCGAGATTGGAGGATGGAATGGAATTGAAGGAGAATAAGATCTTTATTTCTCATTCTAGTAAGGATGCTGAGATTGTAAAAGTCTTTGTAGAACTTTTAGAAGATATAGGAATGTCGGAGAATTCTATTGTCTGTACCTCTGTACCTGGATATGGCATTCCTGGTGGAAAGAAAATCTATGAATGGTTAAGAGAGCAATTACTCAACTATAATATTCATATGATTTTTATGTTAAGCCACAATTACTATGATAGCGTTGCAAGTCTGAATGAGATGGGCGCTGCATGGTTGGCAAAGACTGAATCAACCTTGGTTCTTCTGCCAGGGTTTAGCTTTTCAGACATAAAAGGATGTATTGATTCAAGTGTAATGGGAATTTCTTTAGAAGGAGACATAAACGAGCTGAAGCATAGATTGGGCGAATTAAAAGATAACCTTTGTGAAGAGTTTAAATTGTCTACAATGAGCGCAACTAAATGGGAGAGATACCGAGATGGATTTCTTGGAAAAATACAATCGGATGTAAGTAAGGAAAGTATACAAGAAGAAAAGTCGGATGATAGTCAGCTGTACATACCAACAGTAGAAAATTATAATAACGAAACGGTTTCGGTAGAGACAGCTTTTCTTTTGGTTTATGCTGCTGCAGGAGACGGGAGAATTCTTAGACTTGCCACACTAGGTGCACCTGTTCAAGTTTCGGCTGCGGGTAAACAATTTATGGCTGATAATTCGCAACGGGAGTCTGCTATATGGCAGGAGGCATTGGATAATCTCGTTCATTTTGGATGGGTTAAACCGACTGGACATAAGGGTCAAGTCTTTGAGGTGACTGGAACAGGATATGCAAAAGCGGATTGGTTAAAGGAAGGCATGTGTATCAACACGGACATTGAGCCATTGGATGAAATAAAGAACTTTGATAGATAGTAGAAGAGTAAAGTGACAGGTATGATTTGACGATTGGGATGCATGAGCATCCCTCACGCTGCTTGAAACTTTGCACACCTCTTCGTGGTGAGCAGCAGGTAACATCATTTGACGGCTAAGATGTTGGTGGCAACAGAAATATTCTTAAGACAGGAAAATAAAGCATGAGTGATATAGACGTTGTTAAGGATATGTTCAAGAGAGGTATTATCAAATGCCGCCTATCGAATCTATCCATCACTAATTGTAAGAGATTTAAAGAAAAAGCTGATTTCAATTTTAACTTTCCGTTAACTGTCCTTGTGGGACAAAACGGAAGCGGAAAAACGACAGTTACAAGATCGATTAGATTACTGAAGAAAAATTATAAACCAGTATGTGAGTTCTTCGAGACTGAAATTGATAATGGGGGATTTGCAGATGCACGGTTTGATTATGTTGTTGACGGGCAAGCATTATCGTATCAGCATACAGAAAAACCAAGGAAATGGAACTTGAATGGCACTTTGCCAGAAAATCTACCCATTACATCAATTCAGACAAAATCTTTTGTTGGCGGAATTGAAAAAAGCTTTTTATATGATAGCATAGCAAAATCAGCTAAAAGAGAAGATCAAGTTGATTATGTGCAGAGACAGGCACATAAAATACAGCAAAAGCCACAAGAGGGTGGCAGAAAACTTAGATTTATATTAACGGACAAAGAACTTGCAACAGTTAATCGAATTCTCGATTCAAATTTTGTGTCGATTGAAATAGTCCGTCATAAATTCTTTAGTGGAACGTGGGCAACTAATATTCTGTTTCAGAATGAAAATAGCTTCTGTGAGTACAATTCTGGAAGTGGCGAATTTTTAGTTGCCACTATTGTTCGGGAAATTGAAAAGGCGAGTAATAATAGTATTGTCTTGATTGATGAACCGGAGGTATCACTTCATCCAAGAGCACAGTATAAACTTATAGAGTATTTTTTAGATGCAATTAAGCGAAAGCATATTCAGATGATTGTAACAACCCATTCGGAACATATTGTGGAGATGTTACCCAAAGAGGCTATAATATGCTTGAGAAAAAATGAAAATAAGACGTTTGTTCAGCAAAATGTAATACCGGAATTAGCTTTTGCAGAAATTGGAAGTCCTGTTTGGAATTCCAAGAGAATTATTGTTGAAGATGATATGGCCCAAAGCATTGTAAAAAGAGTTCTAGAGGAAGAAGAACTCAAACCAATGATATCGGTCGAGTTTTATCCTGGAGGATGTTCAAATCTCAAGAAATATACCATTTTAACATATGCGCGAACAAGTATAAAGAATCAGTATATTATCTTTGATGGTGATCAATATATGGAAAAAGTTCCGAATTTTGACTTAATACTTGAAAAAGCTAAAACTCTTTCTTTCTACAGAGAGTGCTTTCAACAAGTTGTGGGAATACGAAGTTCAACGATGGACTGGGGGTTGGATGCCAATCCAGAAGAAGGACGTTTAAATGAAGAACAAGAAATAGAACAGATAAGTACATATTTGAATTTTTACAGAACCAATGTTTGCTTTTTGCCGAAAGTAATTCCAGAGGACATCGTCTATGATGAAGAATATTTGAAAAAAATTTGTGGAGCTCAGTTGTTTCCGAATCTCGCAGATGCGAGGGACAGTAAAGAAAAATTATTCCGCATTGCAAATGCACTTAGACTTCCAATTGGAGGGATTGAGCAGTTGCTAATAACACAATTTATTATAAAAAAGGGAGAAGATTATCAAAAAATATCTGAACTGCTACATATGATTGCAGAACAACATTAATCACATACATTCGGAGGTGCCCTAAAATGCCCAGAACGAAAGGCAGCAAAAACCGTCCTAAAACCAATATCACCAAAGACTACGCAACCCAGATTGCAGAAAAGCAAGAGACTATTGCGTCTCTGAATGCTGAGATTTCATCCATCACCGCAAACATTGACACTTTGAAGGCTGATCTGAAAGAGAAGAAGACTGCTCTGAAGAAGGCCGAAAAAGAAGCGGCATCCCTGGAAGCGAAGAAGGCAAAGGCAGATGCTAAGGCTGCTGAAGAAGCAAAGAAGGCTGAAGCCGAGAGTGTGGTTAAAAGATTATTAGCCAGTGGTATGAGCGCGGATGAGATTCTGGAAAAGCTGAAATAAAACAAGAACCAAAAAAATAAATGCCGTGTGGACAAACTGAACTCCAGAAGTTCACACGGTAATTTTTGAAGGTTGATGTATAGTTTGCAACGGAAATAAAAGAAATGGAGCGTTAGAAAAATGAATTTATCAAAAATACACCACATCGCAATTATCGTATCTGACTACGAAGCTGCAAAGGATTTCTATGTGAACAAGTTAGGACTCTCTGTTATCAGAGAGAACTACCGCCCAGAGCGTAGGGGCTGGAAGCTGGATCTGCGTGTTAACGAACACACAGAGCTGGAGATTTTTGCAGAAGAAAACCCGCCGAAGCGTGTGAACCGCCCGGAGGCCTGTGGGCTACGTCACCTTGCCTTCTGCGTTGATAGCGTGGAGCAGACAGTGAGAGAGTTGAGAGAATTAGGTATAGAATGTGAGCCGGTTCGTGTAGATGATTATACCGGCAAGAAGATGACTTTCTTCCACGACCCGGATGGACTGCCGCTGGAGCTGCATGAGTAAAATGAAGAAAACAAGAAAACCAGGCGGTGGCCGGAAGAAGCTAAAGCCGGAGTATGATGCCGGGAAGAATCTAAAAGAGCAGATAGATGCTGCTGTGGCTCTTTATGAGGAGGACTGCTCCCTCCAATCCATCGCTGATGCCCTGAACCTAAATCCTATTAAAGTTAGAAAGCTGCTCATCGCGGCCGGTGTGTATGAATCGGAAGTGGCGGAGAAGGTACAGGATACCTTTGAGGAGTATCGAGAAACACAGAGCTATAAAGAAGCCATCCTCTCAACCGCAGCAGCGCTTGACCTATCCAAAGCCTCCGTTACCTCGTATCTGCCTTATCAGAAAGGCGTGTATTTCCCAAGTACTGCATCAAAAGAGAAAATCAGTGTAGGAGCAGAGCGGCAGCGGAGATATAGAGCAATGAAGCGGTGGAGGGATGAGCCAACAGAAGAGAACTTCTGGGGAGTGGTTCTGGCCTATGCTGGTGTGAAATTCAAAACCTACTCTGGATTGCCATTTACTTATGAGGTGCGGAAAGGCAGGAACGGCGAATACACGAAAGAGCTGTGGATTGACCGCCGGGAGAATAGTAAAAGCCTGGCATGGAGCTCTATAGTTTTGGCACTGGGAAATATAAAAGAAGAAGTAGTAGAGAGACCCAAAGCTCTGGGCGATATTCGAGGCGTGACCTACATCTACGGGATGTTCTATCGGTTCGGACTGATCGATGTGCCAGATGAGGTAAAGGAGAAGATGGGCCGTCCAAAAGACCGCAAAAAATAGATTGCTATGTACAGAAGTGTGCGGTAATATGTGCCGTAACTGAGGATATGAATCTCAGTTGGGAAGGATGGTAGCATTATAGAAAAATTGAAGGAAATGCTGAAGACGTATTTGAAGAAAACGGAGCCGGAGTATTATCCGCCGGTGGAGAATCTGCTGGATCTGATCTACGAGCATTACACGGAGAATAATCCAGTAGAGAAAAACACGTTTGCCGGGAAAGCAGCAAAGGCCAAGGAAAAGGAACTGGAAGAGTGGCTACGTGGCTTGGATGGTATGGATAGGTTGGTAGATGACTATGTCGGAGATAAGATTCCGCTTTGGGAGAAGATCATGGACCGGCAGGGGACGGTGTGCTGTGCATGGGAGAAGACCGCTTTTGAGGAAGGTCTGAAAGTCGGAATTCGGCTCATGATGGAAGTGTATAGTTTGTGACGGAAATAAAGTGAACTCCTGGAGTTTAAAAAAATCCTCGCTTGTTGCGGCGAGGGCGTGTGTTCTTATTTTTCAGACTTTTCAGCTTTTTTCTTCTTCGGTGCAATTTTGTGGCCGGAGTAGATTGCCATGCCCATGCAGACCAGAGAGCCGCAAGCGAAATACTTGTGTGCCTGCATTAGCTTCTTGCAGCCTGTGTAGAAGCATCCTGATTCGGTTAAAATGCTGATATTTTGAGGAAAAAGTGAAAGAATAATAAAACAGGGCTGTCGCATGAACCAAAAGTTCATTGACGACAGCCCCGTTTTTAACAGAAATAACAGTTTCTGTACTTATCTGAAAGGGAAGATTATTTATTCTCTTCCTGTACTTCGATTTTGCGGATCGTTTTATTCTTGATTTCTTCTTTGATCGCTGCAAGGAAATCACCAAGGTCTTTCATTCCTTCATCACCGAGGTAACGGCTTCTTACGGAAACCTTGCCTTCTTCTTCCTCTTTGGCACCGACGATGAGCATATATGGAACTCTTGCAAGACGTGCTTCACGAATCTTGTAGCCCATTTTCTCGGAACGCTGGTCAACGGAGCAGCGGATTCCGTTTTCTTTTAACTGTGCTTCCACTTTGGCGGCATAGTTGTGGAATTTCTCAGAGATCGGAATTACACGAACCTGTTCTGGGCAGAGCCAAGTCGGGAACATACCTGCATATTTCTCAATCAGCCATGCCAGTGTTCTCTCATAGCATCCCATGGATGTACGGTGGATGATGTATGGACGCTGTTTCTCACCATTTTCATCGATGTAGTACATATCAAACTGTTCAGCAAGAAGAGCATCCCACTGGATCGTGATCATTGTATCTTCTTTTCCGTATACATTTTTGGCATTGATATCAACCTTAGGTCCGTAGAATGCAGCTTCTCCAACATCCTCTGTAAATGGAATGTTCAGTTCTTCAAGCATCTGGCGGATATGAGCTTCTGTCTGATTCCACACTTCTGCATCACCGATGTATTTCTCTC
>ENA-ORUQ01003324-ORUQ01003324.1-human-gut-metagenome-genome-assembly--contig:-NODE-3324-length-11214-cov-3.080742_pt1 | contig 11214 bp, 10 predicted proteins | sample MGYA00242081_ERZ509211 | MGnify/ENA primary metagenome ERZ509211 (study PRJEB26280, sample SAMEA2338785) | human gut metagenome | biome: human gut; feature: human-associated habitat; material: faeces...
AGAGAAAACGGCAATTTAAAATCTCCGACAGGAACTTCATATATAGGAACGGATATATCCGGCATACCTGTAAATTTTGAAACCGGAATCTCACCATAAAGTCCCAAGGCCGCTACATTAGGACTAGGTAACGATTGTGAGGAAGCAGGAATCTGCGCATACATAATATTGTTGCCTAGTAACCCCACTAAAAAAATAAAGATATATAATCTTTTCATATACAACTCATTATTAATTATTTCATTCTAAATAAAAAAACACAGGCCACACATCAACTATTATCAAATTAACAACCTGCAAAAGGAGCTAACCAAACAACTATTTCGTGCGACCTGTGATCACTTTTACAGATTCATCGCATTACCGCCCACAACGCCCAGCACTGCCGAAGCCACCGCAATGACGACTTTCAGAATCATATCCCAAAGGGATCTCTTGACTGCCATAACTTTACACACCTCCTTTCCATACGCTCTTTGAAGAATTAATTACTTTTAATCACTAATTACATTTAATGATTAGTTACTTTCAATGATCTATCACTTCCTGAAAACTCTCTTACCTTATTTTCCTGTTATCCTACTGAAAATTAGTCCTCTACGTGACTGGAAGCTCCAAACTCCGCTTTCACCTCAAAGCACGGACACGCTTTGATCCATTCTTCCGGCTCAATCTCCCCGTTTCCGTTGCGGTCGGGACTTAAATCGCGATGACCGCACACCCGGCTACCAGGATAAGTCTCAAGTAATTGATGAACCAGCAGCTTGAGTGCCGCCCGTTGTTCCGGTGTCCGCGTGTCTGCCGGAGAGCCGTGGCCATCCAAACCGCCTTCGTAGCAGATACCTACACTGTTCAAGTTGAATCCTTTCACGTGCGCACCGATACGTTCAATCGGTCGGGTGAGGTGCACTGTTCCGTCTTTGCGAATGTAGTAGTGATAACCTGTTCCGTTAAACCCACGCCGCCGATGTTGAGTTTCCAGATCATCCGGGGTGAGCGAACGGTCGGCACGAGTGGCGGAACAGTGGATCACGATCAAATCAATCTTTCTCATCATAGTGCCACTGTTTTTCTTATCAGTTGTAAGCATTATCTACACTCTATGAATTAAGCTGCCGGGTCCGGAGCTTCACCGCTACCGCCTCCACTGCCTCCACCGACATCTTCTCCACCACCTTCATCACCGGGATCTTCACCATCGGTTTTCTTCTTCTTGGGTGCGTCGAGATCCAGAAACTCGATTTTCTCACCGGCACGGGTAGACGTCAGATTAGGACGAACACTGCTCGAAGGACGGAAATTGATATTGACCGTTTTGATGTTCTTCATCGTACACTCATCTTTCGTGTCCACTCCCCGCGTGGTAGCGGAAAGGCTGAATACACCAAAATCATGGATATTGACGGATTTACCGTCGAACAGCGCCGTACGCATCGCTTCTACGAGATTAGTCAGCACACTCTGAATGTCACCCAGCGACAGGGAACTTTTCTCTTTCATCGTGTAAGCAAGTTTATCCAGGTCTACACTCTGTCCCTGCGTCACAAGTTGCGGATGATACTTCACCACCCCATCAACCTTTCTCGGGTCTTTACGACCCATTCTTTTAAATGGTATTGCCATGATAAATTAAAAATTGAGAATTAATAATTGAAAAATAAATATTACAAACCGCAGTTACCGCAATCAATATCGGAAGAGAGGAACGAGCTCTGTTTCTTTTTCTTTCGATACCTCAAAGATAGCGTATTATAAGGGGATGAAATGACGTACTTTGTCTTACTTTGACCTAGTTTGTCTTACTTTCATTCAGAATGTATTTACTTTTATTCAGAGTGATTTTATTTGACTTATATACTTGGACAAGCGGGAGATTTTCCGTATATTTGGAATACGATAAAATTAATTTTCCGAAGATATGAAAGCAGAAAAAGAAGAGATAGCGGAGGAGCCGTTTGTCATACGTCCGTATTTGAAATCGGAGCTGGCACATTTATACAATCCTTATGTACCGTTGGTGTATGCCATGCGGAAAATGAGGGAGTGGATCAGAAATAACAAGGAATTATATGACGCAATGTATAGCGGCGGCGAAGGAAAGAACGACCACGCTTACAGCGCAAGACAGGTACGACTCATCGTGAGGTATCTCGATGAGCCATGAATCTCTTTAGGGCAAGTGCTGATTAGCTATAACGAAAATAAAATTAGCTATAATGAAATCGAGATTAGCTATAATGAAATCAGAATTAGCTATAATGAAATCAGAATTAGCTATAATGAAGCTTATATAATAATGTACACGTGCGCGGGCGCGAGAGAATATTCTTTTTATATAGAAAAAAGCGTGTAATTGAGGTGGAGGGGTTCCACCTCAATTACACGCTTTTTCCATCAAATAAAATCTATAAAGAGAATAAACAGCATAAGTAAATGACAGGAACAAAATAAAACGTACCTTTGCGTCTTTTTAAACCAACATTTTTTAACAGTAATCAAATAACACTTAAAATCATGAGAAAAAAGACATTTTTTCCGAAGGCTTCGTTTATCAGAACAAGCAGGCTGTAACACTCGAAAAGGAAGAGTTTCCCCAAGTATCCCAGTTTATCACGCAAATGCTTGGCACTGTCAACAATTTGTATGTCAACAGAATAGAGGTAAGTCCGCGCGACCGCAAGAAGTTTCTCCTTCCCTTTGTCCATCTCTGTTATGACCATGACTCCCCTTTTAAGATTAAAGGTCCCAAATACTTTGCAGAATTGTTGTATCTGGCTGTTGATTTCAAGAAATCAAACGATTCGGACGAATCATTAAGCGTGGAAGAGATTGATTGTGAGATACAAAGACTGAAAAGAACGCTTTTTGACGATTAGCATTAAAGAACCGACTGTTAAAAAACTGCTTTTTGAGTACAAAAAGCAGTTTTTTTTATCTACAAGAAAAGCCGTCCTTTGCAGCGTGTTAATATTGACACAACTTAAAATCATATCAACAATTAAAATGGAAAATATCTCAATAACGACATACAGGGGATTATCACTCGTATCAGGAAGTATCAGTATCCGGCAAATGTTCGAATTTATCCGGGGAGATGTCTATCGCGACAGAATCCGGAGACTCCGGGAAGCAATGGATGCAGGAGACACGGTGAAAGCAGACCACATGAAGAAGCAACTGCCCTACTGCACCATCACGGCTACTTACGCCAAGGAAAGGCTGGCTTACAGTCTGGACAAGTATCAGGACATCATCACGCTCGACTGTGACGATATGCCGGCAGAAAAGATCCCGGAATTCCGCCAACTGGTGAACGATTGCCCCGACACGTTAGGCAGTTTCGTCAGCCCACGGATGCACGGGCTGAAGATCTTTGTCTACCTCACCGGCAATGAGGCGGAAGCCTTACGCACCGAACTGAACGCATTGGGAACCGTAGACTTCACCCCCCTCGAACGCTATCACCACCGCATGTACGCCCTGGCAAGCAGCCAATATGAAAAGCTGCTCAATACCAAAGTAGACACCAGCGGGAGCGATCCGGGACGCGGATTCTTCGTGTCGCACGATCCGGATGCTTTCCTCTCTCCCGAACGACTGGAAAACGTGAAGCCGCTGACCGTAAAAGTGACATTGCCCACTGAAGAAGAATGTAAAAACAAGAAGCGCAAAAATCCGGGAAAACGATCCCCGCTCCTCCCCGTGCAGGAGAATGCGTCGCCCATCGACCTGCAAGTGCAACTCGACTTCCGCAAGGCGCTGGAGTACACCAAACGCAAAGAACGTCTCGAGATAGGCAACCGGGACAATTTCTTCTATTGTCTCGGCAATCAGTGCTACCACCGCCATATCACGGAAGAGGAGTCCGTCAGTCTGGCACACAGCCATTTCGGCGACCTACCCGATTTCGACCTCGAACTGCCCTTGCACAATGCTTACCAATATACCTCAAAGACCGATCAGGCGGAAGAAAAAGAGAAAGAACCGAAAATCTGCCAGATTATCAAGTTTATGGACGAACACTACGAAACCAGAAGAAACGTAGTGAAAGAACAAATCGAATTCCGGAAGATAATGCCCGCCCTGCCCGAAACAGAGTTGCCGCCTTTCAACGCAGTTCGTACAAAGGATATTAATACATTCTATATCAACGCACATATAAATAAGATTTGCTGTACGCAAGCTGATTTGAAAGCTGTTGTAGACTCGGACTACGCAAAGCCGTTCAACCCGTTTGTCCATTATTTCACCTCCCGCAAGGCATGGAACGGGAAAACGGACTTCATCGGACAAATGACGAAAACTGTACAAGCGGCAGACCAAGCTTTTTTCGAAGACAGTTTCCGACGCTGGCTGGTGGGAATGGTAGCGTGCGCCATCGACGACAACGTGCAAAACCACCAATTGATGCTATTACACGGCGCACAGGGAAAAGGAAAGAGTACCTTTATCCGACATCTCCTCCCGCCGGAACTGAAGGATTATTATCGTAATGGCATGATTATTCCCGAGAACAATAACCATTTGCTGCAACTGTCGTCTTGCCTGCTCATCAACTTGGATGAATTTGACACGCTCTCCCCCGAGCGTATGCAGAACCTGAAAAGTCTTATCACCCAAGACGTGGTAAACGAGCGTAAGGTCTATGACATCCAGAACTATACGTATATCCGCCGCGCATCGTTCATTGCCAGTACCAACAATCCGCACTGTATGCCGGATGTCAAGGAAAACAGGCGTATCCTGTTCAGCACTCTTCTGAACATAGACTATCACACGCCTGTCAATCATGAGGGGATATACGCACAGGCATACGCACTCTACCGGCAGGGATTTCAGTACTGGTATGAGAACGAGGAGATTACGTTTCTCAACAACCGCAATGAGGCGTTCCGCCAAAAAGATCCGATAGAGGAGAATCTTTTCTTCTATTTCCGGGCAGCCAGACAGAATGATATTCAGGCGCAATGGTATCCTGCCTCCTACCTGCTGTCGGTATTGAGCATGAACGGGCGCACACAGGCCAATACACAGACGAAAAAAATGCTGGTCACGGTACTGGAAAGCAATCATTTCCAATCACGAAAGACCTCCAACAACATAACGGAATATTGGGTGGTGGAGTATTCGGCCGAAGAGCGCAAAGAAAATTCAATACGCCCGCAGCTTCCGGTGCAGACGGGGTTGGAGTTGTAGTTTTTCCGCGGATAGCAGTTTTCCCACGAAATGGCAGTTTTCCTCCGGATAGTCGTTTTTGCACAAAATAGCGGATAAACGGATAAATTAGTGGCATTAAACGTGTCACATTCATCCGTTTTTCCGTATATTTGCTTCGATATGAATGATGAATAAAGAAAGGAATCACAATATGATAAAGCAAATACCATACGGATTGACGGATTTCGGTCGCATCCAAAAAGAAAACTATTATTATGTGGATAAGACGATGTTTATCGAAAAGATAGAAATGCAACCGTCTTATCTGTTCCTGATCCGTCCCCGGCGCTTCGGGAAAAGTCTGACGCTGGCGATGCTGGAGGCTTATTATGACGTTCGGTATGCCGACCAGTTCGACGAATTGTTCGGCCATCTGTATATCGGGCAGCATCCTACGCCGATACATAACCAGTTTCTCATCATGAGATTCAATTTCTCGGAGGTGAGCTCGAATGTCAATGAGGTGGAGGAATCTTTCCGTTTGCATTGTTGCGGGAAGCTTTCTGATTTTGTTTATAGATACGAGCATCTGTTGGGAAAAGACATTTGGAATGTTCTGGATGAAAAAACGCAAGCGGATCCCGGCGCCTTTTTGTCCTCAATCAATACCTATGCTACCCGTAAGGGAGACCTCAAAATCTATCTCCTGATTGATGAATACGATAATTTCACGAATACCATTCTTTCTACTTACGGCACGGACTTATATCGGAAAGCGACACATGGAGAAGGATATATCCGCAGGTTTTTCAATGTAATCAAAGCCGCCACGACGGGAATGGGCTCTGCCGTCAACCGCCTATTCATCACGGGAGTAAGCCCGGTGACAATGGATGACGTGACAAGCGGATTCAACATCGGAACGAATATCACCACCGACCCATGGTTTAACGACCTTGTAGGTTTCAGCGAGAAGGAATTGCGCGAGATGCTGACGTATTACAAGGAACAAGGCGCTCTCCCGATGTCGGTAGACGATGCGGTGACAATGATGAAGCCTAACTATGACAATTATTGCTTCAGTGAAAATAAATTAGCAGATTGTATGTTCAACTCGGACATGGTGCTCTACTGTATGAAGTCATTGATATTGCACGGAGTGAAACCTAAAGAGATTGTAGATCCCAATATCCGCACGGACTTTAACAAGCTTGCCTACCTTGTCCGTCTCGACCATGGACTGGGAGAAAATTTCTCCGTCATCAAGGAGATTGCGGAGCAAGGCGAGATAGTGACTGAGATAGTCACCCATTTCTCCGCACTGGAAATGACAGACGTGGGCAACTTCAAATCTCTGCTGTTCTATTTCGGACTGCTTTCTATCAAAGGGGTGGATATGATGGGGCGTCCCATCCTGCACATTCCCAATCTGGTGGTTCGCGAACAGCTTTTCAATTTCCTGATTCAGGGATATGCCCGTCATGACATCTTCAAGCTCGACGTGAACCGCTTGCGCACTCTGTTTGAGAATATGTCCTTCAAAGGAGACTGGAAACCGATGTTCGAATTTCTGGCAGAGGCCATTCGGGAGCAGAGCCGGATAAGGGAGTACATAGAAGGGGAAGCTCATATCAAAGGATTCCTCCTCGCCTATCTAAGTATGTTCCGCTATTATCAACTATATCCGGAATATGAGATGAATAAGGGTTTTGCCGATTTCTTCTTTAAGCCCAGTCCGGCGGCACCCGTATCTCCACCGTACACGTATCTATTGGAGGTGAAGTATGCGAAAGCAGGAGCGTCGGAGAAAGAGATACGCGCGCTTGCCGATGATGCGCGGGAACAGTTGATTCGCTATAGCAAGGATGAATGTGTAGCGGAAGCTCGTGAGAAAGGAGGACTGAAATTGACTACGATCGTGTGGCGCAGTTGGGAACTGGCGCTGATGGAGGAGGTAGAATAGACTACCAGCCACATGAAATGTGCGGATGAATCTTATAAATGAATAAAGAGGACATTCTTAATAGTATTTTTCAATTCCCCCAAATCCTTTTATCATTTTATTTTCCTTCGTTTTATTGATGAAGTTGTTCAATCGCTTTTCAAATTCTTCCGGTCGTTTTCTGGCAGCTTCAATGTATGCAATTCGGATACGTCTATACGCATCGGAAAATTGTTGGTAATTCTCCCATACTGTTTTATCCTCTTTCAGTTTTCCGATGATCTCCTTCGGGAAGACAAAAGGGGCTGACAATACTTTTCGTATATTATCTTCCCTATCAGGGTGAATCATATTATGTTCCAGCAACCATTTCAGTCTCTCTTTGTTGGCTTGCGAGTAGGAACTTTTAGGGTTTCTGGGTGTGAAATGCTGGATTTTATGTTCTTTGTCGAGCGCCTTTATGGTGCTGTCGATCCATCCGAAGCAAAGGGCTTCCTCGACAGCGTCGTTGTATGTAACACTTTTTTCGCCCGAAGATTTGGAGGGGAATACAAACCAAACGTCATTGGCGTTTTCAAAGTTGTCTGCCAGCCATTTTCGCCAATCTTCTCTGTTTTCAAAATATTTTATTTCCATAGTGCTAAAAAGAACAGCAACCCATTGTTGAGAATAGGTTGCTGTTAAATTGGTTATTCATCAGACTTCATGTATGGGAGTCAGGGGCTTTTATTCGTCCGGTCACTTATTTGTCTCCGTACATCTTCGCCCGCAATTCCTTAATATGGTCGGAAGTGATATATTCGTCATATTCCATCATCTTGTCGATGATACCGTTCGGTGTCAGTTCGATGATGCGGTTGGCAACGGTCTGAATAAATTCGTGGTCATGAGACGAGAAGAGGATATTTCCTTTGTACGTCTTCAGGTTGTTGTTGAATGCCTGGATAGATTCCAAGTCCAGATGGTTGGTCGGAGTGTCCAGAATGAGGCAGTTGGCATTGCGCAGCTGCATACGGGCAATCATACAACGCATCTTCTCACCTCCGGAGAGTACGCTTACTTTCTTCAATACCTCTTCGCCGGAGAAAAGCATACGGCCGAGGAAGCCTTTCATATATACCTCGTTGCCTTCTCCAAACTGGCTCAACCAGTCTACCAGGTTCAGGTCGGAATTGAAGAAATCAGTGGTATCCAGCGGCAGGTAAGCAGTGGTGATGGTTACCCCCCAGTTGAAAGTACCTGCATCGGGTTTCATGTTTCCGTTGATAATTTCGAAGAAAGCAGTCATCGCGCGCGGATTGCGTGACAGGAATACCACCTTGTCACCTTTCTCTACGTTGAAGTTCACGTCGTTGAAGAGCACCACGCCTTCTTCCGTCTTCTTGCTCAATCCGGAAACTTCCAGAATCTGGTTGCCCGGCTCGCGTTCGGGAGTGAAGATGATGCCCGGATACTTACGTGAAGAAGGTTTGATTTCTTCTACGTTCAGTTTCTCCAACATCTTCTTACGGCTCGTTGTCTGCTTGCTCTTCGCTACGTTCGCGCTGAAACGGCGGATAAACTCTTCGAGTTCTTTCTTCTTCTCTTCAGCCTTCGCCTTCTGGTTCTGTTGCTGACGGAGAGCCAATTGGCTGGATTCGTACCAGAAACTATAGTTACCGGCAAACATATTGATTTTTCCGTAGTCGATGTCTACGGTGTGTGTACATACAGAGTCGAGGAAGTGACGGTCGTGGCTTACCACCAATACGGTATGCTCGAAGTTGGCAAGATATTCTTCCAACCAGGTCACTGTTTCCATATCCAAGTCATTGGTAGGCTCATCGAGCAAGAGGTTGTCCGGATTTCCGTACAATGCCTGCGCCAGCATGACACGCACTTTTTCCTTACCACTCAATTCACCCATCAATACGTAATGCTTATCTTCTTTCACGCCCAGTCCGCTCAACAGCATGGCTGCGTCGCTTTCCGCATTCCATCCGTCCAACTCGGCAAATTTTTCTTCCAATTCGGATACTTTCAGTCCGTCTTCGTCTGTGAAATCTTCTTTTGCATACAATTCTTCGCGCTGCTTCATGATGTCCCACAACACGGTATGTCCCATCATGACGGTATCCATGACAGTATATGAGTCCCACTTGAAGTGGTCCTGACTCAACACCGAGAGACGTTCGCCCGGTCCGAGCGCAATCGTACCTGTTGTCGGGTCCAAATCTCCGTAAATCGTACGAAGAAACGTAGATTTTCCCGCACCGTTCGCACCGATAATACCATAACAATTACCACTCGTAAACTTCAGGTTTACGTCATTAAATAACACTCTTTTACCAAACTGAACCGATACGTTCGAAACTGTAATCATCTTATTATTTACTATTTTACTAGTTACTATTTACTATTTGAGCGTGCAAAGGTAGACATTTAAAATGAATTATGAGCTATCTGATATGTGCCAATCTGACATAAAAGTGTTACCTTTGCTGCGTTTTTTGGCAAAACGGCCAACTTGGCAAAGTTTTTGCAGACGAAATCTGTGACATCCGGTCAGTCCGGTATGTTTATAAGCGGTATCTTGCATAGATAACGTGTGTTTCTAAATAGTAAATAATAAAATAGTAAATACCAAGATGGATCCGAAAGAAAAAAAAGTGAAGGAAGAGGAACTGAATGTGGAGGAAACTCACAATCCTGCGGAAGACCAACCGCAAAACGAACAAGCAGAGGGAACCGCTCCGCTGACTCATGAAGAGGAGTTGGAAAAGGAACTGGAAAAGGCTCAAGAAGCGCTTGAAGAGCAAAAGGATAAATATCTGCGCCTGTCTGCCGAGTTCGACAATTATCGTAAACGCACTTTAAAGGAGAAGGCCGAACTGATCCTGAATGGTGGCGAAAAGAGTCTTGGCAGTATTCTTCCGGTAGTGGACGATTTCGAACGTGCCATCAAGACGATGGAAACGGCAACGGATGTCAATGCCGTAAAAGAAGGGGTGGAACTGATTTACAATAAATTTATGGCTGTTCTGGCTCAAAATGGTGTGAAAGTCATCGAGACGAAAGACCAACCGCTGGATACTGATTTCCATGAAGCCATCGCGGTAATCCCCGCACCGTCGGAAGCACAGAAAGGTAAGATTCTGGATTGTGTGCAGACGGGGTATACACTGAACGACAAAGTGTTGCGCCACGCCAAAGTGGTAGTAGGGGAATAAGGATTCGCGACCCATAAAACTCATAATTTTTAAAGAAGCATGGCAGAAAAAAGAGACTATTACGAAATATTGGAGGTGACGAAGACAGCCACAGTAGAGGAGATTAAGAAAGCGTACCGTAAGAAAGCAATCCAGTATCACCCTGACAAGAATCCGGGGGATAAGGAGGCGGAAGAGAAATTTAAGGAGGCGGCCGAGGCTTATGACGTGTTGAGTAACCCGGAAAAGCGTTCGCGTTACGATCAGTTCGGTCATGCGGGAGTGAGCGGTGCGGCAGGCAATGGCGGTCCGTTCGGTGGTTTCGGTGGCGAGGGGATGTCGATGGATGACATTTTCTCTATGTTTGGCGACATCTTCGGTGGCCGCGGCGGCGGTTTCAGGGGAGGCTTCGGAGGGTTTAGCGGATTTGGCGGTGGCGGTTCACAGCAACGCCGGTATCGCGGCAGTGACCTTCGTGTGAAAGTGAAGCTGACGTTGAAGGAGATCTCTACCGGAGTAGAAAAGAAATTTAAACTCAAAAAATATGTGCCGTGTGACCAGTGTCATGGCACGGGTGCCGAAGGTGACGGCGGTTCGGAGACTTGTCCTACTTGTAAGGGTAGCGGCTCCGTGATCCGTAACCAGCAGACTATTCTGGGCACTATGCAGACTCGCGTCACTTGTTCTACTTGTGGCGGTGAGGGTAAGATTATCAAGAACAAATGTAAGAAGTGTGGTGGCGACGGAATCATTTACGGTGAAGAAGTGGTGTCGGTGAAAATCCCTGCCGGAGTGGCAGAGGGTATGCAGCTTTCTATGGGGGGCAAAGGAAATGCCGGCAAACACAACGGTGTGGCAGGCGACTTGCTGATTCTCGTAGAGGAAGAACCGCATCAGGACTTGATTCGCGACGAGAATGATTTGATT
>ENA-ORUQ01003329-ORUQ01003329.1-human-gut-metagenome-genome-assembly--contig:-NODE-3329-length-11201-cov-6.150188_pt1 | contig 11201 bp, 10 predicted proteins | sample MGYA00242081_ERZ509211 | MGnify/ENA primary metagenome ERZ509211 (study PRJEB26280, sample SAMEA2338785) | human gut metagenome | biome: human gut; feature: human-associated habitat; material: faeces...
GGCGGCCGAAGGCGGCCGTGTGGCCGTCGACCGCGACCCCGAGTCCATCGACCGCCTGCTCGCCGAGCGCGGTGTCAAGCCGATTGACTTCGCCGGTTGGAAGAAGGTCGACGCCTTCGAACGCTCCGAGGGCGCGAAGGAAGGCCGCGAGCACAAGAAGGTCGTCGAGCCGGATCAGATGCGTGAGCTTGCTCACGCCTGAGCGACCTGTAGCGCGACTCGTATACATCGATCAAGCCGCCTCCCGCGTGACATTGCGGGCGGCGGCTTGTTTTTGCCCGTACTTGTATCATCCCGTGCCTCCGGAATCATTTCATTGTGCTCAAGGCGCATATCCAGCCAACTGTCAGACAGTGAATTTAGTGTGTGGGCTATGGACGGTAAATTGCATGTGCGCGGCCACTTCAACGGCCTGAAAACGACGCTGCTCTTTGCGTTGATGTGGGCCATCATCATGTTGATCTGGTGGGCCACCGGCGGTGACCGCGGCACGCTGGGCGTATATATCGTCATCGGTCTGGTCTCCACGTTCAGCACGTACTGGTTCTCCGACAAACTCGCCATCGCCTCGATGGGAGCCCGCGCGGTCACCGAGCAGGAAGCTCCCGCACTGTACCGCATCGTGCGCGAACTCAGCGCCAAGGCCGGCAAGCCGATGCCTCGCATCTACGTCGCCCCGACCATGAGCCCCAACGCATTCGCAACGGGCCGCAACGAGCGCCATGCAGCCGTATGCTGCACGCAAGGCATCCTCAACATACTCAACGAGCGCGAGATTCGCGGCGTCCTCGGCCACGAGCTCATGCACGTGTACAACCACGACATCCTCACCTCCGCCATAGCCTCCGCACTGGCGACCATCATCACGTATCTGGGATACTCGCTCATGTATTTTGGCGGCGGTCGCAGCAACGACCGTGACAACTCCTCCGGCGTCTTCGGTCTGATCGGCGCGCTGTTGAGCGCGATTCTCGTGCCGATCGGCGCCTCTCTGATCCAGATGGCCATCTCCCGCACCCGCGAATTCGACGCCGACGAGGACGGCAGCCGCCTGACCGGCGACCCCGAAGCGCTCGCCTCCGCCCTGAACAAGATCTCCTACGGTGCTCAGACCAATCCGATGCCGAAAACCGCGGGCACGCAGTCGGTGTCATCCATGATGATCGCCAACCCGTTCTCCGCGCGCGGATTCTCGAAGCTGTTCTCCACGCACCCACCTACCGACGAGCGCATCAGCCGGCTCATGCAGATGTCGCAGGAGATGCGCAATTCCGGCATCGGCGGCGGCAGCAGCCCGCAGTACTTGTACTAGCTTCGTTGCGCAAGGTTCGCGGGCATCGCCGTCATGTGATACACTGACGACTTGTGCACAAAGCACTGCGGATGTAGTTCATCGGTAGAACGAAAGCTTCCCAAGCTTTAAAGGCGGGTTCGACTCCCGTCATCCGCTCCACTTCCCTCAACGATAAGGCTTTAAAACCCAATCATTCCAACGATTTTCAATTTTGTAGGCACTTGCCCAATCACACGATTTTTGTCGAATTGTTGTCACCGTGTTGTCACGAGGTGTGTAAAAGAGGATTCGGAGAGTGGTTTGGGCTCAAGAGTTTTCCCGTGGTCAATGTTTCTGCTGCAGTGATCTTGCTGCTGATGGATGTTGCCACGTAATCAAGATCGGTGTCGAATAGGTCTGCATAAGTATCCCTTCTTAGCTTGGCTTATGACAGGATTTTTCTCTGAATTCAGTGCTCTTTCTCTGAATTCAGAGAAAGAATGTATAATTCAGAGAAAAATTCAGAGATTCAGAGCAGGCGGTGGCGAATGGCGCACGAGTATGGCAAAGAAACCCTGTCCAAGGAATTCAAAAGCGATCGCGATAAAGGTCTGCCGGATTCCGAATTAGTGGAGGCTGTTGTCGCCTTAGCCAATACGGACGGCGGGTGCGTGTATCTGGGTGTTGAGGACGACGGCACCGCGACCGGTGTCCAGCGCAAGCATCAAGATCCTGTCGGGCTGTCAGCGATGATTGCCAATAGGACTGTGCCCCCGATATCGGTTCGCGCGCAATTGGTGGGTGATGGCGTCACCGTCATCCAAGTCGATGTACCCAAGTCACATAGTGTGGTGTCAACTAAGTCGGGGAGAATCCTGCGGCGCATGATGAAAGTGGACGGTACGCCCGAAAGCGTACCTATGTATCCGTATGAGATCGCTACCCGGCTTTCGGATCTGGGTAAGCTCGACTACTCCGCCCAACCGGTTCCGGGGGCCACGCGGGAGGATTTCGATCCGTTGGAGCGCGACCGCCTGCGCAAGATCATCTCCACCTACCGATCCAGCGACCGTAATCTTCTAGAGCTTTCAGACGAGGATCTGGAAAAATCATTGCGTCTTGTCGTATCGGCGGATGGGAATGTAACGCCGACCTTGACAGGTTTGTTGCTCATCGGCAGTGAGGAGTCACTGCAACGTCTTGTCCCGACAAGCGAGGCGGCTTTCCAAGTTCTGGTCGGCACCGACATCAAGGTGAACAATACATATCGCGGCCCGCTGCTCAAGACCATAGAGCAGATAGCGGAGTCGTTCGCTCCTTGGAATCCAGGAACTGAACTGACCGTGGGTTTGTTTTCCTCGGTGGTGCCCGAATTCGACGAGAGGGCGTTCAGGGAAGCGTTGGTCAATGCGTTCGGCCACAGGGATTACTCAGTTCTTGGCCGTGTGCGTGTGCTGGTGGATGACGCGGGACTGACGATTGCCAATCCTGGAGGATTCGTGGAAGGCATCAACGTTCACAATCTGCTTACCGCGGAACCGCATGGACGAAACCCATGCCTCATGGATGCGTTGAAGCGAACTGGGCTAGCCGAGCGAACCGGTCGTGGAATCGATCGCATTTTCGAGGGGGCCTTGAACTATGGTCGGCCCTTGCCTGACTATTCGAGATCCAACGGGCGGGGTGTTTCGGTGCTGCTGCCTCGGAGCGCGCCCGACGAGGCGTTTGTGGAATTATTAGCCGAGGAACGCGAGCGTAGCGGCAAGTCAATGTCGCTTGACGGTCTGCTTATTCTGGATAAGCTCAAGCGAGAGAGACGTTGTGGCTTTGACGCGTTGTCAGAGTCCTTGGATATGAGCGATCAACGTCTGCGCACTGTATTGGGGCAGTTGACGGAGTCTGGGCTCGTCGAAAGCTCCGGCACTAACGCTCGTCGTACATACACATTGGGGGCGAAAGTGTATCGGCGCAGCGGTAAAACGGTGGAATATGTCAGACAGTCAGGCATCGACAGGGTGCGTTACCCCGAATTGATCATGAAGCTGATGCGCGAGCAGAAGTCGGTAAGCAAAAACGACGTGATGGAGCTATTGCATCTCGACGAGAACCAGGCATATTACCAATTGCGAAAACTGGTTGGTGAGGGACGCGCCAAAAAGGTGGGTGGTGGTCGCAATGTACGATATGAGGAAATGCAACGAGACGACGATGGAATATCGGGCGAACAGTTCTGATTAGGGATTATCCCCTGAATGCATAGAGCTGGGATTCAGCACAGCAAAGAGGATTTTCATCGACTCGTTCGTCGGTATGCAGGAATCGCCATGGAATTGTTCCATGGCGATTATCCGTTTTCTCCGGACGCTCATCGTCCAGACCAGTTTCGCTGATTCTGCTCCACGATTGAAGTGTGGGCGATCCTTTTGCCCTCTACTGATGCCGTTGGAAGGGAGCCGGCATGCCGATATATTCATTCCCCGAACCACGCTATATTTCGGGCGCGGGCTGTTCCCAATCCATTGATATGAATATGGGGTTAGCAAGCGACGTATGTGTGGCCACACGTGCTCGCTCCACAGGTGCGGGACGGCTTGCCGGGAGACCCGGTCCCCATGGTCGGCGAGGCCTCCAGACCGCTGACGTGGCTTATGGAATGAGCCGTTCCAGCTCCCGCGGGGAGGTGTTTCTTTATGGGCTGGCGTGACAACCGCAGGCGCAGCGTATGCAAGAAAATCATGTTCACACCGGAGGAATGGGAGCAGACTAGGAGAATCCACGAGCGTTGGGCGAGGAACATCCCGGTATACAGGCGGTGGGGTGATTTCGCCCGCCAGACCCTCATGCATGGCGCGTTGATGAATGTCTCGGTGACGCTGGCGAGCGATCCGGAGGTGTTCAAGGCCGAGCTCCACCACATCGGCGTGAACGTGAACCAGATCGCCAGGATCGCGAATCTGACGGGCTCCGTGAGTCCGCAACAGATGCGTGAGCTGCATGATCTGCTCGCCTTGATCGATGAGAGGATGACGGGGATGGAGCGCGAGAAAGCGGAGATAGATGCGGTACAGGGGCTGTACTGATGGCCGTGGTCAAACTTGGGAACAAGGTCAAGACGAATCTTCCGGACACGATTCGTTACGTCATCAATCCCGAGAAGAACGATGGCGGCAGGCTCGTATACGCGAGCTACAGCAGTGAGCGGCATGACGCGAACACGCTCGCCGAACCGATGATCCGGGATCTGGAACGATGCGCGAATGGGCTGCGCAAGGATGGCGTGCTCGCCCTGCATCTGAAGCATTCGTTCAGTCCCGACGAGCATGTGAGCGCGGAACAGGTGCATGAGCTGGGCGTCATGCTGACCGAGGCGATCACGGGCGGCGACTACAAGTATGTGGTCTCCACGCACATGGATCGGCATCACCTGCACAACCACATCGTCATCTGCGCGGCGAACCGGAGGACGGGAAGGAAGATGCGTCTGACCCGCAGAAGCATCGACCGGTGGCGCGCGGTCAGCGACGAGCTATGCCGTCGTGAGGGCCTTGCCGTATTGGAGAACCCGAAGGTCGAAACCGCCGTGGAACACGATGAGATGCTCAAAGCGATGCGGCATGCGCCCGACCAGAGCAGCGGGCGGCAGCTCGGAGTCGAGTCCCCTGTCATCGCGTCCACGGGCGTGGGCGCGGACATGGGCGAACTGTATGCGGCGGCGAGGGGCGTGGGCGTCAAAGAGCGGCTGCGCATCCTGATCGATCTCGATGCGGCCAGGGCGAACAGCATCGGAGAGCTCGCCGAACTGCTCGACTCGCACGGCGTCGGATTGACGTTGCACGGTGGCGGCGTGACCTTCATGGACAGGGCCACGGGCCGTAGATTCCGTGGCGCGCGTCTCGGCCCGGCGTATTCGCTCGACGCACTCGGCATGCGGCTCTCGGACGGTGGAAGCATGCTGCATCTGACGTTCAACAACCGTCTCGTGGCCGCCGTGAACGATCGTTTCGTAAGCGTGTGGCTGCCCGGAACCAAACGGCGGAGGAAGGTCAATCTGCCCGTGAGCATGCTGCGCCGCGATGGCAGCACATGGCATCTACTCATGCCCGCAACGTTCACCGGCATGCTCATGGACCAGTCGAACAGGTACGCGGCCCGTTTCGACACCGGCACGCTGTCGGAGGCGTTCGGCCACCCGAGGCAGCGCGTCGAATCGTTGGCAGGAGACGATTCCACGATGCCCAGACGTTATGCGGCGAGTCCCGCGCAGTACCGCTACTACCAAGTGCAGGCAAGGAAACTCGACGAGCTGAGGACGATGGCCGAGGGGTTGAACGCGGCGTGCAGACTCCAGCGAGAGAACGGTGGCGGCCTGGCCAAGGGACTGCGTGACTTAAACGCCAAGGCCGACTGGGCATACGGCGAACTACGTGCCGCGGTCGTCGCGCTGAACGACGTGATCGACAGCCATGACCCCGATCTTGTGGTGGAAGCGCGTGAGGAGATCGAACGTCGCGAGCGAACGCTGCTTGAATGCCGGAGACAACTCGACGCCATCAGATCAGTCGCCCGTAATTCCGGAGTCGGACTGCCCAAATGGATATGCAAGGAACGGAACGATGAACCAGCCAACGAACATGAACAGCGGAATGGAATCCGATCCGATGGGCGGCATGTTCTCCCAGATGTTCGATCGGATGCAGCCGATGGAGCCGGAGAACACCATGCCGGCGTCGGAGGCCGATACGATTCGGGCGGAGGAAGAGAGCCGGAGGCTCAACCGGCAGGTTGCGGAACTTCGGAGCGAGAATTCGACGCTCTCATCACGGAATCAAGAGCTTCAATCAACGAATCGGCGGCTCTTGTCGGCGAATCAGACGCTCAGGAAGCAACTCTCCGAAGTCAACGAGACGGCCAGATTGCTCAAAGAGACCAGGAAGAGAGAACGCGCGTGCATAGAAAGGGAAAAACGTTGTGACCGCATTCTCCGTCGCGAGGCGGTTCTTGAAGCCGACGAATCCAGAGTTCGGGATGAACGCGAACGTCTTAAAAACGAGCGGAAGCGGATACGTGAGGACATCGCCGAACAAGTCGAACGGGAATCGGAGCGGATGCGTCGATGTCTTAAGGAGAGCAGCGACAGGCAGCGTGAGCGTGACAGGCGCATCCTCTTTGCCTTGTGCCTGGGCGTGTGCTCGTCCATGGTGCCGATGCTCGCTGTCGTCATGCAAGGCCGCTGGCAAACCTTCGCCGACTCATTGTTCGACTGGCTTCATATGCGCGGGAAGCAGCTCACGGCGGTCGGCCAATGGCTTGCGGGCATCAATGCGCGGCTGAATGAGATCATCCCCAGCGGATGGTGGGATCGGCCACTCGTGTTTCTGCTCATGCTGCTGTTGGCAGCCGTGGTCTGCGGCATGCCTCTGCTCGCGGCAGGCGGATACGTGATGGTGGTTTTTACGACGATGAGAGGCTGGCTTACGGAAGGAACCCTGGGAGTCCATATCGTTCTTTGGACGTTGGCCGCCATGGTGGGCTTCGTCCTGGCTGGCCATCTCGCCATGATCCCGCACAATCCGATGGGCTGGCCCACTTGGTGGATCCTTCTCACTGTTGCCGCGCACCTGATCTATCTGGCAAAGCTGGCGGGCCCAATCAGCCGATTCATTAGGAACAGCTAATGCGATGGACCATGCGGTACATGAGAGAACGCCTCGAAACGAGTCGTTCCCAAATTGTTGTCACCATGTTGTCATACAGGACTGTAAACCACTGACCACACCCAAACGGCTGCCCCTGCGCTACGGGGTGAGCCCTATGACTGTCGATGCGGAAACGATTAAATGGGGAGATTGCCTGGACGCAGTGTCGCGAACCACGCCGCAACCTGTGGTAAAACGTTTCACACAATCCTCCGGCACGGAAAATAATATCGAAGAAAGGAACGACGATGGACGAGATAACATGGACCGACCCGCAGCTCAAGGCGCGCTACGAGAGGAACCTCAAGGCGATGGAGCAGCGCCGGGCGGCGCATCCGGAACTGCTCAACAAGTGGGCGGTGCCGTACAAGGTGTTCACCCGCAGCAGCCTGCACGGGATCCAGAACATGCGCATCAACTGGCTGATGGACAACCATCCGCAGCAGTTCAGGGAGATGATGATGGCCAACGTGCTCGAGGAGCATCTGCGGGACATCGAGAGGCGCACGAGGGAACGCCAGGCACAGATTGTGGACCGGCTGATGGAGTCCAGACACCTGCTCAACCGGACAGACTGCCTGAAGGCAGCACCCCAGATGGCCGACCTGGACCGGCTCAATGGGATGAACGAGGCGCAAGCGGAGTCGATGAGCATGGCAATCCACGAGATTGTGGAAAGCTTCTAAATGCAAACGCAGATGTTCATCTGGGTAGTGTTCCGAAACGGCTCTGTTTGATCGTACCGGTCTTTCAGAGTCTGCGGCTCTTTCCTAGGTGAGGCATGGAGTGAGCTTTATTAACAGACTCCCAATACAGCTCGATATCGCCGCTATAAGCCGCCTTGACATAGCCCGGCATGGTCTTCCTGTCTGCTATGCCGGACTTCAACCAGCGGTTGTACTCGTGGATACACGAGTGCCAATACTTAGTGATTCTGTCCTCATCAACGGATGAGCCCGACTTCGCCAAAGTTCGTTTCAAGGAGCTGTATTGGCTGGTCGCATAGAGATGCGCGGCAATATATGCACCAAGCTTCAGAAAGAACGATGGTGCTTTTTCAACTCCGATGGATTGCCCCCACTCGCGCTCAAAGAGGTCAATGTAGGCTCGCGAGAACATCACATTCCAATCATCAGAGGGACGAATAGACTCAAATAGGGATAGGAAACGAGTGATCTCATCCAATAGCTCATGGCTTTCGTGCCAGAACTGCTTGTCATCATCGTCGTGTTTTTGCCACTCCATATCCTCTTTTTCAACAAGCAGATCGCGAAGCGCGTAGTCATCTATAGCCCCGTCCTTTTCCAACGATTGACGTGCGAATTCACGTACAGAGGGCGGCTCCATCCAACCCCAGCTCCAGAGACGTTGAGGATCGGAGACCGGAATAAAATACCAAGTGACGGTCCGCATCAATAAGTTCGTTTCAATGGGAGCGCTAGTATTCGGACCATCATTCACGATGGTACGAATGGTGCGCTCGGCGCGGCGACGAGTGGTATCAGTGAGTTGCCAGTGCATAAATCTAGGCTTTCTCGGATATATGGGCAAGGATTTTCTTAGCGACGCCGAACGGAAGCACATTCAGAATCGCCGTGCGTACGTCATCCGTCATGGCCTCAAGAAACGCTACCTGGGTATTCAGCGGCATACTCTTCACATACTCGGACATCAGCTCAGGCGTGCTCTCCGCGTCGTCTATTGGCGTCGCCGGCAACTGAGATGTCATCCCTAGCTGTTGCCTCGGTGCATCTTCGTAGACGACCTTCTCGCTGTTCGGGGATCGATGCAGACCGCGTATGTCATGCTCCATGCCTTCGAGAATCTTGGCGTTCTCGCTATCGATTGCATGCTGATAATGCAGATCCGTACTGAGCTGCGTGTGGCCCATAACCTTCATGATTGTCTTGTCGGAGTTGGTGTAGGTCTTCATTACGCTGGCCGCGCGATGCCTTAGATCGTAAAGACGAAGGCCACGTTGTTCAAGACGAGGCACACTGCGACGCGCGTTGTACCAGGCATTGCGCAAGCGTTGATCGTCCACTACGGTATGCGTACGTTCGCCGGTGAACAGGAAGGAGTCGGGCGCGTCGAGAACATAGGTGCGTATGTGTTTGTCAAGGATTCCAGCGAGTGATGCGGGTATCTCTAAATCGCGTACGCTACCACGGGTTTTCGGGCGTCCAATGAGGATATCTCGATGTCCGCCACCCGTCTCGGAATCAGGCACGCGTATAGGCTTAGCGGTTTTGGTGATGTGGATGATGCCGCCAGAGAGATCGTCAGCAAGCACGATATCTTGACGCTGGAGCGCTGTGACCTCGCCGGGGCGCATGCCCATGATTCCTATCAGATAGATGACCGGTGCGAAACGTGGCGTCATGGCTTGATAGAGCGTCTCAAGTTCTTCCGCCGACACATTGCCATAGGCCACGTCCGAGCACGGCTTGCTGACTTCAATCAGTACGGGAGATTTCGTGAGCAGCGTGGTGCCGTCCATATCCAAAGGTGTTTCCACAGCATGATTGAAGATGGCGCGCAAAAGCTCCCACACTTTGCGCTTGATGGCCCCGCCCTCTCCCGCAGCCCCCAGCGGCATGGTGTCAGCCCAGGCCTGAATGTCTTTCGGAGTAATACCGCCCATCAGTTTGTTGCCCAACACGGGAATCAGATAGTCCCGCAGGTACTGTTCGTACTTCTGCTTGGTGGTGATGGCCAGTGGCTCGCCATTTTTCTTGCGGCGGTTCTCCACGAAATTCGCAGCATATTCGCCGAAGGTGACTTGGAAGGCAGCACTCCGATTCGACGCGATGACTGGCGGGATCCATCTTCCATCGTCGATCTCGCTTTTGGCTTCAGACAGCCACGCCTCGGCCATGTGGCGCTGGGGGAAGTTCTTGGTGATGTACTGGGGCAGATTAGGCCATTTCGCGCGCGCTTCGATCGGCGGGCGGTAACGGGCCTCATAATACTTGTGGCCAGTGCTTTTGCTTGTGCGGGCATTGACTGAACCGAAGTTGCGCCTGTTGCCCATGTCGCCTCCAAGAGTGGTAATCGGACAATCCGTGGTAAAAATCCGGTGCATCAGAAAAGTACCACGCTATTTACCACTGATTGTACATGGATAAAAGGCGCTTCACGTGCTTCTGGGGAGATTATGTGAAGGTGGCAGATTGGCTGAAATCGTTGAAATTCCGCCATTTTCGAGAAAGAAAAGGGCCTTGGTGCGAAGCCAAAACCCTGATGGCGGAGGATACGAGATTCGAACTCGTGAGGCTGTTACACCAACACGCTTTCCAAGCGTGCGCCATAGACCACTAGGCGAATCCTCCATTACGCTGTTTGCCGCGACCTTTTGGCCTCAACAGACAACTCGAAGAGAATACCACAGACTCGCGGACAAGCAAAACCGTCGCGTGTTGTGCGTGTGTCGCGCTTGGCGGCTCGCGCGTCCGGGATCCCTCCGGCGCTCCGATGCCCGAATTCAGTAATTGTTCGAGCCGGCACCCTCGAAGCGCACGTTGAAGCCGCGCTCGTAGTGCAGGAACATGTCGGCGCCGTAGCGGTCCGCGTCGCGGTGGGTGAACAGCATGCGGATGGCAAATGCGGTCTGCGCGTCGTGCGGCATGGCGCGGAACGCCTTGTGGGCGTTCCATCCCGTCTCGGTGATCGCCTAGTCGGGCACACCTACCAGCTTGTCGGCGTGCAGTCCGGCAAGAACCTGTCCGCCACGGCTTCCGGCGATTCCGCACTGTCCATCGCCGACACGCCCGAGACCCTGACCGACACCAAGAAGCAGGCCTGGAAGTTCACCCAGATCGACCAGTCCGACACCGAGCGCCCCGGCCTCAAGGCCTACGTCATCACCAATACGGACTGCAAGGTGCTCGTCGCCAAGGACGGCACCAACGCCTTCAGCGATGAGTCGGTGGAAGACGCCAAGTCCGACCCCGCGGCCCGGTGGATTTTCGACACGTCCGACGGTGCCACCTACCAGCTGCTCAACGCATCCGCGAAGCAGAACATCAACGTCGACGCGTTCGACCCGAAGGCCGGTGCGGCCGCTTCCGATGAGGAGGACGGCGATCTGACCGACAAGATCCTGGTCGAAGGTTCGGTGAACACCGAGAAGGCCGGTGAATACACGCTGACGTATTCGGTGACCGACTCCGAAGGTGCGTCGTACACGGTCAAGCGTGTCGTGACCGTCAGGGAGAAGTCCGAGCCGATCG
>ENA-ORUQ01003334-ORUQ01003334.1-human-gut-metagenome-genome-assembly--contig:-NODE-3334-length-11196-cov-2.493582_pt1 | contig 11196 bp, 8 predicted proteins | sample MGYA00242081_ERZ509211 | MGnify/ENA primary metagenome ERZ509211 (study PRJEB26280, sample SAMEA2338785) | human gut metagenome | biome: human gut; feature: human-associated habitat; material: faeces...
AAAGATACCAAAGAGGGTTATGAAGTAGATATTGATCTTCCAGGATTTAAGAAAGATGAGATCCAGATGGAACTGAAAGAAGGAGTTTTAACAGTCAGCGCAGCTAAAGGACTGGATAAGGATGAAGAGAAGAAGGATGGAACTTACATCAGAAAAGAACGTTATGCAGGAAGCATGAGTAGAAGCTTTTATGTAGGTAAACATGTAACGGAAGAAGATATCCATCCGAAATATGAGAATGGTATTCTTTCCTTCAGCGTTCCAAAAGAGGAAGCAAAACCGGTAGAAGAGAAGAAACATTACATTTCAATTGAAGGTTAATGAAAGCTCATAGACATAAAAAAGAGTGATGGTACCCCACAGGTATTGAGCCTGTGGGGTATCATATCATAAAAACACATATAGAAAAGCAAATGACGGGAGGGAGAACAATGGCGGCAAAAAGAGATTATTATGATGTTCTTGGAATCAGCAGGAGTGCAGACAAGGGAACGATCAAAAGAGCATATCGTAAACTGGCCAAGAAATACCACCCGGATACCAATGCCGGAAATGCACAGGCGGAAGAGAAGTTCAAGGAAGCAACGGAAGCCTATAATGTGCTGAGTGATCCGGAAAAAAAGAAATTGTATGATCAGTTTGGCCACGCAGCTTTTGACGGCAGTGGAGCCTACGGTTATGGAAGTGAACCGGGAGGCGGCACCTACAGCTATAACGGACCGAATGGCAGCTTTCATGAATATCATTTTGAAGGCGGCGATATGGATGACATCCTGAAGAATATGTTCGGCGGTGGATTCTCGGAAGGAGCAGGAAGCGGCTTTCACGGATTTGGAGGATTCGGAAAAGGATTTAGCGGTGGCGGAAATTTTCGGCAGGATGGTTCCGATGTGACAGCTGAAATAGATGTAACATTTGATGAGGCTGCATTCGGTGGAGATAAAGTTATCCGGCTGTCAGATGCACAGGGCAGCAATGTGGCAGGAAAATCATTGAAAGTGCATATTCCGGCAGGTATCAGCGACGGAAAAAGCATCCGTCTGAGAGGAAAAGGAATGCCGGGAGTGTCCGGAGGTAAAGCAGGAGATCTGTTATTAAAAGTCAGAGTCGGCAAACGTCTGGGATTCGAACGAAAAGATATGGATGTATATTCAAAAGTCACGATTCCGTTTACTACAGCAGTGCTGGGAGGAGAAGCAGTGGTACAGACACTTACCGGAAGAGTGGTCTGCAAGATCAATCCGGGAACGCAGTCCGGAACGAAGATCCGGTTAAAAGGCAAAGGAATCGTGTCTATGAAGGATGCAGGAAGATATGGAGATCAGTATGTGACTGTTCAGATAGATGTACCAAAGAATCTCAGTAACGAAGCTAAGAGAAAATTAAAAGAATTTGAAGCTGCATGCAGGAACGGAAGCCGGGGAGCAGCATAAATTTTCATATAAATATAGAATAAATGCATTGTTTTATCAGAAGAATCCAGCTTGGATTCGGAAAGGTAGAAGGATGCATTTTTTTCTGTATTGACGCTCTCTTTAGAAAGAATTATAATAAAATAATTAGGAAAAAGAATCTGTATTTCCATACAGGTTATGAAAATATATGCTAAGGAGATAAGTAAGATGAGCAAGATTATTTTAACAGGTGACCGCCCGACAGGACGTCTTCACGTTGGTCATTATGTAGGTTCATTAAAAGAACGTGTAAAATTACAGAATTCAGGAGAATATGATGAGATCTATATTATGATCGCAGATGTGCAGGCACTGACAGATAACGCCGAACATCCGGAAAAAGTACGTCAGAACATCATGAACGTAGCACTGGATTATCTGGCTTGTGGAATCGATCCTGAGAAATGTCACATTTTTATCCAGTCAATGGTTCCTGAGCTTACAGAATTAACATTCTATTATATGAATCTGGTTACAGTATCCAGAGTGCAGAGAAACCCTACGGTAAAAGCAGAGATCAAGCAAAGAAACTTTGAAGCAAGTATCCCGGTAGGCTTCTTCTGTTACCCGATCAGCCAGGCTGCCGATATTACAGCATTCCGTGCAACAACAGTTCCGGTTGGAGAAGACCAGATGCCGATGATCGAGCAGTGTAAAGAGATCGTGCACAAGTTCAACAGTGTATACGGTGAGACATTAACAGATCCGGAAATCGTACTTCCATCTAACAAGTCATGCTTAAGACTTCCGGGAATCGATGGAAAGGCCAAGATGAGTAAATCGCTTGGCAACTGTATCTATCTTTCTGACGAAGAAGATGTTGTGAAGAAGAAAGTGATGTCTATGTTTACAGATCCGAACCATCTTCGTGTAGAAGATCCGGGGCAGGTAGAAGGTAATCCGGTATTCATTTATCTCGATGCATTCTGCAAAGATGAATATTTTGAAGAATTCTGGCCGGAATATAAGAATCTGGATGAGTTAAAAGCACACTATCAGCGAGGAGGTCTTGGTGATGTCAAAGTTAAGAAGTTCCTGAACAAGGTACTTCAGGCGGAGCTGGCACCAATCCGTGCGAGAAGAAAAGAATGGGAGCAGAAGCTTCCGGAAGTATTCGCAATACTGAAAGAAGGAAGCAAAGCAGCCGAGGCAAAAGCAGCAGAGACACTACAGGATGTAAAGGCTGCTATGAGAATTAACTATTTTGATGATGCAGATTTCCTGAATTAAGAATAGCAGAGATATTATAGAATCCTCGAAATATCAGACGATATCTGGTATTTTGGGGATTTCTTTTATTGGGAATTGTTGTATAATAAAACTATCAGTAAAAAATGGAAATTGTATAGATAATAATGGGAGTGAAGAGGCGTGATCATATGAAAGAGATAACAAAAGAAGCACTTCTGGAAGCTTTAAAATTAAGAGATACCGGAGAACATCCGGCGTTCCGGGAATGTGAGTTCAAAGACATGGATCTGAGCGGAGCAGATCTGCATAATATGGACTTCACATTAAGTTCGTTTCAGAATGTAAATCTGGAGTATGTGAATTTGAAAAACAGCAGTGTGGAAAATGCATTGTTTGACGGGAATTCCCTGCATGGTGCGGATTTTCAGAATGCGAATATGAAGACAGCAGCATTTCGTGAATGCGATATGCGTGAATGCAATATCAGGGGAGCGAACCTTTATGGAGCAGTACTTGAGCATGCAAAGTTAGACGGCATTCAGTCCGATCATACAACCCAGTGGTTCCGTATGCACTGCCCGGAGACCGGACCAATCCTGGGATATAAGAAATGTGTGAATGACAGGGTGGTACAGCTTCTGATTCCTGCTGATGCAAAGCGTACTTCGGCAACACTTCCATCCTGCCGTTGCAGTAAGGCAAAGGTGCTTTCGATAAAAAGTTTTGATGAGACGGAAGAATTTGAAGAAGCCTGGTCGCTGGTCGATGAAAATTTTGTATACAGAAAAGGACAGTGGGTCGAGGTGAAAGATTTTAATGAGGACAGATGGATGGATTCCACGACAGGGATTCATTTCTGGATGGAGAGAAAAGAGGCTCTTGGTTATTGATATCTGACAGGCATTAGAAATCAGGACTCAGAAACTTGACATGAATACAGCGATGCGATAGATTAATTTATGGATTAGAGAGTATGAAGGAGAGAAACTTATGAATTTACATGAATTTTTTATCGTATGCCCGCTGGTATTTCTTGCCGGATTTGTGGATGCGATTGCTGGAGGAGGAGGCTTGATTTCATTGCCGGCCTATATGTTCGCAGGGGTTCCGGTACACAATGCAATTGCAACGAATAAATTATCATCGGCAACGGGAACGGCGGTGTCAACATGGCATCTTGTGAAGAGCAGATGTGTGGACCTGTTTCTGGTTCCGGGAACGGTAGCATGTGCGTTCGTTGGTTCGATCGCAGGCGCGAACCTGGCACTGATCATCAGTGACAAAGTATTAAAGACGGTACTGGTCTTTGTTCTTCCGGTTGTGGCGTTCTGTGTGTTACGTGACAAAAATCTGAAGCCGGTGATCCCGGAAGGATTTACCAGAAAGAAACAGTATCTGATCATGGCGGCATGTTCATTCGTGATCGGTATCTATGATGGATTTTACGGACCGGGAACTGGGACATTTTTACTGCTTACATTTACCAAATTAGGAAAGCTCGATATAGAGAAAGCAACAGGAAACGTAAAAGTTGTCAATTTGACATCGAATATATCGGCGTTAATTACATTTATTCTGGCAGGGAAGATCTTATGGGAACTGGGACTTTCGGCATCCATATTCAGCATTGCAGGACATTATCTTGGTGCACACATGGTTGTGAAGAACGGGGTAAAGGTCATCAAGCCGATTATCTTACTTGTGCTCGTATTACTGATGATCAAGATTATTCTCGGAATATAGATGGAACAATTTAGCATATTGCAGTAAAAGAGCCCGCAGTGTATAATGTACCCATGATTTTAGGAAATGAGGTATAACATGGAAGATTCAAATAGAAACTTTAAATTACAGACATGTGAAGATTTTATAAAAGTGCTTGCAAGTAAAGCGGCTGTTCCGGGAGGTGGCGGAGCGGCCGCTTTAACCGGGGCTATCGGAATTGCGCTTGGCAATATGGTTGGAAGCCTGACAGTGGGAAAGAAAACATATGCAGATGTAGAAGATGAAATTATCGAATGCAAGAAAGAGGCGGATGAGATCGCAAAAGAATTCTTAGAACTGATGGATAAGGATGCGGAAGCATTTGAGCCGCTCAGTAAAGCATACGGACTTCCGAAGTCTACGCCGGAAGAGATTGCAGAAAAAGAAGAGATCATGGAGAATGCACTGAATGTGGCATGTGGTGTTCCGATCGAGATCATGAAGACCTGTGCCAGAGGCATTGACCTTGTCGAAGTATTTGCTGCAAAGGGCAGCCGGATTGCATTAAGTGACGCTGGAGTCGGAGCAACACTTTTAAAATCTGCCATGCAGGGCGCATCATTGAATGTATACATCAATACGAAATCAATGAAAGACAGAAAAAGAGCGGAAGAACTCAATCAGCTGGCAGATTCCCTCCGGGAAGAATATGAAGCAAAAGCAGACCGTATATTTGCGGAAGTAAGCAGCCGCATCCGGTAAAGACAGTGTTAGAAAGAAAAAGAAAGTAGAAAGAAAGCAGCAGGACAAATAATGGCAAAATTACTATTAGGAAAAGAAGTAAATGCTTCTATTAATGAAGAAATCAAGGCAAAAGTAGAAAAGTTAAAAGCACAGGATATTACACCGACGCTTGGAATCATCCGTATCGGCGAAAGAGAAGACGATATCGCATATGAAAAAGGTGCAGCAAAACGATGTGAGACGCTTGGCGTAGCATATGAGAAATTCCTTCTTCCGGCAGATGTAAAAGAAGAAGAGGTATTAAAGACGATCAGTCAGGTAAATAAGAATGATAAAATTCATGGCGTTTTGTTGTTCAGACCTCTTCCGAAGCATCTGAACGAGGACAGGATTGTCAATGCGCTGGTGGTAGAAAAAGATGTAGATGGAATTACGGATCTTTCTATGGCAGGAGTTTTCATGGGAAAAGATATGGGATACGCACCATGTACGCCAAGTGCCTGCATGAAGGTGCTGGAGCATTACGGAATAGACTGCACAGGTAAAAAAGTGGTAGTTATCGGAAGAAGTCTGGTAGTCGGAAAACCGGCAGCCATGATGCTGCTGAAGAAGAATGCGACCGTAACTGTCTGCCATACCAGAACAGTGGACATGCCGTCCGTGGTAAAAGAGGCGGATATTGTAGTTGTAGCGGCCGGAAAAGCCGGAGTTATCGATGGAAGCTATCTGAGAGAAGGACAGATTGTCATTGATGTCGGAATTAATGTGAATGAAGAAGGAAAACTCTGTGGAGATGTGAATTTTGAGGAAGCAGAGAAGATTGTAGATGCGATCACACCGGTTCCGCGTGGAGTCGGAGGGGTAACGACTTCCATTCTGCTGGAGCATGTGGTGGATGCTGCAATTGCACAGAACAGATAGAGAGTTAAGAGGCGAGAGGCGGAGAAAATGAAGAGGATAGATTTCGAAAATGGGACAGTAACAGGGAACATTCTTGGAGCGGCTCTTCCAATGCTTGTTGCCCAGCTGTTAAATCTGCTGTATAACATTGTAGACCGTGTATACATTGCACGTATTCCGCATGTGGGAACGGCAGCACTCGGGGCAGTCGGGATCTGTTTTCCGTTAATCATGATCATTACTGCTTTTGCAAATCTCTTCGGTGGCGGTGGTGCGCCGCTGTTTTCGATTTACAGAGGAAAAAAAGAAGAGAAGACAGCAGTCAAAATTATGAATACATCGTTTTCCATGATCTGTGTCAGTGCAGTATTGCTGATGATCGGAGGATTCCTTTTTGCGCATCCTGTTTTGATTTTGTTTGGAGCTTCCAAAGATGCAATGCTCTATGCATACCCATATATGATGATCTATTTGATCGGTACACTACCTTCGATGATTGCGGTGGGAATGAATCCGTTCATTAATGCACAGGGATACTCGCTGATAGGAATGTCTTCGGTTGCTGTCGGAGCAGCTGCAAATCTGATCCTGGATCCGGTATTTATTTTTATCCTTGGACTCGGCGTAAGAGGAGCAGCAATCGCAACAGTATTGTCACAGACGATATCCGCAATATTTGTATATTTCTTCCTTTCAAGAAGAGCAGAATTGAAAGTCCGGCTTTTGCGAAGGAAAGAGATTGGAGTATGTAGCGGATATGCCAGAAACATTGTAAGTCTTGGAATGGCAGGATTTATTATGCAGCTTACGAACAGTCTGGTATCAATCTGCTGCAATCATGTACTTTCCGTTACAGGAGGAGATATCTACATTTCGGTTATGACAATTATTAGCAGTGTGCGTCAGCTTGTGGAGACACCGATCAGTGCGATAAATGAAGGTACATCTCCGATCCTGAGTTATAATTACGGCGCACGCCGTCCCGGACGTGTGAGAAAAGCTATGGTAGTGCTTGCAGTTATGATCCTTCTCTATACTGCTGTGATGTGGGGGAGTATTATTGTAATTCCGGAAGTTCTTATCCGTATTTTCAGTTCTGATAAGATGCTGTTAAAAGATGTGGTACCTGCACTCAGACAGTATTTCGCCGCATTTATTTTCATGGATCTGCAGTATATGGGGCAGACAGTATTCAAATCATTGAATAAAAAGAAGCAGGCAATCTTTTTCTCAATACTCCGGAAAGTGGTAATTGTAGTTCCGCTCACTTATTTCATGCCGTATGCATTGCATATGGGAACGGATGGGGTATTTTTTGCAGAACCGGTTTCGAATGTGATCGGTGGAAGTATCTGCTTTATCACGATGCTTTGTACGGTACTGCCGGAGCTGAAAAGAATGGAAGCAAGAAAATAAAAATGATGTGATTTTTAGGGGAGATATGGATAAAAAGATTTCAAAAATAACAAGAGGACTGATGACGGTTCTGACAGTCATATTGATTGCACTGTTTCTGACGATCATGGTTCTGGTGAGTAAGATTCAGGGAACAGCCCGTGTCGTAAATTACGCCGGATTGGTCCGCGGAAAGACGCAGCGTATTATCAAACTAGAGGATGCAAAAGAACCGCAGGATGAGATGATTGAATCGGTAGCTTCATTTATAGAAGGACTTCGGTATGGAAGTGATGAGCTGAATCTGGTCCGTCTGGATGACCATGCATTCCAGAATAAGATGAAAGAACTGGATGAATATTTTCAGAAGTTGCAAAAAGAGATCCGGCAAGTGCGTAAAGAGGGCTATGAGAATACGGAAATCATAGAAAAAAGCGAAGCGTTCTTTGTAATCTGTGATGAAGCAACCGGGCTTGCGGAAAAGTATGTACAGAAGAAAGCAACTGCACTGGAACGGCTGGAAAAGATTGTGATCGCAGATATTATCGGTCTGGTGTGTCTTCTGGCATATGAACTGATTAAGGCTGTAAAATACGCGGCGCAGAATAAAGCACTTAAGAAAAAAGTCTATCTGGACGAGGCAACCGGACTTCCGAATAAGAACCGCTGTGAGGAGATCTTAGACGGAGAAATGCCGGAATGTACGGATGGGTCAGTAGCATTGTGTGTATTCGATTTGAATAATCTACGTATTATTAATAACAGGCTCGGACATGATCAAGGGGATGCGTATATCCGCTCATTTGCGGTGCAGTTAAGAAAAGCGCTGCCGGAAGAATATTTTGCAGGGCGGGATGGCGGAGATGAGTTTATTGCTGTACTTGAGTGTGTGGATCATGAAAAAGTACGGGAAATATTGGGGACAATACGTTCGGAAATTGCCAGATATTCCCAGGAACATCCGGAGATGCCGATCAGTTATGCGGTAGGATATGCGCTGGCGGAAGATTTTGAAGGATGTACGATGCGGGAACTCTTCCGGCATGCCGATAAGAATATGTATATAGATAAGAATCAGGCGAAGATAAAAGAGGCAGCGGACCGCCGGGCACTTCATATTCAGATCCTGGATGGAATCAGACAGCAGGGATTTCAATTTTCGGACTGCCTGTATTGTGATGCTTTGCAGGATCAGTATACAGTTTTACGTGCAAGCTCGAATTTCTTCCTTGCAGAAGATGGAAGTTATTCAGGAGCGGTAGAACAGATCGTGCAGAAACTTGCAGATGATTCATCAAGAAAAAGAATGTGGGAACGGCTGCAGATCCCATATATCATTTCCAATCTTTCGGAAAAGAAAGAAGAAAGTGCAAAATATGAACTTCCTTATTGCAGGAAGAATGGAAAAGAGATACAGAGAGGCCGTATGACATTTCTGCGTCTGGATGATACGGCAGCCGGGAAGTTGCATCACTTTATTGTTGGATTTGAAGTGTTTCATGACATGGAGCAGGTCCTGGAAGATGAGAGGCTGCACTTGGAACAGTATTATGAGCAGATGAAGCAGTCTATTCTGGAAAATAGTAATTATATAGAAGCGCTTCTTGAAACAGCGGAAGCTTTGTATACAGTGAACCTGACACAGGATCGTCTGGAACAGATATTTCATCATAGAAAGAAAGAAGAGCGTATATTTGACTTTCAGGGAGAACTTCCATGTTCGTATGATGGATATTGCAGGAAAATACGGCAGCATATTACAGAAGATACATTGGAAACGTATAAGATCATAGATACATCAAAGAGTCTTCTGGATCGTTTTTATGCCGGTGAGAAGCAGCTGACTGTGGAATATCAGGAAAGCAACAAAGACGGAAAAGAAATCTGGATCCAGAAGACAGTGCTGATGTCGCAGGATACAGTCTATGATAACGAGAAAGAACGGGAGCATACAGTGGTTCGCGGAATCATTATGTTCCGGAATACTTCGGAATTCCACGAAAAGGATCAGAAAGAAAAAGAACAATTGCAGATTGCCTATGAAAAGGCAGATATGGAGAGTAAGACAAAGACAGAATTCATGAATCGTATGAGTCATGATCTGCGAACCCCGATCAATGGAATCCTGGGAATGATACATGTGATCCGAAAGAGCTGGAACAATCAGGAGAAGCTGGAAGATTCGGTAGATAAGATCGAGATTTCGACAAGACATCTGATGGATCTGGTGAATGATGTACTTGATATGAGTAAGCTTGAATCGGGACATCTGACAGTGCATGAAGAACCGTTTGATCTGGAAGATCTTATGAAAGAAGTGGCAGTACTGATGCAGGGACAGCTGGAAGAAACTGGAATTACACACCGCAAGCACAGGGAAAATATGCAACATACTATGCTGAAAGGGGATGCGCTTCAGCTACAGAGAATTATGATGAATCTGTTTGGCAACGCAGTCAAATACAATAAAAAAAATGGAACCATAGATACTTATGTGACAGAGATTTCGTGTGACGGTAAGAATGTTTTGTATGAATTCAGGATTGCAGACAGTGGGATCGGTATGAGCAGGGAATATATGGAACATGAATTGTTCCAGCCGTTTACGCAGGAAAAGGCAGATGCAAGAACGCAGTATAAAGGAACCGGACTTGGAATGTCGATTGTTAAAGGTCTGATTGATAGAATGAATGGTACGATCAGTGTCCGCAGTACCCTTGGAGAGGGGAGTGAATTCACATTCCGGCTGGCATTTCGTCTGGCAGAAGAGGAAATGCAGCAGGCGGCTGAGAATAAGGAAGACGCGAAAGATGACCTGGCAGGAATGCGTGTATTATTGGTAGAAGATAATGATATCAATATGGAAATTGCAGAATTCTATCTGACAGATGCAGGAATAATCGTAGAGAAAGCATGGAACGGCAAAGAGGCTGTAGAGAAATATGAAGGTACACCAAAGGGGTATTACAGTGCAATACTGATGGATATCATGATGCCTGTGATGAATGGTATAGAAGCCGCAAGGAATATCCGGCGCAAGGAAAAGAATGGGGGAAAAGAAATCCCGATCATTGCAATGACCGCACAGTCGGAAAGAGAAAGTAAAGAAAGCTGCAGTCTGGCGGGAATGAATGCATATATATCCAAACCGGTAGATCCGGAGAATCTGATCCGGATATTGAGAATGTATCAGAAGCGTTAAAGAAAAGTGACAAAAGAGGAAGGTGACAGACATGGTATCATTAAATGATTATCTCTATTCAGGAGATACAGTACTCCGGATTCTTCATAATTACATCAAAGACCTGAGAAAAGATGCCAAAATGACAGGAAATGAAATTGACATGATTCATTGTAATTTCCTTTTACAGATTCAGGAATTACTGGAACATAATGACTTCCTGACAGCCCAGTCGCAGAAGATGAGAGAATTCTACAAATACATGGCACAGGAATATCCGTTTATGGCATTTACTTTCAAGGGAAGAATCAAGTCTCTAATCCGTGCAGAAGAGAAATTCAACGGATATATTGTGGAATTCATCTATGATTATTATGAGGAATATGGGGAGTATCCAAGTGTAGCAGAACTAAAGAAACGATTGCGTTGCTTTAGAGATTTAATTGCTTACAGGATCATTATTTCTGTTCCGAGATGTCATCTGAACAGTGAAGAGGACAGGGAAGAACAGGAACGGAAATATCTATATCAGATTGCAAATGCCCTTCCTGGTTTTCTGGAGGAACAGGGATTCAGTGCGGAACCGGCTATGGGGATTAAGGAGAGTACATCCCCGCTTTTGAACGA
>ENA-ORUQ01003344-ORUQ01003344.1-human-gut-metagenome-genome-assembly--contig:-NODE-3344-length-11173-cov-2.383252_pt1 | contig 11173 bp, 8 predicted proteins | sample MGYA00242081_ERZ509211 | MGnify/ENA primary metagenome ERZ509211 (study PRJEB26280, sample SAMEA2338785) | human gut metagenome | biome: human gut; feature: human-associated habitat; material: faeces...
AAACCTAATCGTGCAAGCACGAACGGCTTTTGGAGCTTTTGACCCTGGTATCATACTATAAAAAACAGAGAAAGGCTTATTTTATTTTTTATGCAAACAGTTGGAATTATCGCAGAATATAATCCCTTTCATAAGGGTCATGCTTACCAGATTGAAGAAGCTAAAAAAGCAGCAAACGCTGATTTTGCCGTTGTCGCTATGAGCGGAAATTTCGTGCAGCGCGGTGCTCCCGCTATTATTGATAAATATACGCGCACTAAAATGGCATTAGAGGGCGGAGCTGATCTTGTGCTTGAACTGCCTGTACCTTTTGCAACAGCTGCTGCCCCTATATTTGCATCAGCAGGTGTCTCGCTTCTTACGCGTCTTGGATGCGTTGATGCACTATGTTTTGGAAGTGAGTCCGGCAATATTGATTCTTTGATTACTGCAGCACGCACATTGCAGGAAGAACCCCCTGAATATAAAGTACTTTTACAGCGCTTTTTAAAGGAAGGAAATAGCTATCCAAAAAGTGTACAGCTGGCGATGAACTCTATGGGTAATTTGCTTACAGCCTCACCGAATGATACGCTTGGTGTTGAATATATAAAAGCACTTCTTGCATCTGGCAGTACAATGAAGCCATTTGCTGTAAAAAGAGAAGGCAATGACTACCATGATACAAAACTCTCTTTAGGCTTTGCAAGTGCGTCTGCCATACGAAGTCAAATTGAATGTGAATCAGCTTCTTCTATTTCGTCACTTTCAGCTTTTCTTCCTGAAACCTCCTTTTTTTTGATGGAAAAGGCTTTTAGTCATACATTTCCAATCACAGAGGATGATTTTTCGCTTGCACTTGGCATGATAATAAACGCTGGTCAAATGACAAATGGTATGGATCTTTTACATGCAGCTGAGATGACACCTGAACTGTATGATCGCATACAGCGCATACTTTGTACAGGACAAGCCTTTACATTTAGTGAGCTTGCCCAAAATCTTAAAACAAAAAACATTACACGTGCTCGGATAAACCGTGCACTGCTCCACTGTCTGCTTTCTATAAGCCAGGATGATATGGAACTTTTTCGTGCATCTGACTTTTGTTTATATGCACGCATTCTTGGTTTTAAGAGTAATGCTTCTTCACTTCTAAAGGCAGTTAAAAATAATGCAAACATTCCTGTAATAACAAAGCTTGCTGATGCAAAAAACAAGCTCGATGAAACAGGAAATAAAATCCTATCCCATGAGCTTGCCTCTTCATTTCTTTACCGCCAGGCTGTCTGGTGTAAATTTCATGAAACTTTGCCGGATGAATTTCGTGCCGGCATCGTCATCATATAAGCTGTCTTATTTTTGTTTTCTTTCATAACAGCGAAAATCATAAATAAGATCAAAATATGTCTGTTCATCACTGACATCTGTCAATGACCACTCGTTAGGCGAAATTTCTGGAAAGAACGTGTCTGCATCATACACATAATCAATACGCGTCAAATGAATGCGGTCTGCATATGGCATAAATGCTTGATATACACTCTCACCGCCTATTATGTAGACATCCTCACTGCGGTACTTTTTGATTTCTTCTAGTACCGCTTCGACGCTATGACAGATGATTGCACCCTTGCACTTATAGTTTTTATTACGTGTCAGTACAATGTTTGTGCGTCCTTCAAGCACACGTCCGCCTGGAAGGCTCTCCAGAGTTTTTCGTCCCATGACAACGACCTTTCCGATCGTTTCTTTTCGAAACAGCTGCTGATCAAACGGAATCGTAACAAGGAGCTTTCCCTGATAGCCAATTCCATTTTTCTTATCTGCTGCGACAATCATATTCATAGATTTTTTACTACCTTTATTTTAATTAATTCTTAAAGCTGTGGATCGGTGCCGGAATACGTCCGCCTCTGTTGATAAACGCACTGCAGTCCTTTGTATTAACTGGCATGATTGGTGCATAGCCAAGCAGACCGCCAAATTCTGCTGTATCGCCTACCTTTTTGCCGATAACAGGAATTACACGTACTGCTGTTGTCTTCTGATTTACCATACCGATTGCTGCCTCATCTGCAATAATACCTGAGATTGTGGCTGCACTTGTATCTCCAGGAATAGCAATCATATCAAGACCAACGGAGCAAACACATGTCATAGCTTCAAGCTTTTCGATGCACAGACTTCCATTTGTAGCTGCCTCGATCATGTTGCGATCCTCGCTGACTGGAATAAATGCTCCACTTAATCCACCAACATAGGAAGATGCCATGATGCCGCCCTTCTTAACCTGATCATTTAACATTGCAAGTGCTGCTGTTGTTCCCGGTGCGCCTACTTCCTCTAAGCCAATCTCCTCTAAGATCTCTGCTACACTATCGCCAACTGCCGGAGTCGGTGCAAGTGACAGATCAATGATTCCAAACGGAATGCCAAGTCTGCGGCTTGCTTCCTGTGCAACAAGCTGTCCTACTCTTGTAATCTTAAATGCAGTCTTCTTGATAGTCTCACAAAGCACCTCAAAATTCTGACCGCGCACCTGTGAAATTGCGTGCATTACAACACCAGGACCACTTACTCCGACATTGATAATTGCATCTGCTTCTGTCACACCATGGAATGCACCTGCCATAAATGGGTTATCATCTGGTGCATTGCAAAATACAACAAGCTTTGCACAGCCTAAGGAATCCTGATCCTTTGTATACTCAGCTGCCTCTTTTACGATATTTCCCATTAAACGAACTGCATCCATATTGATTCCTGTCTTTGTTGAACCAATATTGACTGAGCTGCACACACGCTCTGTTACAGCAAGTGCCTTCGGGATTGAACGAATTAACAGCTCCTCTGCCTTTGTCATACCCTTGCTTACAAGTGCAGAATAACCGCCAAGGAAGTTTACGCCAACCTCCTTTGCTGCTCTGTCGAGTGATTTTGCAATCTCAACAAAATCATCCGTTGTCTTGCATGCTGCACTGCCGACAAGTGCGATTGGCGTTACGCTGATTCGCTTATTTACAATCGGGATTCCATATTCTTTCTCGATATCTTTTCCGGTAGACACAAGATTTTTTGCCAGTGTTGTAATTTTGTTATATACATTCTCACAGACCTTTTCAACAGAACTGTCAATGCAGTCTAACAAGCTGATACCCATCGTAATGGTACGCACATCAAGCTTCTCCTGTGTAATCATATTGTTGGTTTCACTTACCTCAAACATATTTATCATAGGAATTTACCTCTTTCTTGTTTGTGAATTATAGTAGATACAATGTTTACGAATTGCTCCGTTGCTACGCAACTCTGGCATTCTAAAAACATGAGGATTCGCTGATTTTAGTAAGAAACAGCTCACCCGCGCCTATCATGCGCAAAACCGCCCTATCAGGCTTAATCGCTGCTTTGCAGCTGTTTTGCTTATGAGGCGGCGCTCCTTTCTAGCACAACATTCAGAAAAAACATGCAAGCATGTTTTATTCTGAACGACTGTGCTAGAATGAGCTGTGGTATCAAAAAATCCAGAGAAGCTGTGAAAAAATTCACATTCCCTGGATTTCTATGATACCCGTGATTGAGACTTACGTCAAGCGATTTTGTTAACTTCTATTTTTATTACGTTAAAAAAACAAATTCTTAGTTTTTTTCGATATCACAAGTGCTACAAAAAGAGTAAGCACCTCTGCCGCTGGAAATGCCAGCCACACACCCGTGATTCCAAGAAACTTTGGAAGAACCAATGCAAACGCAATGATTGCGACAATTCCTCTGGTGATTGCCACAATTGAGGATTCTTTTGCATGGTCGGTTGCACTCAAAAATCCGGCAAAAATAATATTGATTGCTGCTGCAAAGAAGCCAGCAAAATAGATTCGAATTCCCGGTACTGCATACGCAGCCAACTGTTCTGAGTGTTCACTATTAAATACATCGGTAATCTGTGGTGCAAAAATCCATACGCTGCCAATCAAAACAACTGTTAACACAATGCCAGTTAAAACACTCTTTGTCAAAATCTTCTTCTTTTCCTCTGCCTCTCCCTTTGCATGCGCCTCACTTGCAAGAGGCTGAAGTCCCTGGGAAACACCGTTGAAAATAGCTGTACCTACAAGCGCTGTATTGGCAATTACACCGTAAGCAGCAACTGCTGTATTTCCATCAAGTCCAAGAAGGACAAAATTAAAGACCATCGTTGTAACTGCACTTGCAATCTCTCCGACAAAGGCAACTACACCAAGACTGCAGGATGAGATAAGCATTTTTACAGATGGCACCATAAAATGAAATGATACGCTGCTTTTGGGTGACAGATAGTGCACCATACAAATCAAAATACTTACAATTGGTGAAACTGCTGTTGCAAGAGCTGCACCTGTCATACCCATTCCAAGCGGAAACATAAATACATAGTCAAATACAATATTAAACAAACTGCTAAGAAGCGTTGCTGCCATAGCAATATGCGGCGCATTATCATTTCTCACAAATGCAGTAAATGCATAATTCATCATGAAAAATGGTGTAAAGCATAGTACGATGCGAATATATGGTATACCAATTGCTTCGATTACTGCGTCAGCACCCATCACTCGCATAACCTGCCCTGGGAAAAACAGTCCTGCAGCGATAAAGATTACACTAACAATCACATCCCATATCAATGCATTTGAAAAATATCTTTTTGCCTCCTGCTGATCAGTCGCCTTTGCCAATGCGTAACGAATAGCAGAACCTGTTCCAATCATGGAACCAATCGCAAAAATAATACCATAAATTGGCAGTGCCAGATTTAGTGCAGTAATACCATTTGTACCCTGTGCTGTTGCAATAAAAAAAGTATCTGCTAAAATGTAGCATGATATTCCTACCATTGCCAATATATTTGGCGCGATATACTGGTATAAGCGTTTTTGTTTCACAAAATCTTCCTCCTGTTAAAAGTAAATTCAAAGCTATTTTTTTCAAAAGATGGGGGCTACCTTTCGGCAGCCCTCATTCTTATTGTTATCGATACTTACGGATAATCCGCTGTATACTCTTTTCTGTAAGATAATATTTCTGGGATAATCGCGGGACACTTTCGCCCTCTCTATGCTCCCTGCAAATGGCACTGTTGCGCGCATCCAGCTCCTGTCTTGCCTGTGTACGCTCACCCCAGCCCTTTCGATGCTCCAGCTTTCTCGGAATATAAATATTCTCTCCGTCCACGTACTGCTGAATCACCTCGATTAATTCTCTTGGCAGGATCTCCTCTGCCTTTCTATAGCTCATGCCTTCCTCTCATTCTGCGCTGCGGCTGCAGCGGCTTTCCGTGCGGTACTATTCACCGGAAAGCAATGGCTATACAAAACAATTTTCTCACAATTGTCTTTTTGCATTAGCCACTGCTATGCGTCACACCAATCCTTTGCTTCCACTTCAAACGCCACCGTTCGTTTCTTTATAATTAACATAATGCAATCCTCCTTTTCGCTCTTTTTTATTTTTGGTCTTGTTCGTGTTGTTGGCTTGACCCTTCAACGTTATCTGTGTCATTATACCATATTTTCTTTTTTATTACCAGACCTTATTTCTTTTAAGAAATATCTTTGCTCATGGAACTTTGCGGTTCATGGTGTATTTTACGAAAGCCCTTCGGTGCAATGGTTTCGTCGCCGGACCAAATTCTTCTTTCCAATCAATGCTTTCCATGGTATACTGAGTTTACACGAAATTTAATAAGATTGGAGAATTACTATGAGCAATTTAACTGCTGATATTCAAGCCTCTATTTTAAAGGCAAAAAATTATGTGGATGCGCTTACTATAAAATCTTCATGCAACATTCCAAAGGAAGTCGTTTCTGATGAGCACAAGTTCTTTTCATGGGATAATGAGAAGCGTACTCCTTCTGTCAAACCATATCTGTTTGACTGGAGCTATTACAATGGTGTTGTGATGGAAGGTCTATATGATACATACGAGGCACGACCAGATGAGGGTGCTGAATATAAAAATTATGTATTATGCTTGTGACTGATGAAAATGGAGTACATCATTTAAGCCGCAACCTTGCAGGATATGTAGATCACCACGGTGCTGACTGCTATAAGACTGCTGCGCTCGTCATGAAGGCTTTTGATGAAAATCCAGCTTACGCTGAGGTTATGGCTGAGCTCTACCGCGATCTGACTGATCCGAAGCACGTCAATTCAAAGGGTGATATTGTAGTTGAAAAATATACAGAAGATGCACTTGGCAATAACTACTGGCACTGCTGGGCCGGCGGACAGCCACCTAAGTATAAGGTATGGCTCGATGGTATCTATATGCTGCAACCGTTTTTGGCTCACTATGCTGCCAAAATTGGTGATACAAAGCAGCTTGCTATTATCAATGAGCGCTTGAACTGGGTTGCTGATGTTATGCTTGCCCCGAATGGCATGTATTATCATGCATGCAACAGCCGCGAGGATGTCTGCGCGTACCACTGGACCCGCGCAATGGGCTGGTATGCAATGGCAATGGTCGATGTAATGGAAGTTCTTCCTGAATGCTATATTGAAGAGAGAAAAGCTGCATTAAAGCTCTTTGCAGATGGCATGTTAAAGTATCAGGATGAATCTGGATTATGGGCAAATCTGGCTGATCAGCCTGTTACCGCGACAAATCGCCTTGAGGTCAGCGGCACTGCCATGATGATTTATATGATGTTAAAAGGTGTTCGCAAGGGATGGCTTAACGAGTCCTACCGCGAACCTGCAATCAAAGCATTTAACGCAATTGTAAATACTATGCTTCACGACAATGTACTGGGAGATATTTACTTAAAGGCAAGTGCAAATAATACAAATAATTATGAGATCACTGAATATTACCTTCCAGATGAAGGAAAAGGAAGCGGTCCATTTATCATGGCGTACTCAGAAATGTTATATCTGTAATTATTTTGGCGGCTCTAAAATTAGAGCCGCCAATTTTATTCTCCACGTAAAATTTTAACAGTCTCAGCAACAGCCTTAATAATCATCTCTACCTCTTCTTTGGTATTTTCATAATCAAGTGTCAAACGAAGGGAACCTCTTGCTGTCTCTTTATCTCTTCCAATTGCAAGAAGCACATGACTTGGATCAAGAAAACCTGATGTGCATGCTGAACCTGATGATGCACAAATTCCTTTGTTGTCAAGTAAGAGCAAGAGTCCCTCTGCCTCGGTATCCGGAAAGCAGAAGTTTACATTTCCTGGAAGACGATTGGTTGCATCTCCGTTTAACAGTGCACCTGGAATTTTCTTTAGTCCATTTATTAACTGCTCACGAAGTTTTGTCACATAGATGGAGCGCTCTTTTTGAAGTGAGCAAGCTTCCTCTAATGCCGCTGCCATTCCTACTATAGCAGGAAGATTTTCCGTTCCAGCACGTTTTCCTCGCTCCTGTCCGCCGCCCTCTATAAGATTTGTCAAAAATACACCAGTCTTTGCATACAGCACACCAATTCCCTTTGGTCCATTAAATTTATGTGCTGATAAAGACAGCATGTCAACCTGATCTTCCTCTACATTAATGGGAAGATGACCTGCTGCCTGTACCGCATCGGTGTGAAACAGCACACCATTTTGTCTGCACACTGCTCCGATCTCACGAATTGGCTGAATAGTTCCAATCTCATTATTGGCATACATAACCGTAACAAGTGCCGTATCTGGACGAATTGCTTTTTCGACCTGTGCCGGACTTACAATTCCCTTTTCTCCAACATCAAGAAGCGTAATCTCGAAACCTTCTTTTTCTAATTTTTTTAATGTATGCAAAACGGCATGATGCTCAAATGCGGTTGAAATAATATGCATCTTCCCCTGTCTTTTACCAATAGCTGCTGCCGACAAAATTGCCTGATTATCTGCCTCACTTCCGCCTGAAGTAAAATAAATTTCCTTTGGCATACAGCCAAGACAGTGGGCAATCCTCACACGCGCATCCATCAATGTGCCAGATGCCTGCTGCCCCGGTGTATAAAGGCTAGACGGGTTATACCAATCCTTTTCCATAGCAGACAACATAGCAAGCTTTGCTGTCTCACTAATCTTTGTTGTTGCTGCATGATCCGCATAAATCATAAACCACTGCTTCCTTTCTGTACGAACCTCTCCTCAATGTGCTTTTTAATGGTTCGCCTTTTGGATACCGTACCACCAGAGAAGATATTTTGTCAATCTATGCTAATTATTTTTTTCAAAATTGTACACAATCCTATTGAGCTAAATCAATTTGCTCAAGACCATACTGTTTCACCATGCGGTCTACGATGTTTCCATTGTTTTCTTCATCCAACCAGGCGAAATTTGTGTTGATCTTCAAGTAACAATTATCTGCTTCTTCTACCGAGATCAAAAGTGCCAAGTCAGAAAACGTATATGCCAACACGACATCATCTTTCCAGTCTGTTGTGATTGCATGCAGTGGGGTTCGCTCATGAGCTATTCGGGACAAAACACTAGATGCTGCTATCTGGTTCATACTAGAACCATTTGATACACCAGATGCAATTTGTTCTGCCGACCAATAGGAACTTGAAGGAACTTTATAAGCTGTGAGCGTTCCCTTTTCTGATCCTTTTGCTACTTCTTCCATACAGGTTTGTGCTTTTTTTACATAGTCTGCTACTTCTGATGAGACGGTGAAAAGTTGTGTTAGCTCATCAATTGGTGTTATTCCACTGACCATTTCACCGATGATTTCATCAACTAGTTGATTGAAAAATGTTGCATCTGCTGGTACATCTAAAGTGATAGCCTCTAGCAATCCTTCCATCGGATAAGAATCATCTGTCATTTGACCTAGGTAAGAGTAATCAAGTGATCCAAAATCGCTGTCAATCTTGGATCGTTGTGCCAAAACTTCGATTAAAACATCATCACTGTTATCACTATTCTGATCAGATGACTCAGCCACTTTCTTTCGCACTGTCTCATAGCTTGCAGCATCTAGCACACCGACTGTTAGCTCTGTACCGCCTTCTCTTGGAATAAACACACATAATACCGATGGCAAATCTTCTCCATAATACAGCCACAATCCAACTGTTGCATTCAACTCCATATTTAAATATTGATTGTCTTCAAGCAGCGCATAGGCAGCCAATGCTTTTGTATCACTAGAAGTAACTACCATCATTGTTGCAAGTGACCTTGCAATCATGTCGCTGATTTCAGTGGTGTCTGTCAGTGCAATACTTTTCAAGTCATCTCCCATCTCTTCCACCGTAAATGAGTCCAAATTGAGCTTCATTAGTTCCGTCGGAACTGCATCTGCAAGTGGTACTGCCTTTTGTATGTATTCCATTAGATCATCTGAAATCATTCTATTCTTAAAGTATTCTGTATCTGAAGCCTTCTTTCCAAGCTTACGCGCATAATAAACGGATTGCTCTGTTAATACTTCGCTTGATTGTGTGGTTTGATTATTTTCTGATGCTCTTTGTTCTAACTGAGCTGGAGTTTGGATCACATTATTGAAGTGAAGTCCTCCTGTTCCAAACAAACTCACAGTTCCAATGACTGCCGCCGCACTCACTCCGATTCCTGTCCATATCATTTTCTGCATGCACTTTCCTCCCTTTTGTCCTGTCAACTATATTGACAACTTTCTTTTGATTTTTACTTGATACGCAAAGAAAAAATTTTTAAAGACTGCCCGAATTATTTTGGTCAACCCAAATTTTATTTTTTATATTCTTCAATCTTACACAAATGCTTTTTGCTCTTTTTATCATATGAAATTCCCACTATCAGAATATCTCCCGTATATGCCTCTATAGAATCTGGATAATTCTTATCGCGAATTTGCTGGATTGCAGTATTAACATTTTGATTCCATTTTAACTCAACCACAAGCGCTGGATATTCTGCGCGATATTCTGGCTTCGGTATAAAAATGAAATCTGCAAATCCTTTTCCCGTAGGTAATTCACGAACTGGCTTAAAATAGAACTGCATTGAACTTAAATAGGCAATCGTCAGCACACTACTTAAAGAACTTTCATTGTTATATTGAACAGACGAAGCATATTCCATATGAATTTTTTCAATTTTTTCTGCAACAGTCCCGCTATCCATGCTAAGTGTTGCCTCTAGTAGTTCCAGTGATTCCTGTTGAAATTCAATCATCTGATTCCATTTTGTTCTCTTTGTTGCTCGAATCAATTCCTGACGAATTTCTTCATTTGGTACAAATGCAGATTCTGTCTCTTCATCATATCCCAAATATCCCAGATGAATTAAATATGTTAACACATCATCCTTATCTGCAAAATTAACCGTATCATTTTGAAAGAATGTCACATCAACTTCCACATTTGCGCCTGAAAGCATTTCAATTACAGCATTTTTTAACCCATCAAAATTCATATTAATCAGTGGAATAATTGATTCATATGTTCCTGTTTCAGACCAATAGCTTTTAAATTTTTCCTTCGTCAGAACACTTACAACCGCCTTAGGATTGTACACTTGAATTTTTTCCAAAAGATAGCCATCATACCAACGTTTTACTTTATCGAAATCCACTTTATATTTTGAGCAAAGCTGCTTTACCTCTGTTTCAGTGAAACCAATATAAGGAGCTAATCTTCCAGCATCCAGCATCGTAAATTCATCAAAATTATTGAGTGCCGATTGTGTTTTGATTTTTTTTATTGGAAGAATTCCCGTAAGGTAAGCAAGTTGAATATACTTAGTCGGCTCAGTTCCTTTAAACATTCCTCTCAAAAAATCAATGTACTCTTTCTGCACATCTTCTTTTGCAGATTCATCTCGAATCAATACATCCCACTCATCAATAATAACAACAAAACGCACACCCTTTTCCGCATTGATTGCTGACATTGCACCACAAGCTGTCTTTACATTTTCCAATTCCACATCTTGATATACATTTTTTAATTCTTGTACCAAATGCTCATTAATATAGGCCACTGTTTCTTCTGGCGAGCCAGCATCCATCATACACCACTGAACATCGAATAAAATAACATCATATTGATTTAAATATTTTTTGAAGGTTTCACTTTTTCCGATCGTTAATCTTGAAAACATATCCTTAGAATCACAATTCTTACCATAATATGCTGCCAACATTTCAGTCGTAATGGATTTTCCAAATCTGCGTGGACGGCTATTGCAAATAAACTTTGCGTTTGTATTCATAACCTT
>ENA-ORUQ01003352-ORUQ01003352.1-human-gut-metagenome-genome-assembly--contig:-NODE-3352-length-11150-cov-4.015502_pt1 | contig 11150 bp, 9 predicted proteins | sample MGYA00242081_ERZ509211 | MGnify/ENA primary metagenome ERZ509211 (study PRJEB26280, sample SAMEA2338785) | human gut metagenome | biome: human gut; feature: human-associated habitat; material: faeces...
TATCGGGCTTTTGGGTTTGTCGCCGCAGTCGCCGTCGGGGTCTGCGGAACTCGCTCCGCTCGGACAGTCCTCGCCCTTTTTCCTCCGTCTTCCTTGCGACTTCACCGCCCGATAAAGGCGGGGATTTTGCTCATGCTTTTGCTGGTCTTTTCAACCCCTCCGTCCTTGCGGACACCTCCCCTATATTTTGCGCTACAAAACACAGGGGAGGAGGGGGAGATGTATTCCGCTTTTGCCCTTGCTCCGATTTTATGAGCCACACCCCGCAATGCTGCGGAGCACGACAAGGGAGGAGTTTAGAAGTGGCCCTCTATTCATTTTTTTTTGAATTAGAATATTTTAGTTGATCCACCAAAGGACCTTCGGAAATATTTCCGTCCATATTATATTGACTCAAAAATAGGAGATGATTGTCTTGGTTAAAACACTTTGATTCGAGTTTATGAATTGTTTCACGTAATTTATCGTACTTATTAAAATTAGATCCTAAGCAAATGTACAAAATACAATTTTTTATTGATAAAAATTGTATTTCAGGTATATTTAAAATAAAAAGTCTTCGTTCGTGTTCTTGTTCCCAATCAATATGTTTTTTATAAAAAATGTCTTTGTAGTGACATTTTAGAAGTTCTTCCGGGGAACTGTATATAGGATTAGGCTTTGATATATTGTATAGCTTGTCTGTATATTCGATATTTTCTATTTTATAGAATGTCGTTTTTAGGATATTTTCGTTTTGTTTTAGGAAAAGATTTTCATTTATAATAATACAAGCTCCGGTGCTATTTTGAGCATATTGAGCCCACATGCGAGGATGGTTGATTCCGCGGAGAAGTCGATGTTTATACAAGTAGTCTTGAGAAAAGCAAAGTATCTTACAGTGGTTCTTTATATAATTCTTCGTTTGGGCTAATCTTCGTCCGTTGATGAAATAGTAGTGTGGTATATTATTTTCGTTTAAATCGTTAAGTTTTTTAAAATCGGATAATTTTAAACTCATGGTTTCTAAAATACGGATTAAGTTTTCCGATGATGTAAAATGATAGAGGTATTCGTTATTAATCATAGGAGATTTATACGATTATTAATTTGAATAGTAGAATTTTAATGTGGTTAATTATTTCATCAATCGTTTAAGCCATTTGAGTTTGTCGGCATATGGCGGGAATTTGAAATTGGGATAGAGGTACAGGGAGGAGTCGACGATGCTGCGGCGATGACTGAATGTCTCGAAACTTTCGCGGCCGTGGTAGGCTCCTATTCCGCTGTTCCCGATTCCTCCGAAGGGGAGGTTTCCGTTGGCGGTTTGTACGATGGTGTCGTTGATACAGGCTCCGCCCGATGTGGTGTGTTGTATCATGTAGCGTGCCCGTTTTTTGCTGCGGGTAAAGTAGTAGAGGGCGAGGGGCTTTTCCCGGTCGTTGACGTATTCGACACAGTCGTCGATGTCGTCGAACGGGAGTACGGGGAGTATGGGGCCGAAGATTTCGTCGGTGAGCAGGGGGGATTGCGGGGGTATGTCGGTGAGCAGCGTGGGGGCTATGTATCGGTCGGCGGGATCGCTTGTGCCTCCGCAAAGTATCGTGCCGTGCGAGAGGAGCGTCGACAGGCGGTCGAAATGCCGAGCATTGACGATACGGGGATAATCGGGGCTTTGTTGTGGATTTTCGCCGTATTGACGGGTGATTTCGTCACAGATATGTTCTGTGAGTTTGTCTTGGACTTTGCGATGTACCATGAGGTAGTCGGGGGCTACGCAGGTTTGTCCGCAGTTGAGGAACTTGCCCCATACGATGCGGCGTGCGGCGGCTTTCAAATCGGCATCGTCATCGACGATACAGGGACTTTTTCCTCCCAGTTCGAGTGTGACGGGGGTGAGGTGGCGAGATGCGGCTTGCATGACGTGACGCCCGTATTCGACACCTCCTGTGTAGAAGATGTAATCGAACCGTTCTTGCAGGAGTAACTCGGTGGTTTCCCGATTGGCATCGGTAACGGCGATGTATTCTTCCTCGAAACATTCGTCGATAAGTTCTTGCAGAGCGGCAGCCGTACGGGGTGCTTCGCCCGATGGTTTGACGATTGCACAGTTACCGGCTGCTATGGCTCCGATAAGGGGGGATAAAGCTAATTGCAGCGGGTAATTCCACGGGGCAATGATGAGTGCACAACCGTAGGGCTCGTAGTGAATGCGACTTTTCGAGCCGAAGAGAAAGAGGGGGGTGGGACGACGTCGGTCACGAGCCCAGTTTTGCAAGTGATTTTTTGTCGTCCGTATTTCGTGAAGTAGGAATCCGATTTCGGTGGCATAGCTTTCGAATGCAGATTTTCCCAAGTCGGCATGCAGGGCTTCACCGAGTTGTTTTTCCCGACTAACGAGAGCTTCGGCCAAGCGGTCGAGAGCACATAGCCGGAATGGAATTTCTCGTGTGATGTGTTCGTTGAAGAATGCTTTTTGAAGTTTTACCAAACGGGTGTATTTATTATTTGTCATCATTCGATTTTTTTTGATAAAGATAGCGAATTGTTTCGTAGGAAGGAAAATTAGGAACTGAATCTTTGAAGAGGTCGATTTTCTATGGTGTGACTCGATAAGCGTTTTTCGCTTTCTCTTACAGGTGGGAGAGGTTCGATAAAGGCGGAAGGAGGCAGGAGTTTGGATTTTTGTAAACTATTTCGAATTACGACCGTTATAATTTATTATTGAAAAAGGCGTTGTCTCGAAAATTTGTTTCGATTGAACGATATAAATCAATTAAGAAACTGTTTAACGTTATGTGTAAAGTTTTTTTTATTCGAAGTCGGCTTGTTGTGTCGGTATTGATTCTCCTTTGCGGAGGGGCTGTTTATGCCCAGCAACCGGCTACTCGTTATTTGTCTGACGACATACCGAAGGCGTGGACTCCCGATACATTGTTTTCGCAGCAGTTGCCTCCTGAGGATTTATGGTGGAGCGGATTTAACGATGCTTGTCTCGACACGTTGATTCAAGAGGCGGTGGACAGTAACCATAATTTGTTGGCGGCCGCTGATCGCATACGTATGGCCAGAGCGGCTTGGCGTATGGAACAGAGCGGTTTCTATCCGTCGGTGAATTTTTCGGCCGGTTGGACGAAGACCCGTAATAGCGGTTATCTGGGGCGAGAGGCTGCCGATAACACTTATTCCCAATATGCTTCGGGTGATTTGTCGGTGAGTTGGGAAATCGATTTGTTCGGTTCGATACGTCAGAGGGCCAAAGCGAAGAAAGAGTTGTTCCGTGCTTCCCGGGACGAATATAACGGGACGATGGTGTCTCTGTGTGCCCAAGTGGCGACCGCTTATATGACATTGCGCACGTATCAGCAACAGTATATCGTGGCCGAGAGCAATATCCAATCGCAACGGAGTATCCTGCATATTACGGAGGTGAGGTACGAGACCGGATTGGCGTCGCAACTCGACGTTTCGCAAGCCAAGACGGTTTATTTCAATACAAAGGCTTCTTTGCCGTCTCTTGAAGCGGGTATAGAGAAACAGATCAATATTATCGCTATTTTGTTGGGGAAGTATCCCGATGAGTTGCGTCCGATGCTTCGGACGACAAAGCCGTTGCCCGATTATCAGAGGTTAGTGGGCATAGGTATTCCCATGAATTTGCTTCGCCGCCGTCCTGATGTGAGGCAGGCCGAACGGACGGTAGCATCGTATGCGGCTTCGGTGGGTGCAGCCAAGTCTGATTTTATGCCGAAATTGTATTTGAACGGCAGTATCGGATTCGCTTCCAGAGATATGGACCATTTTTTCAATAAGAGGAGTATGACCTATCAGTTGGCTCCTACGGTCTCGTGGCCTTTGTTTCAAGGGACACAGCGCATACAGGCTTTGGCATCGGCGAGGGCTCAGCTCGATAGCGGCATAGAGCAGTATAACCAAACTGTGTTGACGGCTGTCCAAGAGGTGGAGAATGCCATGAACAGTTATACGCATATCGTCAAACAAATTGCGATGTTGAAAGAGCTGGTGGCCGAGGGTGAAAAGACGTTGTCGCTCTCGCTCGACTTGTATAAGCGAGGCTTGTCGGGGTTCCAAAATGTACTCGATGCGCAGCGCTCATTGCTTTCGTATCAAAATTCTTATGTGTCGGCGCAGGGAAACGCCATCAATGCGCTTATTCTTTTATATCAATCGCTGGGTGGCGGTTGGATAGATTCGAGTCAACCCTAAAATTAAAATTCATATTTTATGAGACGTTTGTTTTCTTATATGCCGATAGTGGCTGTGGCTGTATTGTTTTCGCTTTTTTCCTGCCAATCGAAAAAGGGGGAGAAGCAAAGTGGCGATGTTCGGCTGCCCGAAATATCGGTGGCTTATCCGGCGGTCGATTCGGTGGTTTTGATAAAGAGTTATCCGGGTTACCTTACTTCGTTACAAACCGTCGATCTGGTAGCTCGTGTGAACGGATATCTGCAACAGGTGGCCTATACACCGGGTGAGATCGTAAAGAAGGGACAGTTGCTTTTCGTTATCGAACCTTCGCAATACGAGGATGCAGTGGAACAGGCCGAGGCAGCGTTGAAAACGGCTCAGGCACAGTATGATTATGCAGAGAATAATTACACCCGAATGAAAGAGGCGGCGCAAAGCGATGCCATCAGTACGATCGATTTGATACAGGCGGAGTCGAAATTGGAACAAAGTAGGGCCTCTGTTCGGAATGCCGAGGCTGCGTTGTCGACGGCTCGCATACAGTTGGGGTATTGTTATGTGAAAGCCCCGTTCGAGGGCCGGATATCACGCAATTTGTACGATGTGGGTAATTATATCAGCGGGTCTTTGCAATCGACGAAGTTGGCGACTATTTATCAGGATAAGAAAATGTATGCCTATTTCAATATCGAGGATAATCAATATTTGAAAATGTTGCTGAACCAGAGTAAAGGTAAACATTCCGTACCGAGCGATCGTGTGGAGATCCTTTTTCAGGAGCCTACCAGCCGCAGTTATTACGGTAGACTCGATTATTTGTCGCCGAATGTGGACTTGTCGACGGGTACGCTTTCGATACGGGCCGAGGTGGATAATCCTGCCGGCGAGTTGAAGAGTGGTTTGTATATCTCTATCCGGTTGCCGTATGGTAGCCGCGAGCATGCGATATTGGTGAGGGATGCTTCTATTGCCACGGACCAACTTGGCAAGTATATGTATGTGGTGAACGATTCTAATGTGGTGGAATATCGCCCTGTGGAGACGGGACAGTTGGTTAACGATACTTTGAGAGTGATCGACGAGGGGATTTCACCGACCGATCGTTATGTTACGAAGGCTTTGTTGAAAGTGAGAGCGGGCATGCCGGTTCGTCCGGTTTTGGAAAAGAATTAATGGTTCCTAAAAATGAATGGGTATGATTTCGAAATTTTTTATTAACAGGCCTATTTTCGCTACGGTCATCGCCATTGTTATGGTGCTGGTGGGATTGGTTACCATCTATACGCTCCCGGTCGCCCAGTTTCCCGATATAACACCTCCTACGGTACAGGTGACCGCTGTATATCCCGGGGCGAGTGCCGAGACGGTGGCGAAAACGGTAGGTGTACCTATCGAGGAGCAGGTGAACGGTGTGGACGGAATGATTTATATGAGTTCGTCGTCTTCGTCGTCGGGGCAATATACGCTGACCGTTACTTTCGAGGTGGGAACCGATATAGATATGGCGACCGTGTTGGTACAGAATCGGGTGAACATAGCGCAGGGAAATTTACCGGAGGCTGTCATACAACAGGGAATTATCACGAAGAAGCAGTCTACCAACATCGTCATGTTCTTGGCGTTGGAATCGGATAATCCATTGTATAACAGTTTATATCTGTCGAATTATGCCAAGTTGAACATTACCGACGAGTTGTCCCGTTTGCCGGGAGTAGGCGGTGTGACGGTGTTCGGAGCCGATAATTACAGCATGCGTATCTGGCTCGACCCGGAGTTGATGCGTATACGGAGCCTTACGCCGGCCGATGTCTATTCGGCTATTCAGGCACAAAATATGGAGGTGTCGGCCGGTAGTGTGGGACAACCTCCTACGGATACGGACGAGGCTTTCCAGTTTACATTGGTTTCGAAAGGTCGCCTTTCTACGCCGGAGGAGTTCGGACGGATCATCATCAAGTCGTTGCCCGGCGGGGAATATCTGAGGTTGCGCGACATCGCTACCATAGATTTGGGAAGTGCGACTTACAATACGACATCGACTATTAACGGTAAAGAAACGGCGGCTATCGCCATTTATCAGTTGCCGGGGTCTAATTCTCTCGATGTGGCAAAAGCTGTGAAAGCGAAGATGATGGATTTGAGCCGTTATTTCCCGAACGATGTGCAATATAAGGTGGTGCTCGATACGACTCAATTCGTGAGTGCATCTATCGATGAGGTATTGGTTACGTTTGTGGAGACTTCTCTTATCGTGATGCTGGTCATTCTTATTTTCTTACAAAATTTCAGGGCAATGATTATTCCTTCTCTGACCATACCGGTTTCGCTTATCGCAACATTTGCCGTGATGAAGTTGATGGGATTTTCTATCAATACGCTTACTCTCTTCGGCCTTGTTTTGGCAATAGCTATCGTGGTGGACGATGCGATCGTAGTGGTCGAAAATTCGACCCGGCTTATCGATACGGGAAAGTATAGTCGCAAGGAGGCGGTCGAGAAGGCCATGGAGGAGATTACGAGTCCGGTTATCGGCGTGGTATTGGTGTTATTGGCCGTGTTTATCCCGACAGCTTTTATCGGTGGTATCACAGGAGAACTGTATAAACAATTCGCTTTGACGATCGCTGTCGCTACCGTATTCAGCGGGTTCAATTCGCTGACGTTTACTCCGGCTTTGTGCGCATTGTTTCTCCAACCGACCCGCGAACCTTCGTTTTTTTTGTACAAGTGGTTTAATAAGGGATATGGAGCGACTTTGAACGGATATGTGAAAGTTATCGGCTCGATGTTGCGTAAACCTTTGGTGTCGTTGTCGGCTTTTATCGTGTTGGCTTTGGCTGCTTTCTATGGATTTGCCAAGTGGCCGACTTCGTTTATTCCACAGGAAGATCAAGGTTATTTTATCGTATCGGTGCAGTTGCCCAATGCCGCATCCATGGAACGGACCCGCAAGGTTTGCGATGATTTGAATCGAATTATACAGTCGTACCCCGAAGTGGAAAATGCCTTGAATATCGTGGGTTTTTCGGCGTTACAGGGTGGAAGTTCGTCCAATTCGGCAACGTTTTTCGTGGTACTGAAACCCTGGGACGACCGGAAGGGGAAAGAACATAGCGTGTTTAATGTGGTGGAGCGGCTGAACCGGGATGCATCTGTTTTGCAAGAGGCTATCGTGTTTGCCGTCAATCCGCCAGCTATCAGCGGACTGGGTGTTTCGGGCGGTCTTGAAATGCAACTCGAAGATCGCAGCAATTTGGGGGCGGGCGAATTGGAATCCGCAGCGAATGCTTTGATCGGGAATATCGGTAGCGAACCGGCCTTGATGCAGATAAACTCGATGTTTCAAGGGAATACCCCGCAATATACATTGAATATAGATCGCGATAAGGTGGAAATGCAGGGGCTTACTCTCAGCAGTGTTTTCTCGGCTTTGTCGTATTATATGGGGTCGGCTTATGTGAATGATTTCGTGGAGTTTGGCCGTATCTATCAGGTGAAGTTGGGCGCTCAGGCCGGAGCGAGGGCTCATATCGACGATGTGATGAAACTGAGCGTGCGAAACCGGGACGGTAGCATGGTTCCGTTTTCTTCGTTTACACAGGTCGAGGAGATGATGGGACTGAATTTAGTAAGCCGGTACAATATGTATTCTTCGGCTGCACTCACGGCGATACCGGCTCCGGGGATAAGTTCGTCGGAGGGTATGGCGGCTATGGAGCGATTGGTCCGGAATACACTGGGTACGAATTTCGGATATAGTTGGACGGGGGAGGCTTATCAAGAGAGCCAGAGCGGTTCTACGGTAGGTCTTATCTTCGGACTTGCGATATTGATCGTGATTCTGGTGCTGGCTGCCCAGTATGAAAGTTGGACTAACCCGATAGCCGTGATACTGAGTTTGCCCACTGCCATATTGGGGACGGTGCTGGGGTGTATTGTCATGAGTTTGTCTATCAGTATTTACAGTCAGATAGGGTTGATTTTGCTTATCGCTTTGTCGGCCAAAAATGCTATCCTCATTATCGAGTTTGCCATGGATTACCGTAAGCAGGGCGAGTCTATCCGGCAATCGGCGATGGAGGCGGGGAGGTTGCGCCTGCGACCTATCTTGATGACTTCGTTCGCTTTTATCTTCGGGGTTCTTCCGCTGATGTTCGCGACAGGTGCGGGAGCCGAAAGTCGTATAGCTTTGGGTACGGCTGTCGTGTTCGGTATGGCGATGAATACGGTATTGGGTACGTTGTTCGTTCCTAATTTTTATGAATTGATGGAGACTGTTCAAGAGCGCTGGTTGTCGAAGGTATTCAAAGATAGTGGTGAAAAGGGGACACCCGATTCGGCAGATTAGGATACTATATCTTTATTCCTTTTTGTTATTCTTGCAACCCCTCCGTCTTTCGGACACTTTCTCTATCGGCAGGGGGAGGATTGTGCTACAAAGGACTTTCTTTCTCTGCCAAAGAAAGTCCTTGTTACACTAATTCACTTTATTTGTTCATTCTTCTCAACAGCGAGAAGAACGAACCAAGAAGCGCCGCCGCAGTTATCGGGGGCTTGCTTGTATTCTAACCCTCCTCTATTACTTTCACTGAGGGTATTTTTAACCCCTCCGTCCTTCGGACACCTCCCCTATATTTTGCGTTGCAAAACACAGAGGAGGAGGGTGAGAGTAACCCTCCGCTCATTGCAGATTCAATAAATTCGTTCTACTGTTTCTGTTTTAACCCCTTCGCCCTGCGGGCACTCTCCCTATATTTTACGATGCAAAACACCCCGTAAGGCTACGGGGCACGGCAGGGGAGAGGGTGAGATGTATTTCCCTTTCGCTTCTGCTCTGATTTTATATGCCACACCCCGCAATGCTACGGGCATGGCAAGGGAGGTGGTTGGGAGTAGCTTATTTTTCTTCTTTCTTTGATACTCGCGGAATGAGAATCGATGTATATAATTGTAGGACAGCAGCGACAGTAAGCAACATAATCCAATCGGGGTCTTCTTTGAACATGAAATATGAAGAGGCTACCAAAAAGAGAGATGAGAATGTTTCGATGTGGTAGAGTCTTTTTAACCGGAAATTTTTCCCTTTGTAACGGAATGTGAGTCTGCAAACGGCCATGCCTGCGGCTCCGAAAGCATAAATGTATGGAACCCACGGCATTTTGAGCATGAACAAGGGCATAGCTGCCCCTATAATGACGGCAATGGAGGATACCATGAATAATATATTGCGTGTTTGCTGGTTCATATTTATCGTATGTGTTATAGTGTTATTTTTTATTTTCGATGAGATAGATGTCTTCGTTGGGTTTACTCATAAGATATTGTTCGCGCGCGACTTGTTCAATGATATTTTTGTCGGTTTTCAATTCTTCTATTCTACGGTTGTAGTATTCGGTCGTATCGTTTTGTGCCGCTATTTGTTTACGCAGGTCGTTGATTTCGGCATCGTATTTTATGCGTTGTATACAGCTGTTTTCATCGATGAAGATGATGAAAATAATGAATATGGCAAGAAATAATTTCCCGACGGAGATCCGGTTACGAATGAATGAGAATACTTTGTTTTTGTCCAGTTTCATCGGAACGAGATTGAAGTCACAGATTTTCGGGTAAAAGTACGAAAAATTTTTCTTCGGACAAATGGAGCGTCGTGTTTAGTGTTTGATTCGTCCCGTAAATTTCGGAAGTCTGTCTTAAAGTGTTTGTACAATTTATTATGCTGTGTTTCATGTCTATGATGTGGAATGCCCGGTGAATTACATCACCGGGGTTTGAAACAGAAAATCGAAAGGTTTGCTGTCTCGTAAATCTTTTATAGCATCGCCTGCATAAATTTCTCCGTTCGATAGCGGGAGTTTTTTCACTTTTGCCGACGGACTGAAATCTATTTTCTTCAAGTCGAGCCAAAATAAATTGGGGGTAAGTGTCGATTCGAAGTAATATACTTTGTTCTTTTGATCGGAGATTGACCTCCAACGGGTAGAGGAGATGTGCGGTTTGTCGGGTGTATTTATACCTAAGGGAACCGATACATTGCGCATGACACTCAATACACTGGGTACTGCGATTTTGGCATCGGACGTTTGGGGTATTGCTTTTATGTAGAAAGAAGCCCGTACAAAACGGTCGCTCGCCCGGTTTGTTCCCGGTAACATTACCAGTCCTCCGATTTCTTCCCAATAGCGGTTAATGGCTAATTGTTCTTCATACCGAGGCGAGTTTGTCATCACTCTATATTCTTTTCCTTCGTGAATATTCAGTTTCCCGTCGAGATATTCCAAGATTGCCGTATTTCCGGTTTCGTCGGTAATTGCTAAGTGCAGGGTAGATTCGGGTCCATTGTTCGGCATGCGTGGAGCGTCTATGCGGAAGATTTCTTTTTTCAGTTCTTCGACAGCTTCGTGCACAGTTGCAAAATTGTCGAGTACATATTGGGTCCATTACCGGACGGGTATCGCCCGGCAGTGAATAGACGGACTCGGGCAAAAATAGCAGGCTTGCCACCAATCCTTTTTCGTTTATTCCGTCACAGGTTCCTATGTCGTATCCTGTCGCAATTACACTTCCGTATTTAGAGGTCCAATTCACGGTTTCGCCCTTGTTGTATCCGGCTCGTTTCATTCCACGAGGAAAGACGTAGATGTTCGACATAATGTCTTCTTTCCAGTCCATCGTACGGCCTGTTATTACCATTTGTTCGGGGCCGATATACACGGCGCGTGTACAGGCTTCCATAGGCTCTATGTTCCCGGTTGAAACGGCTGCCAACGCTAAAAATGCTCCTGTCATACTTTTTTTCATTATGTTCATATTTACTTTCATTATAGAGGTTGTTTTTTTAAGAACAATCGATGGGCGATTATTATCGGTTTAAAAGGAACATTAAACAGATTCTTAGGTTTATTTAAGAAGCTGTTTTAAATTTATAGAGAAATAATATTATCATTTCAAGCAGGTATGTT
>ENA-ORUQ01003363-ORUQ01003363.1-human-gut-metagenome-genome-assembly--contig:-NODE-3363-length-11117-cov-2.855270_pt1 | contig 11117 bp, 10 predicted proteins | sample MGYA00242081_ERZ509211 | MGnify/ENA primary metagenome ERZ509211 (study PRJEB26280, sample SAMEA2338785) | human gut metagenome | biome: human gut; feature: human-associated habitat; material: faeces...
TGATAATAGGGGGATGTTAGAGTGAATGCGTTTCACTTAACAAATACATTATAACATGTTTATTTTTAATGTAAAGGGTTTCATAAAAATTAAATTATTCTTTTAGAAAGATGTGTTATAATGCTGTTGGTGAAGAAAATGAAAAAAATAATGATTAAGGAAAATGATGCAAATCAAAGAATAGATAAATATTTAAAAAAGCTTTTGTGTAATGCGTCGAGTAATTTTATTTATAAAATGTTTAGAAAAAAAGATATTAAGATCAATGGCACACGGGTCAATGAAAAATATATCTTACAAAAAGGGGATGTTTTAGAAATGTTCCTTTATGAAGATAAGTTTAATGAACTAACAAAAGAAAAAGATATCTATCAATTGAAAAGAGAATTCAAAGTTTTATATGAAGATAAAAATATTTTAATTGTTGATAAGCCTGTTGGTTTATTAGTTCATGGGGATGCCAATGAAAATGTTAATACGCTTTCTCATCAAGTGTTAAGTTATTTAAAAGAAAAAGGAGAATTGGATATAAGTCGTGAAAGTACGTTTATTCCTGGACCGGTTCATCGTTTAGATCGAAATACCAGTGGCATCGTAATTTTTGGTAAAACATTAGTGGCTTTACAAGATCTTAATGAAATGATGAAAAAAAGACATCATATTGAAAAGTCTTATATGACGATTTGTAAAGGAAAGCTTATTAAAAAGCAAGAATTGGTAGGTTATGTTAAAAAGATTGAAAATGAAGATCGTGTACGTTTTGTCAAAAAAGATGATAAAGATGCTTTAATGATGAAAACAATTGTTCATCCGTTAAATTATACAAATGATTTTTCCTTGGTAGAAGTTAAAATCATTACAGGAAGAATGCATCAAATAAGAATACATCTTTCTAGTATTCAACATCCAGTTATTGGAGATCGTAAGTATGGTGATTTTACTTTGAATAAACAAATGAAACAAAAATATGGTTTAAATAATCAATTACTTCATGCTTATAAAATAAAGTTTGTGGATCCTTTTGGTTCTTTAAGTTATTTAAAAGGAAAAGAAATTATTTGTCCAAAACCAGCACAATTTAAAAAAATTGAAAAAAGTTTATTTGAAAGCGTTCTCTAAATACATATTTTATTGTATAATTTAGCTATAGTTTTAGGAGGAAATAGAATGAAATATTATATCGGTATCGATTTAGGTGGTACAAACGTAAGAACATTATTAGTGGATGAACATGGTGAATCTTATAGTGAAGTTAAAGGACCTACTGAATGTGAAAATGGTCCAGATTATGTATGTGATAAAATAATAAAACAAATTGAAGCATTAGATACATCTGTATGCGGTGGTTTACAAGGAGTTGAAGGAATTGGAATTGGCGCTCCAGGACCAGTAGATACAGAACTTGGTATTATGATTATGGCAAGTAACTTACCAGGATTTGAAAACTATCCAATTTGTCATAAATTAAAAGAAAAATTTGGATTACCAACTTTTATTGATAATGATGCCAATGTTGCAGGTTTAGCGGAAGCTATATTAGGTGCAGGAAAAGATTATAAAACAAATTATTTTATTACTTGTTCAACAGGTGTTGGTGGAGCTTTTGTTGTTGATAAAAAATTAGTATCTGGTGGTAGAGGACATGCTGGTGAAATTGGAAACATGATTCTTGTACCAGGTGGGTATAAACAAGGTGCTTTAAACCCTGGAGCTGTTGAAGGAGAAATTTCTGGTACTGCTCTTACAAGAAAAGGAAAAGAAGCTAAAGGCGATTTAGTAAAACATGCAGGTGATGTTTTCAAATTAGCTGCTGAAGGTGACGAAGCTTGTCAAAAAATTGTTGAAGAATTTATTGATGGTTTCTCAACTTTACTCGCAAATGTTGCACATACAGTTGATCCACATTGTTTTGTTTTAGGAGGAGGGGTATTTAAATCAAAAGCCTATTTCTGGGATGAACTTGAAAAAAGATTCAACAGTAAAATTCACGTAGGTATGAGAAATCATATTCCTCTATTATTTAAAGAAATTGATGATTGTGGTGCAATCGGTGCTGCTATGTTACCAATGTCTCAATTAGATTAATTAGAAAAAGTGACTCCACTATATTTTATAGTGATAGGTCGACCCCTATAACAATTTAAATATTCGAAATAGCCCCATTAGGGGCTATTATTGTGTCTTAATGTTTTACTTTAATTTTGTTTTTGATATAATACACGAGAAGGAGGACGATTATGAAAAAAAGAGTCGTTTTAGGATTAAGTGGAGGTGTTGATTCTGCTGTTGCTGCTTATTTATTAAAAGAACAAGGATATGAAGTTATTGGTGTATTTATGAGAAACTGGGATAGCCAATTAAATAATGATATTTTAGGTAATCCCACAAATGATAACGATATTTGTCCTCAAGAACAAGATTATAACGATGCAAAAGCAGTTGCTAAACATCTAGGTATAGAAATTAGAAGAGTTGATTTTATTAAAGAATATTGGGATAAAGTTTTTACCTATTTTATTGATGAATATACAAAAGGAAGAACACCAAACCCTGATATTTTATGTAATAAGCATATTAAATTTAAAGCATTCTTAGAATATGCTGAAGAATTGAATGCAGATTATATCGCAACAGGTCATTATGCGCGAGTAGAACACCATAAAGGAAAAGATTCTGTAATGCTTAAAGGGATTGATCAAAATAAAGATCAAACTTATTTTTTATGTCAACTCAATCAAAAACAATTACAAGCTTCTTTATTTCCTTTAGGAAATATTACAAAACAAGAAGTTAGAAAAATTGCGGAAGATTTAAATCTACCAGTTGCTCATAAAAAAGATAGTACAGGTATTTGCTTTATTGGAGAAAGAGATTTTAAACAATTCTTACAAAACTACATTCCTGCTAAATCAGGAAAGATGGTCGATATTCAAACAGGTAAAGTGATTGGTGATCATATTGGTATCATGTACTATACAATTGGACAAAGAAAAGGTTTAGGTATCGGTGGTTCTGGTGATGCTTGGTTTGTTGTAGGAAAAGATTATGATCAAAATATCTTATATATTTGTCAAGGGGATCAAAATGATTGGTTAATGTCAACAGGAGCACTTATTACAGATGTTAACTGGATTCCAAGTATTAAACCAGAAGAAGGATTTAAATGTTGTACAAAATTTAGATATCGTCAAAAAGATAATCCAGTGACACTTACGTTCATTGATGAAACAACTGTTAAATTAGAATTTGATCAACCTGTTAAATCAGTCACTCCTGGACAAGCTGCTGTTTTCTACAAAGACGATGTTTGTTTAGGTGGCGGAACAATTGAAAAAGTCTATAAAGACGGAAAAGAGATTGAATATTTGTAATGATTAAATATACAGGATTTATTCGAAAGATTCGCTATTATAGCGAATCTTCTCATTATATCGTGGCTTTATTAGAAGTTGAAGAGGAACAAAAACTGATTACGATGAATGGCTATATGTCAAATTTTAATGAGTATGATAAATATCTTTTTTATGGTAATTATGAAATTCATCCTAAATATGGACAACAATTGAAACTTGATCACTATGAAGTTGTTTTAAGTACGGATGAAGATGAAATGATTAAATATCTTTCAAGTCCTTTATTTAAAGGAATAGGACCAACCCAAGCAAAATATATTGTTGATGCTTTGGGTAAAGATACTCTTACTTTAATTAAAGAAGATAAACATCATTTAGATAATGTTAAAGGAATGACAGCTGTTAAAAGAGATCATATCTATGAAGTTTTAACGGCTAATGATTATGACCAAGAAGTGATTCAGTTTTTTATGGGACATGGTATATCTATGAGATATATAGGTATTATTCAAGAAACATATAAAGAAAAAACATTAGAAGTTCTACAAAATCATCCTTATCAATTAATAGAAGATATTGATGGAATTGGCTTTAAAACAGCGGATGAACTTGCATTAAAATTGGGCGGTTCTAAAGAAAGCCCAGAACGTTTAAAAGCTGCAGTTTTATATAGTGTTAAAAGGGGATGCTTTGATTCGGGAAGTACGTATATGCTTTATGATGAAATAAAAAAAGCATACCATAAAAATATTGGATATATTGACGAAAGTGTTTTTAATGAGTATTTAGAAATATTGGTTGATGAAGGATTTGTGATTCAAGAAGGTGAATTATATTATGATAAAGAACTTTATGACAGTGAAGAAATTATTTCTAGTTTTTTAAAGAAAATTAACAGCTATCCTGAAGAACATTATGATGAAAAAGAAGTAGGAAGACTTCTTACAAATTTTCAAGATAAATTTGGCATAGAATATTCCAAAAAGCAAAAAGAAGCTATTGATTACTTTTTGAAATATCCCATGATGATTTTAACAGGTGGACCAGGAACAGGGAAAACAACGACAGTCAAAGCTCTTATTCGTATGTATCGCTCGCTTTATCCAAATGAAAGTATTTCATTAGTAGCCCCAACGGGAAGAGCAGCAAAAAGATTGAGTGAACTTACAGGATTAGAAGCTTGTACAATTCATCGAGAATTAAAATGGGATCTTCATAAAAATACATTTGCGATGAATAAAAATAATCCATTAAGTAGTGAAGTGTTGATTATTGATGAGTTTTCAATGGTTGATAGTTTGCTTTTATCAAAATTATTTGAAGCGTGTCGAAAAGTCCATAAAGTACTTTTTATAGGGGATTATCATCAATTACCATCGGTAGCTCCAGGTAATGTATTAAAAGATTTTATAGAAAGTCATTTAAAAGCGATTGAACTTGATGAAATCTATCGCCAAACAAAAGATTCAGGAATTGTTCAGCTAGCACATCAATTGATTCGTCAAGAAGTGCATGATTTATCTCTTTTTGACCAATATAAGGATATCAACTTTTTTAACAGTACAAATTTTGAAGTCGTTAAAAATGTGGTCATGATTGTAAAGAAAGCTATTGAAAGTGGTTATGATCAAAATGATATTCAAGTGCTTGCCCCTATTTATAAAGGAGTAGCGGGAATCGATGCTTTAAATCTTGCTTTACAAGAAGTCTTTAATCCTAAAGAAGATCAAGATGAATATCGTATAGGGCAAACTGTTTATCGTGTTGGTGATAAAATTTTACAAACAAAAAATAGACCTGATGACGATGTTTATAATGGGGATATTGGTGTACTTGTAGAAATAGGGCGAAAAGATGGTTTTGAGTATTTAGAAGATACGCTTATTGTTGATTTTGATGGTAATTTTGTAGAATATACATCAAAAGATTTTTTAACTTTTACCTTAGCATATTGTATGTCTATTCATAAAGCACAAGGAAATGAGTTTAAAATTGTGATTATGCCTGTTTTAGATGACTATTATATTATGCTTAAAAGAAATTTAATTTATACAGGACTTACAAGGGCAAAACAATCTTTATTTATTTTAGGAAGTCCTAAAGCTTTTCTATATGGAATTCAAAATGTAAAAGATGCTAAAAGAAAAACAACATTGACTTCAAAAATAAATCAAGAACAATCCTTAAATCTTTATGATTTTTTAGAGGAAGAAGAATCATCTCTAGGTGAAACTGTAGATGAATCAGGCTATCAAGAAGATTTACCTTTTGAGGATGTGCCTTTTTAAAAGGTATGTTTAAAAAAAGAAAAGCCATACTACAATAGAGGTGATAAAATGAAACGTAATAATATTATTATGGCATTGACCCTTACATCATTAGCACTTCTATTTAGTGAAACAGAATGTGGTTGTCATGTCATGAAAACAATTAAAGAAAAAATGTAAGATATTGAAATGTTTTTCTAATTCGTGTATAATGCAAATAAATCGTTGAAAAAGATCAGTACTATATAGAATATTTTAGAGAGAACATGGTGGGTGAAAATGTTTATAGGATATATAGGAAAGCTACTTTGGAGAGTAATTAATGATTACCGTAGAACTGCGTTAAAGTTTAATTAAGGGCATGTATTTTTACATGAACTAGGATGGTACCGCGATAAAGTCGTTCCTAGATGAGGACGACTTTTTATATTGTCAAAAAAAGGAGAAAAGAAATGAAACAATTAACAGGAAATCAAGTTAGACAAATGTTCTTGGATTATTTCAAATCTAAAGGACATATGATTGAACCAGGTGCATCACTTATTCCACATAACGATCCAACACTATTATGGATCAATGCCGGAGTTGCTGCACTAAAAAAATATTTTGATGGTAGTGAAAAACCAGCATGTAATCGTATTGCTAATGCTCAAAAATCAATTCGTACAAACGATATTGAAAATGTTGGTAAAACAGCAAGACATCATACTTTCTTTGAAATGTTAGGAAATTTCTCTATTGGAGATTATTTCAAAGAAGAAGCAATTCCATTTGCATGGGAATTTTTAACAAGCCCAGAATGGATTGGTTTTGATAAAGAAAAACTTTATGTTACTGTTTATACAGATGATGAAGATGCTTATCGTATTTGGACAGAAGTATGTCATGTAGATCCAAGTCATATTTTAAAAACTTATGAAAACTTCTGGGAAATTGGAGAAGGTCCAGGGGGACCTGATTCAGAAATCTTCTATGATCGTGGTGAAAAATACGATCCAGAAGGTTTAGGAGAAAAATTATTCTTTGAAGAAATGGAAAATGATCGTTATATTGAAGTATGGAATGTTGTTTTCTCTCAGTATGATTGTAATCCAGCCATTGATCGTAAAGAATATAAAGAACTTCCACAAAAGAATATTGATACTGGTATGGGACTTGAAAGATTAGTAAGTATTATTCAAGGTGGAGAAACAAACTTTGATACTGATTTATTCTTACCAATCATTCATGCAACTGAAAAATTAGCCAATGTTTCTTATGAAGAAAACAAAATGGCTTATCGTGTTATTGCTGATCATATTCGTACTGTTACTTTTGCTTTAGCTGATGGGGCAATGTTTGATAATGCCGGTAGAGGATATGTTTTAAGACGAATTTTAAGACGTGCTGTTCGTTATGGTAAACAAATTGGTATTGAAAAAGCATTTATGTATGATTTAGTACCATTAGTTTGTGATATGATGAAAGACTTCTATGATTATTTACCAGAAAAACAAGATTTTATTTCAACAATGGTTAAAAAAGAAGAAGAAGCTTTCCATAAAACATTATTAAATGGTGAAAAATTATTAAAATCATTAATTGATAAAAATGAAAATGGAGAAATTAGTGGAAAAGATGCTTTCAAACTTTATGATACATATGGTTTCCCATTTGAATTAACATTAGAAATTGCTGAAGAATCAAACTTAACAGTTAACAAAGAAGAATTTAAAGAAGAATTAAAAGTTCAACAAGAAAGATCTCGTGCTTCACGTGATAGTAATGAATCAATGGCAAGTCAAAAACCTGATTTAATGGCTTTTGTTGAGCCTTCAACATTTGTTTATGATCCTACACCAATTCAAGGAAAAATTATTGGATTATTCAAAGATGGTGTTAAAACAGATGAAATCACAGATAAAGGAGAAGTTATCTTTGATACAACTCCATTCTACGGCGAAATGGGTGGACAATGTGGTGATACTGGATTAATAGATAACGAAACAACACATGCCAATGTTGTTAATACTTTAAATGCACCAAATAAACAACATATGCATTTTGTGGAAGTAAAAGAAGGAGCTATTCATTTAGGTGATATTTTTACATTATCAATTGATCAACAAAAACGTCGTCAAATTACAGCAAACCATAGCGCAACACATATCTTACAAAAAGTATTACAAGAAACTTTAGGAGATCATATTAGCCAAGCGGGTTCTTATGTAGATGATAAACTTTTAAGATTTGACTTTACTCATTTTGAAAAAATTTCTGCTGAGTTATTAAAAGAAATTGAAGAAAAAGTAAATCAAATTGTTTTTGAAGGATGTCCTGTTGTCATTAAAAATATGTCAAAGGAAGAAGCTTTAGCTTCAGGAGCAATGGCTTTATTTGATGAAAAATACGGAGATGTTGTTCGTGTTGTCAACATTGGAGATTACTCTATTGAATTATGTGGTGGTTGTCATGTTTCAAACAGTTCTGAAATTGGTTTATTTAAAATCGTTAGTGAAGAATCTGTAGGTAGTGGAATTAGACGTATTGTGGCACAAAGTGGTTTAGCTGCTTATAATGCAATGGTTCATGAAAAAGAAACAGTAGATACAATTGCATCTACATTAAATCTTAAAAATAGAAAAGATGTTGTAAGTAAAATTGAATCATTAAAAGAAGATTTAAAACAAGCAAAAGCAGAAGTTGAACAATTATCAGCTAAATTAAATGCAATCCAAGCAGCTTCAAAAGCAAATGATATTGAAGAAATCAACGGGGTTAAAGTTCTTTATGTTGAAGAACAATTAGAAAATGCAAAAGCAAAACAATTAACATTTGATTTTAGAGATCAATTAGAAAGTGGCATCGTTGTTTTAGTTTCAAAATATGAAGAAAAATGTTCATACTTTGTATCTGTTTCAAAAGACTTAGTGGGTCAATACAAAGCTGGAAATATCATTAAAGCAATCAATGAAGTTGTTGATGGCCGTGGTGGTGGAAAACCTGACTTTGCTCAAGGTGGATGTGCCATCAATGATAATATTTCAAAAATCAAAGGTGCTTTAAAAAATATTTTGTAATTTAATACAGTATACGGTATAATATAGAGCATAGAAAAGAGGGTGAGTTAGATGGAAGATTTAACAAAAACAAGAGTATTTAGTTCAGAAGATATGCGTAGAGAAATGATACGTAGTAATCTCAAGACAGTCATTGATGCTTTAAATGAAAGAGGGTACAATGCTGTTCATCAAATTGCAGGTTATCTCATATCTAATGATCCTGCATACATTTCGTCTCATAAAAATGCAAGAAATACTATTCAACAAATTGAAAGAGATGAAATTATCGAAGAATTAGTAAAATCTTATTTGGAGAAAGAATAATGAAAAAAGTATTAGGTCTTGATTTAGGGTCTAGAACTTGTGGTATTGCCATGTCTGACATTCTTGGAATGATTGCACATGGTGTAGAAACGTTTCGTTTTAAGCCTGACGATTATTTAACATGTGCAAAACATGTTAAAGAAATCGTAGAAGAAAATGATATTGAAACAATTGTTTTAGGTTTACCAAAACATATGAATGGTGATATTGGTGAAAGAGGACAAATTTCAATTGAATTTAAAAAACAATTAGAAGAAATGATTGAAGGAATCAATGTGATCTTAATAGATGAAAGATTAACAACGGTCGTTGCTGAAAATCAACTTCTTTTTGCGGATGTATCAAGAAAGAAAAGAAAACAAGTGATTGATAAAATGGCCGCAGTTGCTATTTTACAAGGATACTTAGATAGAGGATAGAATATGGATAATAATACAATTGTTGTAACAGATGAATTGGAAAATGAAGTAGAATACGAAATTTTATTTACATTTGAAAATGAAGAAAATGGACATAAATATGTTGTTTACTTTGATCCTGAAAAAGATGAGCCTGAAGCACAAGCTGCTATCTATGATGAAGAAGGTGGATTATTCCCAATTGAAACTCCTGAAGAGTGGGAACTTGTTGAAGAAGTGTTCCAATCTTTTGTTTCAGAAGAAGATGATGAAACTGAATATTGTGAAGGAGAAGATGAAGAGTGTAACTCATAAAAGCTAATGAAAATTAGCTTTTTCCTTTTAAAGGATATCAAAAGTTCATAGTCAAATATTAAAATAATCAATGAGGTGAAAAAAATGGCATTTAATTTATTTGGAGGAAAAAGAAGAATTACGAAAGGTTTTTTCGCAAATTCTTTAGGGAATAAACAAACAAGAGGAATTTATACATTCCAAATTGACGTAGAAAATGGAGAGCTGATTTTTAAAAAATACTTTGTAACACCAACAGATCCATGGTATGCCTTTAATTATGGTCGTTTTTCATGTGTTACTTATAGAAATAGAACAGGTTCTGTTGATGATGGAGGAATTTGTTCTTATGCAGCAACAGCTGAAACTTTAGCGCTTGCTTCACGTGTGACAGATAAAGGTAAAACGTATATTCATGCTTGTGCTAATGGGGATGTAGAAACAGCAAATAAAGTTTTCTGTGTTGATTATTTTAATAGTGAAATTTCAGTAATTTCTATTGAAAAAAAGAAACTTTTAAAATGTATTTCGCACTTTAAATTAAATGGAAATGGGAAAGATCCTATCAAACAAGCACAACCTTATCCAACTTATGTAGGTTTCTTACCTGATGAAAATAAACTTTATGTCGTATGTTTAGGGTTGGATCAAGTATGTTTCTTTGATGTTAGCGAAGATGGAACTTTAACATTGGACAATGTTCATACATTACAATTAGAACCAGGATGTGGTCCTAAAAAAATGATTTTCAATCAAAAAGGAAACCGTGCTTATGTTATGAATGAACTTAATAGTACAATCTGTGTTTATAAATACGATCATCTAAACTTTGAGTTGATTCAAACAATTGATAGTTATCCTAAAGAAGATGATCCTGAATTAGTAAGTTCTTTAAGTGATATTAAACTCAATAGTGATGATAGTCATTTATATGCTATTAATAAAGGACATGATTCACTTGTACTTTTTGAAGTTAATGAAGATGGAACACTTACCTATATTGATTTTGAAGATACTTCTTATGATCCAGTAGATATGCTTGTTTATAACGAAGAAGGAAATGAATGGATCGTTGTGGCTTGTCAAAAAGGCGGTATCGTTGAATCATATCGTTTTGGTAAAGAAAAAGGTGGACAGGTTTATGAAACAGAATATAGCTGTATGGTTAATGAACCAATTTGCTTGACACCATTTATTAATAATTTCTAAGGCAATTTATTTGCCTTTTTTCTTTGGTTGAATCTCGACAAAAAATAACATATAATGATACAAGGTGAGGACTCGATTATGGAAAAAATAAAAAAATTGAATATAAAGATAAAAATAGCAATGGGCTGTGTAATTGTACTTCTAATTTTAGTTTTAGGAATTTTTGCGTTTTATCATAATGGAATCAAAGCAGTTTCTTCTAAAGATAAAGAAGTCATTGTGACAATTCCT
>ENA-ORUQ01003369-ORUQ01003369.1-human-gut-metagenome-genome-assembly--contig:-NODE-3369-length-11095-cov-5.592754_pt1 | contig 11095 bp, 3 predicted proteins | sample MGYA00242081_ERZ509211 | MGnify/ENA primary metagenome ERZ509211 (study PRJEB26280, sample SAMEA2338785) | human gut metagenome | biome: human gut; feature: human-associated habitat; material: faeces...
ATTTTCCCCCGCCGGCAAATTGACAATTCCCACCCGCACCGGTATACTTAAATTATATGGAATTGGTGCATGGGAAAAAGGAGTGGAAATTTTGCGTTGTATCCAGCTGCAAGGCCTGCGTTTTGGCGAGGGCCTTCCGAAACTATGCGTGCCCCTTACAGGCAACGGCATGCCCGCGCTGCTCAGCGAGCTGCAGCAAGTGGCGGACTTGCCCGCAGACCTGTTCGAGTGGCGCCTGGATTGCTTTTTCGGCAACCCCCTGCCCGTGCTGCCTCAGGTTTTGGAAAACCTGGGGGACAAGCCCCTGCTGTGCACGCTGCGCACCCAGGGTGAGGGCGGACAAGCCCGGCTTTCTCCCGAGGAGTATGAGCGGCGCTTGGTGGACTTGCTCCAAACCGGGGGCTTTGGCTTTGTGGATATAGAGCTCTCCTGCGGGGAGGAGCGCGCCGCCCGGCTGGCGGAGCTTGCCAAGTCCCGGGGCATTTCGGTGGTCCTGTCCAAGCACGACTTCCACCAGACGCCCCCGAAAGAGGAGATTGCCGCCACCCTCCGCCGCATGAAGGCGCTGGGGGCGGATTTGCCCAAATACGCCGTCATGCCCCGCACCCCCGGGGACGTGCTGGCCCTGCTCGCCGCCATGGCCCTGCCCGTTTATGCCGAGGCCCTTGATAGCGCCACCGGCACTGCCCAGGCTGAAATAGGGGACACCATCTCCGACAGCACCGTAACCACCGAGAACGACTCCACCACCCCGGAAGGAAAAGAGGCGGCCGAGGGCAGCACGGCAAATGCCGATGGGAACAACGCATCTGAAAACGAAGATACGAAAGATAACGCCTCGCCAAGCACCACCGGCGATTCCAACACCACGGCAGACGACGCCGTCAACGACACCCCGCAAACCCCGCCCGCCGATAACATCGGTACCACGGCGGGCAAGACTACCATGGATGACACTCCCGACACTATGGATGAGGATGAGGATGCCAAGCAAGACAGCGTCACCCAGTCCACCGATGACGCAGCAACAGATAATGAAATTGCAGCGCATAGTGTAAACTATCCGGTTTGGGTATATGTTGCTGTTAAAGACGACTTTCAAGAAGGTTGGACGGTAAAGTTCAACTCCAACAAGGCAAAACCTAAAGAGGCAGAAAATTGGCTTGAAAAACAACGCATGGTTGAGAAAACGCCATATAAGGGCAGAAAAGTTTTTGGCTTCGAGTTGACTCAGGATAATTGTCCCAACAACGGCTATTCGAGGATTCAGTTTTTGCCTTGGAATAGTAACGATCAGCAGCAAAACCCCATTTATGAGGCAAGCAATACGTGGAAGGACATAAATGAGTTTGCCAATAAGCTTTATGATGCGAAAACGGGTGAATGGGTAGTAGATTATAAGCCTTTTGACCCAACTGACCATACCGCATTTTCCGGCAAAAAAATGGCGTTCAAAAATGCTAGCGCTAATGCACTAACAAATGTAGTTGCCCACTTCTATGAAAAAGATGCGGATGGAAAACTCAGTGAAGTGGAAAGACAGAACCTTAATAATAATGTCCCCGCGGGAGAGAAAGTAGATTTTACGATTCCTCTTAATGACAAACCATGTGGTTTTGTTCAATTTACGGCCGGTGAACCTGAGAAGATCATCAGCAGTATTTACAACTTCTACGGCCAAAAAGTAGGGACTGGCGAGGAAAGCTTTCTTTATAATGAAGAAACGCAGTTCTGTTTCGTCTACAATACCAACAGCATGGCCCACTGGGGAACCGGCGTGGGGCGCACGATCTATTACGATGCAACTTTTTCCAAGCTGTCAGCAGATACGGGATTTGCAATCCCGTCCAATGTCGGAGGGACAGTTTATTACTATTTGACCGGTGAAAAAGGGAATAAAGCCGGTGAGATGACCCGTCAGACGAATGACCTTTATTCTGTAGATATTGAGGACGATTACGATCACATTATCTTTGGCGCGTACAAGCCTGCAGACGCAAATAACGTCGCAGGCAGGGGTAATAGTACAGCAAATCTCGAAATTCCGGACGCAAGTACGTATACTTCCCCGTGTTTCTATGCAGACACAGGCGATGATTCTACGTATGGCGGTTCAGGTGGCACGCGCGGCGGCTACTGGGCCGAAGTAAAAACCCTGCGTAACGCCGAAGCCAACAAAGCTGGCAAAACGGTCGTTGACGTTCCGAAGGCGGAGTTTAAAGCAGATAGCAGCACCAAGTATATCGACACCACCCTGTACGATTACTATTCGGATTGGGAACTGAACGGTAATAACCGTGATAATTATGCTCAATTTAACACATGGGATGGGCAAGGCAACACTTTTGCAAATAATGACAATGCCAATCGTAACTGGGTTACGTTTAGACAGTTCGACCAGGCTCTGAGTGATTATTACCAAGATAGTACCCAAACCGTTCTTTACCCCATGTATACTGGCCAGTTCCAGCCTGATGCAACGGGTAATGATGGCGAGTGGGGATTTCGCTTTAGTGGTATTGCCGATAAGTTGAATTTGTACGGCTATAGTGACGACAAGAATAAATTCATGGCCGTCAATAACTCAACGATTAATGTAGATGGCAAAGGTTTAAAGAGTGATGAGGAGAAATATTATGATGATGCTTTCCAAGGTTTGACGGGCGATACGCTGGTAAACGGCGAGCCGGTGCTGTATGGTACAAACCTTACGGTTCCTTATTTCAATAAAGACTTCCTGCTGAAAAGCAACTCCAAGAATGCAAAGCTTGGCAAAGTTTACGATAATGTTTCGTTCCCGTTTACAAAAAAAGCAGGTCTATTTAAAGACAAGAATGAGGAGAATGTTGAGTACTGGTATTTCGACAGTAACGATACAACACTTTATCTCAAGCAGGATACTGGAAATAACGGCTACTTTCTGCAAAAACAAGAGAATGATAAAAGAACCGGTTCCCGCAATCTAAAGGCGAACTCTGATTATCATGAGAATGGGACCTTTGGCTTCTTCCCCTTCAACGAGCACTCGACGGATCATCAGGCGTCTACATACAACTACGGGTTTGGCGCTAAGCTGAAATTCCAGTTTACGATGAACGAAGATGGCCAGGTCTATGGCACCGACGGAGAGACCAAGGTTCCCATCAAGTTCTTCTTCTCCGGCGATGACGACGTCTGGGTCTATATCGATGATGAACTTGCGCTGGACGTTGGCGGCGACCACGGCAAAGTCTCTGGCCTGCTGGAATTCGGCCTGAAAGATGGTAACCTTGTTTATACTCCGTATGTCAGCGATGTAAAAGCAAGCAATGCAGCCCGGATGTACCAATATGATTCCAGTGGCAAATCGGTTGAGTATCTGAAGACCGGCAATAATATACCTTTCCATTACAAAGGCACAGAAAAACCCATTACCCCCGGCACCCACACCCTTACCATGTACTACATGGAGCGCGGCATGTGGGAGTCCAACATGGCAATCGCCTTCAACTTCCCGGATAACAACGAGCTGCAGGTGCAAAAAATCGTTGATGATAGAAATGTCAATAAGCTCTTTGCAGGCTGCTTCGATGATCAGAGGTTCTTCAACTTCACCATCAGGAACCAGGCTACCCACTACGGTACGGTTGATACTAACACGGATAACGTATCCACCATCAACCTGCTGGAGCCGGGAAAGAGCAATTCTGAACAAAAAGGTTTTACTGCAACAGCGACCCCCGCAACAACAACCACGGGCAGCAAAAACACATTTGAAAAAGTGGAAGACGAGAGCAAAACGCACCTTCTGAAATGGTTCGCCGAGTACAAGGACTTGGAACCCGAACCTGGCTCTCACAAGGAGGAACGCTACGGCAAGCTGAAACTGAACAAGCCCATCGACATTACCGGGATGAGTTACCTCAGCTTTGATATTTATGTCGACTCGCTCAAGGGCGACGCCGCGCTGAGCAACATGTACCTGCAGCTGCGGGACAGCCAGGGCAATCAAAAAGGCTGCCTTGACAAGACGTTCATAGGCGGCAAAATGCTTTACGGCCAGGTCGAAATGCACAACAGACAGTGGATCACCGTCAAGCTGAGCCTGGACGATATGCAGGAGCGGGAAAACTTTGACTGGAAGAACGTAACGGAACTGTTGTTTGGCTGCAACTACCCGCGCGAAATTTATTTGCGCAACATTGTGTTCTCGGCCAAAGCAGTACCCACGAAAATCACCGGCTTCACTACCAAGCAGGATACGATTGCAGATTATGGCTCGGCTCAAAAGGGCGAGCTGATGCCCGCTGTGAACGCCCAGTACACCTCGGATGCCGAGAAAGGCACGATGGTGGTGGATAAAAACGGTGGTTTCGTCCTGCAAAACAAAGAGATGGTTACCTTTAAGGACCAGTTCCGCCGCGGCAGCTACCTGTCCATCAACGAGCAAGTCGACAAAAATCTGTTTGACACGCAATGGATCATCTATGAAGATGGGAAGGCGGTTACATCGATAGCAGCGGGAACAGGCGAGAAGCTAACGCTTGATGACAATCGTCCTATAAGTCTCAAAGATCAGACTGGCACTGCCCCCGACGATGGCCGTATTGAAAAGAAGTACGCCGAAGGCGAAGCCGCGCAAAAAGACAATAATTACAACGGCGAAAAGCCTAGTGCCAAAAACAAAGACGATAAAACCATCGTTTTCCGCTCCTACGCGAAACCCGACGCTACGGAAGCAGACGGCGAGACCCAGTTGAAGGTCGTGTTTGTCAACACGGTCAAAACCGGCAGCCTGACCATTGGAAAGCAACAGGCCAAAGACAGCGCTGACTTGAAGGGAACGTACCATTTTAAGGTCCGCTTCACTAACGTTGGCGGCCACGCATTGGGCGATAAGAAAATCACGTGGGAATTCGATCTGGCAGCGGGAAAAAGCAAAACACTTAAAGGTATCCCCGTAGGCACCCGCTTCACAATCGAAGAAGAGGCACCCAAGGATGGCTCGAAGCTGGTGGACGTGAGCATTAAAGGCGGTAATGAGCTCAAAGTCATGTCCAACAACACCGTGCGTGGTTCCATTAGCGGGACCGACACAGAGCAGGCAACGGTCACTTTCACCAACAGCATGCAGGAAACGCTGGATATTACCGGCACAAAGGAATGGCGGAATGCTGACAACAGCCCAATGGCAGAGCATCCGGCCGCGATTTATGTGCAGCTGCAGCGCCGCCCTGTTGGCGAGACATCGGAATCGCCCTGGACACCTGTTACATACCGGAACGAGATTTACACAGAGGTTGAGCAAAATCTTGATGGTATGAATTTCAGCTTCCTGGGCCTGCCTGCTAAGGAATACGACAGCGGGAACAAGACGCCCTACGAGTACCGCGTGGTCGAGGGTTACGTTGACAAGAACGTCTTCCACGCCATTGAGGATGGAGACACCATCACGATTGGCGAGAAGGTTTACTGCGTCACCTATAATCCGGTTACGGTCTCGAAACCCGATGATTCAAGTAACAATGCAAAGCAGACCGTGACCATCACCAACACGCAGCAAGACCCGAAGTTTACGTTGGACATCACCAAAAAGGATGCGGAAGACGGTAAAACGACTTTGAAGGGCGTTGAGTTTACGCTGGAAAAGCTGGGCGAGAACGGTACGGATGTCGATAACGGTTTCACGGCGCAAATCGGCGTTACCAATACTGACGGTAAGCCGATGCTTAAGGACGCGAATGGAAATCCCACCAACGAATCGGCATTTACGGGCTTGGAGGCTGGTAAATACCGCTTGACCGAGACGAAGGCGGCGGAAAACTACAACCTGCTGTCGGCGCCGATTGTGGTGACATTTACTACGGACGGAACCTGTACGCTGAACGGCAGCAAGATTGAGGTTTCGACCACGGAAAAACGAACCGAGTTTACCAAAAACGAGGATGGCAGCTACACGCTGAGCCTGACCGTTTTGAATCGGAAGACACCTGCGCTGCCGCATACGGGTGCGGATGCGCCTAGCTTGTGGCTGCTGATCGGGCTGCCGCTGGCAGTGGCGGGGTTGTTGATACTGGTATTCCGTTACAACAAGAAAGGGGGACGGACACGTTAATTGTTCCCCAATACAAACCATAAACACAAACCATAAACAAATGAAGAGAGGTAAAGTCATGAAAAAGAAAAGCAGATTCTTAACAGGCTTGTTAAGCGCCGTCATGGCCCTCAGCCTGTGCGCCCTGCCCGTCTCCGCGGCAGAAAGTCAAACGAGAGTGCCGACGCTTCCTGCAATTGATAAGCATACAACTGGTACTTTGACGATTCATAAGTATGAGTATAACGGTAATGCTGGTCCTAACGGAACTGGTGAAGCAACGGATATCAATGGTATTCCTACAACGGGAAACGATGCAGCGACTCCGCTTGATGGCGTAACCTTTACGCTTTATAAAGTTATGGACGCTGACCAGTTACAGGCGTACTATGACAATACTCAGGCAAATGAGAGCAATAGTGTTACAATTGGCACTTATGTAGAAAACAATGCAATCAAGGAGCCTAGCAATTACTCAGAAGAAAACGGTAACCTGTTTACAGCTATAACAGGCAGTGCGGGAACGGGTACTGCAAAGGTTACGCTTCCCGTTGGTATGTATGCAGTTGTTGAAACCAATGTTCCCGCAGGCGTTACTGAGAGAACTCCGGCTTTCCTGGTTTCTGTTCCTATGACAGACAATGCGGGCAAGAACTGGTTGTATGATATTGAGGTTTTCCCGAAGAACAAAACCTCCTACACTGGTGTTACGCTTCATAAACAAGGCAAGACCGGCGGTGCAGATGCAACGGCAACCGCTTTGGCTGACTTTAGATTCAAACTGGAAAAATGGAGCGACAACGGTTGGATTGAAATTACCAGCGAGGCCGAAGGCGGCAAAGATAATGCTGGTAATAAGAGTGTCGCAACCACTACGGACAATGATGGTAAAATTACGATTGATAGCCTGACGCAGGGTATCTATCGCTTTACTGAGACTGGTGGCCCGAACAACTCTGAGTACATTATTGATACAAAGACCCATTATGTTTTTGAAGTTAAGCAGGATAAAACTACGGGACAGTTGGTTGTTGCGCGTGCAACAGCGGACACGACTAAAGGCTGGAATGACGATAATAATAATTACGATTGCGTAAAGAATTTTGGAAGCGATAACGTACTTTCCATCGTGGTTGACAACTACAAGCCTGATGTGACGAAATTTGTTCAGAACCGTGAAAAAGGCGAGGATGGTAATTTTGGTTACAGCCAGGATGCCGATTACAGCGCAAACGATACTGTAAACTACAAGCTGGAAGTTGTCGTTCCCCAGAATATCGCGGATTTGAAGACCTTCTATGTCGAAGATAACCCGGCAAATGAGGCCGCGCTGCAGTATATCGATGGCAGTGTTAATGTGTTTGTAGGCGAAACGCAGCTTACTGCTGGCACCGATTTCAAAGTTGAACAAACGAATAATGGCGGTTTCAAAGTTGACTTCAAGGCTGTGACTCCTACAACAATCAATAACCAGAAGGGCAAGACAATCACCATTAAGTATCAGTACAAGCTTACGAACAATGCAGATTCTACTGTAAGCGGCAATGTCAACAAAGCAGAGCTGAACTACTCTCACAAGGCAAAAACCGGCGAGGGTGAAGATGATGAACCGTACAAAATCCATGATGAAGGTGTTGTCTACACTTTCGCAACGAACATCCTGAAGAAGGGTGATGACGATGCATTCCTTGGCGGTGTAGAGTTTGAACTGTATAAGGAAGTATCTAATGAAGATACTACTGGCAAGAAGGTGCTTGATGATGACGCCGCTAAGGCAAAAGGTTTGGATGTAACTGGTGACAAGAAATGGGTTCTGGTTACAACAAAGAGCACGAGCAACGACCCGGGAACCAAAGGTCAGCTTACCTTTGATGGTCTTTCTAATGGTACTTACTATCTGGTAGAAACGAAGACCAATGCTGGTTACAACCTGCTGTCCAAGCCGGTTAAAGTTGAACTGACGATTAACCATGAGACGAACTGGACGAAAGATACTTGGGACGAAGGCGGCAAGGTATTCAATAAACACAGCGTGAATACTACTACCTTTACTGGCACTGGTTGGAACGATAATAAGTTTGACACTACAACTGTTATCAACCGCAAGGGCTTTACTCTCCCCCGTACCGGTGGTTTCGGCACCCTGCTGTTCAGCGGCATTGGTGCACTGCTGGTCGTTGGCGGTATCGGCGTGCTGATGAGCATCAAAAAGAAGAAGGGCAATGTCTGATTTGCATCCCCTGAACCAAACAACTTAAACAACTTACAAACTACCTAAAGGGGAAGGGCCGTTTTGGCTCTTCCCCTATGGTGGGTTATACGGCACCTTACACTTTTTTGAAAGGACACTGCCATGGATACCTCCACCAGACTGAAATTGGGCTTTGCGGCGCTGATGATCCTGTCGGGCATCGGCGTGGCGTCCTACCCGGTCATCAGCAACATGGTGGCCCAGCGCCACGCCAGTACGGCTATCCAAAATTACGACGAGACCGTGCATAGCATGGACACCGAAAAGCTGGACGCCGCCAAAGAGGCCGCCCGCCGCTACAATGAACAGCTGGGCAGCGCGCTGGACCGCGATGCCGCCGGCGAAGCCGAGGACACCGGCACCAGCTATGTGGACCTGATCGACGTGGGGGAGAGCCTTGGCTACATCACTATCCCGAAAATCGACGTCAACCTGCCCATTTACGAGGGCACCAGCGACGACGTCCTGCTGAAAGGCGTCGGCCATCTGGAAGGCTCCAGCTACCCGCTGGGCGGAGAAAGCACCCACAGCGTGCTGACCGGGCATCGCGGCCTGGCCGAGGCGGTGCTGTTTACCGACCTTGACAAATTGCAAGAAGGCGACAAATTTTACCTGCACATCATGGACGAGGTGCTGGCCTACCAGGTCGACCAGGTCAAGGTCGTTCTGCCCGAGGAGACCGATGACCTTACGATCGTGCAGGGCCAGGACTACTGCACCCTGGTGACCTGCACGCCCTACGCCATAAATACCCACCGCATGCTTGTACGCGGCATCCGCGTGCCATATAATGGAGAGGAAGAAACCGGCGATACCCCGCAGGTCGTGCAATATCAGGCCCTGCACACCGGCACGGTGGTCAAGCGCATCGTGGATGCCTGGCCGTGGATCTCGGTGACCGGCAGCGTGATTATTGGCGGCGAAGCACTGCTGCTGCTTTTGCTGCTGCATCGCTGCAAAAAACGGGAGGAGGACGACTAAATGCGGCGTCTGCTTGTAAAAATCGGCGCGTGGCTGGCCATTTTGCTGGGCCTTGCCATGATGCTGCAGCCCACCGCCGCTGATTGGCTGACCCGCCAGCGCAACAGCAAAACGGCACAGCAGTTTGCCGCCAACACAGCCACCGCCGCCGATGCGGCAAACACTGACAGCGCCAGCCAAACCGCCGAGGAAAGCCGCCCCTACCCGGAACTGTACGCCGCCATGCAGGCCTACAACGCGCAGATTTACGCCGACGGCCAAAGCGGCCTGACCGACCCGTTCGCCTACGAGGAAGCCCCGCTGGACCTTGCTGCCTATGGCTATGACGATGATGTGCTGGCTGTGCTGTGGATCCCGCGCCTGAACCTGGAGCTGCCCGTTTACCTGGGCGCCAGCCGCGAAAACCTGGCCAAAGGCGCGGCGCTGCTGGGCCAGACCTCGATGCCGCTGGGCGGCGAAAACACCAACACCGTGATTGCCGCCCACCGCGGCTATTATGGCGCGGAAATGCTGCGCAACGTGCAGCAGATCCAGGTGGGGGACAAGATCCAGCTGACCACCCCGTGGAAAACGCTGATTTACCGCGTGAGCGAGCTGAAAATTATTGACCCCAGCGATATCAACGCCGTGCTGATCCAGCCGGGGCGGGACCTGCTGACCCTTTCCACCTGCCACCCCTACACCCGCAACAGCCAGCGCTACCTGGTAATTGCGGAGCACGACACCGCCGCTGCGGACACCACCAAAGAGGAGGATTTGCAGGAAAGCGCCGCTACCTGGGACGAAACGCCGCGCCAGGTGACCGTGGAGGATGCCGGCGGCAGCTCCATTGCCGAAGTGGCCCCCCAGGCCCTGACCCCATTGCCGGGGGAGGGCAGCGCGGAATCCGAGGGGAGCGCGATCTCCAATACCATGATCTGGCTGGAAAACAACGCACTGTGGGCCGGGCTGGTGGTTATTGCCGCCGCCGTTGGCATTATGGTGATATGGAAAAAACACCGGGAGGATTAACCATGCAGTACACACAGCAGGCCGCCGCCGTTACGGCCGAAGTAAACAAGGCCGTGCAGGGCAAACAGCAAACGGTAAACACCATCTGGATGGCCATGCTGGCGGGCGGCCATGTGCTGATTGAGGATATTCCCGGCGTGGGCAAAACCACGCTGGCGCTGGCCTTTGCCCGCGCGCTGGACCTGAAAGAAAGCCGCGTGCAGTTTACGCCGGATGTTCTGCCGTCCGATTTGGTGGGATTTTCCGTTTACCAGAAAGAGACCGGCAAGTTTGTGTACCACGCCGGTGCGGTGATGTGCAACCTGTTTTTGGGCGATGAGATCAACCGTACCTCCTCCCGCACGCAGTCGGCTTTGTTGGAAGTGATGGAAGAAGGCACGGTGACGGTGGACGGCGTTACCCGCCCGGTGCCCGCACCCTTTACCGTAATTGCAACCCAGAACCCCATCGGCGCCGCCGGCACGCAGATGCTGCCGCAGTCTCAGCTGGACCGTTTCATGGTCTGCGCCGTAATGGGCTACCCCGATGAGGAAGCGGAGCTGGCAATTTTGGCCGGGCAGAGCAAAGGCCGCCTGCTGGACCGTGTGCGCCCCGTTGCCGGTCAGGCGGATCTGCTTGCCATGCAGCAGGAGGTCAGCACGGTATTTGTGCATGAGCTGATGTACCGCTACATTGTGGCGCTGGCCCAGGCCAGCCGCAAGGACCCGCGCCTGGCCGTGGGGTTAAGCCCCCGTGCCACCCTGGCGCTGACCAGCATGACGCGCGCGGCGGCGTACCTG
>ENA-ORUQ01003394-ORUQ01003394.1-human-gut-metagenome-genome-assembly--contig:-NODE-3394-length-11003-cov-3.798045_pt1 | contig 11003 bp, 7 predicted proteins | sample MGYA00242081_ERZ509211 | MGnify/ENA primary metagenome ERZ509211 (study PRJEB26280, sample SAMEA2338785) | human gut metagenome | biome: human gut; feature: human-associated habitat; material: faeces...
GGCGGCACGGGCGCGGCGCCTACGCGCATCCGCGATAACGTCGGCATCCCGATTGAGCTTGCTCTCGCAGCGGTCGATCAGCGCCTGCGCGATGAAGGCATCCGCAACAAGGTTTCGCTCGTTGTCGGCGGCTCCATTCGCTCCAGCGCCGATGTTGTCAAGGCCATCGCGCTCGGTGCAGATGCGTGCTACATCGGCACGGCGGCACTTTTGGCGCTCGGCTGCCATCTGTGCAGAAGCTGCCAGACCGGCAAGTGCAACTGGGGCATCGCAACCCAGCGCCCCGACCTTGTGAAGCGCCTCAACCCGGACATCGGCTACAAGCGCCTTGTGAATCTTGTCACCGCGTGGGAGCACGAGATTAAGGAAATGATGGGCGGCATGGGCATCAATTCCATCGAGGCGCTGCGCGGCAACCGCCTTATGCTGCGCGGCGTGGGTCTGAACGAAAAAGAGCTTCAGATTCTCGGCATCAAGCACGCGGGCGAATAAGCAGAAAAGGGAGCGTAACCATGAAAAGAGTATATGTTGATGAAAAATGGTGCCTCGGCTGCCATCTTTGCGAATATTACTGCGCCTTTGCAAACTCCGGAAAATCCAGCATGATCAAGGCGCTGAAGGACAGAACCATTCATCCCCGCATCCGCATTGAGGGGGACAATCAGGTCAGCTTTGCGGTTTCCTGCCGCCACTGCACAGACCCGCTGTGCGTGAAAAGCTGCATTGCGGGCGCACTTTCCAAAAAGGACGGCGTGGTCTGTATCGACCAGAATAAGTGCGTCGGCTGCCACACCTGCGTGCTGGTATGTCCCTACGGCGCGCTGATGCCCTCGGAATCCGGCGTCATGCAGAAGTGCGAGCTGTGCATCGAAAACGCCGGCGGCAAGCCCGCCTGTGTGCAGGGCTGTCCGAACAAAGCCATCATCTTTGAGGAAAGGGACTGAGCACCATGGCAAAATATGTAATCATCGGCAACTCCACTGCGGCCATCGGCTGTGTGGAAGGCATCCGCAGTAAAGATAAAGACGGAGAGATCGTGCTGATTGCTTCCGAAAACCACCACACCTACGCGCGCCCGCTCATTTCCTATTTATTGCAGGGCAAAACGGATGAGGAGCGCATGAAATACCGCCCGGACAGCTTTTACGAAGAAAATCATGTCACCGCAAAGCTCGGTGAGACCGTCACAAAGCTCGACCCGGAAAAGAAAAACGTGACCTTAAAGAGCGGGGAAGAGATACCCTATGAAAAGCTCCTTGTCGCAACCGGCTCCACGCCGTTCGTACCGCCCATGGAGGGGCTTGATACCGTTTCCGAAAAGTTCACGTTCATGTCGCTCGATGACGCACACGCACTTGAAAGCGTCCTTACAAAAGACAGCCGTGTTTTGATTATCGGCGCGGGCCTCATCGGTTTAAAGTGCGCAGAGGGCATCAAGGAGCGCGTGAAATCCATCACGGTCGTCGACCTTGCCGACCGCGTGCTGCCGAGCATCCTCGATGAGACCGGCTCCGCTATCGTCAAGGATTTTCTTGAAAAGCAGGGCATCGAGTTCCACCTCGGCGATACCGCCGCAAAGTTTGCGGGCACGACCGCCACACTCAAAAGCGGTCTTACGGTCGATTTTGACGTGCTCGTCATTGCGGTCGGCGTGCGCCCGAATACTTCGCTCGTCAAAGATGCAGGCGGCGAGGTGCGCCGCGGCATTGCGGCGGATGATACCGGCAAAACAACGCTGCCCGATGTCTACGCCGCAGGCGACTGCGCGGAGAGCTTCGATATTTCCGCCGGCGTCAACCGTGTGCTGGCGCTGTTGCCGAACGCCTATATGCAGGGCAATACCGCCGGCATCAACATGGCGGGCGGCAAAGCGAGCTTTGACTGGGCGATCCCGATGAATGCCATCGGCTTCATGGGGCTGCACATCATCACCGCAGGCACGTATGACGGCGAGACCTACGTCCACCGTGACGGCGAAAACTACAAGATCCTTTTCTATAAAGATGATGTTTTAAAGGGCTATATCCTGATTGGCGACGTGGCGCGTGCCGGTATTTACACGGCGCTTATCCGTAATCGCACGCCGTTAAGCTCAATCGATTTTAAGCTGATCTGCGAAAAGCCGCAGCTCATGGCGTTCACGGCCCGTACGCGCCGCGACCTGCTCTCAAAGCAGCAGTAAGGGGGAGAAACATGGAACAGAAAACATATGCACTCGGCCAGCGCTATATCGGCGCAGGGCAAAGTGAGGGTACGATTATATTGAACGAAGTGCCGGGCAACGCGCTCGGCGCGTATCTGGACGGCGCAAATATTATTGTAAATTGCAGCGCACAGGACGCGACCGGCGACACGATGAACGCGGGCGAGATCACCATTCACGGCAGCACGGGCGACGCGGCAGGTTACGCCATGCGCGGCGGTGCCATCTACGTGCAGGGCGATGCCGGTTACCGCGCAGGTATCCACATGAAAGAGTATAAAGAGAAAGTACCCGTGCTCGTCATCGGCGGCAGAACAGGCAGCTTTCTCGGCGAATATCAGGCGGGCGGCATCATCGTTGTGCTCGGTATCGGCAGTGAAGATCGCCAGCCGGTCGGCAATTTCTGCGGCACGGGTATGCACGGCGGACGCATTTATCTGCGCACCGCGCACCTGCCGAAGGATTTGCCGGAGCAGGTCGTGGCGCATAAGGCGACCGAAGAAGACATGCAGATTGCGGCGCCGCTCGTTCAAAACTACGCGGAAAAGTTCGGTGCAGATGCCGAAAGTCTTCTGCGCGACGAATACTACGTGCTGCGCCCGAACACGCAGAATCCGTATAAGCAGCTCTATGTGACGAACTGATTTTGCCCCTGTAATTTTCTGTAAATTAAGGTTTCTTTTCTTGCATAAATCGACGGTGTATTTTGGCGATAAACATTGTGCGTTCTGTCTTATTGCAAAATACACCGATCTTGTGTTATAATATTCAAAAGCGGTCAGCATACGCTGTATTTTGGCAGAATATCTCAAAATGCGGCAGAAAAGAAGAACAGGTACAGCGTGAAAGACGGCAACACCGGATTTCACGCGTATTTGTATGTTTGAAACGCTCTTTTAAAAAAGAAAGGAAGGGTTCGGCATGCAGTATACGGAGTCCGAGGTTACAGAGTTTATCACAGATAACGACGTTAAGTTCATCAAAATGGCGTTCTGCGATATTTTCGGCAGACAGAAGATCATCGCCATTCAGCCGAGCCTTTTGGCTTCTGCGTTCGAGGGCGGCATTCCCATTGATGCTTCGCGCATCATGGGCTTTGAAAAAGAGGCGGACAGCGAGCTCTTTTTGGTGCCGGATACCTCCACCATGTCGCTTCTGCCGTGGCGGCCCGCACACGGGCGCGTCGTGCGCTTTTTCTGCGACATTCGCCGTTCGGACGGCACCGGCTTCGACATCGACTGCCGCGGCATCCTGAAAAAAGCGGTTGACATTGCAAAACTTCATGGTATAATATTTGAATTTGGGGCAAGAAATGAATTCTACCTTTTCAAGAACGATGAAAACGGCAATGCAACGGCTATCCCCTTTGACGACGCGGGCTTTATGGATGCCGCGCCGGAGGATAAGGGCGAGGACGTACGCCGCGAGATCTGCCTGACACTCGAGGATATGGGTGTCACACCGGAAAGCTCGCACCACAGCGGCGGCCCGGGGCAGAACATCATCGATTTTCAGCACAGCTCTGCCATTCGGTCCGCAGACGATGTCATTACGTATAAGTCTGTTGTGAAGACCATGGCGTCGAGAAACGGCCTTACGGCGTCGTTTGCGCCGAACCCCATTCCGGGTAAGGACGGCAACGGCTTCCACATCACGCTAACGCCGCGCATGCAGATGGGCGACTGTTCCGAGTATTTCCTTGCGGGTATTCTGGAGCACGCTGCAGAAATTACCGCCATTTTGAACCCCACGGCGGATTCTTATAAACGCCTCGGTGCGTTCGGTGCGCCGGAGTTCATCTCTTGGTCGGAGAAGAGCCGCCGGTGCTTTGCGTATAAAAAGGAAGGCAGCAGCACAATAGAGGTGCGCTCACCCGATTCCACTGCGAATCCGTACCTTGCGTACGCTGCACTCATTTATGCGGGGCTTGACGGCTACCTCAAAAAGACGAAGCTGCCAAAGCCCGACCTTGCGCGCGAGACCTGCGGCAAGCTGCCGAAGTCTGCCGAAGAAGCGCTGCAAATTTTCGCAAAGAGCAGCTTTGTCCGCAACGTGTTCCCGGAGTATTTCGTAAAGACGTATATCCGCACGTTCGGCAACGGGCCCGCAGATGTGTAAAACAAGGGGGCACAGGGCATGAATGCGATCATTCAGCACAGCGTCCTCATCGTGTCCGGCACGCAAAAAGGTGCGGCGTATATTACAGAGCTGCTTTCCCCGCGCGAGTTTGCGCCCATGACAACGGCGCTCAGCGGCGGAGACGCCCGGCGGCTGCTTTTGCGGCGCAGTTACGACCTTGTGGTTATCAACACACCGCTCCCGGATGAATTCGGGCACGAGCTGGCAGAGTATATCACAGAAAAATTCGTTTCCGGTGTCATGGTTATTGCAAAAGCGGAGCTTTTCGATCAGGTGAACGACAAAATGGAGCCGTTTGGCATATTGACGGTGCAAAAGCCGCTTTCGCGTCCGCTGTTTTATCAGGCGCTTCACCTGCTCATCGCCACGCAGAACCGTTGGCAGCACTTTGACCGGGAAAACCAGAAGCTCAGAACCAAAATGGAAGAAGTGCGCATTGTGGCGCGTGCAAAGTGTATCCTTGTGGAATACCTGCGCATGAGCGAGCAGCAGGCGCACCGCTATATTGAAAAACAGGCGATGGATATGCGCACATCGAAAAAGGATGTTGCGGAAAATATCCTGAAAACCTATACGTAAATGAATGCGTACAGGGCTGCACCGCAGCTTTGACATAGATTGCATACAGCAGAAAAGAGTAATTATTTCAGGGAAAGAGGAACGTACGTTATGGGCAACAAAGCATATTTGGTACTCGAAAACGGAAAGGTCTTCTGCGGCGAATCCTTCGGCGCGGCGGGCGAAGTAACGGCTGAGGTCGTTTTTACGACCGGCATGACAGGTTATCTCGAAACGCTCACCGATAAGAGCTATTTCGGGCAGATTGTCGTCCAGACATTTCCGCTCATCGGCAATTACGGCGTGATCCCCTCCGATTTTGAGGGAAAGATCATCGGTCCCTGTGGTTATATCGTAAAAGAATGGTGTCAGTCGCCCTCCAATTTCCGTTCGGAGGGTGATCTTGACACCTTTTTTAAAGAAAGAGGCGTCATCGGCCTTTGCGGCATCGATACACGTGCCCTCACAAAGGTCATCCGCGAAAGCGGCGTCATGAACGGTATGATCACAACAGATCTCACGCATGTCGATATGGATAAGATTCACAGCTACCGCGTGACAAACGCGGTGGAAAGCACCTCCGTCACCGAGATGACGCGCCGTGAGAACCCGGAGAAAACATGCACCGTGGCGCTTATGGATTACGGCTACAAGGAGAACATCCGCCGCGAGCTCGAAAAGCGCGGGGCAGAGGTCATTGTATGCCCGTACAACACGACGGCAGACGAGTTAAAGGCCCTTAACATTGACGGCGTGATGCTTTCAAACGGCCCCGGCGCCCCGGCGGATAACATCGAGGTCATTGAAAACCTCAAGAAGATTATGAACATGGGCAAACCGCTCTTCGGCATCTGCCTCGGTCACCAGCTGCTGGCGCTTGCAAACGGCTTTAAGACCGAAAAGCTCAAGTACGGCCACCGCGGCACAAACCAGCCGGTGCAAAATCTTGAGACCGGCCGCGTCTACATCTCCAGCCAGAACCATGGCTACGCGGTCGTGTCCTCCACAATCGACCCCGAGATCGCCGACGAATATTTCAACAACGTAAATGACAGAACGTGCGAGGGCGTGCGCTATAAAAAAATCCCCGCTTTTTCCGTGCAGTTCCACCCGGAAGCCTGCGGCGGCCCGCGCGATACCGCGTTCCTCTTTGATAAATTCTTTGAGATGATGGGAAAATAAACAGTACCCAGAGCAGTATAGAAAGGATTGTTTACAGCTATGCCATTGAATAAAGACATTAAAAAGGTTCTCGTCATCGGCTCCGGCCCGATCGTCATCGGTCAGGCAGCGGAATTTGACTACGCCGGCACTCAGGCGTGCCGTGCTCTGAAAGCGGACGGCATCGAGATCGTGCTCGTCAACTCCAACCCGGCGACCATCATGACGGATAACGCCATGGCGGACCACATTTACATCGAGCCGCTTACGCTGCCCACCATCAAGCGCATCATCGAAAAAGAAAAGCCGGACAGCATCCTCTCCGGCTTCGGCGGCCAGACCGGCCTCACGCTTTCCATGCAGCTTGCAAAGGAAGGCTTTTTGAAGGAACACAACGTACGCCTGCTCGGCGCTTCCCCGGAGACCATCGATAAGGCGGAAGACCGTCAGATGTTCAAGGATACGATGGAAAGCATCGGTCAGCCGTGCATCCCGTCCAAGGTCGTCACCACGGTAGAGGATGCACTGGAGTTTGCGGAAGAGATCACGTACCCCGTTATCATCCGCCCGGCGTTCACGCTCGGCGGCACCGGCGGCGGTATCGTCGATAACCGCGAAGAGCTCATGGAGGTCGCGGCAAACGGCCTTGCGCTCTCGCCGATCACCCAGATCCTCGTTGAAAAGAGCATTGCGGGCTGGAAGGAGATCGAGTTCGAGGTTATTCGCGACAGCAAGGGCAACGTCATCACGGTCTGCTCCATGGAAAACTTCGACCCGGTCGGCGTCCACACCGGCGACAGCATCGTCATCGCCCCGGCGGTCACGCTTTCCGATAAAGAATATCAGATGCTCCGCACTGCGGCCATCAACATCATCGACGCGCTCGGCGTAGAGGGCGGCTGCAACTGCCAATTCGCGCTGCACCCGACGTCCTTTGAGTATGCCGTCATTGAGGTCAACCCGCGTGTGTCCCGTTCCTCCGCACTGGCATCTAAGGCGACCGGCTATCCGATCGCAAAGGTCGCGACGAAGATTGCCATCGGCTACACACTCGATGAGATCGTCAACGCCGTCACCGGCAAGACCTACGCAGCATTTGAGCCCGCGCTCGACTATGTGGCGGTCAAGTTCCCGAAGTGGCCGTTCGATAAATTCGTCTACGCAAAGCGCAACCTCGGCACGCAGATGAAGGCGACCGGCGAGGTCATGTCCATCGCCGATACGTTTGAAATGGCCCTCATGAAGGCTGTGCGCGGTGCAGAAATCTCGCTCGATACGCTCAACATGCCGAAGTTTGCAAGCTACGAGGACGGTGCCCTGTGGCAGATTCTGAAAGACGCAACGGATGAGCGCCTGTTCGCCATCTACGAGCTCATGAAGCGCGGCGTCACCACTAAAGAGATCCACGACTTCACGATGATCGACATGTGGTTCCTCGAAAAGCTCAATAACCTGCTCGCGTATGAGCGCGAGATTAAGGATCAGCCGCTCACGCACGCACAGTATACGCGCGGCAAGAAACTCGGCTACACGGACGAAGCCCTCACGCGTATTTGCGGCACAAAGCCGACCTTCCGTCACGAAGCGACCTTCAAGATGGTCGATACCTGCGCAGGCGAGTTCGCTGCGACCACACCGTACTTCTACGGCACCTACGATACGCCGGAGCAGGGCGGTGAAAACGAAGCGATGGAGTTCATCGGCAAAAGCGGCAAAGAGACCGTCATGGTTTTCGGTTCCGGCCCGATCCGTATCGGTCAGGGTATCGAGTTCGACTATGCCAGCGTCCATTGCGTGGAGTCTCTCCAGCGCCTCGGCTATGAAGTTGTCATCGTCAACAACAACCCGGAAACCGTTTCCACAGACTTCGACACTGCAGACCGACTCTACTTTGAGCCGCTGTGCGCCGAAGACGTTATGAATATCATCAACATCGAAAAGCCGAAGGGCGTTGTCGTCGCGTTCGGCGGCCAGACGGCCATCAAGCTTACAAAGACGCTTGCGAAAAATAACGTGCCGATCATCGGCACAAGCGCCGACAGCATCGATGCCGCAGAGGACAGAGAGCGCTTTGAAGAACTGCTCGAGCGCTGCAACATCAAGCGCCCGAAGGGTCACACCGTTATGACGACGGAGGAAGCCCTCGCAGCCGCACACGACCTCGGCTATCCGGTGCTCATGCGTCCGTCCTACGTGCTCGGCGGTCAGAACATGATCATTGCATACGGCGATGAAGACATCAACGAATACATGGCGATTATCCTGCGCCAGAAGCAGGATAACCCGGTGCTCATCGATAAGTACCTCAGTGGCACCGAGATTGAAGTCGACGCCATCTGCGACGGCGAGAACATCCTCATCCCGGGCATCATGGAGCACGTAGAGCGCACCGGTATCCACTCCGGCGACAGCATCGCGGTCTACCCGGCAAAGGACATCGACGACGAGCTCAGCGCAAAGATTGTCAAGACGACCGAAATGCTCTGCACGGAGCTCAAGGCCATCGGCCTCATCAACCTGCAGTACATCATCATGAACCGCGAAATCTACGTCATCGAGGTCAACCCGCGTGCATCGAGAACGGTTCCGTACCTCAGCAAGGTCACGGGCGTGCCCATGTGCGACCTCGCAACAAAGGTCAGTCTCGGCATGAAGCTCACCGACCTCGGCTACGGCACGGGCCTCTATCCGACTTCGCCGTATACGGCCGTCAAGGTGCCGGTCTTCTCCTTCGAGAAGCTCACGGATGTCGATACCCAGCTTGGCCCGGAAATGAAATCCACCGGCGAAGTGCTCGGCATCGGCAACAACCTTGAGGAGGCGCTCTATAAGGGCCTCATCGCCTCCGGCAGCAAGATGAACAAAAAGGGCGGCGTGTTCATCACCGTCCGCGACGGCGATAAGAAAGAGATCGGCGAGATCGCGAAGAAATTCGACAAAATGGGCTTCCCGCTTTACGCCACGACGGGCACCGCAAGCGTGCTTGCAAAGCTCGGCCTCACCGTGAAGATTGTCGATAAGATTCACGAAAGCCCGGTCAACACCATTACGCTGCTTGAAAGCGGTAAGCTGGCGTACATCATCTCCACCTCCGCAAAGGGCAGAAACCCCGCACGCGACAGCGTTAAGATCCGCAGAAAAGCGGCGCTGCTCGGCATCCCGTGCCTCACGGCCATCGATACCGCAAACGCCCTCGCGGACAGCCTGATGAGCCGCTACACTCCGTACAACACGGAGATTGTGGACATCAACAACCTCAAAAAAGAAAAGGTCAAGCTGCCGTTCACCAAGATGTCGGCGTGCAGCAACGACTACATTTATATCAACTGCTTCGAAAACGAAGTTTCCTCTCCGGAGTTTCTCTCCATCTACCTGTCCGACCGCCACAACGGCGTCGGCGGCGACGGTGTCATCCTCATCTGCCCGTCCGATGTGGCAGACGCTCAGATGCGTATGTTCAACCGCGACGGCAGCGAGGGTCTCATGTGCGGCAACGGCATCCGCTGCGTCGCAAAGTACCTCTTCGACAACGGCATCGTGAAAAAGCCTGTCATCAATATCGAGACAAAGAGCGGCATCAAGTCTTGCAGCATCATGACGATGAACGGCAAGGCGTACAAGATTACGGTCAATATGGGCGCGGCAGCGCTTCGCCCGGAGCAGGTGCCCGTAAAGCTCGAAGGCGACATGGTCGTCAACAAGCCTGTCATCATCGACGGTCACGAGTATTACATCACCTGCGTATCCATGGGCAACCCGCACTGTGCGGTGTTCGCACCGTCCATCGATAAGCTGGATCTCAATGCCATGGGCCCGAAGTTCGAGTATAACCCGCTCTTCCCGGAGCGCGTCAACGTCGAGTTCATCGAGGTCGTGGACGAGCGCACCCTTAAGGTACGCGTTTGGGAGCGCGGCAGCGGCGAAACGATGGCCTGCGGTACAGGTGCTTGCGCGGCTGTTGTCACGGCAACGCTCAACGGCAAGTGCGAAAAAGGTGAGGACATCCGCGTCATCTTAAAGGGCGGCGACCTCACCGTGCGCTACACCGATGAGAAAGTGCTCATGACCGGCGGCGCAGAGAAGGTCTTCGACGGTGTCGTAGAAGTCTAATTGATGTTAAATAGTTCGGCGTTCCGCATTTTTGCGGAGCGCCGAAAAACATTTTAAGAATAAAATCAGAATTTTTTCTAAAAATTTGAAGAGGATAAAAGGTAAAAATTCAAGAGAAAGCGGTGAAATTCCATGAACAAGTACCTGAAAAAAGCGGAAAACGGCTCGGGCATCGACCACTATGTGCGCGTGCCGGGCACCGGGGCAAAGCAGAAGATCACGTTTACCAAAATGCACGGCTGTGCAAATGATTACGTGTATATTGACTGCTTCCAAAATGATATTCAAAACTACGCCGAGCTCGCAATCTATCTTTCCGACCGCCACACCGGCATCGGCGGCGACGGCGTCATCTACATTTGTCCGTCCGATGTGGCCGACGCGAGAATGCGCATGTATAACCTCGACGGCAGTGAGGGCATGATGTGCGGCAACGGCATCCGCTGCGTTGCAAAATATGTCTACGACAGCGGTATCGCGAAGAAAGACGTTTTGCATATCGAGACAAAAAGCGGCATCAAAATCTGCCGCGTGCATGTCGAAAACGGCGAAGTTACCACTGCCACGGTTGATATGGGCAAAGCGGAGCTCGTGCCCGCGAAGATCCCGGTCGATTTCCCGGGTGATACTGCCGTCAAAGAGAAGATCACCGTCCTTGACAAAGAATACGAAGTCACCTGTGTTTCCATGGGCAACCCGCACTGCGTCATTTTCGGCAAAGATCCCGATACGATCGACCTCGAGAAGATCGGCCCGCATTTTGAGCACTTTGAGAAATTCCCGGAGCGCATCAATACGGAGTTCATCGAGGTGCTGGATAACCACACCTTAA
>ENA-ORUQ01003400-ORUQ01003400.1-human-gut-metagenome-genome-assembly--contig:-NODE-3400-length-10991-cov-8.051481_pt1 | contig 10991 bp, 14 predicted proteins | sample MGYA00242081_ERZ509211 | MGnify/ENA primary metagenome ERZ509211 (study PRJEB26280, sample SAMEA2338785) | human gut metagenome | biome: human gut; feature: human-associated habitat; material: faeces...
GAATCCCACGCAGGAAAACCCTACGTTGGAAAATCCAATGCAATTAAATAAAGATCGCCCATATACATTTTATAGTTCATGGGCGATTGGTGAAATGATGTAAAATGTATAACACTCAAACTTTAATTGTTCACACTTTGTTTTAGTTGATTCTTGGGTTATCCAATGTTATTCTATTTATGGACTGTATGCTTTTTTGAAGGGCGGGTGTTTTCATGTACAATCATCAGCTGGAAACCTTCATCCGTGTGGCGGATGCAGGCAGCTTCAACAAGGCGGCAGAGGAAAGCTACATCACGCCAACGGCCATCATCAAGCAGATCAACCTATTGGAAGATTCCCTTGGTGTCAAGCTGTTCGAGCGTACTCGCCGGGGACTAACACTGACCAAAGCAGGCCGTTCCATGTATCAGGATGCCAAGTACATCATTCAATACTGCCATGATTCTGTCATTCGTGCCCGGAACGCAATGCAGGAGGATTCCAACGTCATCCGCATTGGTTCCTCTCCCATGACACCTGCCCAGCTGCTCATGGAACTGTGGTCGAAAGTGCAGACCATCTGCCCGGACATCAAATTCCAGATTGTGCCTTTTGAAAACACCCCGGAAAATGCACGGGAAATTCTGGCGAACCTCGGCACGAACATTGATGTAGTAGGCGGCATCTTTGATGAAACGATGCTGCATCTGCGCAAATGTGCCGGTCTGGAACTGGTTCGCGGGCCGTTTTACTGCGCGGTTTCCATCCATCATAAACTTGCGGCAAAAGACCGCTTGCAGATCACAGACCTGTACGGCGAAAATCTACTGCTGATGCACCGTGGATGGAGCCACTATGTAGATGAACTGCGGGATGATTTATGGCAGCATCACCCACAAATCAAAATCGTGGATTTTGAATTCTATAATATGGACATCTTCAACCGCTGTGAAAACAGCAATGATGTCTTATTGGCGATTCCCGGATGGGCAAATGTCCATCCACTGTTGAAACTTCTCCCTGTGGATTGGGAGTATAGCATTCCTTACGGTATCCTGCATTCCCCCCACCCAACACATACCGTTCAGCGTTTTCTGGATGCGGCTAAAATAGCCAGCAAGGAATTGTATAGCTGATACGCCACTGCAACGAGAAGCTGCTGCATGAGAAATCATGCAGTGGCTTTTTCTTTTTACAAAAGATGCACTTGACCTAAAGCTGACTCTAAGTGTTACAATCAGGGGGTCAAGCGGGTTGTTTGAACCTTTGAGTTCAAACAAGTGAACAAAGTGGAGATTCCGGGAAATGCAGACTTGCGCTATACTGGAACCAGAAAAAGAGAGTACCTCAAAGGAGGAACGACCGATGAAGAAAGTCTTGATTTTGTCCGGCAGTCCCCGCAAGGACGGCAACTCCGACCTGCTGTGCAGTGAGTTTATGCGTGGTGCGCAGGAGAGCGGCAACGAAGTGCAAAAGATCTTCGTGCGCAGCAAGAAGATTGTGCCCTGCAATGCCTGCTATTACTGCCGCGACCACGGCGGCAAGTGTGCCCTGAACGATGATATGAGCGAAATTCTGGACGCAATGCAGGCGGCAGATGTTATCGTGATGGCAAGCCCAGTGTACTTCTACTCCATTGATGCACAGATGAAGATCATCATCGACCGCAGCCTTGCCCGGTGGACGAACATTCCGAACAAGGAGTTCTATTTCATCACGACCTGCGCGGACGATAACCGTGCTGCCATGGCCTGCACCTTGGAGTGTTTCCGGGGCTTTACCGCCTGCCTGAATGGTGCCAAGGAAAAGGGGGTCATCTACGGCACCGGCGTATATCGGCCCGGCGAGGTGATGTCCTCCCCGGCCATGAAGGAAGCCTACGAGATGGGCAAAAACGTCTGATTTCCCAGTTTTATATAAAGGAGTGTAACGGCTATGAATAATTTTCTGTTTGAAAACAAGACCAAGGTTTATTTCGGCAAGGGTGGCGTGAAGGAATATCTGGGCTGTCTGCTGGAGCACTACGGCGATACCGTGATGCTGGCCTACGGCGGCGGTTCTATCAAGCACAATGGTGTCTATGATGAAATCGTCGGTATTCTGAACGCCGAGGGTAAGCGCATCGTGGAGTTTCCCGGCATCATGCCCAATCCCACCTACGCCAAGGTGCAGGAGGGTGCAAAGCTGGCCCGTGAGAACCATGTGGATTTGATCCTTGCCGTGGGCGGCGGTTCCGTATCCGACTGCTGCAAGGTGGTGTCCGCACAGGCCAAGGTGGACGAAGATTTGTGGGAGCTGGAAAACACCAAGCATACTCGTCCCACTGAGTTCATCCCGCTGGGCACCATCGTCACGGTGTTCGGTACCGGCTCCGAGATGAACAACGGCGCGGTCATCACCCATGAGGAAAAGAAGATTAAGGGGGCCCTGTGGGGTGTACAGGCCGACTTTGCTTTCCTCGACCCCACCTACACGTTGTCCGTTCCCATGAAGCAGGTCATTTCCGGTGCGTTCGACACCCTGAGCCACGCGATGGAAACTTACTTCGGCAAGCCGGACGAGAACAACCTCTCCGATGACATCAACGAAGCCGTCATGCGCAGCGTCATCCGCAACATCCGCGTCCTGTTGACCGACAAGGACAACTACGAGGCCCGCAGCGAACTGGCATGGGCTTCGGCTATGGCCGAAAACGGCATCCTGAAAATCGGCAAGGTCACCGACTTCCAGTGTCACATGATCGAGCATCAGCTGGGGGCCTACACCAACTGCAACCACGGTGCTGGTCTGGCGGTCATTCACCCGGTGCTGTACCGTCACCTGCTCCCGGCCAACACCGCACGGTTCGCCCGCTTTGCACAGAACGTCTGGGGCATCGACCCGGCGGGCAAATCCGAGCTGAAACTGGCACAGGCTGGCGTGGAGGCTCTGGCGGCCTTCATCAAGGAGATCGGGATGCCCACCACCTTTGCAGAACTGGGCATCCCTGCCGACACCGACCTCAAGGCTGTGGCCGATTCCACCGTGCTGACCGGCGGCTGCTGCAAGAAGCTGAGCCGCGAAGAACTGCTGGACATCCTCAACGAGTGCAAGTAATCAAGGAACGAAAAATACAAAAGGAGCTATTTATTATGGAATTCATTACTCTGAACAATGGCGTCAAGATGCCGGCAGAGGGCATCGGCACCTTCCTGCTGACCCCGGACGAAGCTGAAACTGCCGTGCTGAGTGCGCTGAAAGACGGCGCACGGCTCATTGACACCGCCAACGCCTACTGCAACGAAAAAGCCGTGGGCCGCGCCATGAAGAAGTCCGGTCTGCTGCGAGAGGAAATTTTCCTCGAAACCAAGCTGTGGCCGACCTTCTACACCGATGCCGATGCTGTGGACAAGACGCTGGCACGTCTGGACACCGACTACATCGACCTGCTGCTCATTCACCAGCCTGCCGGTGATTACGTTGCCGGTTATCGCCTGATGGAAAAGGCTTACAAGGAGGGCAAAGTCCGTGCCATCGGTCTGTCCAACTTCAACGAGGAGCAGATCAAAGAAATTCTGAGCATCTGCGAAGTCAAGCCTACCATCCTCCAGACCGAAGTTCACCCCTACGCCCAGCAGAAAGAACTGAAAGCCTTCCTCGCCGAGAATGGCATGGTGATTCAGGCATGGTATCCGCTGGGCCACGCTGACAAGGGCCTGCTGGAAGAGCCGTTGTTCACCCGCCTTGCAGCAAAGTACGGCAAGATCAACGTGCAAATTATTCTGCGCTGGCACATTCAGGCAGGCAATGTGGTCATTCCCGGCTCCAAGAACCCGGCCCACATCCACGACAACTTCGATGTGTTCGATTTTGCGCTGACCGATGCAGAAATGCAGGAGATCACCACGCTGAACAAGGATAAACGGTATTATGAGGTCACGGAGGATAAGCTGGCGGCATTCGCCATCATGTTTCCTCCCGTGGACGATCAGAAGTAAATTTCAAGCAGTTTGTAGCTGGGTGCGGAGAGTTTTTTGCGGAAAATGAACCAGATGAAAGGATAAATGAAGATGAATAAGATCACGCGCAAAAGTTTTCTGAAAGTTCTTGCCGCCACCATGGTGGGTGGTGCAGCCGCTTCCGCACTGACGGGTGCAGCGGCTCCTGTTTCCATTGACGAGACAAACGGCAAGGTAAGCCGCTGGGTAAAGAACAACCTGAACCCGGACGGCCCGCTGACGATTGCCAAGCAAGGAATGTTCTCCTCCGGCGGCACGGTCACGGCACCGGTGGCAGGCACTTATGATGCCACCACCAACTGGCTGGACACTACCCGTGCAGGCAACACCGCTCATGTGGATCACGCTAATGTTCTGTATCAAATCCCGGCAGACAGCAACGGTTGGCCGATGGTTTATCTGCACGGCTATGGACAGTCCCGCATGGGCTGGATAACCACCCCGGACGGCCGTCAGGGCTGGGCCGATCTGTTTCTGCGCAACGGCTACTCTGCGTTCTTGGTAGACCAGCCCCGCCGTGGTGAGGCTGGCAGTACCGCCCAGATGAGCACGGACGGTTTCCTCGATACTTGGTCTGCCGACTCCAAGGACTACAAGCCCGGCAATCAGGCATGGTACACCCACTTCCGCATTGGCCGCGTTGCCCCGGAACGGTACGAAGGCTCCCAGTTCCCGGAGGGCGATGCTGCACAGAATCAGTTCTTCCGCCAGATGACCCCCAACACCGGCGACTTCGATCAGGCAGTTGCTGCCGCCGCACTGGGCGAGGTGATGAAGGACGTGCAGACCCTGACCGGCCACAAGTCCATTTTCGTCACCCACTCGCAGGGCGGTGCAGTCGGCTGGGATGTGCCCGCCGACAACATTGCCGCCATTGTTGCCATTGAGCCGGGCGGAACCCCTGCCATCGGCTCGGAGCAGTACACGAAACTGCTGAGCGCAGGGATTCCAATCGCTATCTACTTTGGCGATTACATCGACAACGGCCCGGAAGATATCATGTCCACCAGCTTCTGGCGGCAGGTACGGGACGGCGCACTGGCCTTTGCCGCCCAGTACAATGCCGATGGCGGTGACTGCACTGTGGTCGATCTGCCGAAAATCGGCATCACCGGCAACTCCCACTTCATGTTCCAAGAACTGAACAACAAAGAGATCGCTGATCACATTTATCAGTGGCTGGAGAGCCGCGCACTGGCATGAGCGGTTCTCTGAGATTCCCGGCATTTTACATAGATAGAGGTGTGTTTCGTATGAAGAATAAAATTTCCCGCCGCCAGTTTTTGCAGGTTGCTGGCGCATCTGCTGCCGCCCTGCTGCTGGCTTCCTGCTCCGGCAATTCCGCTAGCAGTGTGAGCAGTTCTTCTGTGGCTGCCTCGGCGGCATCGTCTGTTGCCGCTTCCAGTGAAGCCGCATCCAGCGCGGCTGCTTCTTCGGAAGCTACCAGCACGGTAACGACTACGGGCAAAACGCTGGTGGTGTATGCCGATATTCTGAACTGGATCGTTTCCAAACACAAGTGATAGGAGAGAAATTTTGAACCGACGGCAATTCACAAAACTTCTGGCGGGTGCAGGACTGCTTCTGGCAGGCTGCCGGGCAGGTGCTGCACCCAGTTCCTCCACCCCGGAAAGAAAGGATTCCATGCAAACGACCACCCAAACTTATACCCGCACCACGCCCATCGAAACCGTACGGAATGACCCGGTTTTCGGTGATTATGGGCGGCTGATCTTCCCTGTGGAACGCTCTTATTACAGCGGCGACACGCTGGAGCAGCTGCATCTTACCTACTATAACAACATCGACCCGGATGAAACAGTGGACATCTGCAACACCCTGCGCCAGCGTGCAGCGGACGGGCAGACCATCTTTTACGATATTTACACCGAGGACGAAAAAGCCGCTGACCCGGACAAAGCTGACACCGGCTTATTCTACTTCAAGGGGAATCCCGGCGCAAAATTTTCCATCTGCAACGCAGGCGGTGCGTTTGCGTATGTGGGGGCCATGCAGGACAGCTTTCCTCATGCACTGGAACTTTCCCGCAAGGAGTACAACGCTTTTGCGCTCATCTACCGCCCCGGCGCACAGACCGCCTGCGAAGATCTGGCACGGGCCATTGCCTTTGTCTTTACCCATGCGGAGGAACTGGAAGTAGACACCAGCGGCTACTCCCTCTGGGGCGGTTCTGCCGGGGCACGGATGGCGGCGTGGCTGGGCAGCTACGGCACGGCATCCTTCGGTGAACAGGCGTATCCGCAGCCGGGAGCCGTCATCATGCAGTACACCGGGCTGGGGGAAGTCTACGGCAACGAGCCGCCCACTTATGCCTGTGTGGGTGACCGGGACTACATCGCAGACGAACGCGTGATGCGCTGGCGCATTGAAACCATCCGCTCTCAGGGCACCCCTGCCGAGATCGAAGTCTTTCCGGGCCTTGCCCACGGTTTTGGCTTGGGCACCGGCACCTCTGCCGAAGGCTGGCTCGATCATGCCGTAGCGTTCTGGGAAGAAAACACCTGAAACTGTGAGGAAACTGTTATGACGAAAAAATGGACTGCACTGCTCTGGATGAAAGCTATGTACCCGATGCGCTGGATGCTGTTCCGGCTCACGCTTCGGCGGCGGGCATGATCTATTCGTTCTATGGGCGGCTCAGCGTGGGCAACATGGACCCGGACTGGCTGGCCGAGGGTGATCTGCCGCCAACATTCTACGTTTACGGCACGGAGGACCCCTTCTACCGCCAATTCCAGCAGCAGTATGATGTGATTCGGAATATGGGCATTTCCACCGGACGCATCGTGCTGAATGGCTGGCCCCACGGCTTTGGCTCGGATGGCGGCTGGGTGAACGATTACGCCGCATGGCTGGAAAGTGTTTTTGCAAATAAGGAGGAATTTTAACATGAAGTATCGTACTTTGGACAGCGACCTGACCGTTTCTGCTGTTGGTCTGGGCTGTATGGGCATGAGCCATGCCTACGGCGCACCTGCCAACAAGAAGGAAATGACCGAACTGCTGGCGCAGGCCGTGGGTATGGGCTATACGTTCTTTGACACCGCCGAAGTCTACGGCACACCGGATAATCCCCACGACAACGAGGAACTGGTGGGTGCTGCCCTGAAACCCTACCGAGATAAAATCGTTCTGGCGACCAAGTTCGGCATCCATTTTGACATGACCAGTACGGCAGTCAACAAGCCGCTGGTGCCGGATTCCCGCCCGGAAGTTATCCGTGCATCGGTAGATGCCTCCCTCAAGCGGCTGGGCACCGACCATATTGACCTGTATTATCAGCATCGGCTTGACCCCAAGGTGCCCATTGAGGAAGTGGCCGGTGTAATGGCTGACCTGATTCGGGAGGGCAAGATCACTCACTGGGGCCTTTCGGAAGCCACCGAGGAGACCATCCGCCGAGCACACGCGGTCTGCCCGGTAACGGCCATCCAGAACCGTTACTCCATGATGGCCCGCTGGTACGAAAGCCTGTTCCCGGTTCTGGAAGAACTGCACATTGGTTATGTGGCATTCTCGCCGCTTGCAAACGGTTTTCTCTCCGGCAAATACGATAAGACTTCCAAGTTTGAAGCAGGCACGGACTACCGCAGCGTCATGCCGCAGTTCCAGCCAGACAGCATTGACCAGAACCGCGCCCTGCTGGAACTGTTACACCGTCTTGCCGCCGAGAAAAATGCAACACCTGCCCAGATTTCGCTGGCGTGGATGCTGTGCAAAAAGCCTTATATCGTACCAATCCCCGGCACCCGGAAACTTAACCGTTTACAGGAAAACGCCGGTGCAGCGGATATTGTGCTGTCTGCCGCAGAAGTGGCTCTGATTGACGAAGCACTGGCGCACATGGAAATGTCGCATGTGTTTGGCGGGAGCCGCATTGTGAAAGAGTAAATTTTATGGAAAACTCATCCGGTAATCTTGCACGGATGGGCTTTCTGGTCTATAAAATACCGCCAGAAAAGGGAGATTTTTATGATCAAATCCAACTACCCGGAACGTACCGGCAAACACTTTGTCTGCTACTGCAACCAGCAAATTCCCGGTACCAGCGATTACAACATTGCGCAGGTGGCTTTGCGGAGCATGGAGATTTGCCGTGAGTGCTACTAAATGGGTTTTATGTCCCATTTGCAATCGAAAAACACTGATTGCAGTGCATAAACAAAAAATCATTATGATATAATAGTAATCCCACGATTTACAAACGATTATTTTTTGTAAATCGTGGGATTTTGTCCTAATTCAACTGTTTTGATTTACGCAGAAACGGAAAAACTGCCGAACTGATGGACAGCGTATCAAAACTGTACGAAGAACTGATTTCTTTTTCTGATCTCTACGACAGTGCCAGTTTTGAAGCAAAGAAAATGATCGTCAATCAGCTTATCCGCAGGGTAGATGTTTATCGTGGGTATCAGCTCAACATTACCTTTAACTTCGACCTTACGTCGTGCATTGAAAGGGATGATGCAGCAGCCTGCTGAAAAGCCGGGCGGCAAACATTCCTTTTTGAAAATGGTGTAAAGTCAAAAGTTGGGGGTTGTATCGAAACCGCCTGCAAAAGCCTGAAAACGGTGCAGGCGAAGCAATGCATCCCCCAAAAACCGGCTTCAGCAAAAAGAAAAGCACCATACTTCCTACGAAGTACAGTGCTTTTTATATGGAGATTACCGGGATCGAACCGGTGACCTCTTGCATGCCATGCAAGCGCTCTCCCAGCTGAGCTAAACCCCCAGATGTTTGTTGTCGTCCGTGACGACGCTAGTAATTATAGCAGGCAAAGTCAGACTTGTCAACGGTTTTTACAAACTTTCTGTACAAAAAATCTCCGCCAGGGCACATCTACAGCTCCGGCGGAGATTTTTATGGTTCATTCCGTTTCCTATGCCATCAGGCCTTGGCGTACTGGCGGTCAAAGATCTGCGGTGCAACACGGATCAGCAGCACAGCGCCCACCACGGTGATGAGCGTTTCGGGCAGCATGTAGCTGGCGTTATACACCAGGCTGTAAGTCCAGGCGCTCAGGCCGTCGCTCAGGTTACCCCAGACAAGGACACCGGACAGGAAGCTGCACATAAACCGCAGGAAGCCTGCCACAGCGGTACCCACGGCCACGCCGACCATCCGGTTCTTGAACGGACGGGCAAACAGCTCTGCCATGCCCAGTGCCATAAAGGCCACCAGATAGTCCAGCAGCACTTCGCCCAGGAAATAGATGAACGTCGGGGTCGGAGGTGCCCAGAAGCCCAGCAGCATCTGCAGGCAGCCATTGACCAGACCCGTGAACAGGCCCCACTTGACGCCGTGACGGAACGACACCAGCACAAACGGCAGCATACTCAGCAGGGTAACAGAGCCGCCGTTGGGCATGGTGAAGATCTTGATGTTGGACAGCACCGTACCAATGGCGATCATCAGAGCGCACTCCACCAGGATACGGGTCTTGGAGTAGGTTTTCGACATAGAGATTCCTCTTCTCTTATAAGTAGTACACAAAAACAAAAACGCGCCCGCATTCCGCAGGCGCATGGGCTGTTTGTGAAAAATCCGGACTTTCCGCAAACTACCTACGCCGGCATTACCCGGATCAGGTTCGAGGGTACTCTGCCACGTGCAGATCTCAGCCTTTCGGCGCCCCTGTTTTTATGTCCAGTTCCAGTATATCCGCTGCAGGGCAAATGTCAAGCCCCGGCAGACATATTGCCGCCCCGGGCCGCATATTTTCTAGTAAGCAATTCAAGGCGGGAGGCGTTGGCCATGAAAGGAGATCCGGAACAGCGGGCAGTCCAGCTGGGCGAATACATCGTCGCGCACCACGCCACGGTGCGGGGTGCCGCGCAGGCCTTTGGATGCAGCAAATCCACCGTTCACAAAGACGTCTCCACCCGCCTGCGGGCGGTCAGTCCAGGGTTGTTCGCTCAGGTGCAGGCTGTGCTGGCCCGCAACAAAGCAGAACGCCATCTGCGGGGCGGAGCGGCTACCCGCCGTAAATATCAACACTCTCCCTGAAAATATTACAGTAAACCGGCGCGCGGTCCGCCCTTTTCGGGCTCTGCACGCCGGTTTTGTTATTTTTCCCCGGTTCGGAACTGCCCCAGCGCGGCCTTTTCCAGCCGGCTGACCTGTGCCTGACTGATGCCGATTTCCTTTGCCACCTCCATCTGGGTCTTGCCCTTGAGGTAGCGCAGCTCCATGATCTTCTTCTCCCGCGGGGTCAACCCGGCCACGGTCTGCCGGAACTGCAGCCCGCTGATCCAGCTGTCCTCACCGTCCGGGTCCCGCACCTGGTCAATAACATACATGGCGTCCCCGCCATCGGTATAGACCGGCTCCTCGAGGCTGATGGGCTCCACCACCGATTCCAGAGCCGCCGCCACTTCCCGGCGGGACATCCCGGCCTGCTGGGCGATCTCCTCCACGGTCGGCTCCCGGCCCAGTTTCTTTTCCAGCTGCTCCCGGCTCTGCATGGCCCGGTAGGCCGTATCCCGCAGGCTGCGGCTCACCCGCAGGGCGTTGTTGTCCCGCAGAAAGCGCCGGATCTCTCCGATGATCATAGGCACCCCGTAGGTGGAGAACCGCACCTCCTGCGCCGGGTCAAAGTTGTCGATGGCCTTGATGAGCCCGATGCAGCCCACTTGAAACAGGTCGTCCAGGTTCTCGCCCCGCTGGGCAAACCGCTGCACCACACTGAGCACCAGCCGCAGGTTGCCCTCGATCATGCTCTGGCGGGCGCTCTGGTCCCCTGCCCGCGCCCGGGTCAGCAGCTGGCGCTTTTCCTGCTCTGACAGCACCGGCAGTTCCGCGGTATTGACGCCGCACAGTTCGACTTTGTTGTACATCCCCCGCCCTCCGGTTTCGTTTGGACTTCACCGGAAGTATGGGCGGGGAGGGTGTATCCCATTCATGGGAATATTTTCAGGTTTCTTCTAACTGTTTGCGCAGGTCTCGGATGATGCGCTTTTCCAGCCGGGAAATGTAGCTTTGGCTGAT
>ENA-ORUQ01003424-ORUQ01003424.1-human-gut-metagenome-genome-assembly--contig:-NODE-3424-length-10934-cov-3.479915_pt1 | contig 10934 bp, 10 predicted proteins | sample MGYA00242081_ERZ509211 | MGnify/ENA primary metagenome ERZ509211 (study PRJEB26280, sample SAMEA2338785) | human gut metagenome | biome: human gut; feature: human-associated habitat; material: faeces...
TTCAGCGTGGAGGAAGATTATTTTCAAGACCTCTCCCACCACTTGGATGCAGCCATGGAAAACCTGTGTCCCGGTTCGTCCCATAAGGTCACCGACCAAGACCGCAAAGTGGTCTTGCTGGCTTGCACTGGTTTGAAACAGGAGGAAATTGCCGTGATATTGCACATATCACAGATGTCTGTTTATAGACACTTGCACAAACTTCAAAAACTTCTGAAAAAGGGGGTGTAAAATCGGGCTTCCCGATGCCAATAAAGATGAAGGGGTAAATAAGCCTCCCTCTAAAAAGAGCCGCATAGTTGGCTGAAAATGAATGGGCGGCGCTCCTTTCACTTTCCCTTCGTCCCTTGAAAACTGAACAAATCAGTGTACGCATACGGCACCCTCTGACCAGGAGCCACCGGGGGACAACCCCAACAGGCGGACGGCATCCGCCTGGGCTGTGAGAGGCAGGGGGCATCGAGCACTTCCGTCCAGCCACAGAATCACGCAATGGGGGCGGCCGGGTGAGAACCACGCGGGGTGAGAATCCATGAGGGCAGGCAAGCCGCTGCCCGTGTTGTACACTCCCAGCCAGGGGGAGCGAGGCAAATGCTGGCCTTTAAAACCGAAATTAGATCAAGATAGAACACACGGGCACAGTCGTGTTCGGCTGCGCCCGTCCTTGTGTCTTGAAATGTGCAAAGGAGGAACCACTGTGAAACTGGAGAATTTCATCAATTACTATTACGCAAAAAAAGCCCTGCAATACTTGTTAGAGCATGGCCTCATCAGCAAAGCAGAGTGCGAAACAGCTTGTAGGCACAACGCCGAAATTTTCCGCCCGGGGAGGGGGTACATCTAGCCACATTGGGTATGGACTTCCGCCCCGGATTCTGGTAATGTCCGTGGTAGGAGGTGAGCCAGGTGGCACAAGTGCAGATCATTCAGCCATACCAACCGCAAAGCAATGCACAGGAAAAGGTGGCGGCATACTGCCGGGTGTCCACCGACTCCAAGGATCAGCTTAACTCCTACCGCACCCAGATCGGTTATTATACCAACTTCATCGCCCAGCATCCTGGATGGGAGCTGGTGGACATTTACGCGGACGAGGGCATCACAGGCACCAGCTTGGAGAAGCGGGACGAGTTCAAACGGATGCTGGCGGATTGCCGGGCCGGGAAGATCTCCCGCATCCTGGTGAAGTCGGTTTCCCGGTTCGCCCGGAATACCCTGGAACTCATCGAGACCACGCGCGAGTTGAAAGACTTGGGCGTGGTCGTTGTTTTTGAGGAGCAGGGCATTGACACCGCTCAAATGCTGGGAGAGATGCAGCTCACTCTCCTGGCCATGGCCGCCCAGGAGGAAAGCACCTCCATCTCAAAAAATATGCGGTGGAGCATCCAGAAGAGGATGGAAAGTGGCTCATTTGTCACGAACTACGCTCCATTTGGCTATCGCTTGGAAGGTGGAATCCTCTTTCCCGAACCTGAAGAAGCGAGGGTAGTTAAAGCGGTTTTCACTCTATAGCTGAACCGCATATCCAAACCGTGAGAAGCACAGGCAAAGCTTTCAAGGGTACTGGATCGTCCCCAACAAGAGGATTCAGAACCGTGACAAATGGAATAACGTTGGTAATGGGGAATTCCACCGGAAAAACTAAACGTACAGCCCCTAAGAGGTGCAAACTAAGTAAAGCCCGTGGCCCTGCTTGCTTTAGAAGATCCCTCCGGCGAATGAGCGATCCCACAAGTGTAAACCCACAGCACCACAGCAATGCGGAGAGAAAAGAAAACCTACTGACGCCCATTCAAATCTTTTCGGGCCTGCTGAATTCTCCTTGCCATATCCTCGCGGACGGATTCGTCTTGAATGGGCGCGTAGAGAGCAGCTGCACTTTGCGGCAGTACTGCTTTACCAGTGGGATTGCTCCCAGAATATGGCTGTGCTCTTTTTTGTTCCGCTTCAAAGCAGATCCACGCAATATTTCGCTCATACTGATAGAGGGGATAATCCGTATGGAGAGAAGGATACAGGGCGATAGCATTCTTGTAAAAATCAGGAGTTGAATTTACAAGTTCCCACAGCTGCGCCCGCATGGTCACATAGTCGGCATCTTGAAAAGGCGCTCTTCGAAGGGAGTCCAAGGAAATGTGGAGCCCAGTACAAATCCGGTCTAATTGGGAGAAGGAGATCGGTTCCCTGTCAAGCGCCAGCGAAGTCACGGATAAGGCGACCTCGCATTGCTGGGAAAAATCTTCAATCGGTGATCCAGTATTGTCAAAAAATTTTCGTAACTGATAGGATAATTCCAACCTCATCATGGAAAGGATTTTCTCGAGTTCCTGCTGTTCCATTTTGATTATCCCCCTGAAAAATTAGATATTCTAAACTTAGTTAGAAAATCTGTTTGTCATGGCAAAAAAAGAGAGGTAAACTATTACCAACTCATTATCAGCAAAAGGGTGGATGCCATGTTAAGACTAAGAGAACTGCGAGTAGAGCGCGGACTGACCCTTTTAGATGTAGCCCTAGAAATGGATGTATCACAATCCGCCATGCAGCAATATGAAACGGGAGCTATAGAGCCGAGCATCGGGATGTTGGTAAAGCTCTCGGATTTTTACCACGTCACTATTGATTACTTGGTCGGCAAAAGCCCAGTCCGCGAACCCATCACGGATGAGGACCAAATCCTTGCCAGCCAGTTTCGGACACTCCGTAACACGGCAGCGAAACAAGCGATCATCGCACTTATGAAAGAAATCCGCCAAAATGGGAGCAAATGACCATATTTAAATATTAAACCGTCAAAACGATGGTGTCAACAGATATTTTGGCGTTGTTCTGATTGTAGACGTTGCTCTGGCGATACAGTATACTTAATTTGACTGCAAATCGAAGAAGGCAGGGAGCGATATGGTCAAGAACTTGCGGAAGTTACGGGAAGAACTTGGGCTGACCCAGCAGCGCTTAGCGGAATTAACAGGGATCAGCAAGTCCAGAATTTATAGTTACGAATCGCTGGACCGTGAGCCTGATATTGCGGGCCTCATCACGTTGGCGGATTTTTTCAGTGTCTCCATTGATTACCTAGTGGGTAAGGAAACCGATTTTTATGCCCAGAAGAACGGAACAGCATTGGATATGGATAAGTTTGGAGAAAGGGTCCGCTGCTTTCGGGTACAGCGCGAAATGACGGTAGAGGAATTAGCGGAAAAAAGCGGGATTAAAGCTAATTACTTGTCATTGATTGAATGCGGTGCGAAGAAACCAAGCTGTGAAACCCTGATCCAGCTTCTCAACGCACTGGAAGTCTCTGCTGACGCTGTGCTGATGGACAGCCTAGTTGATTCAAACGGGCAGAAAGCCCGCTATCTCCACGCCCTAACAGAACAGCTGTCCCCCCAGGACCGGAAGTACGTGTTGGACAGCGCGGAGGCCATTGCGGAAGCACTAAAGAGGAAAATGCTGCAGGGTAAATGACAACTAAGGAATTTATAAAAACAAGGCATTTTCGATAACCAGGGGATAATAATTCACTTGATAGTGATGTTTTGGAAAGACCCATGGACCATAGGGAGTTTTATGTGGTTTCATGGTGGGAAATATGAGGAAATTATGTAAGGAGGAAAGCAATGAAAAAGGTCAAAAAAGTCCTTTCTGCGGTGTTGGTCTCAGCGCTGCTGATGCAGAGCGTTGCAGTCCCAGTATCCGCTGCGGAAGACCCATTTGAGGCAGCAGCGCCAACCGCAGGAGAATCCATCCGCCCAGAAAATGCCCCGGAGGGAAGTGAGGATAACCTCCAGGTCCTGTATGAGGTGGAGGAACAAAGAGAGGCTGCCGTGAAGCATTTCCGCCTCAGCGACGGAAGCTATGTGGCTGCCTCATATCCTACGGCCGTCCATTATGCTGTTGGAGAGGATGAATGGGAAGAAATTGACAATACCCTGAACCTGGTGTCCAGTGGGGAGAGCAGCTCTGAACGAAGCGTACTCTCTAAAGGCCAGGTTTACCAGGCAGTGAATGGCGAAAATGAAAAATCGTACGCGGCGGTCCTGGAGCCAGATGAGGAACTGCTTTCGCTGCAAAACTCTGATTTTGGCCTTCAAATGGCTATTTTGAGTTCGGAAACAGCGGAGGACTTGCTGGAAACCGCTGAACCAGTGCCTACCCCTGCCCCAGAGGAACCCTCCAGTTCGGAGAATCCCCAGGAGCCGGAGGAGTCGAAGCTGCCTGTAGAAAGCTCTGACGAAATCAGTGAGGAGGCAAGCGAGCCCTCTGCGTCTTCCGAAGTATCTTCAGGGCTAGAATCTTTGGCTGCAGGTTCCATGGAAACGGAACTTGCCGATGTCTATGCCGGCGAGTTTTCCGAGAATGGTGAAACGACGGAGCTGGAGGGCGAAGAAGTTTCGGATGTTATCCCAGAGGAAACCGCTGGCCCGGGGGATAGCTCTGAGGAAAGCAGCATCCCCGATGCTTCGGGATCCAGCGATGTAGGGGAGAGCGAATCCAGCCCCCTGCCCTCTGAAAGCGAACCGGAAAGTTCCGTGGTAGAGAGTGAGCCGGAACCTACCCCGCTGCCCACTCCCGACCCTACCGAGGAGCCCAGTGGTGGTTCCTCTATGGCAAGTGTGCCAGCGAAAGTAGAAAACCCTGATGAGGCTGAGTCGCCGGAACCTCCCGGGGGCGAAGGCGATATGCCGGGTGAAGGACCTGGCCCCGGCCCTGGGGACGAACCAGCTGAACCGGTGGAATCCGTGGAGGAACAGGTGCAGCCTGATAAAATATCCTCCAAGGTCACCTATGAAAATGTGCTCCCTGGTGTGGACCTGGTATACCAGAATTACGGGTTCAACGTCAAAGAAAGCATTGTGATTAAATCCCAGCAGGATATGTACCGGTATAGTTTCCTGCTGAACTTTGACGGTCTTACCCCTGTTTTGGAGCCGAACGGAGGGGTAAGCCTAAAGAACGGCCAGGGCGAAATTATCTATGAGATACCGGCTCCCTATATGGTGGACGCCAAGCAGGCGATTTCTTATGATGCCTCTTACGAGCTGGCGTTCACAGAGCAGGGCTACGTCCTGACGGTCACTGCCGAAGAAGCTTGGATGAATAGCGTTGAGCGCGCATATCCCATCTCGATCGATCCCACGTTCATCCTCTATGGCGGGGATTATCAGGGGAGCATCACGGCAACCAGCCTGACGGAAGGTTCTTCTGTGACTGGCGCTGGCGGCGAAAGCATCTACATCGGTACGGATTACGCTGGCCGTGAGATGCAGGCTTTCTTGCAGTTTGGAAAGCTGCCTACGCTGCCTTCCAACTGCACTGTGGCAACTGCTGTCTTAGGTATGTACCAGCACACCTATAGCGCAGTGGGAATGAACAGGCTGTATGTCCGCGCCCACGAGGTAACCGGGGAAAGGCCCAGCAATTATACTTCCGCTGCCCAATGGATTCGCAGCATGACTTGGAATACTCGTCCTGCATTTAGCAGCGATGTGGAAGCCTAGGGTATACTTTCGACCTCTCGGGACGGACCGTCAATATTGTGGATTACAATACAGATCGCACGGAGATCATCGGTACTTCCGCTGCCACGTACACGAAGAATGAGGGAACCTCTAAAAAGAACAATAAAGCCACTGGTGCTTCGTCTTCTGGTATCGCCACCCCCAATTTGATGGCCCGTTAACCCCAGCGGAATCAATTGTTCAGAATGACGTTGGCCAAACAGTAGCAGCTGGTGTAGCGGTAGGTGTTTCTGTTGTTGTTGTATATGAAGTTGTCAAATGGGGCGTTGCCATTGCGGCGGCACCTATAAGTGGAGGAGCAAGCTTAGTGGGTGCAACTTTAGTTCCTTGATAAGGAGGGAAAGGATATGTTAGGTTTATATATCCGAGTAGACAGAGAAGATAATTTTGGGACTACACTAAAGCGAGTTTTTGAAATAATATTTAAACATATGGACCCGTCCTTTTCATGTCTTCCTTCGGATTACGAATGCATTGACTCTGAGGATAATGTGCAATTACCTGGATTAATGTCCACGCAGCAGGTTAAGAGTCTCGTATGTGACGAGAAAAACATTCTTATCTGTGGCCGTTTTTTTCTTTATCCTAGAGGGGCAACTACAAAACCAATGGACTCATTTGACAAGTTCTTTTCTAGCTCTTGTCACACCATCATTCTGGTTTACGATGTTGTTGAGATAGAGGTTTATTCTAAAGAATCCGGCTATTTAGAACAATGCAGAAAGGACCTAGGTTGTCTTAAAGGTTGCGTGAATGTCGAAGAAATACAGGCTGATTCTTGTTTCCGTGATGATTTTGTCATCTAGGAAATATGTGTCTTTTCAAGCTAATACTCTGCAACTGGATGCTCCGTATTTTTTCATTTGTATTAAGAAGTGTTTCGTCTGTGAATGAAGTGCCCGGTGTATAGCCAAAAAGAGCCCTGGCGATTTGAACCGCCCCAGTAAAAACGGACAATAGACAAAATACCCCCTGATGTAGGAAAATAGAAGTACTACAGCAGGGGGTATTGTCATGGAAAGTAACCGTAAACCCAACACCCGCCTTGCGAGTGAAGAAGAATCCTGGCACACTATAAGAGACCAAGGAAGTACATGGCAGTACACGGTAGTGCCGAATAGTACTCAAGACTCTGAGACAGGAAGGTGGAGGCAGAGAACAAATGGAGAGTTTACAGCGAGTCAATCAAGAACAGCGGCTGGCGGAATGGGGCCGAAGGGTGGAGGCCTGCCGGAGCAGCGGGCTGCCGGTAGGTCAGTGGTGCGAGGAACATGGGATCGCGGTATCCACTTATTTTGCCTGGCAGAAGAGGGTGTTCCAGGCCTTGAAGGAAGTTCAGGAGATAACCTTACCCAGGCCAAATTGCAAAAAGGAACATCTGGAATTTACCTGCAAAGCAGCGCTACGTATTCGTCCGATGGGAATCATACGTCTACCGTAAACGATGTGAATAACATCACAACCACATACACCTATGATGGCCTTGGCAGGGTTACTGGCAGGACATCACCTACAGAAACAGGTAACATAACAGTTGCCCAGACCTATGTGTCTGGTAACGACAGGATCAACAGCAACTATGTTTCCGGGCTGCTGTCAATAGCCAACACCTATGAGGATGGAAGTTTGACTGCAACCTCCAGAAAGACCTTCGAGGACAGTATTCCCCAATGGCAGCGCTACAATATGCCTGTGGATGCTTGGGGCAATATGACAGCAGTGCAGGTCCAGTCTGGGGACCACGTAGACTCCGGGGATGATGTGACTTGGAATTCTCCCATTACGTTTGCTTCCTATGAGTACGCTCCGAACGGTGGCCCCATCACCTCTTTGGAGTATGGCAATGGGGACTCCGAAGCCTATGGCTACAATAATCTGTACGGCCAGTTATCCTCTGTCCAGCATTACTCTGGGAATCTTTTGGAGTATGTGGAGTCCTATGCCTATGACCCCTTTGGCAATGTAGGACGCAGTGTTGTGACAGATGGCTCGGGTAGCCTTATTGCGGATTATCAGTACGAATACGATAGCCTTGGCCGCCTGATTCGCAGCCAGCAGAGTGGCGACGGCGTGACGGAGCTGTGGACTCAGCACGAGTATGATGACCAGAACCGGTTGAGTGACCAGTACTGGCGTGTGTCCGACAGTTCACTCCATGAGTCCTATAACTACAACAACAATAATGGTACTCTTAGCAGTATGCTGCTGGGTACGGGCCGCACCCTCTCCTTTGAGTATGACAATTTGCTTCGGGTCAGCAGGAGAAATGTTTCTGGCGTGTATCAGCACCGCAGAAATTATATTGGTACGGGCATTGCTAACCGGCAGTCCAACCGTATCCAGTATTTTGTCTACGCTTCCGCGGATGGTGCAGACACCAAGCTGAACTACCGGTATGATTATGATGCTGCTGGCAATATCAGCGAAGTCTATCGTTCCGTTGGTTCTGACACGCTTGCATTCTACAACAGTTACGAGTATGATAAGCTTGGGCAGTTGATCAAGGCCACGGACAGCCGTGGAACGGAAACTTATACCTACAACACGGCTGGAAATATGTTGAACCGCACTCTGGGTGGGGATACAGTTCAGTATTCCTACGAAAATTCCCAGTGGAACGACCTCCTCACCGCCTATGATGGGCAGAAGATTGCCTATGAGGGACAAACCTACAATTCTTCCAGTAATTCCGTGACTGGCACTGTGGTCAGCGGCAACCCTGTCAGCTACTACAACGGTACCCGTTGGGACATGGCGTGGACAAATGGCTGGAGATTGGCAGAGGCCAGCTCGGATGATACGGACATTTCCTACACATATGATTCCAGCGGCCTTCGTACAAGCAAGACAGTAAACGGAACAACGTATCAGTACGCCTATATGGATGGAAAGCTGATTTGGCAGGAGTGGAATGGTAATGAGCTTTTCTTCTTCTACGATGAAGCCGATGACCCCATAGGTTTCTGGTATCACCCGGCAACTGGTTCCAACGTAACCGGCTACTACATGACCACCCAGCAGGGTGACATCACTCGCATTGAGGACGTCAATGGCAATGTGCTGGCCACCTACGAGTACGACGCCTGGGGCAAGCTCATTTCCTCCAGTGGCAGCCTGGCCACAATCAACCCGCTGCGGTACCGTGGGTACTACTACGATACCGAAACCGAGCTCTATTACCTGTCCAATCGCTATTATGACCCCAAGGTAAGCCGGTTCATCAATGCTGATAGTACAGATGCTGTGCTGTCCGCAAATGGGCTATATGACCAGAACCTCTTTGCCTATTGCGATAACAATCCTGTGATGCGTGCTGACAACGAGGGCGGTTTTTGGCATATTGTAGCTGGCGCGGCTGTTGGAGCAGTAATCGGTGTTTTGGCCCAAGCCACAACTAATTTACTGTCTGGCGAGGATATAACAACCGATTTGTGGAAGTCGGCAATCACAGGAGCCGTAGGAGGATTTGCTGCCTCGACGACTATGGGCTATTTAGGAGTGGTTGCTTGGAATGCTGGGGCTGCCATGGTGGTGGAAACCATAGATGAAGCCTTCGTTCAGAAAGAACCTATAAATCCAGGAACAATTCTTACTGAAGGAGTGATTGCTGGAGCGTTTGGTGTCATGGGTGGTAGAGGAAACGGTTCTCGAAGTTTGTTTAGATTTGGTAAACGAACAACTACAAACGTAGTTAAAAGAGCTGTGAATGTATCTTCGCACAAAGGCATCAAAGTGGGGCTTTCAGAAGCCAAAAAGGCAGTGACGTATTACGCAAGAAGCACGTCCAATTATTATGAAACAAATTACAATACGCGTTCGCTGGGTTATTCTTTCACCACAGACGTCGCCGCAAATATTGTGTCGAAAATAGCAAATGGAAATAAAATTACAGGAGGTCGTGGAGGAATAAATGTACATAACAAGGTGTCATTATTATGAAAATAAGTGAACAATTTATTGGACTGCTCATTATGAGCATAGCGTACTTTATTGTTATCCGCTGGATTAACTTGGGTTTTATTAGGTATCAGCTCAATAATAGCGCTTACAAAAAGCGTAAAAAGGGGATGAGTTTCAAGGAGTGGTTTTTCTATTCGCGGTATAAGGAGGAGGTGCCAAAAGTTTTCCGTGTGCTGTATTTTGTGGTTGCGTTTGGGCATCCCTTGGCCATCCTGGTTTGGGCGTTCCTCGTATTTGTAAGCCCTTTCCCCAAGGCGGGAGAATATCTTGTGAGAGGCGTAGCTGGCTTTGACTTGGTTTGGTGTCTTCTGTATAGTATCCTGTTTTGGAGTTTCTCAGGAAGGGAGCCATATTCTCGTTGGATTAAGAAGAAGCGCGGCACACTGCCGAAGAAGAAAAGGTAAAAAGCACTGAACAAGAGAGAGCCCTGGCAGACGCCGGGGTTCTCTTTATTGATGTAACCTTCATCTATTGTTGAGGCTTTTCTTAGCATTTTAGCTTAACGGTGAAACAAAAGGTTTCCTTGGGAATCGACGCGGTTCCATACCTATTCCCAAGATGACGTCCCGATGACAGCAATCCCCCTGGCGGGTAACCGCCGGGGGGATTGCTTATCTGCGGAAATCACGCCTTCATCTCCACAAACCACCGCCCGCTGGTTTCGTAGAGGTAGGTTTCCTTCCCCTTTATTTTCACCACATAGCGACGGGCCAGTTCCCCGGTGGTATGGGCCTTTCCCGGAGCTGCCTCCCGGCAGTCCTCGATCTCGTAAACCGGCCCGGTGGCCAGAATGATCTTCTGCGGCCTAACGGAGCCATCAATGTAGTGGGTGGCCACCACCTCCACATACTGCTTGCGGCGGGCAACGTCCTTCACGCGGAATCAACTCCTTCCATTCCTTGCACGGTCAGGGCGTGGATATTACCAAAGGGGATATCCATATACATGCTTCCTTCACCGGACATATCAGAGGGCTGTCCGGTCATTTCCTTCTCGTCCGTTTTCTGCGGCATATTTTTCTGCCCGGCAGTGCAGCCGCTCAGCAGCAGTACCGCGGTGAGCAGAAGCAGCAATACTCTCCGATACATGGTGTATCCCTCCTTTCTGAGAAGATAAATTCGTTTGTCAGCCCATATCGGCGGCAAGAGCCTGGTCGATGAGCTTTTGCAGCGTCTCCGCCTGCTTCTTTTCTGTGATGGCTCCTACGATGGGTTCACCCACGATATTGCCGCTGCGGTCGACCACATAGGTGGTGGGATAAGCAAAGATGTTGGTAGTAAACTTTCCCGCCTCACCATCTGAGTCAAAATACACATTCTGATAGGTGGCGCCCTTCTTGGCCAGCACGTCCTTCGCCTCGGAAATCGCTGCCTCGTCGCCGTCCAGCGTGAAGGTGTTGACGCCGATGAGGGAGCCGCCCTTCTCCGCCAGTTCCTTGTTCAGCGCATCCAG
>ENA-ORUQ01003427-ORUQ01003427.1-human-gut-metagenome-genome-assembly--contig:-NODE-3427-length-10926-cov-8.384417_pt1 | contig 10926 bp, 10 predicted proteins | sample MGYA00242081_ERZ509211 | MGnify/ENA primary metagenome ERZ509211 (study PRJEB26280, sample SAMEA2338785) | human gut metagenome | biome: human gut; feature: human-associated habitat; material: faeces...
AAAATTTAGTGCTAATAAATAAAATTTTTTAAGACATTTTCAAAAATGATTGACAATGCAAAAAAATGGAGCAAAAGTATTGATAAATTTTGCTTTTTGTAATATAATTGCAACATAAATGTAATAAAAATGAAAAAAACTTGGAGGGAAAGCAATGTTTAAATTTGGACAAGATGTAGGAATAGATTTAGGAACAGCAACAGTTCTAGTATATGTAAAAGGAAAAGGAATAGTACTAAGAGAACCATCAGTAGTAGCAGTAAACAACACAACAGGAGAAGTATTAGCAGTAGGAGGAGAAGCAAGAAGAATGTTAGGAAGAACACCAGGAAACATAGTAGCAACAAGACCACTAAGAGATGGAGTAATATCAGACTACACAGTAACTGAAAAAATGCTAAAACACTTCATAAACAAAGTATGTGGAAAATTCATCTTTTCCCCAAGAATAATGATATGTATACCATCACAAGTAACAGAAGTAGAAAAAAAAGCAGTAATAGACGCGGCCACACAAGCAGGAGCAAGAAGAGTCTATTTAATAGAAGAGCCAATAGCAGCAGCAATAGGAGCAGGAATAGACATAGCAAAACCATGTGGAAATATGGTAGTAGATATAGGAGGAGGAACAACAGACATAGCAGTAATATCATTAGGAGGGTCAGTAGTAAGCACATCATTAAAAGTAGCAGGAGACAAATTTGATGAAGCAATAGTAAAATACATAAAAAAGAAACACAATATAGCAATAGGAGAAAGAACAGCAGAAGACTTAAAAGTAAATGTAGGATGTGTATATCCAAAAATACAAGACGCAGAAATGGATATAAGAGGAAGAGACTTAGCAACAGGGTTACCAAAAACAATAACAGTACACTCAAGTGAAATGTTAGAAGCACTAATAGAACCAGCAATGATGATAGTAGATGCAGTACACAGTGTATTAGAAAGAACACCACCAGAACTAGCAGCAGACATAAGTGACAGAGGAATATATATGACAGGAGGAGGATGCTTAATAGACGGGCTAGACAAACTATTACAAGAAAAAACAGGAATAAATGTAATGATAGCACAAGACACAGTATCATGTGTAGCATTAGGAACAGGAAAAGCACTAGAGAACTTAGATGCACTAGATGGAAAAGCAAAAAGATAAATAAGATAGAGCAAAAATAGTGATGCTTTTTTGCTCCATCTCCAAAAACATTAAAAGGAATGGAAAAAAATATGGAAAAAACAGTAGCACTAATCACATTAGGATGCAAGGTAAATCAATATGAAACAAATGCAATGTCACAAAAATTAATAGAAAATGGGTATAAAGTAGTAGAACATACACAAAAAGCAGATATATATATAATAAATACATGTACAGTAACAAATATGTCAGACAGAAAATCAAGGCAGATGATAAGAAGAGCAAAAGAAATGAATCCAAAAGCTTTTATAATAGCAGTAGGATGTTATGTACAAGTATCAAAAGAAGAAGTAGAAAAAATAGAAGAAATAGATTTAGCATTAGGAAATGAAGAAAAAGTAAATATAGTTGATTATTGCAACAAATTATTAGAGGAAAAAGACTCAGAAAAACAATCAGCTATGGAAGATGTAATGCAAGCAAAAGAATTCTCAGAATTTGGAGAAACAAGTTATACAGAAAAAACAAGAGCAGTAATAAAAGTTCAAGATGGATGTGACAGATTTTGTTCATATTGCATAATCCCATATGCAAGAGGAAGAGTAAGAAGCAGAAAACCAGAACACATAATAAAAGAAATAGAAAATATAGCAAAACAAGGAATAAAAGAAGTTGTAATAACAGGAATACATATAGCATCATACGGAAAAGACTTTAGAAATGGATATAAATTAATAGATTTACTAGAAGAAATAAACCAAATAGAAGGAATAGAAAGAATAAGATTAGGCTCAATAGAGCCATTACTAATAACAGAAGAATTTGTGCAAAGACTAACAAAACTAGAAAAAATATGTGAACATTTCCATTTATCATTACAAAGTGGATGTGACGAAACATTAAAAAGAATGAATAGAAGATACACAATAGAACAATTCACAGAAATAGTAGAGAGATTAAGAGTAGCATATTCAAATGTAAATCTAACAACAGACATAATAGTAGGATTTCCAGGAGAAACAGAAGAAGAATTTAATAAAACATATAAATTCTTAGAAAACATAAAATTCTATAAAATGCACATATTCAAATATTCACAAAGAAAAGGAACAAAAGCGGCAGAAATGCCAGAACAAATATCACCAGAAGAAAAAGAAAAAAGAAGTAAAAAATTAATAGAATTATCAGATAAAAATGAAGAAGAATACAACAAAAAATATATAGGAAAAACAGTAGAAGTTTTATGGGAAGAAGAAAAGCAAGGAACATATAAAGGGCATACAAAAAATTATGTATTAGTTGAAAGTAATAGTAAACATCAAGAAAATATGTTAGAACAAGTTGTAATAAAAGAAGCGACTAAACATCATGTAATACAAATGTAACAATTACGTAATAAAAACTTAATATAAAAAAGTGGCAAAATACTTGATAAATTTCGACAAATATAGTATAAATAAGAAAAGAAAATAATTAAAAAATACAAAGGAGAAAAGTTGAATTTTCAACTTGACATATTGCCTTTAGTAAGAAAGGAATGGTATAAATGGCTGAATTTGGTAAAGAAAATAAAGTATCAGGAGTATTTGGAGGAGTTCAATTCAACAATAATGAAGAACAAGCTGGAAATATAGGAACAAACTTTGGAGAAAATGCAGGAACAATAAGAAGAAAAGATTTACCAGTAAAACAAGGATTCTGGAGTAAATTCAAAGCATTCTGGCTACAAGAAATTGACTGGAACAAAGAAATAAGAGTAGAATTAACACCAGCACAACAAAAAGTAGAAGATGAAATCAATGAATTTTTACATCAAGAAATAACATGGGGAAAAGTACATGACTTTTTATTCCAAGAAGTAACATTTGGAAAATAGAAATTTCTAAGTAAAATGGTATATGAAAATAAAAAGGGTATAGCAATTTTTTTAAAAGTATGCTATACTTTTTTTGCACTACAAAAAGGATGTGATAAAAATTGAAAAACAAAACAGTATTTGTATGTAATGAATGTGGATACGAATCAGGAAAATGGTTAGGAAAATGCCCAGCATGTAACAGTTGGAACAGCTTTTTTGAACAAAAAGTAGTAGAAAGTAAAAATAAAAGTGGAGCATTACCAAAAGAAAGAACCAAGCCACAAAAACTAAACACATATGAAGCAAAAGAAACAATAAGAACCTCAACAGGATTTGACGAACTAGACAGAGTATTAGGAGGAGGACTAGTAAAAGGCTCACTAATATTACTAGGAGGAGAACCAGGAATAGGAAAATCAACACTAATATTGCAAATATGCAACAAAGTAAAAGGAGAAGGAAAAGTATTATATGTATCTGGAGAGGAATCAGCAGAACAAATAAAATTAAGAGCAGACAGATTGCGGAATAAACAATGAGGACATCTTATTTCTAGGAGAAACAGATATAGACCTAGTAAATGAAGCAATAATAGAAACAAATCCGAAATTAGTAATAATAGACTCAATACAAACAATGTATTCAGAAGAACTAACAGCAGCAGCAGGAAGTGTAAGCCAAGTAAGAGAAATAACATCACAAGTAATGAGAATATGTAAATCAAGAAACATAACAACAATAATAATAGGCCATGTAACAAAAGAAGGAAACATAGCAGGTCCAAGAGTATTAGAACATATGGTTGACACTGTATTATACTTAGAAGGAGAAAGATATTTTTCATACAGAATCTTAAGAGGAGTAAAAAACAGATTTGGCTCAACAAATGAAATAGGAATGTTCGAAATGAGAGAAGAAGGAATGTGTGAAATAACCAATCCATCAGATGTATTAATATCAGAAAGAGAGGACAACCCAGCAGGTTCATGTATTGTAGCATGCATGGAAGGAACAAGACCAATGCTAGTAGAATTGCAAGCTCTAACAACACAAACAATATATGGCTTTCCAAAAAGAACCGCAAATGGAATAGATTACAATAGATTAGCAATATTAATAGCAGTTATAGAAAAGAAAACAGGATTAAGTTTAGGAACACAAGACGTATATGTAAATGTAGTAGGAGGACTAAAAATAAATGAGCCATCAATAGATTTAGGAATTATAATAGCAGTAGCTTCAATATATAAAAACAAACCAATTCCAAAAGACTGTGTAATAATAGGAGAAGTAGGGCTAACAGGAGAGGTCAGAAGAGTAAATATGATAGAAAAAAGAATTAAGGAAGCAGAAAAATTAGGATTTAAAAAATGTATAATTCCAGAAAGTAACAAAAAACTCTTGAAAGATAAATTCAAATTAGATATAATAGGTGTAAAAGATGTAAAAGAAGCATTAAGAAAAACAGAAATAATCTAAAAAGATTTGGTAAAGGAGGTAAGCAAAACTTGAGGAAAAAAACAGAAAATCCAATTACAGAAATTTTGAAGATGATAGCACCAGGAACACCAATAAGAGACGGATTAGAAAATATCCTAAGAGCAAAAACAGGAGCATTACTATTAATAACAGACAATAATGAAATAATAAAAGAAGTAGTAGATGGAGGATTTGCAATAAATGAAGAATATAGTTCATCAAAATTATATGAATTGGCCAAAATGGATGGAGCAATAATACTAAGTGGAGACCTAAAAAAAATCCTATTTGCAAATGCACAATTAATACCATCAAGAGAAATAGAAACAAGAGAAACAGGGACAAGACATAGAACAGCAGAAAGAACAGCAAAACAAACAGGAGAGCTTGTAATAAGTATATCACAAAGAAGAAATATAATAACAATATTTAAAGGAAATGATAGATACATATTAGAAGACACAGATGTAGTATTAAACAAAGCAAATCAAGGAGTACAAACACTAGAAAGATACAAAAAAGTATTTGACAGTAAACTAAGTATATTAAATGAATACGAATTTAATGACATAGTAACACTAGAAAATGTAATAGTAGCAATACAAAGAGCAGAAATGGTAATGAGAATAGTGCAAGACATACAAAGCCAAATCTATGAACTAGGAAATGACGGAAGGCTTGTAAAAATGCAACTAGAAGAATTAATAGGAGGAGTAGAAAAAGAAGAACTACTAATCATAAAAGACTATTTAGCAGTAACAAAAAAGAAGAAAACTCCAGAAACAGTAATGGAAGAATTATCAGAAGTACCGTATGAAGAGCTAACAAAACAAGTCACAGTAGCCAAATTGCTAGGATATGAAAACTTTGACAATTATGATGAAGTAGGAGTATATACAAGAGGATACAGAATATTAAGCAAAATACCAAGAATGCCAAGCAACATTGTAGAAAATCTAGTATTATCATACAAATCATTCCAACACATATTAGCAGCAGATATAGAAAGTTTAGACGAAGTAGACGGAATAGGAGAAGTACGAGCAAGAACAATAAAACAATCATTAAGAAGAATGCAAGAGCAATTTGTATTTGACAATATAGTAGTATAATTATTATATATTATACAAAAAAGAAAAATAAAAAAGAGAAAGGAATTAAGAAAAATGAAAGAAAAAATTAAAACAATTATATGGATTGTAGTAGCAATAGCTATTATAGTATTAATAGGAATAGTAGGATATGGATATTTCAAAAAAGCAACAATGGAAGTAAAAAATCCAATATTAACAATGGAAGTAGAAGGATTTGGAACAGTAAAGATGGAATTATATCCAGACCAAGCACCACAAAATGTAGCAAATATAGTAAACTTAGCAAATAGAGGATTTTACAATGGAACAAAATTCCATAGAATAGTAAAAGACTTTATGATACAAGCAGGAACTAAAGATGGAGACGGAAAAACAGGAGCAAAATTGAGTGACTTAAAAGACGGAGGCGAAGATAAAGAATACGGAATAAAAGGAGAATTTGTATCAAATGGAGTAAACAACACACTAAAATTTGAAGAAGGAACAGTAGGTGTAGCAAGAGCAGATTACACACAATACTCATCAGACTTAAAAGAAGAATCATACAATTCAGGAAACTCACAATTCTTTATAATGACAAAAGCAAATACAGGACTAAATGGTTTATACACACCAGTAGGAAAAGTAATAGAAGGAATGGATGTAGTACATAAAATAGAAGAAGTTGAAGTAAAAGCAGCAGATGATAGTTCTGATAACAGTTCAAAAAGTAGTTCAACATCAGAAGTTAGTACACCAGTAAATCCACCAGTAGTAACATCAATAACAGTAGATACACAAGGAGTAACATATGATTTACCAAACACATTAAGTGCATTTGATTATATGTCATGGTTCTATCAAAACTATAAATTTGGACAATAAAAAAATAAAAAAGTAGATGCAATAAAAAAGCATTTGCTTTTTTTATGCAAAAAAATAAAGCTAAAAAGGTTAAATATATTAGAAGGTAGCAATTAAAAAATCATATTAACTTATAAAGTGAACATAAAAAGTTTAAATTTGAAATTTTTAGAAATATGTAGTATAATAAGAATGTAAAAATAATTTTATAGGAGGACCAATATCATGGCAAAAAGAAAGAAAAACAGAGAAGAAAGAAATTGGTATGACATCGAATGGAGCGAGGGAGATATAAAAGCTCAAAAAGTAGATTCAAGAGAAGAAATTTACTTTTTAGCATTGAAAGGCAATCCGTTAGTAGTCCGGACAATGGATGCAGGTGATTTAGAAGCGGTATTCAAAGAATACCAAAAAAAGATGAGTACACGTGCAAAAGAAATAAGAAAATTAAGAAAAAGTGTAGCTCAAGGAACTGCAGCAATAATAGAAATTGCAGAAGAATGGACAACAGAATCTACAGCTCTTGAAATCGCAACAGAGCGCAGAGTTATTGCAGGTATAGGGCAATTGGAAGGCATAAAAGTACAATGTAGTCTAATTGATAGATATACTCCATACATAGGATTTTTAAAAGAACTTATAAACTATATAGGGATAATAGAATCAAAAGGACAAATGCCTATCCTCGCAACAGCAAATTTTTAACTCCACAAAAAGCTCGGATAATTCCGAGCTTTTTGCACTAAAAAGAACCTTATCAAAAAGAACTGAACCTAAATAAATATCAAAAGTAGGACCAGTTCAAATAAGGTTCTTTTTTTTTGCATATAGGTACACTTTTAGTATGTTCTATAAATAAATCAAATATGATAAAATACACTTAATATTTTTGGTATAAAAATAATTTTCAAAACTTTTTATACCAAAAAAAGTTTTTATAAAAAGTGATAAAAAACACAAATATCAAAAAAATTTTCTATTCAAAGACAGTTAATTTTTAAACTTTATTAAAAAGATATACTTAAATTTATAGCATATACCAACAAAAAATGCAATGTTAAAAGATGGAAAAAGTTTTAAAAATACTGAATAGAAAAACGTAAAACAGTTAATACTGTAAGTAAATTAGGATTTAGACTTTTTTGTTAAGTTTAAAACTTAATAAAAAAACGAAGGAGGAATCTAAAAAATGAAAATAAGAAGAAAAAGAGAAACAGGAATCACACTAATAGCATTAGTGATAAGTATAATAGTACTTTTAATACTAGCAGGAGTGACAATAGCAGCCTTAAGTGGAGATAACGGAATAGTAACCAGAGCAAAGGAAGCAAAAGAGAAAACAGAGCAAGCTCAACAAGACGAAGAAGAGACTTTATCAAATATGGAAGGTATATTAGAAAGCTTAAAATTTGAAAATGTAAATACAGTAGACACAAATCCAGCAGGAGCAATGCCATCTGATATAGAAGTATTAGAAAATAATGCAAATAAAGGAATAGTAATAAAAGATAAAAACGAGAATGAGTGGGTTTGGGTAGAGGTACCAAAAACAACAGTATTTTCAGGACTAACACTAGATACAACAAAAGAATTAACAGAGCAGAATTATAATGATATAAGAGATAAATTAATAGACTATGTAGGAGTATATAGAAATGGTTCAGTAAAACAAAACAACAACGATTGGAAAGATAAATGGTTTGCTAGAGACGGAGAAACATTAATAACAGCAAGTACAGAGAATTTAACAGAAGAACAAAAAGCATTAAATAATGGATGTGGACTAACATATGAGGAATATAAAGAAACATATCAAAAAATGCTAAAAAGTATATACACATATGGGGGATTTTGGATAGGAAGATATGAAGCAGGAATAGAAGGAAGCAGAGATGATGTAACAAAAGCAAGAACATTACACACAGATATAGAAATAGGAACAGCACCAAAAGCAATAAGTCAAAAAGATGCAATACCATATAACTTTATATATTGCAGTGAAGCACAAGCATTAGCACAAGAAATGACACCAAATAGCAATTATACAAGTGGATTAATGTTTGGACTACAGTGGGACTTAATATGTAAGTTTTTAGAAGTAAAAAACACAGTACCAATAACTGAAATAAATGCAAATAGTGGAAACTGGGGAATTTTTATTGATGTAACGAGAACAATAACAAGTGTAAAAGCAAAGCAAATAACAGATAACCAAAGTACATGGACATCAATAACTGGAACAAAAGCAGCAAGTGCAGTGTTATTAACAACAGGAGCATCAGAAGAAACAAAGAAAATGAATATATATGATTTAGCAGGAAATGAATTAGAATGGACATTAGAACATGCCACTTCAAGAGGTACAGTACCTTGTGCACATAGAGGCGGAAATTATCGTGAACCAAGTAATACGTATCCAGTATCAGTACGAGACGATAATAATATAAAAGATAATTCTAATTTTATTGGCTTTCGTCAAACTTTTTATAAAAATTAAAGAGAAAAAAATAAAAGGAGAAAAGATGAAAATAGAAAATAATATAAAAGAAAAATCTCCCCAAGCTAAAGGAATAACACTAATAGCACTAGTACTAAGTATATAGTATTACTAATTTTAGCAGGAGTGACAATAGCAGCATTAAGTGGAGATAACGGAATATTAACCAGAGCAAAAGAAGCAAAAGAGAAAACAGAGCAAGCGCAAAAAGATGAAGAAAAAACAATATCAAATATGGAAAATATATTAGGAGTGTATAATTTTAAAAATGTAAATACAGCAGATACAAATCCAGCAGAAGTAGTGCAAGAAAATTCAATAGTTTTAGAAGATGATGCAGATAAAGGAATAGTAATAAAAGACAAAAACGAGAATGAATGGGTATGGGTAGAAGTACCAAAAACAACAGTATTTGCAGATTTAACAATAGATACAACACAAGAATTAACAGAGCAAAATTATACAGATATAAAAAATAAATTAATAACATATGCAGGAGTATATAGAAATGGTTCTGATTCTCAAACTAGAAGTGATTGGACAGATAAATGGTATGAAGGATGTGGACTAACACCAGAAGAATATGCAAAATTGTATCAAAGAATGTTAAAAAGTGTATATACTTATGGTGGATTTTGGATAGGAAGATATGAAGCTGGAATAGAAGGAAGCATAGAAGATGTATCAAAAGCCAGAACAGAACATACAGATATAAAAATAGGAAAATCACCAAAAGCAATAAGTCAAAAAGATGCGATACCATATAACTATGTATATTGTAGTGAAGCACAAGCATTAGCAAAAGAAATGACACCCAATAGTACTTATACCAGTAGTTTAATGTTTGGAATACAATATGATTTAGTTTTTAAATTTTTAGAAGTAAAATCAACATTAACAATAGAAGACATTAATTCAAACAGTAGTATATGGGGAAATTATGACAATGTAACAAGAACAATAACAAGTAACAAAGCAAAACAAAGAGGAACACCATGGACAGCAATAACAGGAACAAAACCAGCAGGTGCAGTGTTATTAACAACAGGAGCATCAGAAGAAACTAATAAAATGAATATTTATGACTTTGCAGGAAATGAATATGAATGGACATTAGAACATTCTACTATTAATGAAGGTAATCCTTGTGCACGTAGAGGAGAAAGTTACAATAGTGATGGAACTAAATATTCACCAGCTGATAGAGGAGTTGATAGTATAAAAAATTATCATTCTAGTATTAGCTTTCGTACAACACTTTATGGCGATTAAAATAATAGAAATTGTCGAAAAATGTAGAAATAAAAACATTGTCAAAATCCAAAAAATATAGTACAATGGAAGCATCAAGAACGAGGAGTGTGATGTATATGTATGGAATAGGAATAGGACAAAGTGATTTTAGAGCATTAAGAATACGAAAAAATTACTATATAGACAAAACAATGTATATAAAAGATATAATTGATAATGAAGCATCAGTATTATTGGTAACAAGACCAAGAAGATTTGGAAAAACGTTAAACATGAGTATGCTAAAATACTACTTTGACTGCACCAAAAAAGACAGTAAAGAATTGTTTGAAGGTTTAAAAATAATGGAACAAGAAGAAAAATACACATCAAAATTAGGCTATTATCCATGTATATACTTAACACTAAAAGATGCAGGACTAATAAGTTATGAAATGATGATAATGCAACTAAAAACAATAATGATGGAATTATATTACGAAAATAGATATTTATTAGAAGAAGCAGAAATGGCACCAGGAGAAAGAAATTTATTTAACAAGATATTAGCAGCAGAAGCAAATGAAGTAGAGTTAATAAACAGTATAAAAATATTGTCTAAAATACTATCAAATTATTACAATAAGCCAGTAATGTTATTCTTAGACGAATATGATGTACCATTACAAGCAGCATATACAAATGATTATTACGAAAAAGGAATAGCATTTTTTAAGACATTCTATGGTACAACATTTAAAGACAACCCATACCTAGAAAA
>ENA-ORUQ01003435-ORUQ01003435.1-human-gut-metagenome-genome-assembly--contig:-NODE-3435-length-10901-cov-23.725152_pt1 | contig 10901 bp, 6 predicted proteins | sample MGYA00242081_ERZ509211 | MGnify/ENA primary metagenome ERZ509211 (study PRJEB26280, sample SAMEA2338785) | human gut metagenome | biome: human gut; feature: human-associated habitat; material: faeces...
GGCAGCGGCGGCTTCCTCACGGGTGCCAAAGGCGAATACCACCGCGGGCGCCGCGGCGCAGACATCCGCCAGCTCCGGCAGTTCTTCCACCGTGTGGTAGACAGCGCACTGGCCGCCCAAACGCCGTGCAGCCAGTGGAGCAAAGCTTTCCGTAATGCGATCGCCCTCCGTCACGCCAGTACCGGTACCGGACGCCCGCGCAATAAATAACGTCCCTGCGGGCAGCGGCAGCAGGCCGTGGGGGTCTTGTACCGTCACGCCGGTTTCGGCCAACGCATCCGCAAGGGCAGCATGATTGCTCCAATCCTGGCTGGCGGCATCGCGGGCGGGCATAGTCCAGCCCAGCGCCAGCTTGCATGCCAAGATCCGCCGCACCGATTCATCCACCCGCGCCATCGGCAGGGTTCCATCGGCCACAGCATCGCACAGGGCACGGATGCAGGGGGTCTGCACATCTTTACCGGTGGGGTCGGCGTTATCGCCGCCGTTGCCAATAATCAGCAGGTCGCACCCGGCCAGTGCCGCCTGCACACAGCCCTGTGGTGCGCCGTACTGGTCCAGAATGGCGTGCATCTGCAAGCCGTCACTGATGACAAGCCCCTGGTACCCCAGTTGCCCACGCAGCACGCCCTGGATGACGGGCGCGGACATGGAGCAGGGCGTATCGGTGTCATCCAGCGCGGGGAAGCAGACATGCGATACCATCACGCTGGCAAGGTCCTCTGACATCGCGCGGCAGAAGGGCGTTAAGCAGCTATTCATCAATGTGTCACGCGGGGTATTGTCCACCACAAAGCCGAAGTGTGTATCGGCACCGGTCTGCTCATGGCCGGGGAAATGTTTGCCGCAGGCCAGCACCCCGGCATCCCGCAGGCCGCGGGCCATGGCGCAGCCATAATCCGCGATGGATTGCACAGTTTGCCCATAATAACGGCGTTCCGCAGGGCCGGAAAGAGTATCCAGCACCGGCGCACAGTCCAGATTAATACCCAGTGCCCGCAGCTCACCGCCCATCATACGCCCAACTTTGTAGGCGTTGGCGGGATCGCCCGTGCGGGCAATGACCATGGCGCTGGGAAAAACCGTGGCTTCGCTGCGCAGGCGGGTAACACAGCCGCCCTCCTGGTCGATGGCGATAAGAGCAGGCAGACCGTTTTCCGCCATGACGGTGTGCTGGATCTCAGCGTTCAACTGCGCCAGCGCGGCCCGCCCGGCACAGTTTTTGCCAAACAAAATAACGTTGCCGATATGATTTTTGCGTAAAAATTCCCGCGTGCCCGCATCCATGCGGGATACCTCGATACTGGCCAGGATCATCTGGCCGATCTTTTCTTCCAATGTCATGCGGGAAAGGAGATTATCAATCGTGGTAGGCATAGGGCACCTCGAAAACAGGTAGGAGTTAGGCGGGAGGAGTTCGGAGTTGATGTGAATTAGAAATTAGCAATGAGAGATTAGGAATTGGCGGTAGGAAAAAGTCTAAATCTGAAAAAAATAAAGAATAGAGAATAATGAATAATTGTGGTGGACCGCGGCGCAAAGCGCCGCTCAGGAGATATTAGGGCGATACCGCATAATTCTAAGTGCTGATACGGCGAGCGAGGTGCGGCAGATGCCAAGCCAAAAGCGCAGATAATACTTTGTGTATTATCGAGCATTTTGGCAACGCAGATGCCGTGCCGCAGCCGCCGGAGCGGTGCTTAAGCCGTAAGGCGGGAATTGTGCGGTGTTGCCTTAGGTTTGCCGGTTGTTAAAAAGTGCGATTGGCTATTAAATGTTTTGTAGGGCGCGATGAGGTCATCGCGCCGGGGCTTGCCACGAGGTAATCAAGAAATATGTACTTCCCTTGCCACACTTCAAATTACTAATTACTCATTCCTAATTATTTTGTATCAGGCCTTAATGCATCGTAACTCCTAACTTCAAACTTGCAATCGCCCCGCCAATGATTCCTGCGGTGTTGCGGTGGGCGGCAAGGCGGAGGGTGGGCTGGGGGTTGGCGTGCAGGCGGGCCAAAGTGGTGTGGCAGGCATCCAGCAGAAAATCTCCTGCCTCGCTGATGCCGCCGCCCAGGGCTACGACCTCCGGCGCAAAAATGGAGTTGAGGGAAACAATGCCGGTGCAAAGCTCGTGCACATACTGGGCAAACACGGCCTGCGCCGCAGCATTGCCGCTGCGGGCGCGGGCAATCAGGTCGGCGGGGGACTCGCCGCCGGCCATGCGGATCAACGCAGTGGCCGAAGCGTACTGTTCAAAGCAGCCGCACTGGCCGCAGGGGCAGGGCAGACCGTCGCTGTGGGTGATGATATGCCCAAGTTCCGGGGCCAGCCCGGTGGGGCTGCGCCAGCACTGCCCATTGATGACAATGCCCCCGCCAATGCCGGTACCCAGGGTGAGCAGAATACCTGTCCGTACATTTTGCAGTGCACCGGAACGCATTTCGGCCAACATTGCCGCGTGGCCATCGTTAATGACCACCGCGGGTAGACCGGACGCCCGGCGCAGCAACGCAGCAAGGGGCACATCTACCCATGCCAGATTATCCGCCGTAATGGTTTCGCGCGCAGCGTTCAGCGTGCCGGGCGCACCGGCCCCAATAGCCGCAACGTGATACGGTTCCAACTGCGCCGCAATCAGCGCGGCGGCTTCGGCAGGTTCTTTGGGTGTGGGGCGGCTCCACTGCTGCAAAAGGTTCAGCTGTTCATCAAAAATGCCGAACTTAATGCTTGTACCGCCAATATCAATACCGGAAAGAAACATGGTTGAACCTCGATGGAGCGTTGTGGAGAATTAGAAATTAGTAATGAGAAATTTGAGGGTGAGCGGAACGAAGAGAAAAAAGAATAATGAATAAATAATAAAGAATAATGTTGGCGGACCGCGGCGCGCTGCGCCGCTCAGGAGATATCAGGTTCGTTGTTTATTAAAAACGTACCTTGGCCCACAAAACGTTCTGAATTCGCGGGATAGATGTCACAACATCTTTATAACGTGGAATAGGGCACTGTCTCGGTGGGGTCGGGTACCCCCGCCCTACCGTAAGACAAAGCCTTGCACCATTCTGCAAATTGCGGTATAGCGTCCCCGTTAGCCGATGACGAATCTCATCCTCACAAGCAATTCCTAATTACTCATTGCTGATTTCTAATGATTTCATACCGGACCTTGCCGCGCCGCCAACTCCTAACTCCTCCCTCCTAACTATCTCGCCATACCCTCTCCACCTGCCATCCTTCGCTCCATCCCACCAGCACGGCGGGGTGGCCGGGGTGGATGGTGCGGGGCAGGCCGAGCAGGGCGGCGGGGGTGGTAGATGCCATCAGGCAGGCGTCCTGTGCGGGGATCCCAATGCTCTGCAAATTGCGCACTGCACCGTCCAGATAAACACCGCCACCGTCCAGGGTGCCGTTTGCGCAGCGGCTTACACCGTTTTGCACAATATAATCTTGCCCGGCCACGGTGTAGCGTCCATCGGGCAGACCATGGGTAGCCACACTGTCGGATACGGCAATCATCGCTTCAGGGCCTTTCATATGGTAGACAAGCTGCAAAGCGGCAGGGTGCAGGTGAACCAGATCGCAGATGCACTCGGTGGTCACGTTAGGATCCAGCAGAGCGGCGGCCACCACACCGGGGTCGCGGTGGCGCAGGGGGCGGCAGGCGTTGAAGGTATGGCACAGACCTGTAAATCCAGCAGAAAAAGCACGCTGGGCGGTCTCGTAATCAGCATCGGTGTGCCCGGCCTGCACCCGGATACCTCGCGCCGCCAGAGCTGCGCCAAGTTCCAGCGCACCGGGAAGCTCCGGGGCAAGGGTCACCTGCCGGATGACGGATTCATACCCCTGTACCAGCGTCTGGTACGCGGCGAGGGTTGGCGGCAGCAGCGCGGGTGGCATGGCACCGGGACGTTCGGGACTCAAAAAGGGTCCTTCCAGATGAACACCCAAAATATGCGCGCCGGGCAGTTTGCCTGCGGCCTGCTGCTGCATGGCGGTTTGTACCACCGCCAGCGCCCGGCGCATGGTGGGCAGCGGCTCCGCCCCAAGGGTGAGCAGCACATCCGTTACGCCGTGGCACAGCAGGATGGTCAGGAACTCGGGCAGGGGGCGTTCATTCAGCTCCGGGTCAAAGCCCTGGCCGCCGTGGCAGTGCAGGTCAACCAGCCCGGGTGTTAAGGCCCAGACAGAAAAATCGGCCGGACCCCCGCCACCAATGGCAGTGATCTGGCCGTCTTCGACCGTCACGGTCTGATTGGCTAGGAATGTACGGCCCACCAGAAGTTTTTGAGCAAAAATTTTCATGGTAAGCACCAGTGTTAGTTAGGAATTAGGAGGTAGGAGTTCATATGAATTAGAAATGAGCAATGAGAAATTAGGAATTTGTGGTGGAGTATAGGCGTATTACAATTTTTGATTGTCGTACCGTGAACGCCGGCGCGATGAGGGCATCGCGCCCTACAGGATGTTATATGGTTCATCACTCAGCTTCAAATAGCAGCAAACCTAATATTTCCTGAGCGGCGCAAGTGCGCCGCGGTCCACCAACATTATTCTTTATTCTTTTTTAATGATTCATTCAATTCCTAATTCCTCATTCCTAATTGTTAATTCTGAATTATAGGTTGTTCAGCGCTTCCGCAATTCTCCCGTGTGTTTTTTCCAGTCTTGCTTCCGCAGTGGGGGCGTCAATTTTACAGAGAATCATCAGGATAGCGGTTTTGGCGCTGTAACCGCACTGCTCCAGGGCGTTGCGGGCGGCAACACTGTCGGCACCGGTGGCGGTGCGCACAATGCGTACACAGCGCTCCACCAGCTTTTCGTTGCTGGCGCGCACATCAACCATCAGGTTGCCATACACTTTGCCCAGCTTGATCATGGTGGCGGTGGAAAGCATGTTCAGCACCATTTTTTGGGCAGTGCCGCTTTTCAGACGGGTGGAACCGGTAATAACTTCCGGCCCCGGCATGGGGGAAATGCCAATGTCAGCCCGGGTGTCTACCTCACTGCCGGGGCAGCAGGTTACACTGATGACCGCTGCGCCAAGGCTGTGGGCATACTCCATCGCACCCAGCACATAGGGGGTGCGGCCGCTGGCGGCAATACCGCACAGAACATCCTTCTGGCTGAAATTCAGCTTTTCCAAGTCCTCTTTGCCAAGGTCGCGGTTGTCCTCGGCGCCCTCCACCGGGATCAGCATGGCGCGCTGGCCGCCCGCAATAACGGCATCCACCATATCGCGCCCGGCGCTGAATGTAGGCAGGCATTCGGCTGCATCCAGCACGCCAAGACGGCCGGAAGTACCACATCCGCAATAAATCAGCCGTCCGCCTTTTTGCAGCGCGGCGTAAATCACATCCACAGCTGCAGCGATCTGCGGCAGAACCACTTCCACCGCTTCGGCTACTTTTTTGTCCTCCTGGTTCATCAGGCGGACGATCTCAAGCGTTGAAACCTCATCAATATGGCTGGTTGCCGGGTTCCGCTGCTCGGTTGAAATATGATCCAGTTTTACCATAAACAATTCCTCGCATTTGGCAGGTGTAGAGCCCTGCCTGCTGTGCGGCGGGCATTAACCCTTGACGCCGCCGACAGTAAGGCCCTTGACGAAGTATTTTTGCAGGAAGGGATACAGGATGATGATGGGCAGGGTGGAAACAATGATAACGGCAGACTTGATGGCAATACCCAGGGAGGATTTATCCGCAGAGCCTGCACCATCGCCAACCATGGCAGTGCCGTTGACAATGTTGCGCAGGAACAGCATAACGGGGTACTGCTCCTTATTGAGGTAGATCAAAGAATTGAACCAGTCGTTCCAGAAGAACACCGCATAATACAGGCCGACCGTTGCAATGGCAGCGGTGGAAAGCGGCACAATGATGCGGCGCAGAATGCCCCAATAGCCCAGGCCGTCAATAAGAGCAGCTTCCTCCAGCTCGTGCGGGAGAGATTTGAAAGAGTTGATCATGATGATCAGGTTGAACTGGCTGATGCAGAAGGGCAGCAGCATAGCCCAGCGGGTGCCGGTCAGGTGCAAAGAGGATACCAGCAGGTAGTTGGGGATCATGCCGCCGGCAAAAAACATCGAGATAACAACGATCTTCATGAAAACCTTGTGGCCCATCAGGTTGTCTTTGGACAGGGGATAGGCGAACATGATCGTCATCAACATAGCGATGGTAGTACCGCCGATGGTATAAATAAAGGTATTGCCATATGCCTGGAAAAAGTTGGGGTAGGTGAAGATCTGCTTGTAAGCATCCAGGTTAAAGCCGACTGGCCAGAACAGGACCTGGTTGTTGATGATAGCCTTGGAACTGGAGAAGGACAGCGCTGCCATATACACAAACGGCAAAAAGCAGACAAGCAGGGTAAAGATCATGACCAGGTTGACAATGGTGTCAAAAACGACGTTTTCTTTTGTTTTATAATACTTGCTCATCTTTTTGCCTCACTTAATACAGGCTTTCGTCCGTCAGCTTTTTGCTGATTGCGTTGGAGCCTGAAACCAGAATCAGACCAATGATGCCGCCAAACAGGCCAATGGCCGTTGCGTAAGAGTAGTTCTGGTTCTGCAGACCGGTGCGGTAAACCAGCGTATCAATGATATCGCTGACGCCGGAGTTAGACGGAGTGTACATCAACAGGACCTTTTCATAGCCAATGCTCAGCATACGGCCAACGTTCATGATCAGCATGACCATGATGGTAGGCATGATGGAGGGGATGGTCACGTGGAAGATCTGCTGCAGGCGGGTAGCGCCATCCATCTCAGCGGCTTCATACAGATCGCTGCTGATGCCGGTGATAGCGGCCAGATAGATGATGGCGGTCCAGCCGGTGTACTGCCAGGATTCCGACAGGATGTACAGCGGGCGGAACCAGCCTGGCTCGTTCATGAAGTAGATGGGGGTCATGCCGAAGACGTTGTGCAGAAGGTTGTTCAGCAGGCCGGAGCTGGGAGAAAGAATCTCGTTCATGATGGCGATAACGACCACCGTGGAGATAAAGCGCGGCATGTAGGAGATAGTCTGCACAACTTTTTTCAGGTGCTTATTGCGCACTTCGTTCAGCAGGATTGCGAAGATAATGGGCAGCGGGAAGTTGATAACCAGGTTTTCCAGCGAAACCACTAACGTGTTGCGAAATGCGCGCCAGAAAGCGGGGTCTTTCAGGAACCGCTCAAAGTAGCGCAGGGTCCATTCGGTGCCAAACATACCCTGGCCGGGGCGGTAGCGCCGGAATGCCAGAATGTTGCCGAACATGGGAACGTATTTGAAGATGATGAAATACAGCAGCGGCAGAATCATCATGGCATATAATGCGCTGTACTGCTTCAGGTGCTTGATGGTATGCAAACGCCGCTGGGCCTTTTCGGCCGGCGTAAGCTTTGCTTTTGCCTTACCCATGGATTGCGCTCCTTTGGTTGGGGGCGGCGCGAACCGCGCCTGCCCTTAAAAATAAAAGCAGGGGGTATATCCTCCACGGATATGCCCCCTGCTGAGGATCAACTGGTCAATATTTTACTTATTGTTGTCGTTGTACATCTGCAGGTACTGGTCAATGCTCAGGTTCTTCATTTCAGCAACGTAAGCATCCCAATCGGTGTCGGTGCTCTTCTTGCCGGTGATGAAAGCATCTGCCCAAACTTCAAAGGTATCGCCCAGCGGGGTGCGCAGGCTGGCGGCATCCTCAGCGGTCAGGTCGTCAAACTGCGGGGTGGGAGGTATGGGCTGGATAGCATCATCCATTGCAGCAACTTCGGTGTTGATTTCGGCATAGTTCTCGTCGTACTTGGACATTTCACGCTCGTTGATCCAGACCATCTGGGTAACGTCGGAACCGCAGCCGTACTTGAGCTGCATGCTCTTATAAATGCCGTCAGCACTGTTCACAATGTCGTCAGAGTAAACGATCTTGTCGCCGTCCATGGTGTAGGTCTCGCCTTCAACACCCAGGCACCACAGTTTTGCATTCTCCTCAGAGTAGAACATTTCATCGATGGTGCGGACAATGCGCTCGAAATCATCGCGTTCAGCAGTCTTTTTGGGGAACATGATGCCGGAACCGGTGCGGGACTTGGGCTGGTGGTGGGCACCTGCGGGGCCTTCCAGCGGTGCATACATCTGCAGTTTAAAGCCGTCGATCTCGCTGGCAGCTTCCACGCCGCCGATCTGGTCATAGTAAGCGTAGGTGGCCATGGAAGAACCGGTAGCCAACTTCTGGCTCCACTTATCACCATCAATGGGGTCAGCCATTTCGGGGTCAAGCAGGCCTTCGGAGTAGAGCTTGCTCAGGAATGCGAAGTATTCTTTGCACTTATCATCAATTGCGCCAGCAAAGAAATCCTTGTTGTCGTAATCATAGCTCAGAACGTAAGAGCCATCGGCGCTGTTTTTGCCCACGCTGATGCCGAAGGAAGGCATCGTCATACGGAACAGAACGCGGGGACCAGCCAGAATGGTGAGCGGGTAAGAATCGGGATAATCAGCTTTGTAAGCCTTCAGGATCTCGTACAGGTCATCAAAGGTCTTGGGGGCTTCCAGACCCTTGGATTCCAGATAATCCTCACGCAGGATCAGGCCGCCGTCGTAGAACGGCTTATCGGTCAAAGACGGCATATAGTAGCGCTTGCCGTCCTGCAGGTTCAGCATATCCACATCGTCCTGCAGGTCCATTTCCTCAACGCGGGCGTTGAAGTTGGGGGTCCAGTCGCTGTAGTCGCTGATGGGAACCAGAGCGCCGTTCAGAGCCAAAGAAGCATTCTCACCGGTGGTGGACTGGTACAGGATGACATCGGGAACGTTCTCGCCGGTATTCAGTGCCAGAGAAACCTTGGTAGAGTAGTCCGCAATAGGAATGGCCTCAACGTCCAAGTTGACGTTGCAGCGCTTCTGCACTTCGGTAAAGGTGAGCCAGTCTTCTTTATAAGGAAGGGTAGCATTATCCGACAGATAAATTCGGATGTTGATGGGGTCCTCATTGGAGTAATCCGGGGTGCCGGATTCGGTGGAAGCGGCAGTGGAATCTGCAGTAGACTCAGCTGCGCTGGAAGCGACCGCGGAAGAACCGCTGCTTCCACAGGCGGCCAAAGTGCCTGCTGCCATGCAGGCGGCCAAAGCCATGGCCAAGGTACGGCTGACTGACTTTTTCATGGGGTATCCTCCTTAATATGGTTTCTCTTTTTATAATGCCGCTATCAGGGTTGCAAGCGAAAGCGGCGTGTTCCACAAAAATGGGTAAACCAAGGCCAATACTGCCTTGCGCCCCGGTTACCCGGCAACAAATACCCCGCGGCTGGCTGCCACACGAAGACGGTTTCGAACTATTGTTTCTCAAATTTCATGTTTGCCGGAATATTTGTTTCAATATCTGTATCATACGCCAAACCTGCCCCATCGTCAATACATTTGTGATAAATTCATGATTATTTACAAACAAGTGTGTGAAAGTTTGGAGAAAACGGAAAATAGCAAGTTTAACGAAAGAAAATTAGGCAGAGAGACCGTTAGGAGTTGGGCGCGAAAAAAAGAATAAGTAATAAAGAATAATGAATCATTATGGTGGACCGCGGCGCAGAAGCGCCGCTCAGGAAATATTGGGTTTGATGTTATTTGAAAAGCAGCTGCAAAGTATATCGATCGTGCGGCACGATGCAGGCATCGTCATGGGCGGGTTTTGCTGAATTGTTAGGGCAACACCGCACAATTCCCGCCTTGCGGCTTAAGCACCGCTCCGGCATCTGCGGCACGGCATCTGCGTTGCCAAAATGCTCGATAATGTCGGGTTGCGGTACCCGCATCGTGCTTCGGGGGCAAAAGCCCCTCGCACTCTGCGACCGCTGCCCCTGCTTCGGTTCGCTGTTTCCGCCACTGGCGGCGCTCACCTTTGCAGCATCCAGTATTATCTGCGCTTTTGGCTTGGCATCTGCCGCACCTCGCTCGCCGTATCGGCACTTAGAATTATGCGGTATTGCCTTAGCTGTAAAATGGAGAGGGAATAAATGTGCCCCATTGCCAATTTCGCTAAAGGTGGGTTTAGCGAAATATAGAGTAGGGTAAGTAACAGCCTATTAGAACTCATTCAAACACTGTATTTTGTTCAGCAATGCGAGTCACGCCAGCCACTTACCGAATGGCTTCCTTAAATAAAATAGATTTGTCCTTCACATTAAGTAGATTATACTGTATCTATTAAGCACTATATTCCTGTGTTCATGCGTTTTCTCGCGCATTCTTATTTGCAAGACTAAACACCATATACATACATCAGAATACATCTCGCACCGACAAAAGCATGATTTTACCATAAAATCTATTCCACCCGGGGCACATGCCTTTGAACGGATCCGACTTTGTCAGCAGCAAAAGTCCGGTTTCTGTAAAAAGTCGGATTTGTTCAAGAAACAGGTCGGATGCGTCCATTCTCAAATTGTGGAAAAATGTGTATGATAAAGACAACGAAAGGGGCACACGAGAAAGCGCCCCAGAGATTGAAGGAGGAAAATCAAAATGAAGTCAAAACCACCGGCTGAGCCGGTGGCTTGAGTAAGCCCTAGAAGGGCATAATACTAGCAAAGCCCCTTAAGGGGCCACGAATGGGTCTGCCAACTGCATTCCTGTCTCGTGGCAGGCCCCTCAAGGGGCCCTTTTATTTACGCCTTAGTTTCCTTGCTACCCGTAAACGGGTCCACGAACTCCTTAAGGCTCAACTGATCGGCAATCTGGTCCTGTTGCAGTTGATTTTTAATGTACTCTTGGATTTTCTTTTTGTTCTTTCCTACCGTATCCACGAAGTATCCCCTGGCCCAGAAATGCCGATTTCCATACTTGTACTTTAAATTCGCATGTCTGTCGAAAATCATGAGGCTGCTCTTTCCCTTGAGATATCCCATAACGTAAG
>ENA-ORUQ01003437-ORUQ01003437.1-human-gut-metagenome-genome-assembly--contig:-NODE-3437-length-10900-cov-2.749470_pt1 | contig 10900 bp, 7 predicted proteins | sample MGYA00242081_ERZ509211 | MGnify/ENA primary metagenome ERZ509211 (study PRJEB26280, sample SAMEA2338785) | human gut metagenome | biome: human gut; feature: human-associated habitat; material: faeces...
AATAGTGTAGTATGAACATGTGAAAATAAATCTTCGACCTTGTCCAGTTCTTCCCTGTCATATAATAAAATAGTATAATCACTATTTCGGGAACTCTGCATGATATAGGAATGTATAAAATAACTGGAAAGGATATCGGAAATAACATCCGCATAATCAGGGGAGAGGATGTTGATCATTCCCTGAGGGTCATTATTTAGCTCCAAAGTATCCAGGTAGACATTACAGTATAAGATAGCAAAGGAATTGGCATTAGCGGAAATGGAAAGATAATTTTGGGCATACGCAGCTTCTTCCTCACTCAGAATCGTACCATGAATCAATTGATCAAAATAATAATTGCGGAGGGTGATCTTTTGGGACTCATTTAACCGCATGAGCTCTTCGTGGTTGAAATTCACTTCCCGCAGGCGATATTCCATTGCTTCATAGGGTTTATAATTGGCCTTGGACAACAGAACAATAATCAAAAAGCTTCCTACGACACCGAGAAAGATAACGAATAGAGACAGTAACTGCAGTCCGTTTCCCGGTGCTTTCAGGTAGGACGTGGGAACAATCAGATAATAGTTCAGATTCGGTGTCTGTGCGGAGGTATAGAGTACTGTGACGGGAGCACCCTGAAATACTGTGCTGGAATATCCCCGTTCGGAATAATCTAACGAGGAAAGCAGAGAAACATCTATTTTTTTTAACAGCGCTTCATTGTTACTGAAAGTAAGCATAGTGTCACTGCTGCTATCCTGGATGATGAGACAGCCATTCTTCATCAGATCGACAGAATCCACCATTTGCTGCATATAATCAGCATTCAGCTCAAAAATGATGTCAGCATTGATATTTTTGAAGGTATAATTCTGCAGAGAGACAGCATAACAATAGTTTTTTCTGTGTGGTGTATATTCGGTCGCAAAATGGTCAAGAGAAAGAAAATGGTTATAATTGTCTGAGGATTCCAGAGTCTCCTTCCATTCCTCATATTTTGAGGGATCCAGCATTTGATTGTTTTTATAAAAGGAATAGAGATTCTCAAAATCATTATAGCTGATTATGTAGTCTGTATGACGCAGATGGATATAATAGGTCTGAATTGGCTGGAGTGAATAGTCAGAATACATATCTACCAGAGCCTGTTTGGTAATATAGGCATTATAATAAAACGCTCGTTCCCCCTGATCGGCTTCCGCCAGGCGGGAAAGGCTGGAATTATTTGCCATTCGCTTGGAAATCAGATAAATATTCGCATAGCAGTTGCTGTATTGCTCGGATACATTTTTAAGAGAAAGCATATTTTCATTCAATAGTTCCTGCTTTGCATTATGCGAAAGAATAAAATGGAAAACAATTCCCAGAATGAGCACAATGACCAAGAGCAGACTGTAGGATGTTATCAATTTTATGAAGTATTTATTTTTTCTGGAATTCATAACAAAAACCCTCCTGAGAGATATTATTATAGTATCATAATAGGTGAAAAAGGCAATGAAATGGAATGTAATAAAATAAAATGTGTATCATTGACATAAAAAATGAGCCTCTAATAACAAAAAATATATACACTAAATCTTGAAATATGTGACTTTAAATTGTGCAAAATGACAGATATAATGAAAGCACATTGATACTTCCGGCGCCGAAGTGACAATAATCAACAAATCAAGCAGCAAAGAAACAAAACAAAATAAGAAACAAGAAACAACAGAGAAGATAACAGAATATGGACGGAGGTTATTTATGGTAAAGAAAAAGTTATTATCAGTCGCACTGGTTGCGGTTACCGTATGTTCCATGATATTTACAGGGTGTGGGAGCTCTGCTGAAAATACGGGAAATGATACAGGAAAGACAGATAGCGATGCACAGGCAGGAAATACTGCCGGGGATGTTGCAGATGTTGCAGATGATGTAGAGAAACCGGAAAAGATTACGATTATGGTAGACGGAACTTTCCAGGCGACATTGGCAGACGGTCAGGAAGAATGGGTCAATAAATGGGAAGAACTGACAGGAATCGAACTGGAAGTCATCCAACCGGATCACAATGCCTACTATGATGTGTTGGGACAGACCTTTGCCAGCGGACCGGAGAACTGGCCAGATGTCGTTATCCTTGGATCTTCCTATTATTCCGGATATGCGGGAGAGGGAGCTCTCTGGGATATGACGGATGCCTGGAACAATTCAGAGCTGAAGAAGAATCCCAACACGGATGTGAGTGTCGTAGAAGGCAATATGTTGGATGGACATCTGTACGGACTGGCACTTGGCGGAGGTGGCGGATGTATGACTTTCCTCAGAAAACAGTGGCTGGATAACTGTGGACTGGACATTCCGACGACGTATGAAGAGTATCTGGAAATGTTGGATGCTTTCAGCAACGGTGATCCGGATGGAGACGGTATCAATGGAAATACCATTGGTGTATCCGCAGCCGGATTTGTAGGAAATGAAGCTCCTTATACCAATTATCTGCCGGAATTCTATCAGGATGCATATCCTTCTTTCTATCAGGGAGAGGATGGCGTATGGAGAGATGGATTTACCGAGGATTCCATGAAGGAAGCGATCAAGAGATTACAGGATGCTTACAACAAGGGTTATATCGATAAGGAATCTCTGACGAATGCGACCAGCAACTGCCGTACCAAATTCATGGAAGGGGAGTTCGGAGCATTTACTTACTGGGCAGGCGGATGGTCTGATCAGCTGTCGGATGGACTGGCTGCGAATGGACAGGACAGCGAACTGGTATTTATGCCGCCTATCGCAGAGGTTGGAAAATACTGGCAGAGATGTGCACCGGTGTATGCGATTACTTCTTCCTGTAAGAATCCGGAAGGCGTATTCAAATATTTTCTGGAAAGCATTTTTGATGATGGAGACATGGAAACATTGTGGATCTATGGAGTAGAAGGCGTTCATTGGTCCAGACAGGCAGAAACAGTATGTGGCAATACGTATCAGGATGGAGAGTTCCATATGATGGAGATGCGTTCCCAGCCCGGAGTACAGTATACGACCATCATTATGGGAGATACCAATATCTGTCCGTTGACCGAGAGACTGGTTCCCGTAAAGAAATATACAGAGGAATCGATGGAAATCTTTAATGCCAATAACAAGACGGCACCTTTGCCGGTAACAACAGATATGATGAGCCAGTATAACGGCGATCTGACCAGCCTGAAGAACTCTATTATTGCGGACTGCGTGGTACAGGGTGTTTCTGTGGAAGAGGGATACAAGCGGTTTGAACAGGAAGGTGGAGCCGAATGGTCTCAGGCAATCGTAGATTCCCTGAATAATAAATAAAAAGGCGACAGCATGGGAGGTTATGGTATGGCAGCTAAAATGAGAGAACTGACGGAACAGAATATGCAGGAATTTGTAAAAGAAGTGGAAAAAAGAAAAATTCCTTTACACAGTGTGCTGATCGCACAACATGGGAACCTATTGTTTGAAAAATATTATGCACCCTATTGCCGTAATAAGTTGCAGAGAATGTTTTCTGTGACTAAAAGTTTTACTTCACTGGCAATCGGATTGCTGGAGCAGGAAGGGAAAATTTCCCTGCAGGATCCTATCTGTGATTATTTCCCGGAATATCTGCCCGGGAGAGTGCATCCTTGGCTGGCAGAGATGACGATAGAAAATATGTTGAAAATGCAGACATGTTACAATATGACAACTTATAACAAGACCAGCACAACGGAAAACTGGGTGAGGAGCTTTTTCCAGACAGAACCCACCCACAGACCCGGAACTCTCTTTATGTATGATACCTCATCCTCCCATGTGCTCTGTGCGCTGGTAGAAAAACTGACCGGTGAAAAGATGCTGGATTACCTGAAAGAAAAGTTGCTGCGCCAGAATGGCTTCAGCGAGGAGTCTTATATCATAGAGGATCCCTTTGGAACCTCTATGGGAGGGAGTGGCCTGATGGCTACTCCCGAGGATCTGCTGCGTACCGGCTGTATGCTGTTAAAGCAGGAAAAGGGATCCTATGCAGCGAGAGCGACAGAACCGAGAACGGCAACACAGCTTGATGGCGATGATCGCTGGTATGGATATCAGTTCTGGATCCCGATGGAGGGGACTTTTGCAATGCTGGGGCTGGGCGGTCAGATAATGCTGGCAGTTCCGGAAATGGATCTCGTCGTTGTAACGACAGCAGATACACAGGGTATGGGCGGAGCCGAGCAGATGATACTTGCCGCAGTGAGAGAAGTGCTGCTGAAGGATTGTTTCCCGGAAAACGATGTGGAGAAAACAACGTTGCCTGTGCTGCGTACGGTATTTGAAGGAAAACCTTGTGCAGATTTCGGGAAAAAATATCCGCTGCTCCGAAATAAGTATGGATTTACATGGTGTGGTGTGACTTTTTCCGATGCGGATCAAAAAGGAGTACTCTCGTATGAAATAGAAGGAAGAGAATGTCAGCTTCCCTTTGGAATCGGACATCTGGAAGAGGGAGAGTTCCCTATATACAAGGAGAAATGTGCTTCATCCGGAGCCTGGATGGATCAAAATACGCTGTTTATCTTCTGCTGGCTGATCGGAGAAAGTGTTGCATCCATCCGCATCCGTCTCTATTTCTCAGAGGATGGACTGACCATACATATGAATAAAACAGAAGAGACAAAGTACAACGAATATATGGGATTTTTGAATAGCTGATATAGAGTAGCCGGAACGGAGGGTAAACGTTGTGAAAGAGAAAGGAAAAACTTTGCCTAAGAGGACACCTGGGGGAACCGCGTTCAAGCACGCCCGTGCATATCGGGGAGTCTATCTGATGGCGACACCGGTATTGGTGGCAGCATTGATATTTTATTATCTTCCTATGTTTGGTATCCGTTATGCCTTTTTTACATATAAAGGAATCAATGATCCGATCTTTGTAGGAATGAAGCATTTTGTAAAAATGTTCAATATGCCGGGGTTTTGGAAGGCGTTCAGCAATACGCTGGTGCTGAGTATTACAAAGCTGATTTTGAATACCGGTGCGGCAGTTATTATTTCGGTATTATTGAATGAATTGATTTTTTTAAAGTTGAAAAAGGTATTTCAGACAATTGTATACATTCCGCATTTTATGTCCTGGGTAGTGGCAGCATCCATATTTTCCATGATCCTGTCTCCGACATCTGCGGGATTGGTCAATGATGTCCTGATGAAATTACACTTGATCACGGATAATATATATTTCCTCGGAGACCAGAAATGGTGGAGATTTTCGTATTACATAATTAATGTCTGGAAAGATACAGGCTGGGGAACGATTATTTTCATGGCAACGCTGGCGGGAATCAGTCCGGAATTGTATGAAGCAGCGTCGATGGATGGGGCAAACCGTTTCCAGAAGATGATCTATATTACCCTGCCTGCGTTGAATAATACAATCGTGACGGTACTTGTATTGAATCTGGCGAAAGTTATGAATTTGTTTGAGTCAGTTTTCGTATTACAGAATGATGCCGTTATCAAGGTATCGGATGTATTGCAGACTTATATCTATACGCAGACATTTAACTCCGGTGCAATTCCGGATTATGGGTATACGACAGCGGTCGGTATGTTTTCCTCTATTATAAGCTGTATTCTGGTACTGGTATGTAACAGGGTAAGCCATAAGACGAGAGGAAGAGGTATTGTATGATGAAAAAGAAAGTGAAAATTTTTGATATCGTATTGATCGTAATATTTACAGTATTTTCGCTGGTGATGATCATCCCGGTATATAAAGTACTGGTGGACTCTTTTGATCTGAAGACGGCTTATGGCATGAAGTTGTTTCCTGAGCAGTTCGGGTTCGCAGGTTATAAATCAATTTTTACCAATCCGACGATGCTCAGACCATTCCTGATTTCCTGTTACACAACGGTTATGGGAACGATCATGGGATTGCTGATCTCAGTACTTGGGGCGTATGTGCTGATTCAGTGGAAGATGCCGGGGCGGGCATTTATTGCCAATGTGCTGTTGTTTACCATGATATTTAACGGAGGTATGATCCCGACTTATCTGGTAATGAAGGACTTCCATCTGACAAACAACTTGTGGGGAGTGATCCTGCTGCCGGCAATCAATGTATATAATCTGGTGCTGATGAAGAATTTCTTTGAGGGAATTCCGGTCAGCCTGATGGAATCCGCAGAGATTGATGGTTGCTCTCATTTTAAAATTTTGTATAAAATCGTATTGCCGTTGTCGAAGGCTGCACTGGCTTCCATCGGACTGATGTATGCCGTGGGATACTGGAATGATTACACGAACTATAAGCTGTATATCACGAATTCAAATTTATATAACTTCCAGATGAAACTGCGGGCATTGATCATGGGAAGTGATCTGCCGTCTGCGGTAGAAGGAGCTACGGAAAATACAGTAAAAAATGCAGCAGTCATCGTAGCAATTCTGCCGTTTATGATCATTTATCCATTCTGCCAGAAATATTTTGTACAGGGAGTAAATATCGGGGCTGTAAAAGAATAATAAGTAATAATTATAGAAAGCAAAAATGACATCAGCATACAACTGCCAGATGTCATTTTTTGCGAAATAAAATCTCAAGAAAATCTTAAGAATTTTCGGTGGACAAACATAGGACTTTAGGGATACAATGTATTTTAGAGTGTCGATCGAAAGATCGGATAGAACAAACAAATGAAAGGAAACATTCATGAAAAAGAAAGTACTTGCAGCAATTTTACTTGCAGTAGGCGTTCTGACCGGCTGTGGAAACAGTGAGCCGATCTCTTCTCCGATCCAGACCGTAGAAGCAGAGCCTATTGCTACCGATACCAAGGAGGTAGAGCAGCCTGCCGCAACTGAGTCTTCCGCAGATGAAGTTGCACCGGAGCACTCCTATCGCAGCGAACTTACCAACGAGTGGATCGATGAGGATCTGAAGGATCAGCGTCCCATCGCGGTAATGGTAGATAACGAGAGAACCGCACTGCCTCATTTCGGCACCGCAGATGCAGATGTTGTATATGAGATCATGAACAGTACTCTGAACGACAGAATTACACGTTTCATGGTAGTCGTAAAGGACTGGGAGAAGATCGAGCAGCTGGGTAGTATTCGTAGTGCACGTCCTACCAACTTCATGCTGGCAGCTGAGTGGAACGCAGTTCTCTGCCATGATGGTGGCCCTTACTTCATCAATGACTGGGTAGCAAAAGATTATTCCGCTAACTTCAGTGGTGGTTTCGCCCGTTTCAACAATGGTAAGGCAACTGAGTTTACCGAGTATATTACTTATGATACCTATACCAACAGCCAGAAGGGCAAGACCTATGACGGTCTGAAGCAGCGTTTTGCAAATTCCAAGTATACCACTACTTACAATGATTACTATCAGGGACCTCACTTCAAATTTGCAGACGGAGAAGTTACCTTTGATGATAGAAGTGATGCTATCAGCGCTACTACCATTGCGCTTCCTTTCAAGCACAACGGTTCTACTCTGAAGTACAACGAAGAGACCGGAACCTATGATTACTATGAGTATGGTTCTGCACACAAGGATGCTGACAGCAATGCACAGCTCACTTTCGAGAACGTTATTCTGCAGGATACCACTTTTGCAGAACTGGGTGAAGGCTACCTGATCTACAATGCCATCGACTCCGGACGCTCCGGTTACTACATTACTCAGGGTAAGGCTATCGAAGTTACCTGGACCAAGTCTTCCGAGAATGCTATCACACATTACTATGATGCGAAGACCGGTGAGGAGATCCAGATCAATACCGGTAAGACCTATATCTCTCTGATCCCCAGCGATGGTTGGAGCAGCCTTGTAATCAAATAAGTCTGATCCTGACCGCAGAATTAAGAATAAGATCCCTTCCGCAGGCAGATGCCGTGGGAGGGATTTTTTGCGTATACGATGAGCCAAGTACTGATTTGTGCCTGCACAAGAATCTGCATTGCCGTCTGGCGATGCGCCTTTCCATGATGTAAATAAAAAAGATAATAAAAAAGTGTTTTAATACATATAACCCTAAAATCTCCGTGGAAACCACTGAAAAATTGACGTATAATACGACTTAGATTTGGAAAGACATAGATAAGAACAACTTAGGAGTGATGGCGATGAAAACGGCTAAAAAATATAATCCGGATCTGATATTGCACGGAAATCTGATCAGAGCGATCCTGTCTCTGGCAATTCCCGTAGTGATCAACAGCTTTTTGCAGACAATGTATAACCTGACGGATACTTATTGGCTGGGGAAGATCGGCACGGAGCAACTGGCGGCGATCAATCTTGTGACACCGATGCAGAATATTATTACGAATTTCGGCAGCGGCATCACTGTGGCCGGTGCAGTCCTCATTGCGCAGTATATCGGCGCTGGGGAAAAAGAGGATGCCAGATCCATGGCAAACCAGATTTTCGCCTGTGCCATGGGATTTGCGGTGGTCTGTGCTACGCTCTGTTTTCTGGGGACACCGGCGATTGTGAACTGGCTGGGAGCAGACGGAGGAACTGCGTATTATGCAAGAGTCTACCTGCGTGTAGTCATCTGGGATATGCCATTCTTATATATGGTCAACATTTTTTCCGCAGTACATCAGGCACAGGGAGATACGGTACGCCCTATGTTTCTGAATCTGGGTGGCATCACGCTGAATCTGTTCCTGGATCCGTTTTTCATGATCATTCTGAATCTGGGGACTGCAGGAGCGGCACTGGCAACATTGTTGGCAAAAGCGATTCCGGCCATAGTGGCTTTTGGACTTCTGTGCAGACAGGAAAATGATATCTGCCTGAACCGGAAATACATGCGTTTACAAAAGGAAAAACTGGGAATGATCCTTAAGATCGGTCTGCCTACCGCTATCGGCGGAAGTACCATGCAGCTGGGATTTCTGCTGATGAGTAAAAACGTGTTTGTCTACGGGACGGAAGCCATGGCGGCTTATGGCATCGGCAACAAAGTGAATGGACTGATCACGCTGCCCTCCAATGCCATCGGCTCGGCAACGGCCACCATCGTGGGGCAGAACATGGGAGCAAAGCAGTCGGACCGTGCAGAGAAGGGGTATCGTTTTTCCATGTGGATATCGGTTGTATTTTTGTTCATAGGTGGTATGATTTTATCAAGAGATATGATCTCCACGGCTATTGTCAGGATCTTCTCTAAGGATGCGGAAGTCGTGGGCATGGCAGCGGACTTTTTAAGTGTTATGGCATTCTGGTGCTTTACCAATGGCATATACAATACGACCTCCGGTTTGTTCCAGGGAACCGGCCATACGGAGGTGACCATGGCCATCGATGTGACCAGATTGTGGGTATTCCGTTTCCTGACACTGTGGTTCTGCGAGAGCGTCCTGCATATGGGCGTGCGCAGTGTCTGGTATTCCGTGGTGATCAGTAATGGCATTTCTGCGTTGATCCTGTATGTTTTGTACCGCGGTGGCATCTGGAAGAAGACCAGGATCAAGGTGGGAAAAGAGGAAGCCACTTAAGGAGTACTATGGAGAATAAGAAATCCCATAAGAAAAGTTTTCGAATTTATTTAAGCATCGTTGCAGTTCTTTTACTGCTTCAGGTCGTTGCCTGGAGCAGCAGAAGCCTCAGCGATGCTTATATTGATTATATTTTCCCAATCTGGGTCAATACCTACGGAAGGATTACAGGGTTGTTTCCCTTTTCCGTGGGCGAATGGATGATTGTGGCAGGGATTCTGGTGGTGCTTGCTGCGGTTGTGCTGGGATGCAGTTTGCTGATTTCGGCGTGCAGACATTCGGAAAAGTACTGCCGGGGAGTGAAGGGATATTTTGGTTTTTTTGCATGGACGTTGCTTGCCGTATTTGCCATTATGACGCTGAATTGTACCATGATCTATCATGGGTCTACATTTTCGGAGAAATATTTCGGTGAAGAGGAAGCGCAGGAGCAGACAACACAGGAACGAACGGAGGAACTGCTTCGGATCTACAATGATATCGTCCGGCACTGTAATGAGCTCAGTGAGGTCATGGAACGGGATGACAGTGGTGCCGTGGTGTACTGGGGTGGTGTGGACAGCCGGGGTAATGCGGTGGATATGGAGGATAAAGCCATCGATGTGATGCAGAGCCTGGGGAAAAGGTATGACCAGCTGGATGGTTATTATCCCCGGCCGAAGGCTATGTTTTTCTCGGATTTCATGTGTCAGATGTATATGTGTGGCTATTATTTCCCGTTTTCCATGGAGGCAAATTACAATGATGTCATGTACATCATGGAAAAACCGGCAACCATGTGTCATGAGCTGGCTCACATCCGGGGGTATATCTATGAGGATGAGGCGAATTTTATTGCATTTCTGGCCTGCGTAGAGTCGGATGACAGTACTTTTCAATATGCGGGTTACTTAAGTGTGCTGAATTATGTGGCAAACGATCTGTATAAGACGAGACTGGCGGATCCGGACAGCTATGCGGCGGCCAGAGAGGCGGTACATCCGTTACAGGTATTACAGCAGGTGCAGGAGGACAATATCTTTGTCACAGAAGAGCAATGGGAGAGAATCAACGGAAAAGCTGTGGTGAATACGGAGACGGTGGACAGTGTTTCAGATACCCTGACCAATGCTTCACTGAAATTGAATGGTGTTTCGGATGGCATGATCAGCTACAACCGGGTGGTGGAGCTTTTACTGCAATGGTACGGGGAAAAAGAGGAGTTTTAACCGTATCATTTGTAGGAGATAGAGGAATAATTGCAAAAATTTAAAATTTTTTTGATAAGGTACTTGACATTTGGACGAAATTTGTGTAGACTACGATTGTTGTGACGCAGAGCAGTCATGAAACAAGATTGCAAGTAGGATTAAGTCGCGGGCCCAGATAGCTCAGTTGGTAGAGCAGAGGACTGAAAATCCTCGTGTCACTGGTT
>ENA-ORUQ01003440-ORUQ01003440.1-human-gut-metagenome-genome-assembly--contig:-NODE-3440-length-10891-cov-5.872554_pt1 | contig 10891 bp, 13 predicted proteins | sample MGYA00242081_ERZ509211 | MGnify/ENA primary metagenome ERZ509211 (study PRJEB26280, sample SAMEA2338785) | human gut metagenome | biome: human gut; feature: human-associated habitat; material: faeces...
GGGAGATGGAGACTACAGAAGCCGTACGTCCCGCTTTTCAAACCAGATGATCCCTTCCTCCTTCAGCTTGTAAAGCTCCACTGTCATGGCGCTGCGGTCCACGGAGAGATACTCCGCCAGCTGCTGCCGGGAGAAGGGGATGGTGAAGGAGGAGGAGCGGGCCAGCCGCGCCTGGGAGGAAAAATAGGAGAGGAGCTTTTCCCGGATGGTTCTGGGGGATGTGCACTCGATCTTCCTTGCCAGGCGGAGGTTGCTCTCCGCCAGGGTGGTCAGCAGGTTGCGGATCAGCCGGGAGTGAAAGGGACAGGCGGAGGAGCAGATGGTCAGAGCCCGGCTGGCATTTAAAAACAGGACGGAGACGTGCTCCGCCGCCGTCGCCGTAAAGGGGAAAGGAGAGTCCGGGAGGCAGGCGTAGGCTTCCCCGAAACACTCACCCGGGCCGACGGAGGCCATGAGCGTGCGCCTTCCCCAGTAGTCTTCCTTTACAATGTGTACCTGCCCGGACAGCACAAGGCCGATCTGGGCGATGGGAGATCCTTCCGGAAAGATGATTTCATCTTTCTGGAATTTTTTCTGTCTGGGGGAGAGGCAGGCCAGCATGGAGGAGATTTCTTCCGGGGAGATGGAATGAAAAATAGGCGCCTCCGCCAGGGCCAGAGAGAGTGAATCCATAAATATTTCCTCCTTTGTTGGAATTACAACATACTTTTTCCGGAAATTATAGTATACTCTCCCCATGAGGTCAAGGAAGATATGGAGGAAAAGAAGAAATGATCAGAAAAATTATTGTGATAGACAGAGAAAAATGCAATGGCTGCGGTCTCTGCGCTGACGCCTGCCAGGAGGGCGCCATCGCCATGGTGAACGGCAAGGCGCGGCTGATGCGAGACGATTACTGCGACGGGCTGGGGGACTGTCTGCCCACCTGCCCAACCGGGGCCATCACCTTTGTAGAGCGAGAGGCGGCGGCCTATGACGAGCAGGCCGTCATGGAAAATAAGCAGCGGAAAATGCGGAAAGAGGGCATGACCCTGCCCTGCGGCTGCCCCGGCAGCCAGTCCCGGAATATTCAGCGTCAGGAGGCACCCACCGTGGAAACGCCGCAAGCCCAGCAGACGAGCCGCCTTTCCCAGTGGCCGGTGCAGATCAAGCTGGTGCCGGTGAATGCCCCATATTTTGACGGCGCGCGGCTGCTCATTGCCGCCGACTGCACCGCTTACGCCTACGCCGCCTTTCATGAGCGGTTTATCAAGGGGCACATCACCCTCGTGGGCTGCCCCAAGCTGGACAGCGTGGACTATTCCGAAAAGCTGACCGAGATCATCCGGGAGAACAACATCAAGAGCGTCACCGTCGTGCGGATGGAGGTGCCCTGCTGCGGCGGGCTGGAACTGGCGGCGAAAAAGGCGCTCCAGCAGAGCGGGAAATTCATTCCGTGGCAGGTGGTCACCGTGACAGTGGACGGCCGGTTGGTGGAAGAATAACAAAATCATTAGAAAAAGAAAGGAAAAAGCACAATGAAGTATGTATGCAGCCTTTGTGGTTGGGAATACGACGAAAGCGCGGGTTACCCGGAAGGTGGCATCGCCCCCGGTACGCCGTGGAGCGAGGTGCCGGAGGATTTTGAGTGCCCCCTGTGCAATGTGGGCAAGGAGTCCTTCGAGGAGGCGTGAGCTTCTGATAAAAAGGACATGATTTGAACCGAAATAGGAGGAAAACGATAATGAATCACAAAATGTTTTGCTTTCAGTGTGAGCAGACGGCTGGCTGCGCCGGTTGTACCGGAAAAGCCGGTGTCTGCGGCAAGACCGCCGATGTAGCGAAGCTTCAGGACGAGTTGACGGGCGCGCTCATTGGGCTGGCAAGAGCCACAGATGGCGATGCACCGGTCAACGCTGATACATGGCGGCTGATGATCGAGGGCCTGTTCACTACCGTCACCAATGTGAGCTTCAACGAAAAGACCATTCGGGAGCTGATCGATCGGGTACACGAGGAAAAGGCACGCCTTGTTCCAGGCTGCTCCGGCTGCGGCTCCCGCTGCGGGTCAAACGATGATTATGACATGAATTTGCTCTGGAACGCGGAGGAGGATATTCGCAGCCTCAAATCCCTGATTCTCTTCGGCGTGCGCGGCATGGCGGCTTACGCCCATCACGCTATGATGCTGGGCTATGCCGATGAGGAAGTGAACCGCTTTTTCGCCAAGGCTCTTTTTGCCGTGGGCGAGGACTGGGGCATGGATGCGCTGCTGCCCATCGTAATGGAGGTGGGCGAGAAAAACCTTAAGTGCATGGCGCTTCTGGATAAGGCCAACACCGAAAGCTACGGTACGCCCGCGCCTGCCACCGTCCCGCTGACGGTGGAGAAGGGGCCGTTCATCGTCATCACAGGCCACGACCTCCACGACCTGAAGCTGTTGCTGGAGCAGACCGAGGGCAAAGGCGTCAACATCTACACCCATGGCGAAATGCTGCCTGCCCACGGCTATCCTGAACTGAAAAAATATGCCCATCTCAAGGGCAACTTCGGCACGGCGTGGCAGAATCAGCAAAGAGAATTTGCCGACATCCCCGCGCCGGTGCTGTTTACCACCAACTGCCTGATGCCGCCGAAAGCAAGCTACGCCGACCGCGTGTTCACCACAGCGGTGGTATCCTACCCGGAACTGACGCACATCGGCGAGGATAAGGACTTTACCCCTGTCATCGAAAAGGCATTGGAGCTTGGCGGCTACAACGAGGACAAGCCGTTCACCGGCATCAACGGCGGCGGCACGGTCATGACCGGCTTCGGCCATGGCGCGGTGCTTGGCGTGGCGGATCAGGTGATCGAGGCGGTAAAGAGCGGCGCGATCCGACACTTTTTCCTGGTTGGCGGCTGTGACGGTGCCCGCCCCGGACGAAACTACTACACCGAGTTTGTCAAGCAGACACCCGCCGACACCGTAGTGCTGACGCTGGCCTGCGGCAAATACCGCTTCAACGACCTTGACCTCGGGACCATTGGCGGCCTGCCTCGACTCATGGATGTGGGCCAGTGCAATGATGCTTACGGAGCTGTCAAAATCGCGCTGGCGCTGGCGGAGGCGTTCGGCTGCGGCGTGAACGATTTGCCCTTGTCCATGGTTCTTTCCTGGTATGAGCAGAAGGCGGTGTGCATCCTGCTGACGCTGCTGCATCTGGGGATCAAGAATATTCGCCTTGGCCCCACGCTGCCGGCGTTCGTTTCGCCCAATGTGCTGAACTACCTTGTAGAGAATTTCGGCATTGCTCCCATCACCACGCCGGAAGAAGATTTGAAGCAGCTCCTTAAATAATGATGCCCATGGGGCGAACTCAAATCATATTTCTCGCTGTCCAATAGACGTGAGATGTGCGGGTTTGGAAACCACTGGATTTTATTTTACCTATTGACATAGTATGTTATAATCTGCTACATTTCCTACAACACCTGAATAGGAGGAAGCAGCATGAAACAAAAATGGCTTTTAACCGGAACAGCGCTCCTGCTTGCGGCGGCGCTGGCCGGATGCGGTAATACGCCTGGCAGATCAGGCGGCAAAGATCAGCATGGAACAGGCGCAGACGGCGGCGCTGGACGCCGCCAACATCGACGCGGCGGACGCGGACATTTCTTCCGCGACGCTCAGCGAGGTGGCTGGCGTGACCTGCTACAAGGTTGAGTTCACCTCTGGCAATCATACCTACGCCTACTCCATCAATGCTGAGAGCGGCGAGGTGCTGGAGGCGAGTTACCGGGACAAGAACGCCGCGCCCACGGACAGCGCTCAGACGGATACCACTGCATCCGGCGCGACCACCACTCCGGCGCAGACTACCCCCAACATCAACACCTCTACCGGCGCGGTGGACGAGGCCAAGGCGCAGGAGATCGCTCTGGCACACGCCGGGGTCAAGGCGGCGGACGCCACCATCACCAAGTCCAAGCTGGACTATGACGATGGCCGTCAGGTGTACGAAATTGAATGGTACGCGAACGGCGCGAAGTACGACTATGAGATCGACGCCGCCACCGGCAAGATTGTCAGCTACGACTACGACGCCGAGAACTACACCCCGTCCCAGAGCACCAACACCAACGCAAATGTGAAGATCAGCGAGGCCACGGCAAAGCAGATCGCCCTGTCCAGCGTCCCCGGCGCGACGGCTGCGAATATCTACAAGTTCAAGCTGGACTTTGACGATGGCCGCTGGGAGTACGAAGGCGAGATCCGCTATGGCACGATGGAGTACGACTTCACCATCGACGCCAATACCGGCGCGATCATCGAATGGGACATGGAATCCATCTACGACTGAACAAAAAACGAATCAGGAGAACGAGAACATGAACAAAACGGAACTGATCGCGGCGGTCGCGGAAGACGTAGGCGTGGGCAAGAAGGACACCGAGCAGGTATTGAACGCCTTTTTCAGCACGGTGCAGGAGACCTTGAAACAGAACGACAAGGTACAGATCCCTGGCTTTGGCAGCTTTGAAGTGCGTGAGCGTGCCGCCCGCACGGGCCGCAACCCGCACACCGGCGAGACGATCGAGATCGCCGCGGCAAAGGTGCCTGCGTTCAAACCTGAAAAGGGTCTGAAGGACGCCATCCAGTAAAACACAGTGCCCTCACAGAGTTTCATCTGTGAGGGCACATTTTGTTGTACTCAAGCATTTCTACAGATTCGGAAAGTTGATTCATCAGCTACAGCTGAATCGGCATCAAACAGAACGATATTCGAACATCTTTGATCGATAAGTTTCATTCGCGTGCTTGGATAACGAATTCCTGCAAAACCTTTATTCTCACACCATTCAGCAAAAACGTGGAATGACTTTGATTTACAGTGATAAGGAAGTATTCACAAAAATTAACTTAACGTCCGATAGACAGAGTAGCAAAATAAAAGCGAGTGAAAAGTTTGACTTTCACTCGCTTTTATTTACTTCTTAGATTTATTAGCTATTTCAGCAATCTGCATTAAATTTTGAAAAGATTCAGGGTTTTTAATCAACTCAGGCAATAGCATTTTCATCATAATAGCATCAGCGGATTCCTCTTTTTTTACATTGTTTAGGCTAGTTTGCATTATTGCTTGTATAGTTTCCGTATCTTTTTTATTTACTTGCTCTTTTAATTCCGTAATAGAGTCTTGGATTTGATACAACATAGTAAGAATACCTTGAGTAAAGGGTTGCTTGTTGGCTTCCTCATCTTGCCCCAATGTATCATCTTGATTTTCAAAAGAAAATGTTTCTATTGTTTGTTCTAAACGCTTTTTGGTTTCTTCTACATTATCCAAATCAGTTAAATCATACTCGAATGTTCTTACTGTGTTTACATCGAATGGTATGCTTTCACCTTTCTTTTTAAGGTGAATAATTGGCTTATCTGTACATTTTCTATATCCCATTTCATAAAAAACATTAGGGTTATGTCCAGAAATATCAGCTATAACAAGCTCTGATGATAAAAGCTTATCAATAATGGTTTGTGTAATTGAATCAGAATCGTTAATTTGGTCTACGCGTACAGGTTCAAAACCACAACTTTTACAAACTGGGCTAATGATATATTTAAATAGCTTATCCGCATTAATTCTTATTTCACTTCCTACATCTCCAATAGGAGATACCACAAAACAAGTTTTCATAAAAGTTTTACCTCCAAAATTTTGATTTATTTTATAAATTCCTCTATCAATTTTTTTGATAGATTGGTTTCTGAGCAGTGTATTTATCGAACCGGAAAACTGTCCCTCTGAATAATCAGAAATTCCGACTTGCTGTAGAAAGCTCTTAATTTCTTGAACTGTATGAGGACAGCCATCTGCAAGAAATTCTACAACACCCTCTTGTATTCTTGCGCTTTTCGTCATGTTTTCACGCTCCTTTCTACTATATATTACCACATTTCTTGTAAATGTCAATAGTATTACAAGAAAATCTTGTATTTCATTCTTATTTCTTGTATTATATTGCACGTTATGTTTGAATTTGTAATGTTATTATAAATATAAATTTAAAATTTAACCTCAAAGTTACGCAATAGAACGTCATTTTTGAGGGTAGAAGTATAAAATATCATCTAAACGTTTTACACGTTCTGCAAGCCGCATAAATCAAGCGCTTTTTCCCCTCTACTGCGTAACAAACCTGTGGTAATTATCCGATAAAGCATAGACCACATATCTCGGTTTTCCCGTTGTTGGATTATCCGATATTGGATTTTCTGACATCGGATAATCCAACGCAATTAAATAAAGATATACTAACTAAAGAAAAAACAAATACAGATTTAATCAAATACCTATTCCTTTCCTATCCTTTCCCTAATCCCTCTCCTTTGGGGCAAGGTATAGCGGCAGAGCCGCCGGAACGGAAAAGAATGGAACAGAAGCGACAATACAAAATATCGTTTGCCATGTTACGCAGTAGAACGTCATTTTTAAGGGTGGTTTACCCTTGCCCCTATCGTCGCTGTAACGCGCTTAAATCAAGCGAGAAACGCACCCTATCGCATAACATTCCATACTGGATTGAGAGCGCAAGCGGTCTATCCGATTGTGCTCTCTTGGTTGCCCAACAGCAAAGACGGAAACAGTCATCAAGGACGCTTGCGCAAAGTTTATCCTTGACGACTGTTTTTGGCTTTGCTATCTGTTACCTGTCAAAACGGAATTGCAGGATAGCTTTGATAAGCTGTGCTTTCAGACGGTCTTGAATATCATCGTTAATATGCCCGCGATAGGTAGACAGATATTTAATCCGCGCTGTGTAATGCCGTAATACCGCGTCTATGGCTTCCGGCTCGCCGGCAACAGCTTTCTCAATGGTTTCAAAGGGTATCAGTTTCTTATTCCTCATGTTCAGTTTCCTCCAGTTCTTTTCTTAACTGCTTCAATGCCGCCAGTTTCCAGTAGTTGACTGTACTTCTGCTTCTTCCGTACTCATTCCCGATTTTTCTTTCGCTGTAACCGAGGAAGAAATTCATCAGCAGAACAGTGCGCCTTTGTTCTGACAGATTAGCTAATGCGTCGGCTAACCGTCTACTTGTAACGACAACTTCTTTCCCTTGAACAACAAAAACAGTCGGCTTTTCATAAACATACTGCTCAAAATAGTTGTCGGTTGCAAACGGTTCAAAGGAACAGCAGGCGATTTTCCGCAATACACATGACGCAATCGTTGAGGAAGCTGTCTTTGAACGGGTACAGGAATTAAGGGCAAATAAACGCCGCCCCACAAAGGCAGAGCGACAGGGAATGTTTTCCGGCTTGGTATTCTGTGCGGATTGTGGAAGTAAACTGCACTTCGCTACCTGCAAAAGTTTTGACGGTTCACAAGACAACTACCGCTGTGCAAGATATAAAAGCAATACAGGAGATTGTACGGCGCACTTCATCAGAGAAGAAGTCTTACGGAAAATCGTTCTCAATCGGATATTTGCCGTAACTGCCATGTTCTATGAGGACATTACCGCATTTATGGAACTGATACAGAAACAGCGGTTTGATGAAGCGGAAAAGGACATGAAACGCAAGCGGCGTGAGGTCGAACAGGCAAGAAAACGGATTGCAGAACTTGACCGGATTTTCAAGCGGATTTATGAGGACGACATCAACGGCACAATCAGCCATGAGCGATTTTTGAAGCTGTCCGCAGAGTATGAAACTGAGCAGAAAGAACTGACGGAAAAGGTAAATGCAGAACAACAGGAAGTCGATACCTACGAACAGAATAAAAGCGACTTTGACAGCTTCGCTACCATTATCCGCAAGTATGTGGGGATAACAGAATTAACGCCCACTCTGCTTTTTATGATACTAGGGCAAGAACTACTGTTTTGGCGTTGGAGATCCGAAGGGACCGTGATATACCACCTAGCGGCATATACTCCGCACTATATAATCAAATTGAAAAAGTTGGTAAAGCAACAGGAATTCCATTGGGGTAAGCAAGCGAGTAATTCAATCGAATCACCCCACTTGCTTTTATCTTTAGAAACGTTGGCGCAAACCAGAAGTTGACTGGTAAAAAAATTTAGAATGTCAATAGATAGTAGAACTGCATCTTTTTTGTCAACGAAACACAAAACCCTTCCGATTTTCGGAAGGGTTTTTGCTTTATCCGGATATCGGCGTCTGCTTCCTATATAATGAGATAGCGGTATGCCAAAACTTATTATTGACATATGCCGAAAACGTGATAGACTATAAGTAATGTTATTGACATATGCCAGAAATGATTCGGAGGAAATGGTTATGAAGATCGCAGTTACCTATGAAAACGGAGAGGTTTTCCAGCATTTTGGCCACACGGAGCAGTTTAAGCTGTACGAGGTATCCGGCGGCAAGCTGCTGCATGCGCAGGTGGTGGATACGAACGGCAGCGGTCACGGTGCGCTGGCCGGCCTGCTGGCACAGCTCGGTGTGGATACGCTGATCTGCGGCGGCATTGGCGGCGGCGCACAGGCAGCGCTTGCGGAGGCCAATATCCGTCTGATCGGCGGTGTGCAGGGCAATGCTGATGAGGCAGTGCAGGCTTTCCTGAACGGTACGCTGGCGTTTGATCCCAATGTGCACTGCACGCACCATGATCACGGTGAAGGCCATTCCTGCGGCAGCCACGGCTGCGGCGGTCACTGTCACGAATAATTCATGCCGAGACCGAGAAAGTGCCGCAGAATCTGCGGTCTGCCGACGTTCAGCGAGTTTTCCCCGCAGGAAAGTACGACAGAGTGCGTGCAAATGACGCTGGATGAATATGAAGCCATCCGTCTGATGGATCTGGAAAATCTGCAGCAGGAGCAGGCTGCCGCGCAGATGGGCGTGGCCCGCACAACGGTGCAGCTGATCTACAACAACGCCCGCCGCAAGCTGGCGGATTGCCTTGTAAACGGCAAACGGCTGGTGATCGAGGGCGGCGATGTTGCGCTGTGCGAACGTCATGCGCAGTGCCCCGGACGCGGACATTGCTGCCGCAGCGGCTGCCCGAAACATCAAAAATAAGTGCAGAAAACGAAAAAACCGTTGCTTTGGCAACGGTTTTTTCGTTATTCTTCGTGATCGAGCACATAGCGGTACAGCGCGTTTTTCTTTACGCCGGTTTCGGCGGAAACTGCCTTGACCGCGTCCTTCTGGGTCTGGCCCTGTTCCACGCGGCGGCGGACTGCCTCAGCGGCAGAGGCAAGACGTTCGGCCTCGTCCTGCTCGGTCTCCGGCTCGTCCGGCGCACCCTCGAGGATGAGCACGAACTCGCCGCGCGGCGCGTTGGCGTCAAAGTAGGCAACCGCCTCGTCGAGCGTCATGCGGAGCGTCTGCTCATGCAGCTTGGTCAGCTCGCGCGAGAGTGACAGCCGGCGGTCGCCGCCGAAGGCGTCGCGCAAGTCGCGCAGCGTTGCACACAGCTTGTGCGGTGCTTCGTAGAAGATCATCGTGCGGGTCTCCTTCTGCAAAAAGTCCAGCCGTTCCCGGCGCTCCCGCTTCGGGACAGGCAGAAAACCCTCGAACACGAACCGTGCCGTGGGCTGACCGCTGGCGGCGAGGGCTGTCACGCAGGCCGAAGCCGCCGGCACCGGCACTACCTTGATGCCCCGGGCGTGGGCCTCTTTGACGATCTGCTCACCGGGGTCGCTGATGCAGGGCATTCCGGCATCGCTGCACAGGGCGCAGTTTTCGCCCGCTTCGATGCGCTGCAGGATGGCCTCGCCATGGTGGAGCGCATGCTCATAATAACTGACCATCGGCTTTTTTAAGCCAAGATGGTTCAGCAGCCGCAGGGTCACGCGGGTATCCTCGGCCGCGATGAAATCGGCTGCACCAAAGGTAGCCGCCACACGCGGCGGCATATCATCTAGGTTGCCGATAGGTGTTGCCACCAAATATAATGTTCCGGGCAAAATGCTGCCCCCTTTTCTATACTATAATAGGTTATTATACCACGTTACGGGCATTCGGTAAACCCCGCGTCCATGCAAAAAGCCTCCCCAAAATGGGGAGGCTTTGCATTATCCTCTGGTGCTAAAGCTATACTCGTGCTCTTCCGGCGGCAGGGTCTCGGTGGTCATGCCCTCGATACGCGCCCAGCGATTGCTGCGCTCGATCATCGGCACCAGTTCATCCAGCGCGGCACGTTCGCCCTGGGCTTCCAGGGTGACGCTGCCGTCCCAGTTGTTGGCGACCCATCCGGTCAGGCCCAGCTTTTGGGCTGCGCACTGGGCAAAGTAGCGGAACCCCACACCCTGCACATTTCCCGTGAAATGCCAGCGGCGGCGGATCACACTCATGCGTCGATGCCCGTTACGGTGTAGTCCTTGGCTTCGACGGCGGCCTTCAGGTCGGCATCAGCCACGTCAGCGGTCAGGGCGACGATGGCGGTGCCCTTCTCATGGCTGACCTCGGCGCTCTGCACACCGTCCAGGGCCTCCAGAGCCTTCTTCACGGTGGCCTCGCAATGGCCGCACATCATGCCTTCGATATGGATGGTCTTTTTCATAGTAACTTCCTCCGTTTTTATTTTGTTCTGCACAGGGCAGGATCTGGTTTCGCACGCGGTCTCTGCGGGCAGCTCCCGTGCGGGGGCTTTGTGTTTGGGCGGTGCGTCATGGGCGGCGCTGCGGGGATTAAAGGTGTTCAGCCGCAGGGCATTGGTCACAACGCAAACGCTGGAAAGGCTCATGGCAGCCGAGGCGATCATCGGGTTCAGCGTGATGCCAATGCCGGTAAAGACGCCCGCGGCCAGTGGGATACAGACAGCGTTGTAGAAGAACGCCCAGAACAGGTTCTGGTGGATGTTGCGCACCACCGCGCGGGACAGACGCACCGCAGCGGGCACATCGGCCAGGTCGCTGCGCACTAGCACCACGTCGGCGGCGTCTAGTGCC
>ENA-ORUQ01003441-ORUQ01003441.1-human-gut-metagenome-genome-assembly--contig:-NODE-3441-length-10877-cov-2.746258_pt1 | contig 10877 bp, 10 predicted proteins | sample MGYA00242081_ERZ509211 | MGnify/ENA primary metagenome ERZ509211 (study PRJEB26280, sample SAMEA2338785) | human gut metagenome | biome: human gut; feature: human-associated habitat; material: faeces...
AGAATAATAACGGCATTCAGTCCCACGCGCAGAATCGTTTTTCCAACCGTTGTACCCACAAAATGCTGTTCCACCAGATGAAGTCCCGCGATCACCAGCAGCCCCAATAACAATGTAAAAAATACATTTTGATATGCCGGATACCATGCCTTGCCGCTGAATGCCAGATCAAAGGGTACCTCTGAAATCAGTGCAAATAAAAACATCCTGCCCAGATACTTTTTCACATTGTGGGTCTTTTGAAATCCCTCTACCAGTAAAAAACAGTAAATGGGGAACGCAAATCTGCCGATGATACGCATTGCCATGTAGATGCCGTACATTCGGCCGTTCTGCCCCATCCAGGCAGTATAGGCCTCCTGATTCGCCATAGCTTCATACAGCCCGTTCCGGATCAACAGCCTTGTCACAATCACAGCCCCGATGTGATCGATCAACATAGTCACTACCGCGATATTTTTCAGCACTGCACTGCTGATTCCACGTTTTTCCTGTATTTTCCCTTCCGATATTACTTCTGTCTGCATCCTTATATTCCATCCTCGGTTTTTGTATTATTTAATTAGTACAATAATGTATTTGTTCTGCTTTGTCAAGCAACCCATTTGTCAGACTCCTACAAAAATGTCCCCTGCTGACGCAGAGGACACACTTATTAACAATCTTTTTTCATCCTACCTTATATCCGGTTCCCCATACCACCTTCAGGTATCTGGGCTCCTTGGGATTGCTCTCGATCTTCTCACGGATGTGGCGGATATGCACCGCAATAGTATTATCCGCTCCGATAGCCTGCATATGCCAGATGGATTCGTAGATCTGGCTGATGGACAGTACCTTGCCGCGCTCCTGCACTAGGAGCCTTAAAATCTTATACTCGATGGGAGTCATCTTCACTTCCCGTCCCTCTACCGTCACTGTGCGGTTCCTGTCGTTGATCTCCAGTCCATCCACGCGGTAAATACTATCAATACTTTCGCACAGATTGACCAGCTGTGTATATCTGCGAAGCTGGGATTTCACTCTGGCTAACAGCTCCAGCGGATTATATCCCACTGTCACATAATCATCTGCCCCGGCATTCAGTGCCATGATCTTGGCAGTCTCCGCATCCTGTGCGGAAATGATGATAATGGGGATCGTGGTCATATTCCGGATATCATGAATCATCTCAATCCCCTCTCCCCAACCTTTGCCATCCAGTTCCACATCCAGCAGCAGAAGCTGGATCTCCTGTGCACGCAGTAATTCTTGTAACTGTGCTCTCCCCGTCACTGCCACCATTTTTAAGCCTTCTCCTGCGAGAAGGGAACTCATTGTCTCTATCACACCCGTATTATTATTGTATACTGCAACCCTTTTTTCCATGCTCCACACCTTACACCTTTCGTATCGGAAAAGACCCCTCCGCCTTATCTACGTTTATCGTATCCTGTCAATGCATATTTTCTGCAACATAATTATTAAAATTCTATAAACATTTCGTTTTGCTCTTATCCATTCATAAAAGCGTCTGCTTCGCAGCCGACGCCGCTACCGCGGCTCATCTTTTATTTCATGAATAAGACGCTTCGCTCATGGAATCGTAAATACACTGCTTTGCGTGCAAGCACTCACGCAGCTTATTTACGATTTCATGGCAAAACGAAACCCTACAACTACATAGACGCAATTGTAGGGCAAAAAGTTGCAGTATTTTTATTTTTCAGGTGTAAAAAACTTCTTCCAGTACCAGTCCTTTGGCCGGTACCAGCGCTCCCGCTTTCGCTCTGTCTCCAGACTCCAGTACATCCGTCACACTCTCCGGTGTCCGGATTCCCTTTCCGACCTCGAGGAGGGTTCCCATGAGAATACGGATCATATGATGCAAAAATCCGTTACCCGTAAATACAAATTCTATCCGGTCTTCAATCTGTTCGATCCGGATTTCATCGATTCTGCGGATCGTGGATTTCTTACTCTTTTTGGCAGAAGTAAATGCCTTGAAATCATGTTCCCCCAGCAAAAGTTCCGCTGCTTCCCGCATGGCATCCAGATTCAGGTTTTCCGGTTCTTCCAGTGCATAGCGCCGCCAGAATACATTGGGAACCTGACTGTTGATGATGCGGTAGCGGTATCTTTTCCCTGTGGCATTCAGCCTGCTGTGAAATCTCGGTGCCGCCTCCGACACCTCCACCACCGCAATGTCCTCTGGCAGATACCGGTTACAATAGGCCATGATCTCTTCTGTACTCATGTCAGATTCCGTATGGAAATTCGCCACCTGTCCCAACGCATGCACTCCTGCATCCGTTCTGCCGCTGGCTGCGATCTCCACAGGCTCCCCGCACATTTTCGTCAAAAGAACTTCCATTTTTCCCTGAATCGTATTGTCTGTGGATGTCTGTTTCTGCCATCCCTGATATCTGGTTCCTTCATATTGCAGTCGTAGTCTGATATTTCTCATGATTTCTTTTCTTTCTGTTTTTTCGCAGAAGCTTCTTTTTGAGCTTCTTTTCGAGCTTCCTTTTGGGCTTCTTTTTGAGCCTCTTCCTCTGCTGCCTGTCTGGCCAGTTCCTCGCTCAGCCTCCGGTCTCTCTCCTGCATCTGCCGCACTTCATCCATATCCTCCGACTTCAGTCTACGGAAATGATTGATCCCGGCTGTCAGAATCTTCACGCTGTCCTTAGTCGTCTGTAAAGCGCCCTCCTGATACATGGTCAGAGCGATCAGACCAATGGGCACTGCCACGATCATTCCTACGACACCGCCCAGCTTATATCCTATGTACAGGAGGAACAGGGTCGGCAGAGGCGGCATTCCCACGGAATCTCCCACGATCTTCGGCTGGATCAGCTGACGCGCCAGCTGTCCGATGCCCCAGATGATCAGCAGGCCATTTTATAATCAGAACTTAAGATTTTGATAATTGCCCAGGGGACCATAACAGTTCCGGTTCCAAAAAAAGGCAGGAAATCCAGAAATGCGATTCCCAGTGCGATCAACAACGCATAATCTACCTGCAGAATAGCAAATCCGATGACTAATAACAGATACATCCACACTTCGATCTTAAGCTGTGCCTTAAGATATCCGCCTACTGCTTTGACCAGTCCGCGCTTCAGCATATAATACCAGGACAGTACTTCCGCCGGTGTATGATTACGGAACCATGTTGCTAGCTGGTCTCTCTCCGCTACGAAGAAATAGGAAGAAAGCAGTGCCATGATCAGTCCGATCAGGATCGAAGGAACCTGCTTGGCAAAATTGCCCACGGCATTGATCGTAGGGGTGCCGATCTTCCCCAGCAGATCTCCCACATAGCTTCCGATCTGATTGATGACATCCATGATGCTCTGCTGTACATCCACGGGAAAACGGTTATAGATAACGCTCAGGTTCTGCCCGATATCGGCAAAATCATTCTCCGCACTGTCCCAGATATCCGGCAGTGCACCGATCAATCCCATGATCTCATCGGTTAACTTCGCCCCTACCAGATAGAGGATCAATATCACCAGTGCGATGACCGCCACAATGACAAATGCACTTCCCGCTTTTCGCTTGATCTTTACCTTTTCCTCAAAAAAACGCACCAGGGGACTGGCGATCAACGCTATGATCCAGCCTGCTACAAACGGTGCAAAGAATACTAACAGCTTCGGCACCAGGAAAACGATCAACAGCAATATAATAAATGCCACACCCAGATTCACTAAGGCTTTACAATATTTCTTCATATACTCTCACTCTCTCACGCATTATGTCTCTACACTCATTCACCATTCCTACGGTCTATTCCTGTGCAGGATCCTCTGCAGCCAAGATACCGTCCAGGATCTCGTAGATTTCTTCCCTTCCCTGTTTCGTCTGTGCGGAATAAGGTACGATCTGTGTATCCGCTCCGGCCTGCAAGGTGGTGCGGATCAGCTTCACCTGCTTCTGTATCTGACTGCGGTTGATCTTGTCCAGCTTGGTGGCAATGATGATGGGATCGTAGCCATTGCGACGGATCCAGTCATACATGATCCGGTCGTTCTCTGAGGGAGCATGCCGGATATCGATCAGCAGAAATACCAGCTTCAGCTGTTTGGATTTATGCAGATAATCTTCGATCATCTTACCCCACTGGGCTTTCACATGCTCATTGGCCTGTGCATAGCCGTAGCCAGGCAGATCTACAAAGTAGATTTCATCGTTAATGTTGTAATAATTGATGGTCTGTGTCTTGCCCGGCTGGGAACTGGTCCTGGCCAGAGACTTACGGTTCATCAATCCGTTGATCAGAGAGGATTTGCCGACATTACTTTTCCCGGCGAATGCCACTTCGGGATGTATATTTTCCGGAAGCTTGCTGGTAATACCACAGACCGTTTCCAGACTTACATTCTTTATGATCATAAAAACTCCATTCCTGCGCTGCTTTTGCGCATCTTAGGTTTGTACTTTTTTGCACAAAACGCTGCCCTGTGTGACCACAAGGCAGCGCCCGGATTATTTTGCCTTTTTCAGAGATTCATCATGTATGGTGAGGGGCTCGCTCTCTCCATCCACTGCCGCCTTGGTGACAACACATTCTTCGATGGTGTCATCCGAAGGAATTTCATACATGGTATCCATCATTACGGATTCCATAATGGAGCGTAAGCCTCTGGCTCCGGTCTTGCGTTCCAGTGCCTTGTCAGCAATAGCCTCGATGGCATCCTGCTCAAAACTCAATTCTACGTTATCCATCTGGAACAGCTTCTGGTACTGTTTTACCAGAGCGTTCTTCGGCTCTTGAAGAATACGGATCAGTGCTTCTCTGTCCAGTCCTCTTAAGGAGACACAGATAGGCACACGTCCTACGAACTCGGGGATCAGACCGAACTTCACCAGATCATGAGGAGTTACTTCCTGCAGCAGTTCGCTGATATCCTTATCCTCTCTTCTGCCCAGCTCCGTATTGAAACCGATGGCCTTACGATCCAGTCTGGACTCTACGATCTTCTCCAGTCCATCGAAAGCACCGCCGCAGATAAACAGAATGTTGGTGGTATCGATCTGAATCAGCTCCTGATGAGGATGCTTTCTGCCTCCCTGGGGAGGTACGCTTGCCACAGTACCCTCGATGATTTTTAACAGAGCCTGCTGTACACCTTCTCCGGATACATCACGGGTAATGGATACATTCTCGCTCTTTTTCGTGATCTTATCGATCTCGTCAATATATACGATACCGTACTGTGCACGCTCTACATCATAATCTGCCGCCTGGATCAGCTTTAACAGGATGTTCTCCACATCCTCACCTACATAACCCGCTTCGGTCAGTGTGGTGGCATCCGCTATGGCAAACGGTACATTGATGATCTTGGCCAGTGTCTGGGCCAGGTAAGTCTTACCGGAACCGGTAGGGCCTACCATGATAATATTACTCTTTTGCAGCTCCACATCATTCAGATCCTTGGGAGCCGTTACTCTTTTGTAATGATTGTACACCGCAACGGAGAGGACTTTTTTGGCCTCCTCCTGTCCGATGACGTATTCATCCAGGAAGTTCTTGATCTCCTTGGGTTTCAGAAGGTTAATGTCGGGACTCGCAGTCTCTTCCACTTCTTCATCTTCCAGTTCTTCCTCCAGGATGTCTGCGCAGATGTCTACGCACTCATCACAGATATATACCCCGGCAGGTCCCGCGATCAGCTTGCGGACCTGACTCTGGGTCTTGTTACAAAATGAACATCTGATGTCATTTCCGGAATTTTTTCCTGCCATTATTATACTCCTGTTATTTTATCTCCTTCCGAAGACGCCGCTTTTGCGTCGTAGGAAACGCGAGCCAAATTTCAGATTTGGCTCTGCGATAAAAGCTACTTTGTGCCGTATGCGGCACAAATAGCTGTGTAAAAAATATGCTATCAAGCATATTTTTTACACTATGCCTCGTGGAAGGTGATCACCTTATCGATCAGACCATACTCACAAGCTTCCTCAGCGCTTTTCCAGTTATCTCTCTCGGTGTCTGCGCAGATGGTCTCATAATCCTTGCCGGTGTTCTCAGCCAGCATACGGTTCAACTTCTCCTTGGTACGAAGAATATGCTTTGCTGCGATCTCAATCTCGGTAGCCTGACCCTGTGTTCCACCCAGTGGCTGATGAATCATAATTTCTGCATTGGGCAGTGCAAAACGCTTGCCCTTGGCACCGCCTGCTAAAAGGAAAGCTCCCATGCTGGCTGCCATACCAATACATACGGTGGACACATCGCACTTGATATATTTCATGGTATCATAAATTGCCATACCTGCAGTAACGCTTCCGCCCGGGCTGTTGATATACAAATGGATATCCTTATCCGGATCCTCTGCTTCCAGGAACAGCAGCTGTGCTACAATGATGCTGGCAGAAGTCTCATTGACTTCCTCTCCCAGAAAAATGATTCTGTCCTTCAACAGTCTGGAATAAATATCATAAGACCGCTCACCTTTGCTGGTCTGTTCAATGACGTAAGGTACTAAACTCATATTCTAAAACCTCCATTGCTTCTGATTAATATTACTATCGTATCCTACTTATCAGGCTTTTTCAACGAGATTCCGAAGATTTAATAAAAATTTAAAAGAAAGCGTATCCCCACCTCCCTGCGGATGTGGGAATCCGCTTTCTCTTTCTATCGTATCTTAAAGCATATATTATGCTTCTTCGGGCTTCTCTTCTGCTGCCTTTTCCTTCTTGGTGGTCTTCTTGGCTGCAGCCTTTGCTTCCTTAGCGTTGTCTACGATGAAATCAGCTGCCTTTCTTACACAGATATCTTCCTTCACCTGCTTAGCGCCCTGCTCACCCAGAAGCTCTTTTACCTTGTCAGCTTCCATCTGGTAAGCTTCTGCCATGCTCTTAACTTCAGCTTCGAAGTCTTCCTCGGTAGCTTCCATCTTCTCAGCAGCTGCTACAGCTTCCAGAACCAGACGGGACTGGATTCTCTTCAGTGCTTCGGGCTTCAGCTGCTCCATCATGGTCTGAGCGGTCAGACCGGTGAACTGCATGTACTGCTCCAGAGTGATTCCCTGTGCCTGGATTCTCTGTGCAAAGTTCTCTAACAGCTGTCTCTGCTGGGTCTCTAACATAGCATCGGGGATCTCCATCTGAGCGTCTGCGATCACTGCATCCAGAACTGCCTCTTCCTTGGCAATCTTAGCTTCCTCTTCCTTCTTGGAAGTCAGCTTCTTCTGTACATCTTCTCTATACTCAGCCATAGTATCGAAATCGGATACCTCGCTTGCGAACTCGTCATCCAGATCAGGAAGCTGCTTCTCCTTGATCTCCTTAACGGTGCACTTGAATACTGCAGGCTTGCCTGCCAGCTCGGTTGCATGATAATCCTCAGGGAAGGTTACGTTTACTTCGGTCTCCTTGTTCAGTTCAGCACCAACCAGTGCCTCTTCAAAACCGGGAATGAAGGAACCGGAACCGATGGTCAGGGGATAGTTCTCACCCTTGCCGCCCTCAAATGCAACACCGTCTACAAAACCTTCGAAATCGATAACGGTCATATCGCCGTCCTTAACAGCACGGTCTTCCACGCTGATGGTTCTGGCATTGCTCTCACGCTCTCTGTTGATCTCAGCGTCGATATCCTCATCGCTTACCTTAACGTCGATCTTGTCAACCTTCACACCCTTGTATTTGCCAAGAGTAACTTCAGGCTTCAGAGCAACCTCTGCGGTAAAGATGAAAGGCTTGCCGGCCTCTAACTGGGTCACATCGATCTTCGGAGAAGATACGATCTGCTCCTCACACTCTTCCAGAGCCTTATCGTAAGCATCGGGAATCAGTGCGTTTGCTGCATCCTCATAGAATACGGACTTGCCGTACATCTGCTCGATCATCTTACGGGGAGCTTTGCCCTTACGGAAACCGGGAATGCTGATCTTGTTCTTATTCTTCTGGTAAGCACCTTCGATTGCCTTCTCCAGTTCTTCAGCAGATACTTCGATGGTCAGCTTGGCCATGTTTTTCTCTAACTTTTCAACCTGTAAACTCATTATAACATTTCCTCCTTTATACCCTTGCGGGTCTGTATCCAGTCGCAGTCATTTTGCAATTATAGCATAAGTTGGAGGAATTGACAACCTTTTTATTTTGGGGCTTTTTGCGCGTCCGGGGCATACAGGCACTTCGTGCTGACTCCGGGGATCATTCCCAGCTTCCCCGACAGGGCACTGACTTTTTCCTGGGGGGCATCCATGACCACACTGATGATGTTCATCTGCTTTTCATGATAAGGTATCCCCATTCTGCCGATGATATATTCCCCATATTCGTGTAAAAGTCCGTTGATCCTTATCGCCGCCTCCTGATCCTCCACAATAATGCCGATCAGGGTCACTCTTGTATTTTCCGTACCTTTTTCCATATCGGTCTTCCTCCTGTGGTTTCTATATCTGCATCTGCGTCATTTCCGAAAATTCTTCTCCGGTTCTGATATGAGTAGCTATCATCACGATCCGGCCTCTCGTCTTCCTCCGGATATAGTCTTCGGCCTTTTTGCGGTTTTCTTCATCCAGTCCGGTAAAAGGCTCATCCAGCAGAACACACTGCGCTCCCGCCTCCATGGCCCGTACCAGAGACACTCTCCGTTTCATGCCTCCCGATAATTCGTGGCAGGGCTGATCCAACGCTTCTTCCGGCAACAACTGCGTCAATGCCGTTCTCGCCTGTGAAGCATCTCCCAGGATCATTTCCAGATTCTTCACGGCACTACAGTCTTCACACAAACGATCCTCCTGGAATTGCATGGCAAAAGCATCCATTTCCGACACTTCTCCCTCCTCCGGCCGCTCCAGTCCGCACAGACACCGGAAAAAAGTGGTCTTGCCACTGCCGGAAGGGTTATCCAGTACATACGGTTCCCCGCTGTGAAACTCGTGATCCACATGTCGGAAGATCCATTGATTGTGAAAACTTTTTCCAAGATTCCTTACACACAGGGTGCGCTGTTCTCTGCCAGCGATTTTCTGTGGCATGGAGGGATCCTTACAGGCAGGCTCCCACCGGAAAAAGACTTCAATCCCGTAGAATATTATTTTTTCAAAAAATACACTGAGTACTACGATCACCGCTGTCCAGGCAAACAGATCCGCCGTATCCAGATAAATCTTCGCCAGATACAGTGCTCCACCGATGGAATGACTGGGAGTGCCAATCACTTCCGCCGCCACTCCGGACTTCCAGCACATTCCCAGAGATAGCTGAAACGCGCTGAGCAAAAAAGGCTTTAACGCCGGACGGTAAATGTAGAAGAACTGAGTACCAAGGGGAAGGCGGAATACCTCCGCCATCTCTAACAGCCCTCTGTCCGCGCTCTTTAGTCCTTCCAGCGTATTCAGGTAAATATTCGGAAATACTACCAGAAAACAGATAGCCACCGCCAGCATGGAAGAACCCCACCAGATCAGCAAAAGCACTGCAAATACCGCTACCGGTACTGCCTTGCAGAATACCATGAAAGGACGCAGGACTTCTTCCGCCAACGGATAACGGTAACTGATGGCCGCCAGAAGAAGTGCCAATACCGCCCCCAGCAAAAAGCCGAAGGCGATCCGCCACAGCGAATCAAAGGCACTCCGCCAGAACTCCACCTGCCCGGCCAGAGTAAGCAGTGCCCGCAATGCCTGCAAAGGTGTCACCACCAGCAGGAAATTGTCCACACACATTGCCAGAATCTGCCATACTCCCAGCCAGAATAACAGTATTATAAATTTTTTAACGTATATTTTACCCTTATTCTGCATCATAATAGAAATCGGATTCCGGAAGTCCGCCACCTATGGACAGGGAATCCTGGTGGAACAGTACGTCAAGGTATCCGGAAAGTGCCTGCTTCATTTCAGCTTTGTCAATATAGGTAATGTTGCAGTTCGGAATTGCTTTCTGAGCAATGGGCTCTTTGGCTACGATCTGGGCTTCCACTGCCAGTGCAGCACCGGTGGCAGGGTCTGCATTGATGTCTTCCGCACTTGCCTTATGATCTTCCATAAAGGATTTCACTGCTTCTTCGTTCTCCTCGAGGAATTCCTTGCGAACCACCGTTACACCGGTGACCATGCTGCTGCCGTCCTCTCCCTGTACCTTATTCCACTCTTCGTTTAAGTCGAAGATCACCTTCAGTGCATCATTCTGCATGCAGGCTGCGGTAACAAAAGGCTGGGGCAACAGGCCGATGGCTGTGGGATCTTCTGCCAGTACAGATGCCACCTCTGTTGCTTCGGATTTATACTCCAGTATCACGTCATCCGCAGACATACCATTTGCTGTCAGCAGGTACTGCAATACATAGTCCGGTGTGGTTCCTTTTCCAGTCAGATAAATGGTCTTACCCTTTAGATCGGTAAAGTTTGTCAGACCGTCTTCTCCGGATACCATATAAAGTACACCCAGAGTATTGATATCAATGACTTCCACACCGCCCTGTGTCTTATGATAGAGAACGCTTGCCACATTGGCGGGTACCAGTGCAATGTCCAGATCTCCCTTTACCATCAGCGGCAGGATCTCATCTGCACCAGTAGCCATCTGGAATTCATAGGTATTGGCAGTCTCACCCTTGTCTGCTTTATTCATTAAAAATAAAAGTCCTAATGAGGTCGGTCCCTTTAAGGATGCCACACGTACCATCGTGCCATCCGCGGTCTCCGTATTTTCTGCTGTGGCTTCTGTGCCTTCCGCAACGGTTTCCGTACTCTCCACCGTTTCAGTGGGCTGTACGCTCTCCGCTGCCAGATCTTCCGACACTGTTTCCACACTCTGTGCCTGTCCGCATCCGGCAAGACCGCTGCACAACAGTCCAAGAGTCAGTGCAAGTGCCAGAGTTTTTGTGATTTTTGTTTTCTTTTTCATTGTTTTTTCGCCTTTCTGTC
>ENA-ORUQ01003444-ORUQ01003444.1-human-gut-metagenome-genome-assembly--contig:-NODE-3444-length-10869-cov-17.709358_pt1 | contig 10869 bp, 9 predicted proteins | sample MGYA00242081_ERZ509211 | MGnify/ENA primary metagenome ERZ509211 (study PRJEB26280, sample SAMEA2338785) | human gut metagenome | biome: human gut; feature: human-associated habitat; material: faeces...
CCGGCGCCCCGCCCACCGACTGGACGCTGTACGACACGCATTACACCGAGCGCTACCTGGGACTCGACCCGGCCACGTACGAACGTAACAGCATCGTCGCGGACGCGCCGAAACTCAGTCGCCCGCTTATGCTCATCCACGGTTTCGCCGACGACAATGTGACGATCGCCAATAGCCTGCGATTGAGCCAGGCGCTGATGGCGGCCGGCAGGAAGCACACGTTCCTGCCGCTCAACGGCATCACGCACATGACCAACGACGAGACGGTGGCGCGCAACCTGTTGCTGCTGCAGCGCGACTTCCTCGCCGACGCGCTGGCCTGACGGCGTTCCGGTGAAGCCACCGTCCTGGTAAAACCATCGTTCCGATAAAGCCGAAGAAAAAAAGAACGCGTCCCCCTGCGATTCGACGGACTGCCAAGTATCCGTCGTGTCACAGGGAGACGCATATCCCTTCTCATTAGGGAAGATAGGACGGTGACGGGCACCTCTGCAAGTAAGGGTGTACCACATCTGTGTAGCACCCTTTGAAGTACCCTTTCGTTTCTCGCGACCGTCGGAGCCGGTCACGATTCGGGGTGTCCGGCAAGGGGTGGCAGGGTTTCGGGCACCGGAATCGGCAGATAGGCGAACAGCGTCCATTCGCCGTCGTGAAGCGTCGTTTCGAGTTTGCCGCCATGCGATTCGAGCTGTTTGCCGAAATACGCGAGGCCGTGGCCTCCTGGACGCATGCCCTCCGTCGGGAAGGCTCTTTCCTGGTTGATCTGCGTGATTTCGACGGCGTTCGGCTTGAGTATCACCGACAGGTCGGCTTTGCTGCCGGACTGGGCATGACGCGCGATGTTGGCGTAGGTCTCGCGAAGCAGATCATTGGCGATTCCGGCCAGGCTCGGGGAGGCGCTTGGCGCACCGCCCGCCACATGGAGGATCGAGGTGATGTCGAAGCCGAGCGCGCGTAGACGCCGGTCGCCGTCGGCCATCGTGGCTTTGAGCAGGTCGGAGAAGGCCTTGCCGTCCGCATCCTCCTCAAGGACGGTGACGTCCATATCCAGTTCGTCGATGACGCGATGCACGTTGGTCAGGGCGGACAGGATGTAATCGTTGACCTGCGTCCATTTGTCGAGCTCATCGCGTCTTTCGTCCGCGTTCTTGCCGTCGTCACCATCCGCCGAGGCGCTGCCATCGCCATCGTCTCCGCCGGACAATGCATCGATGCGACGTTGCGCGACGAAAGCCGCGGCGGACAGATCTCCCGTCACGGCGTCGTGTATGGCTTCCGCGATGTGACTGCGGCTTTCCATCTCCCGTAATCGCGCTTTCGCCTGCTCCGCCTCGGCGCGGCTGCCGGCTACGGCCTGGTTCCATCGCAAACCGCATCCGAGCATCAGTACCAGGCTGACCATGGCGATGATGGCCACGGGATTGCTGCGGCTCGTGTCAAGGACCAGTTGACGGAACAGCTGGTCGCCTATGGAATAAGCGAGCAGCAGCAGCGCCACGAGATTGTTGGTTTCGTAGGCGAGCATGCCGAACGTGTAAAGGATTCCCGGCAGCGAGTTGACGTCGGCTCCGGGTATGAGCCAAGGTCCCGACTGGCTCATGATCAGAAACAGCAGCGACATCGATTTCGGAAAGAACGGTGACAGCAGCAGCACCGCGATTTCGATGATGGTCCAGACGATCGCCGCGGGATTGTCGGTCGGGGCGAGCACCAGGCAGAACAGGATCCACCATACGGTGATGACCACGATGGTTATGCGGATCGGATGCCAGAGTTTCGGATGGTCGGCACGCATATGGTTGTGCCAGGAGCGGAAGGCGCTTACGGGTCTGGGTTTTGTGGGTTCAGCGTGCATGCGATCTCACCCACAATGCCACTGCCTGGCGTGCCGTCTTGCAGTTCAGCTTCTTGAGAATGCCCTGCATATGCTTGCGCACGGTGCTTTCGGAGATGTCCAGTCGTTCGGCGATCTCCCTGTCCAGCATGCCGTCGGCGCACAGGGAGATGATTTGCTCCTCGCGCACGGTGAGCCGCGGTGAGGTCTCCTCCTCGCGTCTGATGCGCACGTTGGCCAGGGCGGGAGGTTCGAATCCCTCCATAACGTTGCCTCCACAGAGCCGCTCGATGGCCTTCGCCAGCTGATCGGAATCCTCCTTGCCGATCAGTCCCTGCGCTCCGGCTTCCATCAGCCTGCTACGGTAGCTGTTGATGGAGAAGCTGGTGATGCCCAGAATCGGCAGATGCCTGTCCATGAGACGGATCCGATGGCAGATGGCCGGCCCCTGCAAGCCCTCCATGGACATGTCCAATACAAGCAGGTTGAGATTGTCATCGTTCCTCTGGCAACGTTCGATCGCTTCGTTGCCGGAAGTGGCCGTCCACACCACGTAGGCCGTGGGGACCTTCGCTTCGATGAGAAGGCTCAGCGATTCCAACGCGCGCGGATCGTTGTCGACCAGCGCTACACGGTGGATTTTTGGTATGGGAGCTGCGGATTTCGTGGGATTCATCGCATGGCTCACTTTCCACACAGCCAGTAAAGCGGCGGCGGGCAGTCGATGATGGCGGATGCGGTTCCTCTCGCCGCGTCGGCGAAGATGGCAGCCTTCCCGTTGGAAGGGGTCATCGTTCCGGCTGGCTGCATGGTGCAGAGCATGACGAATGCCACACACAATGACATGATTTTCATACCGACATTGTACGGGGGAGCGCGTCCACGAGTGAGGAGGCGCGTTCGATCCGTGGAGCCGAAGCGTGGGGCTCTGAAGGCTGTTCATGTGGGATTCGTATGATGAAAGCATGACTCTTAGGCTGCTCGACGAGGCGAATTACGACGCCGAAATGGAAAGCAAGGTGCTGCCCGCGCTGGACGCCTGCATGACGGAAGGATGGATGGATCCAGCCACCGTTGACTGGAACGGCGACGCGCTGCCCAAACTGGACGAACCCGGCCGGTTGCACTATTGCTGTTACGACGCGGCCAAATTCGACGTGCTGCGTGAGGACGGCGCTTCGGGCGTGTTCCGCGGTGCGATCGTCATTTCGCACGGATTCACCGAATTCGTGCGAAAATACAGCGAGATGGCATGGTATTTCCTGCTGGCCGGCTATTCCGTATGCATCCTCGAGCATCGCGGGCACGGTCATTCCGTGCATGACGTGGACAATCCCAGCCTGGTGTGGATCGACGATTGGCGTCGGTACGTGGCCGATTTCGCAGCCTTCGCCGACACTGTGGGCCGCGAATACGCGTGCGGCGAGCCACTGAACCTGTACTGCCATTCGATGGGCGGCGGCATCGGCGCGGCCGTGCTGGAACGCTATCCGGCCCTGTTCGACAAGGCTGTGCTGTCCGCGCCCATGATCGCCCCCGTCGTCGGCATGCCGACATGGATCGCACGCATCGCTACAGGCGCGTTGTGCGGCTTGGGATTCGGCAAAGCGCGCGTATTCGGTCACACCGATTTTTCCCCCGAACTCGATCTCGACGAGCATAAGGGCGCGTCCGAGGCGCGCGTTCGCTGGTTCCACAAGCAGCGCGTCGACGACGTGGCATGCCAGACCAACGCGGCCACCTTCGAATGGGCGCATCAGGCGATGGCATTGTCTCGAGCCGTACTCAAACCGGACATGTGCGGTGCGATCGAAACTCCGACGCTGCTGTTCCAAGCGGGCCGTGACGTCTGGGTCCTGAACGGTCCGCAGGACGATTTCGTGGAACGCGTGCGCGAAGGCGGCGGATCAATCGAAAAAATACGGTACGGCAAGTCGTTGCACGAGATCTTCTCCATGCCGAACACGGTGGTCGGACCGTATGTGGACAAGATCGTCGATTTCTACAACGCCCCGGAAGCGGCATTGTAGGTGCGGAAACAATGGGAATAAGCGGTGTTTCAGAGGGGTGCATCCAAGGGGATGCACCCCGATTTTTTATAGACAAATATGGTGACGACGGCTAGTTTTACCGGAAAACTGGGGGGATATCTGAAAATGGTCTCTGCTTCATGATATTTTGAAGAATGCCGATCACGCCATGGAAGGCGTTCAGACTACAGAGAGAATATTATGAAGCGATATCAAACAGCTTTGGGCAAAGCTGTAATTTCCGCTATTGCCGCTTGTTCCATGCTGCTCCCGATTTCCGTCGCATCCGCCGATGCCCCGGGCGTCTCCGTGAAGCAGGGCGCGGGATACACCGCCACCAAAATCTCCCATCCGAGCAATGGTCTCGGCCAGGACGACGGCATCGTCAATGTTGACAAGAACGGCGATTCGACAGTGGCCGACGGCAACGCCGATCGCGGCCAGAGCTACGCCTGGTCGTCGCTCGGATACGGCGACTGGATGTACGTGGGCACCTGCTATTCCGCGATGGGCTCCACACTCAAGCACATCGCCCACAATTTGGGCACATCCTACGCGAAGCTTAAGGCGGGCATTGATGTGCTGTTCAACGGCGAGCTGTATCTCGATAACGGCGAGAACCACAGCCTGTTGCTGAAGATCAACACCAAGACCGGCGAGACGAAGATCGTCGTGCCGCCGATCCAGATCGCCACCGGCGGCAAGATGAACGTGAACGGCTACCGTGCGGCCGTCGAATTCCACGACAAGCTGTACTTCGCCGCGGCCGCGCAGGGCACTCCGTATCTGCTGGAAGTCGATCCGAAGGACGATTCCTCCAAGATCGTGTACCAGAGCGGCGGTGTGGCCCCGGGCATTTCCACGGGCATTCGAGGCTTGGCCGTGATGAACAACGAGCTCATCGCCAGTATGATTGGCGCCCAAGGCGCGTACATCGTGGCTTCCTCCGATCCGTCCGCCGGCGCCGACTCGTTCCGTACCATCGCCACACAGCAGGATCTGCTGAACTATCCTGCGTACCACTACACCGACAACATCTTCGGTGGCGCCATCTGGGATATGGTGACGTTCAACAATCGCCTGTATATCACCGTCGTCACCGGCACCGCGAATAACAAGCAGTCGTTCGCGCTGTTCCGCGGCGAGGAAGGCGCCGACGGCAAGTGGACGTACACGCCGCTCGTGGGCGATCCGGCCGACGGCGCGCGCTACGAATACGGTTTCGGCGCCACCCGTTCCGGCGCGGCCAACATGGTGGTCTACAAGAACCACCTGTACCTCGGCGGCTACAACGATCCGATGGTGGCGTTGCCGGACGTGCTCAGCACCATGAAATTCAAAAACCTGTACGACGACATGTCCAACCCGGTGAACCTGTGGCGCATGGACGCCGACGAGAACTTCGAACTCGTGGCGGGCTCCGATGGGGACAAGTACTTCAACGCCCCGAAGGGCACCATCGACGGCAAGACCATGCGCGCCGGCCTTGGCGAGGAACACGACATCAGCCGTTACCTCAACCAGTACGTGTGGCGCATGCAGTCGTACGACGGCAAGATGTACGCGGGCACCTTCGATATCAGCGACCTGTCCTACCCGGTGACGCAGTTCGCCAACGGCGACATCCTCCACCGCACTCCGGAGGAATGGAAGAAGCAGATCGAATACATCAAGAAGTTCCTGGAAACAACGGAAACCGACGCTTCCGGTGCTTCCACCTACGCTCTCACCGATGGCTCGAATGCTGATGGCGCCGCGGCCGACGATATCGCCAAAGTGCAGCGCATGGAATCGCTGATGCAGGAGATGCAGGGCGACCTGGAATCCAAGCAGACCGACGTGCAGGCCGACGGCACCGCTCCGATGGCGCTCGACGATGCCGAGGAATACACGATCGAAAATCGTGAGGACTTCCAGAAGATGCTGGAAGAGCTGCTGGCCCTGTACCAGCAGGTCAGGCCGATGCTGCCGGACTACGTCGTCGAACAGCTCGACAAGTGGCTCACCCAGGAGAACGTCGAGAACTTCACCTACTTCGTGGGCGTATGCCGTTACCTGCACTACGCGAACTCCGAAAAGCGCGGCTTCGACATGGTGGTCACCTCCGATGGTCTGAACTTCCAGACCGTCACCCGCAACGGCTTCGGCGACAACAATAACCACGGTCTGCGCGTGTTCGCCGTGACCAACTCCGGTCTGGCCGTCGGCACCGCCAACCCGTATCATGGCGCGCAGGTCTGGCTGCTGAACGACGGCACCGAAGTGAAGAACGCCTCGCTGACCGCGGGCAACGCCTTCACCTACGACAAGTACGATGCCTTCGCCAAGGCGCCGAACGCGGCCGGCCTGAACGTGGGCGTCAACTTCAACGGCAACACCGTGGAAAGCGTCGAATACAACTACCAGGCCCTGGTGGCCGGCACGGATTACGTGGTGAACGAGGACGGTTCCGGCATCACGCTGACCAGCGCGTTCCTCAACGCCCAGGAAACCGGCAGCACCGGTTCCGTGGTGATGCGGTTCAACCGCGGAGCACGAGCGGACTTCACGGTCACCGTGAAGGACAGCACGCCAGACAAGCCGAATCCGGATAATCCGGTAACTCCGACTCAGCCGTCCAAGCCAACCACTCCGACTGTCCAGCAGGGCGCCAATGCGCCTGCCGACGTCATCTCCAACACCGGTTCCAATGTGATGGGCATGATTGTGGCTGCTGCGGTGCTGGTATTGGCCGGTGGTGCGATGCTGCTACTGCGTCGTCAGCGCAACAAGTAATCGCCCGATCGTTGCTGTAACCGCGCAATAAAATGCCGGATGCTCCTCTACGGGACGTCCGGCATTTTGCATGCCTCATCGCAACACATCCCCTCACCCCCACGTGTCCGATTCTCCCGAATCGGACATTCGCAATCCAAAATCCGTACTCTGTGTGCCCGTTTCTGGTGAATCGGACACACCGTCCCATCAATCTCTGCTCCACGTGTCCGATTCTCCCGAATCGGACATGCGAGGTATGGTAGAAGGACATATAAGCGTGTACGGTGTGCGATGAACGGAGGGACGTACAAGGAAGGAACCGTGTCGTGACAGGGAAAACGTTCGAGCGCACGCCGAAGGACCTGATTATCGGCATCGCAATGACCCTGTGCGGCGGCGTGCTGTGGGGCGTCAACGCCACCGTCTCCAAAATCCTCATGGGCACGTATCATGCCTCGCCGCTGTGGATCGCATGCGTGCGCGAACTGGCAGCCGGCGTGCTTTTCCTCACCTGCTCGGCCATCATGACGCCGAAACTGCTTACCGGCGCGCTACGCGATCGCAAATCATATCCGCGGCTGCTGGCCACCGCCATCATATGCGTGCTGCTGGTGCAGGTCGCCTACCTCGAATCGATCAACTGGACCAACTCCGGCACCGCGACCGTGCTGCAAAGCCTGAACCTGCTGTTCGTCTTGGGGGTCGTATGCCTGCGCGGGCGGCGACTGCCCGGCGTACGGGAAGGCATCGGCGTGGCGCTCGCCTTCGCGGGAACCGTGCTGATTGCGACCGGCGGCGACTTCACCACGCTGAAACTGCCGTTGGTCGGCCTGATTTGGGGCGCTATCAACGCGGCGTCCACGGCGGCCATGGTGTTTCTTCCGGTCAAGCTCATCGAACGTTGGGGCAACTTCACCGTCAATGGCATCGCGTTCCTGATTTCCGGGCTTGTGCTGCTGCCGTTCGTGCGGCCGTGGGATACGGCGCCGCAGTTGGATTGGCTGGGTGTGGGGCTGATGGCGTTCACCGTGATCGGCGGCACATTCGGCGCGTTCTGGCTGTACATGGCCGGCGTGGTGCGCGTCGGTTCGATGCGTGCCACCATGCTCGGCACCAGCGAACCGGTGATGGCCACGATTTCCGCGGTGGCATGGACGGACGCGGTGTTCGAACCGACCGATTTGGTTGGATTCGTGATGATTCTCATCATGGTGTTTTTGGTGCGTTAAGTGCCGTGACGGGCGTTGCTTTTCGGGCGGCGGCGTGCGGACAAACAAAAAAGCCGGACACCCACTTACGGGCGTCCGGCTTCGCTTTGCTTAGCGATTACCGTGACTTACGACGTGCGAATATGACGTACGGCAGCTGGAAATCAGCCTTCAATCGCAATCTGATGCTTGGTCTCAACCTGCTGCTGCGCTTCGGGCTTCGGCATTTCCAGGCACAGGGTGCCGTCCTTGTAGCTGGCGTGAATGTCGGAATCCTTCACGTCCTCGCCAACGTAGAAGCTACGAGAGCAAGAGCCGGCGTAGCGTTCGCGACGCAGCCAGCGGCCGTTGTCGTCCTTGTCCTCGTACGAGCTGTTGCGATGCGCGGAAACGGTCAGATAGCCGTTCTGCAGGTCCAGCGAAATGTCGTCCTTCTTGAAGCCAGGCATGTCGATGTCGACCATGTAGCCCTTGTCGGTCTCACGCACATCGGTGCTCATCATGCCTGCGGACATGTTCGGATCGCATGCGGCTGCGCGGTCCATGTTGCGCCAACCCTCGAAGAACGGATCGTCGAACAGATTGGAGAACATCGTGTCATTCATCAAAGCCGGAAACATTGCCATAATTGGTACTCCTTAAGCAAATGCGCGTTCTGTGCGCGGAGTAATGCGGCTTGGCAGCCGGCCGTGCGATTATCGCTGCGGCGTCACCATCTAGCGACACCGGCGACCGGGTTCGTTGCCACATCCGGAACCCTCCCGGGCTCCTGACCTTGACCTTTCACTTCACCCAACTCTTCCGTGTCCTGCTCATTCCGCGATTATGCTCACAGTGAAATACCGGGAAATGCTTGCGATTGCGTGCGCGGAAAAGTCGTACGGCGAATTTCGTTTTTCTTCAGAATCGGACGCATGGGATTGGTCTGCAATGCGTTACGTATCTGTTTTTCCAACCGGTCACGTGAAGTGTGGTTTTGGGTGGCTATGTGTTCGATTCTGCCGAATTGGTTATTCGGATTGTGTTTTCTGGAATCGGACATTTGTGGTGCTGGTTTTGGGTTTGGATGTCCGTTTGTCTGTTTCTGCTGAGATAGCTGGGCTTTCGGCGCATTTTTAGTACTTTTTTGTCACATTTCATACGTTTTGGATAAAGCAAAAGGGCTGGAATCGTTGGATTCCAGCCCTTTTCGGCCCGTGCGAGCGGGGGGAGTTGAACCCCCACGAGCATACACTCACTGCCACCTGAAGACAGCGCGTCTACCATTCCGCCACGCTCGCAGACAATCGACTAATTTACACCTTTACTATCTGTGGCACAAATCGGCGTGTCGCACCGCCGTATTCGCAAAGCGAATGCACAAAGCGGTGCGACGCGAGGAGGGAGGAGGCCCTGTGGACCTCCAGACGATGGAGCCATCCTTTGTTCAAAAAGCCGCGTTTGCGTAGCAAATACTCAAGCCCCGCGACTTCCATCCAGCTCCTCTGGCTCAGCCCTTCGAACCGTTCTCGTAGAACTTCGCGAGTGTCTCGTCACGGAATTCGTTGAAATAGCCACCGTCGATTGATTCGCGGATATCGTCGAGCAGCTTCACGAAGAAGTGCTCGTTGTGGATCGTCGCCAGCGTGAAACCGTTGAATTCGCGGGCGCGCAGCGCGTGGTCCACGTAGGCGCGCGTGTAGTGCGTGCAGGTGTAGCAATCGCAACCCTCTTCAAGCGGACTGAAATCGTGCTTGAACTGCGCGCGCTTGATGTTGTAACGGCCGTGGCGCGTGAAGATCGCACCATTGCGGCCGCAACGCGCGGGGGCCACGCAGTCGAAGGTGTCGCCGCCGTTCTCCACGCAGGCGAAGATGTCGTCCACCGCGGCGATGCCGAGCACATGGCGCGGACGGCTTTCCGGCATCGCGTCACAGATCCAGGCGCAGGTGTCGCCGATGATGCGCTTCTCGATCGCGCCGCCGATGCCGACGCCGTCGAAATCGAGCGAAGCGATCTGTTCGGCGGCATGCCTGCGCAGATCCTCGTAATTCGCGCCCTGCACTACGCCGTAGAGCGCCTGATACGGCTTGACGAGACGTTCCTCGCCATATCTGAAAAGGCGGTTGTCATCACTGCTTTATTTATAGGCTACTCTTTGTGTACGCTTGCGTTCGGCCGATCTGACCAATTGCCGGTGGCGTGGTCGGAGTATTGGCCTTTGTTCGAAGCGCTCCCCCTCTACTTATCGCTCACTATGTGCTGCTTCCAGTTTGCAACACTTGTCGATCGAAAACGCCAGCAAAGGCTTATCAGCAAAGGACTCGTGCGCGCTGAGGATCAGGCGCGTCTCGCTCGATCTGCTTTGGCCGAGCGGTACAGCCTGACCGAGCGAGAGAAAGATGTGTTCGAGCTTATGGCTGCAGGCCATACGCGGCCACGTATTCGCGAGCAGCTTTGCATGTCCGATGGTACGGTGAAAACCCATGCTTACCATATCTACAAGAAGATGGACGTCCATTCCCGCGAAGAGCTTTATGCATTAGTGGAAGCCGAGCGTGCGAAGGTGGTCGACCAAGAAGGCGATCGTCTGAAGTAACTGCCTCGCGGCGTGTCGGCTTGCAGCGGGAAATGATGGATTGAACAGGGAGGGTCGAACGCTTCTGACGCGGCCCCCACGTCGGCAGTTGCCGCCGCTGCGATACCGTCGTTCGCCGAGGTGGAATAGCCGCACGCTTTCCGACTTCACCCTCCCTCTCTCCCTGGGCCCGAGCTTCTCGCTTGCTGAATGCGCGGGCCTTTCTTTGAGTTTCTCTATGTTGCAGCCTTCGGGAAAGCAGTGCTCAGAAGCCATGTATTGCGCGAGATGACTTTGCGCCTGCGACCGATAATGGGCGCGACGTAAAGTGCGTTCGGGGAGCGTGCGACTGGAACGTTGTAAGGGGATCCGTGGAGCAAGAGCATCTTAAAGATTTGCGAGAAGATGGGGGGTTGCCACTGCTCCTCCGTCGACTATCCCGACCGGATTGAGGTCGAGAACCCTGGCGGTTTGCGCCTTGCC
>ENA-ORUQ01003457-ORUQ01003457.1-human-gut-metagenome-genome-assembly--contig:-NODE-3457-length-10832-cov-49.480282_pt1 | contig 10832 bp, 10 predicted proteins | sample MGYA00242081_ERZ509211 | MGnify/ENA primary metagenome ERZ509211 (study PRJEB26280, sample SAMEA2338785) | human gut metagenome | biome: human gut; feature: human-associated habitat; material: faeces...
GGAAGTCATTCTTTTGCCTCAGCGCTTGGCGCTCAAGTATAATACCACACCCCCGCCTCCTTGTCAACACTTTTTGACAGATTTTTTCCAATTTCTTTGCAGAGCAAAGATTCTCCCTGTTTTTCACCCGTTTCAGGGCGTGCCTTTTTCTTGACAAGGCGGCGGGCAGAACGTATTATGGAGTCATCCCCCAGCATCCTGTGTAAGGTAGCTATACTTATTCTATAAAGGAGAAGCGCCATGTCCTGTGTCAACATCCGCGGCTGCTGCATCGGTGAGGGCCGCCCCAAAGTTATTATTCCTATTGTAGAGCCCACGGAAACCGCCATTCTGGAAAAGGCTGCCGAGTTTTCCACATTGCGCGCCGATTGTGTGGAATGGCGTATCGATTGCTTTGAAGGTGCAAAAGACCTTCCGGCTATCGTTCACTGCGCTGCGAAGCTCCGTGTTGCCTTGAAGGATAAGCTGCTTCTTTTCACCTTCCGCACAAAGGCTGAGGGCGGTAAAGTCGCTCTGGCCCACGAAGAGTATCTTCATTTTATCCGCACCGTTCTTGCCACCGACTGCGCCGATCTGATCGACATTGAATTTTTCACTTCAGGCGCAGAGCTTCCTGCGCTGATCGAAGAAGCCCACACCGCCGGGGCTGCAGTGGTGTGTTCCAGCCACGACTTCCATAAAACGCCGCCGCGCGCCGAACTGGTGAGCCGCATGGTTGCCATGCAGCGGGCCGGGGCTGATCTGCCCAAACTGGCTGTGATGCCCCAGAGCCGCACCGACGTGTTGGAGCTTCTGGCTGCCACCGCTGAAATGGCCGACCGGCATCCGGAGACTCCCATCATCACCATGAGCATGGGGGCTTTGGGCGCTGTGAGCCGCCTTTCCGGTGAAGCCCTCGGCTCCGCGATGACCTTTGCCAATCCCGGACAGGCCAGTGCACCGGGGCAGGTATCGTTGGAGGTCGTAAACGAAGTATTGGATGCACTGCATTTATAAATCCCGAAAGGAGCTTTTATGAAAAAGAAGTATTCTGCTCTCCCAGAACTTCTTTTGCGAAGTATTTTTTACACGCTTATCAATTATGTGCTTCTCAGCATGATGCTGTCTTTTCGGCTTCATTGGAGCTCCATTCTGTTTTCTGCTGCCATGCTGTGGTTTGCTTTGGATTATTCAAAGACTATCCAGCAGTTGACCGGCAAACGGCTTCTCGCAGACCTTTTGTGGCTTGGCTGCATTCTCATCAGCACATTTATTGCATTCTTTGTCGGGTACATTCAAGGCTCGTTCGCATCATTTTAACGAAAAAGACCGGAGCTGTAGGTCGCACTTACAGTTCCGGTCTTTCTTTTTATGTCACAAAGAGATGATTATGCCAGCTTGGCTTCCAGACGGGTGCGGATGGCCTTGATAAAGCCCTCGCTGTCCACGGCGGTGGGGGTGATGCCCTCGGCCAGACCACACAGGTCTTTCGTCATGATGCCGTCGTTCAGGGTCTGCAGGCTGGCGGCTTCCAGTGCCTCGCCAAACTTCACCAGCTCCGGCAGGCCATCCAGTTCACCGCGCTTCTTGAACGCGCCAGACCACGCAAAGATGGTAGCCATGGGGTTGGTGGAGGTCTTTTCGCCCTTCAGATACTTATAGTAATGGCGGGTGACGGTGCCGTGGGCGGCCTCGAACTCGTATTTGCCGTCCGGGCTGACCAGCACGCTGGTCATCATAGCCAGAGAGCCAAAGGCGGTGGAGACCATATCGCTCATTACGTCACCGTCGTAGTTCTTGCAGGCCCAGACAAAGCCGCCCTCGCTGCGAATGACGCGGGCAACGATATCGTCAATCAGGCTGTAGAAGTAGGTGATGCCTGCGGCCTCGAACTTTGCCTTATACTCGGTGTCGTACACCTCCTGGAAGATATCCTTGAAGGTGTGGTCGTACTTCTTGGAGATGGTATCCTTTGCGCCGAACCACAGGTCCTGCTTCACGTCCAGTGCGTAGTTGAAGCAGCTGCGGGCAAAGCTGCGGATGGAATCATCCTTGTTGTACTGGCCCTGCAGAACGCCAGCGCCCTCAAAATCAAAGACGGTGGCGCGCTGCTCAGAGCCATCGGCACCGGTGAACACCAGTTCAGCCTTGCCTGCACCCGGGATGCGGAACTCAGTGCACTTGTACACATCGCCGTAGGCGTGGCGGGCAATGGTGATGGGCTTTTTCCAGTTTTTGACCACCGGCTTGATGCTGTCGATCATGATGGGTGCGCGGAACACGGTGCCGTCCAGCACCGCGCGGATGGTGCCGTTGGGGCTTTTCCACATCTCATGCAGCTTATACTCGTCCATGCGCTGGGCATTGGGAGTGATGGTGGCGCACTTGACCGAAACGCCGTACTTCTTGTTGGCAAGGGCAGCATCCATGGTCACCTTGTCGGCGGTAGCGTCGCGGTTGGGCAGGCCCAGATCGTAATATTCGGTCTTGAGGTCCACAAACGGAAGGATCAGTTCGTCCTTGATCATCTTCCACAGAATACGGGTCATTTCGTCGCCGTCCATCTCGACGAGGGGCGTGGTCATTTTGATCTTTTCCATAGCAGGGTTCCCTTTCCTCTCTTTGGATCGTTTTTCCAGCCGCGCTGCACTGCCAGATGCCGCGCGGGCAGTTCGGCAGAATGTTTATTTGCGGTAAGCGGCTGCCAGCTTTTCAAGGGCAGGCAGGCTGCGCTTGACCTTTTCGGTATCGATGCAGTAGGCAAGGCGCACATAGCCCTTGACACCGAAGCTGTCGCTGGGCACCAGCAGCAGGTCAAACTCCCGGGCCTTCATGCAGAAAGCGTTGGCATCCTCTTCCAGAGCCTTGGGGAAGATGTAGAAGGTACCGCCGGGGCGCTCCACCTCAAAGCCCAGCGCGGTGAGCTTATCGTACAGCAGGTTCATGTTGGTCTCATACACACTCAGATCACTGGTCACATCCTGACAGCGGCTTACGGCCCGCTGGATGATGCTGGGCGGGCAGTTGTGGCCGGTGAAGCGGGAGATCTGGGCCATCATGTCCACCAGCACATCCTCGCCCTCACAGCCCGGACGCACCGCCACATAGCCAAGGCGCTCGCCGGGCAGGCTCAGGCTCTTGGAGTAGGAGAAGCAGGTGAGAGTGTGGGGGTAGAACGCCGCCGGGTAGGGCACCTTTTTGCCGTCGAATGCGATATCCCGGTAGGGCTCATCGCTGACGAGGAAGATATTGTGGCCGAACGCCTTGCTCTTCTCGGTCAGGATCTCTGCCATGCGGGTGAGCGTCCCGGCAGAGTAGACCACGCCGGTGGGGTTGTTGGGGGTGTTGATGAGCACACAGGTGGTCTTTTCGCCGATCATCTGCTCGAATGCGTCCAGATTGGGCTGGAAGGTCGGTGCCTGCGGCGGCACCACCTTGAGGACTGCCCCGGTGCCCGCCACATAGGGGCCGTACTCCGGGAAGTAGGGCGCAAAGGTGAGCACCTCGTCGCCGGGCTGCGTGACCGCACGGATGGCATGGGCAATGGCACCCGCCGCACCGGTGGTGGGGAAGATGTGCTTCTGCTCATAGGGCAGGCCAAAGGTCTTTGTCAGGTGCGCTGCCACATCGGTGCGGAAGCCCGGGTCGCCCTGACTGGGGCAGTAGCCGTGCAGGTTTACCGGCTCTTCGTTGGTCAGCAGATCCTGCATAGCGGCAGTGAACTCCTGCGGGCAGGGCACGCTGGGGTTGCCCAGCGAGTAATCGAACACGTTCTCATATCCGATCTCGGCAGCACGCTGCTTGCCGTACATAAAGGTCTCGCGGATGACGCTCTTATTGCCGAGCATCGCGCGGTAGGTCTCGTTCAGCATAATACTTTCCCCCGAGAGTTTATTTGTGGGCAGCCGTATAGCTCTGCTCCACCTTGATGATGCAGCTGTAGGCTGTATCCTGTTCCTTGATGAACTGTTCCAGCTGTTCCAGCAGCTCTACCTTATCCCCTGCATAGCCTGCCGGCAGCACCAGATCGAACAGCACGTTGGTGTGGGTCCTGCCCGGCACGATGCGCAGATCGTGCAGCGAAAGGGCCGGGTCGAGCTGGCGCAGCTTTTCGGTCAGGCGGGCGCGCAGCACGCCCACGGCAGCATCCGAGGTAACGATGGGGTCGTAGTGGATGGTAACCAAAAGCCGGTCATTCTTTAGAAAATCCCGTTCAATGTTGTCGATCAGGTCGTGTGCCTCCAGCGGGTCCTGCTCGGCAGGCAGTTCCACATGCAGGGAGGCGAACTGGTGTCCCGGGCCGTAGTCGTGCACCATCAGATCGTGCATTCCCAGCACGCCGGGATAAGAGAGCACCTTCTGCTCGATGTGGTCCACCAGATCCTCGCTGGGGCTTTCGCCCAGCAGCGGGCTGAGCGTATCCATCACAAGGCCCCAGCCGGAGATCAGGATGAACGCCGCCACGCCTACACCCATCAGGCCATCCAGCACATCCCAGCCGGTCACGCGGCACAGCACTGCGGCAATGAGCACCGCGCCGGTGCTCAGCACATCGTTGCGGCTGTCCGCAGCAGTGGCAATGAGGGTCTCGGAGCCGATGATACGCCCGATGGTGCGGTTGAAGCCGCTCATCCACAGCTTGACGAGGATGGATGCGATCAGCACGGCCACCGTGAGCCAGCTGAACATCACCGGGGTGGGGTGCAGCACCTTGACCACAGATTCCTTCAGCAGCGAAAAGCCGATGCCGAGAATGGTCACGCTGACTACCAGCCCCGCCAGATATTCATACCGGGCATGGCCGAAGGGATGCTCTGCGTCCGGGGCCTTGCCGGCCAGCTTGAAGCCCACCAGACTGACCACGTTGGACGAGGCATCCGACAGGTTGTTCAGGGCATCTGCCATGATGGCAATGGAGCCGAACAGAGTGCCCACGGTCAGCTTGCCCAGACACAGCAGCAGGTTGCATGCCACGCCCACCCAGCAGGCAAGGTTGCCGTAGGCGGCGCGCACCTTAGGGTCCTGCGCATGGTCGGGCTGGCGGATGAAAAGACGAATCAAAAACTGAGTCATAACGGTCCTCCATGGGCAGCGCTGGACACCTGCATACCCTGTCATCGCTTATAGTATAGCATTTCGCTTTATCGTTTTAAAGTATTTTCCGAAAACTTTTGCCCGGTATAGAAAGACCCCGGCAGAGCGGGATGCCCTGCCGGGGAGCTTTATGGGAACGGTAAACCCGGATTCTCGGATGAATTACTTCTCAGAAGGCTTGCTCAGGTCCACGCTGCGGATGATCTTGCGCACCGGCAGGATGCTCTTGGCATTCATGGACAGCTCGTCCACGCCCATGCGCAGGAAGGTCTCGGTCAGGGCGGTGTCGGCACCCAGCTCACCGCAGATGCCCACCCAGATGCCGTGGCGGTGGCCCGCCTCAATGGTCATCTTGATGGCGCGCAGCACAGCGGGATGGTGCGGATTGAAGAACGGCTCCAGCTTTGCATTCTGGCGGTCCAGCGCACAGGTGTACTGGGTCAGGTCGTTGGTGCCGATGGAGAAGAAGTCGCACTCGGCAGCCAGCTCGTCCGCGATCAGCACAGCGGCGGGGGTCTCGATCATGGTGCCCACCTCGATGTTCTGGCCCATCTTCACGCCCTCGGCGGTCAGTTCTGCACGGCACTCTTCCAGAACAGCCTTGGCATCCTGCAGCTCCCGCAGGCTGGTGATCATGGGGAACATGATGCTCATGTTGCCGTAGGCAGAAGCACGCAGCAGAGCGCGCAGCTGGGTCTTGAAGAAGTCCCTGCGGGTCAGGCAGATGCGGATGGCGCGGTAGCCCAGAGCGGGGTTATCCTCGTGATCCAGCTTCATGTAATCGACGGTCTTATCGGCACCGATGTCGCAGGTACGGACGACCACCTTGCGGGGAGCCAGACTCTCCACCACCTGCTTGTAGGCCTCGAACTGGTAGTCCTCGGTGGGGAAGTCCTTGCAGTTCAGGTAGACGAACTCGGTGCGGAACAGGCCTACGCCGCCGGCATCGTTCTGCTGCACAGCACCCACATCGCTCATGCCGCCGATGTTGGCAAAGACATTGATGGTCTTGCCGTCCAGCGTGGTGTTGGGCTTGCCCTTCAGCTCCTGCAGCAGGGCCTGCTTCTTCTGATCTTCCTGCTGGCGCTTCTTCAGGCTCTTGAGCAGGTCGGGGGTGGGTTCAACGTAAACGCAGGCGTTGTAGCCATCGATGACCGCCATCTTGCCGTCCCAGTCGTCCTGAATATCCTTGCACTGGATCAGGGCAGGGATGTTCATGCTGCGGGCCAGAATGGCGGTGTGGCTGTTGGAGCTGCCCTCACGGGTGATAAAGCCCAGCAGCAGGCTCTTATCCATGCGGACGGTCTCAGACGGGGCCAGATCCTCCGCGACCAGAATGCTGGGCTCGGTGCCCTGCAGGCTGGCGTTGTCCACCCCCTGCAGGATGTCCAGAATGGCCTGTGCGATATCGATGACATCTGCACTGCGGGCCTGCAGATACGGGTCATCCATGGCGGCGAACACCGCAGCCTGATTGTTGCCTGCCGTCTTGACGGCGTACTCGGCACACTTTTTCTGGCCGTTGATGATCTCCTTGATGGCATCCACAAAGTCGTCGTCTTCCAGCATCATGGCGTGGATGTTGAACACCTCGGCGATGTCCTCGCCAGCCTCTGCCAGTGCCTTTTCATACAGCGCAGTCTGCTGCTCAATGGCCTTCTGCTGCGCTTCTTCAAAACGCGCCACTTCCGCTGCGGTATCCGCTACCTCTGCGGCAGAAATGGCAGTATCCTTTTTCTTGTAGATCTTGAGCTTGCCGATGGCGATGCCATTCAGGACGCTCTTACCGGTGCCTACCTGCATTGCACACTACTCCTTCTTCATCTGTGCCGGGGCCGCACTGCTCCGACAGTCCAAAAAAAGCCCCCGCAGCTCACCCGCGAGGGCCTTCCTCATCTTAACTGCGGAATCAGACGTTCTCGGTCAGGAACTTCTGAATGGCTGCTGCAGCAGCTTCCTCGTCGTCGCCCTCGACCTTGACGGTAACGGTCTCACCCTGCTTTACACCCATGCCCATCAGAGCCATCAGCTTGCGCATATCGCAGCTCTTGCCGTCCTTTTCCAGGGTAGCGCTGCTGGCAAAGCCCTTGACGGTCTTGACGAGCAGGCCGGCGGGACGAGCGTGGATGCCGCATGCATCCTTAACGGTATACTGGAATTCCTTCATAATCATTTTCTCCTTACTTGATCCCGTGCGGCGCTTCTGCACTTGCACCAGACGCGGCCGAGCCGCGGCACGGTTGATACATCTATTATAAACCCTTGCCGGGAATTTTTCACCATTTCATATTGCTAATTTTTTATGCAAAATTTTGGTACAATTGAACATACAAATGTGACAAAATTGCACGCATTTCACTTTTTCTTCTGCTTGTGCGCAAATTTTAGGCAAATTGCGACCCGATTTTGCATCAAAACCCGAAGCTGTTCCCGGTCGTTTCCGGCTTTGGCAGGTCGTTCCGGTGCTTATTCCACCGGATATCCCTCGGCATCCAGCGGCAGTTCCGTATAAGGCACAGCCTGCGGCACGGCATCCGGCTCACCGGAGGTCTGCTGGGCGGTCAATTCCTCGTCATGGCGTTCGCCCCAATCGCCGCTATAGTCCTCGCCGGAGGTCTGCTGTGCCGGTTCGCTGCCGGTCAGCTCTTCGTCGTGGCGCTCACCCCAGTCGCCCTCGTAGTCCTCGCCGGAAGTCTGCTTTGCCTCGGCTTCCGCCATGGCGGCCTGCATGTCTTTCAGGCCCACCACAACGCCGGAGGGCCGTTCCAGCAGGTAAGCTCCCACGGCCTTTTTGCGGTACACCAACAGCACGCCGTAGCGGCTGGTCTCGCCGCTGCTTGCCGCCGGGATCAGCGCCGTCCATTTTTCCACGGTCTTGCCCTTGTAGCGTGCAAGGTCCATACCGCTCTGCTGCACCACCCCGTTGAAGGCCGAAAAGCTGTCATCCCACTTGCGGGGGATCTTGACCTTGTCTGCCGTGATGGATGCGCCGTCCACATCCAGACCGTAGCCGGTGAACCATGTCTGGATGTCCTGTGCACTCTCAATTTTGTTCACCGCCGCCGAGACCGCAACGGTGCGGTTGCTGATGAACCGGCCCAGCAGAGCACTGCCCACCACCAGTGCGCAGCACATGGCACCCAGACCCAGTTTTTTCAGGCTTGTTTTGCTTAACGTGACTACAAACATATCCCCATGCCTCCCCAGCCTGTTTATTGCTCTGAGAACAATTTATTCAGCACAGCTGGGGTGTATGACAAAAGGGCAGGTAAAACCTGCCCTTTTGTCAATATCGATCAATGTGCTTTTGTAAAATCTTCCGAGCTTACTTCGCCGTTCTGGCGGAGCACCTGTTTCAGCACCTGCATCACGCCGTATTCCCGGTGGGACGGTGCCAGAAACGGCACCTGCGCCCGCAGCGGTCCGCTGCCGTTCTCCATCAAAAAGCCGTACTTCGCGGTGGTGAGCATCTCGGCATCGTTGTAGGTGTCGCCAAAGGCCATCATGCTGTCGGCCGGAATGCCCAGCAGTGCACCCACCTTTGCCAGTGCTGCACCCTTGTGCACACCTGGGTTCATCACGTCCACCCAGTTTCTGCCTGCCACTGCCACCGAGAATGCACCGCCATTTCCTGTGTGGAATGCGCCGTAGATCCGGTCGAAGGCTTTCTGCGAGTCGTCGTTGGGCAGATAGACGGTAAACTTATCCGCCGCCGCTTCCACCGCAGTCAGGTCATCCACGTATTCCACCCGGGTATAAAAATTCTTGAAAACTTTATCGTATTTCTCGTCCTGCTTTTCCGCGTAGGCCGCCTGCAGTCCGCACAAAAGACCCACGTCTCCGGCCTGCTTTGTGCTGCGGGCCAGCTGCCGCCAGCCCTCGGCAGGCATTTCGGACACAAACAGGTCTTTCCCCTTCCAGCGGGCAGCGCCGCCGTTGTCGCCAATGAGAATGATCTCCTCCAGCAGATCCGGGAACATCGTTTCCAGTGTGTACAGAGGCCGCCCGCTGGCGGCGGCAAACAAGATGCCCTGCCCGGCCAGTGCACGGATGGTCTCGGTAAACTTTGGCGGCAGCTGGCTGTACTCGTCCAGAAGGGTCGCGTCCATGTCCGATGCGATCAGGCGAATGCAGTCCATTGCAGTTTCCTCACTTATCCGATGTAGCTGATGTTCACGTCCATATCGCCCTTATAGCCGGGCAGGCGTGCCGTGCAGGTGCCCTGCCACAGGGCGCAGTCGATGGGGCTGCTGGCAACACCATAATGTGCGTTCCAGATGGTATATTTTTTCAGGCTGTTCAGATTGACACGCTTGCGGTACCACAGGGTAGAGGCATACACACCGGGTTTGTAGCCCTGTGCCTTGACCTCCTCACAGAAGGCAATGGCGCACTTGGTGCGGTCCTCCATACCCAGACCGTCGGCACGGCCGGAACCATTGGAAGCGCCGGATGCTTCGGTGTCAAAGAAGATGGGGTAATCCAGCTTGCGTCCGTTCAGCACGTAGGCGCAGGCAAAGGCTTCCTCCTTGGCTTCCTCCTCGGTGGTGGCCTGACTGAAGAAATACACGCCCACCTTCAGGCCCGCATTCTTCACATTGGTGAAATGCTCCTCGAACATGGGGTCCAGCACCAACGTGCCGGAAGCACCATAGCCGCGGTAGCCGATGCGGACGATCACAAAGCTCACGCCTGCCTTTTTGATCTGGTTCCAGTCGATGTTCTTCTGATACTTGGAAACATCCACACCGAAGGTCTTGCCATTTTCCAGCACACCGTCCGCATTGAAGTAATAGAGTTTATTGTCGATGCACTGGATGCCGGTCACCGGCTTGTTGGTGGTCTGGCTGTAGTAGTAGGTCTTGCCGCCGGAGGTGCGCCAGCCGGAATAGACCGGCTCCGTATCGCTCTTGCCCAGCCAGCCGAACAGGAAATTGAGCAGCCAGCTGAAAAATCCGTTCTCATCGCTCAGGTCGATGCACTGGGCCTCGGCGGCATCCATGGCACCGGCATCCAGCGCGGCACGGATCTCTTCCGGTGTCAGCACCACGCTGTTTTCCGGCGTGCGCTGGTTCGTGCTGTTCTCCTCCGCTTCGGTGGCCTGTACAGGCGGTGCTTCCGGGTCCTGTGCAGCAAGCTCCGGGGTCTCCGTCTGCAGGGTGGGCATTGCCGTTTCCTGCTGTGCAGAAACAGTCTCGGTCACTGCCGCGGTGCTTTCTTCCGGCTGTGCAGCCAGTGCCAGCGGTGCGCCCATTGAAAAGGTCATTGCCAATGCCAGAACTGCCGCTGCACACCGCGTTTTGCTGCGGGTGCCGCGGGCAGTCAGTTTATTCCAGAACGTTTTTTTCATGCTGTGCTCCAAACCTCATGCATTTTTATCGGGATGCCGCCCTCCACAAAAAGGGCAGCGTTTCATCTTCTCAATACTCTTTCAGTATACACCCGCGGGCAAGCCCCCGTCAATTGCCGCACACTGCAAAGCGCAGCTCCGAAAAGCTGCCGCCCCGGTATCAGAAAATGCTCCAAAATAGATACGTCTCAGCCCGCAAAAACATTGCACAAAGCCAAAAATTGCAGATATTTCCAGCAAAATCAGCATTTTGCCTTGTTGTCTTGACATGTGTATGGTATTATACTTGACATGCAGTTTTTGCATTGAATCCACCATCTTGAAACAGAAAGGCAGTTTCTCATGTCAAATGTGAAAGATTTCTTAAAACGCAAGGATATCGTCATCACCCCGCAGCGCTATCTCATTG
>ENA-ORUQ01003458-ORUQ01003458.1-human-gut-metagenome-genome-assembly--contig:-NODE-3458-length-10832-cov-45.349448_pt1 | contig 10832 bp, 9 predicted proteins | sample MGYA00242081_ERZ509211 | MGnify/ENA primary metagenome ERZ509211 (study PRJEB26280, sample SAMEA2338785) | human gut metagenome | biome: human gut; feature: human-associated habitat; material: faeces...
AGAAAATCGAGAATGACCTGTCCGGACAACTCCAGTTTCAGGATGCCGGGCGTATCAAAGGCGAATTTCCGCATGGCCCCTTTCAGGATGTCAATGGTGATGGCGTGATTGGTTCCTTCAAACAGATCACCGCAGTAGGTTCCGGCCATGATCTCTTTATATTTGCAGGAAAAACGGTAGATGGCTACATACATCAGCCACTGACGCGTTTGGGTGAGCCATTTTTTAAATGCAGTGCTGTCGTTTTCTGGGGTGTGGTCTGCACCGCGCTGCTTGGAAAGTTCTTGGATCCGCTCATCGGAGAAGTACTCAGGGCTTCTGTGGGGAACGATCTTTGAATGGTCATAAGAATTTGTGTAATATTCAATGAACTGGTCAAGGGTGAACAGGCCCTTTTTAAAGGCATCTTCCAGATCGGCAGTAGAGTACGCAATGTCATCGGCTGCTTCCAGCAGGTAGGTCAGCGGATGGCGCACAATGCCTTTGTCGGGAGTGGCGGTCCCAACCGCTTCCGAGATCTGCTCAAAAGTCTTCTGTTCTGCAGCGAAGAAGCCGAGTTTGTGCTTTCGGATATCCGCACTGCCTTTATCAACGGAGCAGGAGTCGGTGGGGTATTTTACCAGCGTGCTGATGATCGCTTTGGACAGATTGAGGCTGGAACCGTGTTTTGCTTTCAGCAGGATCCGCAGCGCCTGTGCATTGCCCTCAAAATTTTCCAGATCAGCGATCATCTGCGCGGATAACCAGCTGCGAAGGGGCCGTCCTTTGTATTTTACATGGTCGAGGTTCTCTTTGAACCAGTCACCGATCACGGTCTCGCCGAAATGCCCGAAGGGCGGATTGCCGAGGTCGTGCAAAAGGCCGGCGCAGAGCAGGACCGATGCGATGGCTTCGGCATCCTCCGGCACAGCAATATCAGTTGGCTTGTACTGTGTTGTGTTTTTGGAGATCATGATGCCAAGCTGCCGGGCGATCGTGGAGACTTCGATCGAGTGCGTCAGGCGGGTTCGTATGAAATCACTCTTGTCCAGAGGAAACACCTGCGTTTTATCCTGCAGCCTGCGGAATGCAGCGCTGGAAACGATCCGGCTGTAGTCCTTTTCAAATGCATTGATGGGATACTCCTTGAACGAATCGGGCTCAGGAGGTTCAGAAGAAAGCTTTTCAGTTGACAGCAATTTTGCCCATTCCATAATCAGTACACCTCGCTTTTGAAACGTCGTGATTAAAAACCTGCAAAAGGCATCGGCCTTCCATCACTGCCATTATACAAAAGAAACGCTGCTCCGGCAACAAAAAACGGATTCTCTGAAAAAAACACAAAAACTGCAGCTTGAACATGTGCAGAGTTCCAATTTATTTCGGGATCCGAAAAAAGGAAAGCGGAGTGTTATGCTGCGGTGTACTACTTCCGTCAGATGCACCCGAAATTGAATCAGACAAAAGCTTCCCTTTTCGTGGGCTGCGTGCCTGCGGCGGGGAAGCTTTTTTGTATGCCTGCGGGGCAGGAACGGCGGGATATCAGCCAGATTGCACAAAACGCATTGCACAAAATTGAACAGCTTTTCAGGAAAAAATCTTGCTATTCCGCTTGCGCTCATGTATAATGGACTTGACTTGAAAGGTAGGATGTTTAAAAACACTCTGCCGTATGCTGCTGCAGATGACTTGAAAGGTGGAACATGGGATGTTGTATAAGAAAGCTTCTGAGATGAAACCCACTCCGATCCCCCATTGCATGGGCGGCGAGGGCACCGTGATGATGGAACGCCTGCTGGATGCGCCTGCCGAAATGCTGGGCAAGGGCCGCGCCTACGTGCGCCACACGCTGGCACCGGGCGTGACCATTGGCAGGCACACGCATGAGCACGAGATGGAAAGCATGGTCATCGTCTCCGGCCGCGCTGTCCACATCATCAACGGCGAGGAGCAGATCTTGGAGAAGGGCGACATCATTGCCGCCATGCCCGGCGACACCCACCAGATCGCCTGCCTGGGCGACGAGCCGCTGGTGCTGATCGCACAGGTGCTGTACGAATAAAGGAGGAGCTTCAGATGGAACAGATCCGCAGTGCCGATGTTCTGGCCAGTTTTCCGCAGGTGGATGAGGAAAAACTGAACGCCGCCCTTGCCGCCGAAGCTGCCGCCAGCAACCGCAAGATCATTGTGCTGGACGACGACCCTACCGGCGTACAGACGGTACATGATATTTATGTTTATACAGATTGGACGGTAGAAAGCCTGCGCAAGGGCTTTGCTGCGCCGGAAAAGCTCTTCTTTATTCTGACCAACAGCCGTGGCTTTACCGTGGCCGAGACCACCAAGGCCCACCGCGAGATCGCGGAGAACACCGCCAAGGTGGCCCGCGAGTTCGGCATGGATTACCTTATCATCAGCCGCGGCGACTCCACCCTGCGCGGCCACTACCCGCTGGAGACCGACCTGCTGCGCGAGGTGACGGAGGCTGAGAACGGTTACAAAATGGATGGCGACATCCTGTGCCCCTACTTCCGCGAGGGCGGACGCTTTACACTGGACAACGTGCATTATGTGCGCTACGGCGCAGAGCTTGTGCCCTGCGGCCAGACCGAATTTGCCAAGGACGAGACCTTTGGCTACCACGCCAGCAACCTGTGCGAATACATTGAGGAAAAAACCGGCGGCAAAGTCCGTGCAGGAGACGTGACCTGCATCTCGCTGGAAAGCCTGCGCGCCATGGACTTTGACGGCATCGAGGCCCAGCTGCTGGCGGTGCACGATTACGGCTATGTGATCGTGAACGCAGTGGCGGACTGCGATGTGAAGGTGTTTGCAGTGGCACTGTACCGCGCCATGGCAAAGGGCCGTCACTTCACCATCCGCAGTGCGGCCGCACTGGTCAAGGCCATCGGCAATATTTCCGACCAGCCGCTGCTCACCCGGGAAAAGATGGTCACGCAGGAAAGCAAGGCAGGCGGCATCATCGTGGTGGGCAGCCACACCAAAAAGACCACTGCCCAGCTGGAAGAACTGAAAAAAGTACAGGGCATCGAGTTTATTGAGATGGACAGCGACAAGGTGCTGGTGCCGGGCGAGCTGGAAAAGGAAGCAGCCGCCATCGTGGCCCACTGCTCACAGCAGATCGCAAAGGGCATCACCTGCTGCGTGTCCACAAAGCGCGTGGTGCTCACCCTGCCGGACGACACCCCGGAAGCAGCCCTCGTGCGCAGCGTTGCCATCAGCGATGCACTGCAAAGCTGCGTGGGCAGGCTGACCGCTTCCCCGGCTTTTGTGGTGGCAAAGGGCGGCATCACCAGCAGCGACGTGGGCGTGAAGGCCCTGCGCGTGAAATGCGCCAAGGTGCTGGGCCAGATCCGGCCGGGCATCCCGGTATGGCAGACCGGTGCCGAAAGCCTGTTCCCCGGCACGCCGTACATTATCTTCCCGGGCAATGTGGGCGAAGTGTCCACCCTGCGGGAAGCGGTGGAAATTTTGCTGGGCTGACAGCCTGACGATTTAGAATTGTCTCCGCTCTGCTCTGACAATATCAGAGGAAAAATTATTTTAAATATTGCAAACAAGCCAGCCCTGCGGGGCTGGCTTGTTTGCTTTTTCACGGGAAGGAGTCGTGGCGGTTAACGGCGTATTGCCTGCGCTGGCTCCCTGCGGGAGCATTCGCGCGGCAGATAACGCAAACGTTATGTTCAGGCCCCGCTCCCCTGCGGGGAGCTGCCGCCGTAGCGGCTGAGGGGCCTTGAAATCGGCGCAACACAAAAAATCCTTTAGCGCAGCGACTTGGATTTTTTGTATGGAGCCCAACTGCTTTGGGGTTACTAGGGGCGAGCAGCCCCTAGTTCGTGCCTCCCGCGCCTCGAAAGTAGCGGGTGCTTTTCTGGTTCTCTTTTGGCACGCAAAAGAGAACGTATCCGGCGGAGAAGAATTTTATAAAAGCCATAAAACCTGCCCTACACGATTGCGCTCTGCGCGGGAAGCCGAAAAACAAAAGCCGGAAAATCCGCAGATTTTCTGGCTTTCTGTACGCGTTATCAATCTTTTTTTGCTTTCTTTTTCTTCTTTGCTGCCTTTTCCTCCGGCTTGTTCTTCATCAGCCTGCCGAGGGATGCGGCAGTGTATACGCAGAAGCAGCCCACCACCACGATCAGCACGACGGCGCTTGCGTCCAGCGCCACGGTGCCGGCGCGGACAGCGGCCAGATACAGTGCCAGCAGCACCACGCCGCCGCCCAGCCACAGGCTGCTGCTGTTCACCTGCTTTTGCCACTCCTGCCGCGGCGTGAGCGGATGCTGCTGCGCCTTGCCCTGCCGGGCCTTCTTTTTCCAGATGTTATCACTTTGAAACGGATTCATGTTCCGGTGGCTCCTTCCCTGTCTTTTTCTTTAAGGGTATTATACGCCGCAAGATGGGATGATGTCCAGAAAGAAGTGGATTTTTCACCACTTGCATCCCACATTTGTGCAGAACGACCAAAACCGGCCCGAAATATCGGCTATTCGCCAATTTACTTTTTGCGGGCCGAAGAGTAATCTAATGGTAGGATGTAAAGACGGACAAGCTGTTGAGATTAAACTAAAGGTAGGATGTAGCAAAAAACTTTTGCTGCGGGCTTGTCCGGCACGAGAACGCGAAAAACAAAAGGAGGCTTTTCCGTTATGAAGGTAGGTCTGATCTATACCAGCACCACCCCGGAACTGATCGAACTGGTGGAGCAGGAGGTCAAAAAGCAGCTGGGCGATGATGTGGAGCTGTACAGCCTGCAGGACCCCAGCATTCTGGCAGATGTCCGTGCGGCAGGCTATGTGACCACTGCACCGGCAGCACGCCTGATCGGCATGTACATGAAAGCCGCTGAGGAAGGCGTGGATGCCATGCTGAACCTGTGCAGCAGCGTGGGCGAGGTTGCCGACAGTGCACAGGACGTGGCAAAGTACATTGGTGTGCCTATCGTCCGCGTGGACGAGGAGATGTGCCGCGAGGCTGTCCGCAAGGGCCAGCGCATCGGCGTGATGGCTACCCTGCCCACCACGCTGGAACCCACCAAGGGCACCATCCTGCGCATGGCCCGCGAGTGCAACAGGCACGTGGAACTGGTGGACTGTCTGGTGGACGGTGCATTCGGTCTGGATCAGGACCAGTTCAAGGCCCGCATGACCGAGATGGCCGGTACCATTGCCGACAAGGTGGATGTGATCGTGTTTGCACAGGGCAGCATGGCCTACTGCGAACAGTATATCGCCGATAAGTTTGGCAAGGTGGTCCTCAGCAGCCCCCGCTTTGGTGCAGCCGAGCTGAAAAAGGCGCTGGAAAAGAAGGGCACCATTTAAAAAAGGAACAAGAGCCGGAGCACGAGACCGGCTCAGGAGAAGATATTTTTTTGAAGGAGAATTCTTATGAAAAAGATGATTTCCCGTCGTGACTTCCTGAAGGTGGCTGGCATTTCCGCTGCTGCTCTGGGTCTGGCTGCCTGCGGCGGCTCCGGCACCAGCACTGCTGCTTCCACTGCCTCTACTGCAGCTTCCACCGGTTCTTCCGCTGCCGCTTCCGGCTCGGCTGTCACCCTGAAGCTGGGCTTCTCCACCAACGAAGAAGACCCCCGTGCAAAGGGCGCAAAGCAGTTTGCAGAAGAAGTTGCCGAAAAGACCGGCGGCGCTGTGGAAGTTCAGCTGTACCCCTCCGGCCAGCTGGGCGGCGATGCTGACCTGATCAACTCTATCGCTCTGGATTCCGGCACGGTGGATATCATCATCACCGACGCTTCCAACTTTGCCACCTACGATGCAAAGATGGGCATTTCCGCACTGCCGTTCCAGTTCGAGACCTTCGACGATGCATGGGCATTCATGGACAGCGACATCGAGGCTGCCGCTGAGGAAGGCCTGCTGAGCCAGAATATGCGTGTGCTGGCCCACTACTGCAACGGCTTCCGCTGCGTGACCAACTCCAAGGGCCCCATCAACAGCCCTGCCGACATGAACGGTCTGCTGATCCGCACCCCCGAGAACCCCGTCATCATGGCTACCATGACCGCTCTGGGTGCCAACCCCCAGCCGCTGAGCTTCTCTGAGCTGTATCAGGCTCTGCAGCAGAAGACCTACGATGCACAGGAGAACCCCATCCCCGTTATCTACAACAACAACCTGTTCGAGGTTCAGGAGTACCTGAGCATCACCAACCACATCTACTCCGGCATGTGCTTTACCATTGCCGAGAGCAGCTGGAACAAGCTGAGCGCTGACCAGCAGCAGATCGTTTCCGACGCTGCAAAGGCATCTGCCGATTACGACCGTGAGCTGAACGAGCAGCAGACCAACGATTTGGTCTCCGCTCTGGAAGAGAAGGGCATGAAGATCAACAGCCCGGAACTGGCTCCGTTTGCAGCTGCGACCGAAAAGGTCCTGACCGACAACGCTGATACCTACGGCGACCTGCTGGATCAGCTGAAGGCATGGAAAGAAGCCCGCTGAGATCACTGACCAGAAAACCTTGAAATAAAACCGAAGCAAAGGGACGAGGGGCGTGCCCTTCGTCCCTTTGCATTTTATCTGAATCGCACTTGGAAAGGAGTTTGTACTGTGAAAAAACTGCAAACCACTCTGGACAAGATCACCACCCTCATTTCCGCCATTCTGTGCGCGGCTATGATGGTAATTCTGTTCGCAAATGTTGTGCTGCGCCTGATCCCCGGCATCGGCGGCTTCAAGTGGTACATGGAGAGCAGCCAGTATCTGAACGTCTGGTCCATGCTCATTGCCTGCATTGGCATCAACGCCATGGGCACCAACCTCCGCGTGGAGGTGGTGGATTCCATCCTCGGTAAGACTCCGCTGGGCAAAAAGATCGTTGTCATCATCCGTGATGTGTTCATCATCCTGTTCTACGTCATGGTCACCTACGGCGGCTACCAGCTGTGCACCCGCGCAAAGCAGGCCGTTTCCACCATGCCGCAGTTCACCATGGGTCAGGTGTACACCATCTTCCCCATTGCCGGTGTGCTGTGCATCCTGTCCGCCGTTCTCAATCTGGTGGTTGAGCTTACCACGAAACCTGAAGGAGGCGAATCCAAATGATCGCATGGCTGCTGATCTCATTCTTCGTTCTGCTGTTTCTGGGTGTGCCCATCGCCATGAGTCTGGGCCTGTCCGCCATGGGCGGCATCCTGTTCCTGGGCGGCGGCAGCACCGTCACCATTGCCCAGCGCATGTTTGAGGGCATGAACAGCTTTGCACTGCTGGCCATCCCTCTGTATACCTTTGCCGGCTTCACCATGTCCAAGGGCGGTATTTCCAAGCGCCTGATGGACTTCTGCTACTCCATCGTCGGCCACATCTACGGCGGTCTGGCTCACGTGAACGTGCTTTCCAGCATGATCTTTGCGGGCATCTCCGGTTCCGCTGTTGCCGATACCGCTGGTGTTTCCGGCATGTTCATGCCGGAAATGATCCGCAAGGGCTACTCCAAGAACTTTACCGTTGCCGTTACCGCCATTTCCTCCACCATCGGCATCATCATTCCCCCGTCCATCCCCATGGTGGTCATTGCCGGTATCTGCGGCATTTCCACCGGTAAGCTGTTCCTCGGCGGCATCATCCCCGGTGTCCTGTGCGGTCTGGCACAGATGATCGTCAGCTATTTCATGGCCAAGAAGGAAGGCGTGCCCAAGGAGCCGGGCCACTTCACCATCGGTCCCGTGCTGCATGGCCTGTGGGAGAGCTGGCCCGCCCTGCTCATGCCCATCATCATCGTGGGCACCATCACCATGGGTATCGTCAGCCCCACCGAGGCAGGCGTGATCGCTGTTGTTTACGGTCTGTTTGCCGGCGGCATCATCTACCGCGAACTCAAGTGGGAGGACATCAAGTTTGCCTTTGCAGAGACCGTCCGCACCAGCGGCCGTATCTTCATCGTTATCGGCGCTGCAAAGCTGTACACCGTCATGCTGACCACCGCAGGCTTTGATAAGTGGGTGGCCAAGACCATGCTGGGCTTCTCCACCAACCCCACTGTCATTCTCATCGTGATCCTGCTGATCTTCTTCATCGTCACCATGTTCATGGAGTCCATCGCAACGCTGACCCTGTTTATGCCCATCCTGTATCCCATTGCTCTGGGCGTGGGCATCAACCCCATCGTGCTCAGTGTCCTGATCACCGTGGTCATCGGTGTTGGTCTGGTCACTCCTCCGGTGGGCATGTGCATTTACGTTGCCTGCGATCTGATGGACGTTACAGTCGGCGAGGTGTTCCCCACATTGGTGCCGTTTATTGCGGCCACCTTCGTCTGCATTGCCCTGATGGTCGCCTTCCCTCAGCTGATCCTGCTGCCCACCTATTTGATGGCGTAACCGTTGCGTCCGCTTTTCAGATATGGTAAAATAGTGACGGAAGTTCAACGTGTGATGTTTGGAGGCTTTCTGCCCCAGAACGTTCCACGTTGAACGACCCCGAATATCCACCGAACCGGATTTGGAGGCGGAACTATGTCAATGGAACATCCTGAAAAACAGAAGAATGCGGTAAAGTCTGTAGTCGATCAGGTCATGGATGGGATCATCTCCCAGATCATCGACGGCACCCTGCATCCGGGCGACAAGCTGCCTACCGAAATGGAACTGTGCAAGCAGTTCGGCGCGGGCCGCAACTCGGTGCGGGAAGCTGTGAAAAAGCTGCAGGCCTACGGCATCCTGTACATCAAGCGTGCCGACGGCACCTTTGTGAGCGAAAACTACAACCAGAAAATGCTGGACCCGATGCTGTACAGCATCATCCTGCAGAAGAACAGCTGGCAGGAATTTGTGGAACTGCGCTCCGTCATCGATATCGGTACGCTGAATATTATCATTCAGCGCAATGATATCACATCCTTTCTGCCGGACCTGTACCGCACCTTCGGCGAGCTTTCTGCCGAAATGCACTCGCCGGAGCCTTCGGTGGACAAGGTGCTGGAGCTGGACAGCCGGTTCCACACCCAGATCGCCAATGCGGCCCAGAACCCCATGCTGGCCACCATCACCGAGTATATCACCCGGCTGACGATGCCCAGCCGTCTGGAGACCACCCGCAAGGTGCTGGCCAAGGGCGAAGAGGAGATCGAGCGGTTCGTAGAGCTGCACCGCCAGCTGCTCAGTGTGATCGAGCGCAGGCAGGTGGACGAGATCGCCGCTACAGTGCAGGATCACTACATCTTCTGGAAGAAGTAAGCATACAGGCCTCCTGCCTGCCGTAAAAGGCGGGCGGGGGACTGTGAGTTTACAAGATAGGATGTTTGTGCTAAAATGACGTTAGCATCCTTTGTTAAGCTTCTCCAATGCGACATGCAAGGAGTGTTCATCCAATGAAAAAAATCATGATCTCCGTGGCCCCCGTTGCGGCCACAGACATTCTCATCAATCCGCGGGCCATTGCCCGGGATGTGTATGAGTGCTACAAAAACGGCGCGTCCATGGTGCACCTGCACTGCCGCGACCTGAACGGCAACCTCACCCCGGATCTGAGCCTGCTGGAAGAAACGGTGGCCTACATCCGCGAGATGTGCGACATCGTGGTGGAGATCTCCACCGGCGGCGTGTCCAACCTGACCATTGAGGAACGTGTGCAGCCCTGCTACCCCTCCTGGGTGGAAGCCAACAGCCTGAATGTCGGCTCGGTGAATCTGGGTACCTCGGTGTACCAGAACCCCATCAAGGATGTGGAGTACTGCGTCAAGACCATCATGGACAACAAGAAGATCCCGGAGACCGAGGTCTTTGAGCTGGGCATGATCAACACCGTGCGGGAACTGAACGACAAGTTCCACTTTGTAAAACCCATCCTGTTTGCACTGGTGTTCGGCCATGGCGGCGAGATGCCTGCCACGGTGCCGGCCCTGCGCCACATGATCCAGGCGCTGGAAGAGAACTTTCCCAACGGCGACTACCTGTGGGGCTACACGCAGGCCCACCGCGAGGACTGGGAAATGGTCAAGACTGCGCTGGATATGGGCGCTTCCACCGTGCGCATCGGCTTTGAGGATTCGGACATGATCGCGCCGGGTGTCCATGTGGACAACAACGCAGCGCTGATCGCAAAGGTGTCGGACATCGTAAAGTCCAAGGGCATGATGCCCATGACTCCCGACGAGGTGCGCGCCATGCTCAAGATCCCGCCGCTGCGCCGTTAAAAAGGAGGAAAGAAACGTATGGTGATTCAAGGCGTTACTTACCTCTCAGACTTTGAGGCAAAAAAAGCCATCATGGAAATGGCCCGTCGGCTGGAAGCCAAGGGCTGGCTGGTGGCCGGTGACGGCAGCATGAGCGTCCGCGTCGGCCCGCAGGCCGTGTGGGTGACCGTTGCCGGTGCCGACAAGGCCGCGCTCACGCAGGATATGCTGGTGCGCGTGGATATGAATGGCAAGGCGATGCTCAGCGCAAAGCCCAAGCCCCTGCCCGAAGACCTGCCCATCCATCTGAAAATCTATCAGGAAAACGAGAACGCCCAGTGCGTGATGCACACCTATCCGGCCTGCGCGGCTGTGATGGGGATGCAGGGCCAGACCGTGCAGCCTGCAGCATTCAGCCCCGCAGTGCGGGCGCTGGGCCGGGTGCAGCTGCTGCCCGCCCAGAACGTGGACGCACAGGCACAGGCTGTCAGCCTGTTGTGCCGCACCGATAAGGCTGTCCTGCTGGAAAATGACGGCTGCCTGACCTGGGGCAAGACCCCGGCAGATGCGGCCCATCTGGTGGAAGCACTGGATTACTACGCAGCCGTCACCGCAAAGCTGGGCTGCGCAGGCTGCTCCAAATGCGGCAGCTGCGGCGGTCACTGCACCGGCTGCAGCAAGTGCGGCGCACCTGCCGTGCA
>ENA-ORUQ01003477-ORUQ01003477.1-human-gut-metagenome-genome-assembly--contig:-NODE-3477-length-10750-cov-2.731837_pt1 | contig 10750 bp, 5 predicted proteins | sample MGYA00242081_ERZ509211 | MGnify/ENA primary metagenome ERZ509211 (study PRJEB26280, sample SAMEA2338785) | human gut metagenome | biome: human gut; feature: human-associated habitat; material: faeces...
CATTTTTCTTATCTTTGTGCCATTATCAACAATATATAATCATACGTATGGCTGCTGACGATAAAAAAATTATCTTCTCGATGGTGGGAGTGAGCAAGGCTTTCACCCCCAATAAGAATGTGCTGAAAGACATTTACCTGTCGTTTTTCTATGGAGCGAAAATCGGTATTATCGGTTTGAACGGTTCCGGTAAATCAACGTTATTGAAGATCATCGCCGGTTTGGAGAAATCCTATCAGGGAGAAGTGGTGTTCTCTCCGGGATATTCCGTGGGTTACTTGGCACAGGAACCTTATTTAGACAACACAAAGACAGTAAAAGAAGTAGTAATGGAAGGCGTGCAACCCATTGTTGACGCACTGACAGAATACGAAGAAATCAATCAGAAGTTCGGTTTACCGGAGTACTACGAGGATCAGGATAAGATGGATGCTCTTTTTGCCCGTCAGGGCGAACTGCAAGATATCATTGATGCGACTGATGCATGGAATCTGGATAGCAAACTGGAGCGTGCGATGGATGCTCTCCGTTGTCCGCCTGAAGATCAGCCGGTAGAAAACCTGTCCGGAGGTGAACGTCGTCGGGTAGCTTTATGTCGTTTGTTGTTGCAGAAACCGGATGTGCTCTTGCTGGACGAACCTACCAACCACTTGGATGCAGAATCTATCGACTGGTTGGAACAACATCTTCAGCAATATGAAGGTACGGTTATTGCCGTGACGCACGACCGTTACTTCCTCGATCATGTTGCCGGATGGATTCTCGAACTAGACCGTGGTGAAGGTATTCCCTGGAAAGGTAACTACTCTTCCTGGCTGGAACAGAAGACAAAACGCATGGAAATGGAAGAAAAGACCGTCAGTAAACGTCGCAAAACACTGGAACGTGAGTTGGAATGGGTGCGCATGGCTCCGAAAGCCCGTCAGGCAAAGGGTAAGGCACGTCTTAACTCTTATGACAAGTTGCTGAATGAAGACGTGAAAGAGAAAGAAGAAAAACTTGAAATCTTCATTCCGAATGGTCCGCGTCTGGGTAATAAAGTCATTGAAGCGAAACAGGTGGCCAAAGCATACGGCGATAAACTATTGTTTGACGATTTGAACTTTATGCTTCCTCCTAATGGTATTGTTGGTGTGATCGGTCCCAATGGTGCGGGAAAAACGACACTGTTCCGTCTGATTATGGGATTGGAGACAGTAGATAAAGGAGAGTTTGAAGTAGGAGAGACTGTAAAGGTGGCGTATGTAGACCAGCAACACAGAGATATTGATCCGAATAAGAGTGTTTACCAAGTAATTTCCGGTGGCAATGAGTTGATCCGCATGGGAGGACGTGACATCAATGCGCGTGCATACCTTTCCCGTTTCAATTTCTCCGGAGGCGATCAGGAAAAACTTTGCGGTGTACTGTCCGGTGGTGAAAGAAACCGTTTACACTTGGCGATGGCTTTGAAAGAAGAAGGCAATGTACTGTTGCTCGATGAGCCTACCAATGATATTGACGTAAACACACTGCGTGCTTTGGAAGAAGGTCTGGAAGATTTTGCCGGCTGTGCCGTAGTTATCTCGCATGACCGTTGGTTCCTCGACCGTATCTGTACACACATTCTGGCTTTTGAAGGAGACTCCAATGTATTCTACTTCGAAGGGTCTTATTCAGAATACGAAGAAAACAAAATGAAACGTTTGGGAAATGAAGAGCCGAAGCGTGTTCGTTATAGAAAGTTAATGACTGACTAGTATAAAGTAATAGATTGAAGCATTTCTAATGCTTTCTGTTTCAAAATAAAAGGCTCTGCAAATATTGTAGAGCCTTTATCATTTTATAAGGTAGTGAAACGTTTATCTCTCTTAAAAAAATGTAGTATAATCGTAATGTAGTTCTAAATATTATTAATTATATTTGTGCACAGTTTTTAAAAGCAAACAATTTATATTAACTAATCAACTACATTTATGTTAAAGAGAATGCGATCTTTCTTAGTGCTAGTAATGTTGTTTATTGCTGTCACGATGAGCGCGCAGGTTACAACAGCCACGATGAGTGGTAAAGTGACCGCACAAGATGAACCAATCATTGGAGCAACAGTCGTTGCGGTTCACGAACCATCAGGCACTCGTTATGGTACAGTGACTAACGTCAGTGGTCAATTTAATCTGCAGGGTATGCGTACCGGCGGCCCTTACAAAGTAGAAATTTCTTATGTTGGTTATCAAACAGCAATTTACAAGGGAATTAACCTTTCATTGGGAGAGAATTATGTTTTAAATGTTTCTTTAAAAGAAAGCTCTGAATTGTTAGATGAAATCGTGGTGACGGCTTCAAAAAACAGCAATATGAAGAGTGACCGTGCAGGCGCTATTACTAATATTGGAGAAGAGCAGATGGCTATGATCCCTACTGTTGGACGTAGTATGAATGATATTATGCGTTTAACTCCGCAAGGAGCTAACACAGGTAATGGTTTTGCCGTAGGTGGTGGTAATTACCGTCAGTCTTCTGTAACTGTCGACGGTGCTGCTTTCAGTAATTCATTTGGTATCGGTTCTAACTTGCCGGGCGGAGGTTCACCTATTTCATTGGATGCATTGGAACAAATAGCAGTATCTGTAACTCCGTTTGATGTTCGCCAAAGTGGATTCATTGGTGGGGCAATCAATGCTGTAACTAAAAGTGGTACCAATGATTTCTATGCAACAGCTTATACTTATTTAAATAATGAGAATTTGAATGGTGATAAGGTAGGTGATTTAGAGTTAATACGTGAGAAATCTCAAAAATACCTCTATGGCGCTAGTTTTGGAGGTGCAATCATAAAAAACAAGTTGTTTTTCTTTGTAAACGGTGAATATGAAGATAATGTAACAGCTGGTCCTAAGAGCAGAGCTCGTTTAAGCGACAGTGATGATTGGGGATCTAATACAGCCAATGTGAATCGTCCTACAGTAGGAAAGATGGATGAGATTCGCAACTATTTTATAGACAAGTATGACTATGATCCGGGACGTTATCAGGGATACTCTATCAAGACTCCGGCCTACAAGATCATGGCACGTTTGGACTGGAATATTAATGATAATAATAAACTCAATTTCCGTTTTACACGTGCCCATTCAAAAGATAATAGTGGCCCAACTTCTTCTGTTTCTCCTTTCTATGCAACAGATATTTATGATGGTGGAACAGCAGCTTCCAAAGGATCTGGGAATGTGAATCATAATGCTGCTATGTATTTTGAAAATTCTCGTTACTTCAAGGAATATAACTTTACATCGTATGCTTCAGAATGGAACTCAAAATGGTTAGATGGTAGTTTGAATAATGTGACACGTGTCACTTACTCCTTCCAAGATGAGCCAAGAAGCTATGAGGGAGCAGCAGATTTTCCATCAATTGATATTTTGGAAGACGGTGCTGTTTATGCACGTATTGGACCAGATATCTTTTCTCCGGGCAACTTAGCTCAAGCCAGAACATTTGTTCTCACAGATGAAATGTCTTATACGGCAGGTATTCATAATTTATTGGCTGGTTTCCAGTTTGAGTATAACAAGGCTACAAATGGTTTCCAACAAGCTGGTAATGGATATTATGTGTATAAATCATGGGATAGCTTCGTAAATAATGAATATCCTAAGGCTTTTGCTATCACACACTCTAATGCGGCAGATTATAGCCAATTTAAGGCTGAAATGAAAACTTTGCAATATTCATTGTATTTACAAGATCAGATGAATATTAGTGAGAACTTTAAGTTGACTGCTGGTATTCGTTTTGAGATGCCTAAATATCCTTCTCTAAAGAATAACTATAATGAAGATTTTGCAAGATGTGAGTTTGGCGGAGTAAGCTACTCTACAGATCAAGTTCCTTCTGCAAAGATTTCTGTGTCTCCACGTGTAGGATTCAATTGGGATATTACCGGTGAGCGTAAATATGTTCTTCGTGGAGGTACTGGGCTTTATGTAGGTCGTTTACCATTTGTATGGTTAGTATCTGCGGTTGGAAACTCTAATGTCGGTCAGAATCAATATTATTATACTAAGGTAGCTGATGCAGCTTTGAAACCTCATTTTCAACCTTCTGTATCAGGAGTATTGAATGAATTGTATCCGAATGGTAGAATTGCTGATATTAAAGCTCCTACAGATCCAACTATTATTGATAAAGATTTAAAGATGCCATCTACTTGGAAAACCTCTTTAGCCTTTGATGCTAAACTTCCGGGGGATATTGATTTCTCAATAGAAGGTATTTTTAATAAAGACATCAATCCTGCCGTTATTTCTAATAAAGCTATTAAGCCTTCAGAAGCTACGATCACTTTTAATCCGAATGATACACGTGACTCATATAGCAAATACTCTGATGCTTCATGGACAAACGCAGGTGGAAAACAGAATGTATTCTATATAGAGAATGGTGGTCACAAGGCCTATTATTATTCTATTACTACTCAATTAGCTAAATCTTTTGATTTTGGCTTGTATTTGTCTGCAGCATATACACATTCGAAAGCTAAGGCGTACAGTGATGGTATTGGTGATCAGGTAACTTCTGCATATAGAACAAATACTTATTCTGTAGGCGGTATTAATGAACATGAAACAGGTTATGGTACCTATGTTTCTCCTCACCGTATTGTAGCTTCAGCTGGTTATCGTTTGGAATATGCTAAAAGATTTGCTTCCTCATTATCATTCATTTATGAAGGAATGAATATGGGATATGCTGGTGGTTATGGTTATGCTCGTTATTCCTATACATTTGCTGGCAACATTGTTGGCGATGGTGGAGCTAATAACTTATTATATATTCCTGCTTCAAGAGAAGAGCTGAATAATTGGACATTTGCGGAAAAAACATATAATAGTGTAAATAGAACATATGATGACTATAAATTAGACGGGCAAATTTATAGTGCAGATCAACAAAAAGATGACTTTTGGGCATATATCAACCAAGATAGCTATTTGAAGAAGCACAAAGGCGAATATGTAGATCGCGGTGGAGTGGTTATGCCTTGGCATCATCAATTGGATTTGAAATTTATGCAAGATTTCTATCTTAAAGTTGGTGGTAAACGTCATACTCTTCAATTTGGTGTTGATATTAAGAACTTCTTGAATTTGTTAAATTCAGATTGGGGATTGTATAAGACCGTAAATAATACCAATCTCTTGGCTTACGATAAGGGAAATAGTACTACTGGAGAAGGCAAGGGATATACATTCCAAAAGAATAGTGGCAAAAGATTGACTGAAACGTATACAAAGTATAAAGATTTTAGATCTACTTACTCTGTTCAGTTTAGTCTTCGTTATATATTCCATTAATTCGATAAAATCTCAAAATAATGAAAGGTTGTCTCGTGTTCGGGACAGCCTTTTTTATTATCAGTAAGATTTTGATATAAACGGAATATCTTTAAGGATATGATTATTAGCTTATCATCCTCTTACTCTTTTATAACTTCACCCTCATCACCACCGGATTATGATCGCTATAAGTAAGATCCGGCGAGAAGTAATCCGTACTATTCAGTTCCGGTGAATGGAGAATATAGTCGATTCTTAACAGATGCTTGAAAAACTTGAAAGTATACATATACCCATGACCACTCGTCTGAAAGCCATCCTGCAACTTATCACCTTTTACAGTGTGATAAACATACGAAGACGGCAGAGAGTTAAAGTCACCGCAGATGATAGTAGGATAGGGGGAGGCAGCTATCAGTTGCTTTAGAGTATTAGCTTGTACGGCACGTTTCCGGAAATTCTCATGCAATCCGTCAATCAATCCCAAAGCAGCACGCCGCGCTTGTTCTGGCACAGATCCATCCGTGTGGAGTCCCTTTTCCAGTTTGCGCTTGTTCTGGCTCACTTCCGTTGTTTGGAGATGATTGTTGAACAGGCGGATAGTACGGGCATTAGTCTCAATATCACACCAGAGACTGCAATTTTTCGAATCAGGATAGACGATAAGATTCTCCTCCTTGATGGGGTAGCGGCTGAAAACAGCCAGCTGCAACAAATGTTTTCCTTCGGGAGAAATAGGGATATAATAATACGGCCAATCAGAAAGAACCGCAGCTATACTGTCTACACCAAACTCATCATTAATGCCAAACTCCTGAAAACAGAGAATATCTGCTTGCAGATTTCTCATGTAAGAGGCTATCTCTTTGCATGAATAACCGGTATGCTCATGATTAAAAGCGTCAACATTGTAAGTAGCAACAGTTAAAATACCAGGAGTATACGCGTTCATTTTGACCATTGGAGCCGAAGCCGGGCTGAAAAAAGGAGATTGAATCACACAACTAATATAGCTCCAGTTACTGAATATAGCAATCAGAGGGATGAAAACCCAACACCGCCAACGGATCGTCCAGTAGATGACAGAAGCAAGATTAGCCAACAAAAGTATCGGTAACATCAAACCGATGAAAGGCATAAATTTGAAACTATCCGGTGCGGCATTACCTACGAAGGCGCCCGCAATGGTAACTCCTGCCAAAATACTGGTCAGCACGATGGATATGTAATAAAACAGTCTGTAAAAGGCTTTCATCTAATCTAAGTTATTGGGTGATTATATCACTATTAAAGCGTTTTCTATACAATATGTACTCTATAATATGTGCCCTTTTACGGAGGCGACAACCATTTATGAATCATAGCTTTCAGCTTATCATCCGCTATCGGTTTAGCTATAAAATCATTGCATCCGGCCTCCTTCGCCGCTTTCCGGTCCTGCTCATAAGCAAAGGCACTTTGAGCAATGATAGGAACAGTGGCAGACAGCTCCCGAATGATTTTCGTTGCCTCCAATCCATCCAAATTCGGCATTTTAATATCCATCAGGATAAGATCGGGTTTCACCTCATCGAACATCGTGACAACCTCCATTCCGTCATGCGCACGAATAATCCGGTGCTCCTTACCTAAGATAGCCTCCAATAAATCAAAGTTACTGTCCGTATCTTCGGCAACCAAAATACAAGCATGCCGTGTATTTACAGCACTGCTCATACCTCCGCTTGTCTCATCATCATTCTTTTTCTCCGAATCTACACTCACGGATTCTGCAACCGTATACGGCAAAGTAAATGTAAACGTCGTTCCCTTACCAAATTCGGAGCTGACGGAAATCTTGCCCCCGAGCCGTTCAACGATAGACTTACAGATAGATAATCCCAACCCAGTGCCCTGTGCATGATTGTTCAGCTTGGCAAAACGTTCGAACACACGACCCACTTTCTCCGGCTCAATTCCTGTTCCGGTATCCGTTACGTGGAAAACAATCTGGTTATCCACCAGCTTATAACCATAACTGATACTTCCTTCTTTCGTAAACTTAACAGCATTCCCAATCAGATTCGAAATCACCTGGAATACCCGATTCTTGTCCGTTTCAATCATCAGACTCTCGTCCGAAGACTCATAGACAAGGCTTACTCCCTGCGGAGTACGGAATATATGAGCATCGTACACTTCCCGGCAGAGATTATGGAGACTAGCCGGTCCGAAGGAAAACTCGATAGTTCCCGATTCAATCTTCGAGAGATCGAGAATCTCGTTGATAAGTTGCAAAAGACGCTCGTTGTTCGCGTTTACGATGTTGTAGTACGTCTTTCGTTCTTCCGCATCATCACTTTCGGCAATGAGATGCGAGAACCCCACAATAGCATTCAGCGGAGTACGTATCTCATGACTCATATTGGCAAGGAAAGCTGATTTCAAACTATCAGACATTTCCGCCTTTTCCTTCGAAGACAGTAGCTCCCGCTTCATCATTTCCAGTTCCGTGACATCCCATTCGATGCTGACGATGATAGGCGAAGACAGTTCGTCCCCATCCACCCGGATTTTCCGCTTGTCAAGGATAATCAGGTTTCCGTTCCGATCCTTTCCTTCCACCGTCCAGTGCATACCTTTTCCACTGGTGGCCACTTGAATATCCTCCTGTCTCTTCTTCTCGGCCACGATAGGCGGATAGAAATCGAAGTCATTCTTACCGACAGGATCGTTCTTGTAAAGATCGCGGTTATAAGCCTCCCGATTTCGATAAATGTACCGGAAATCATTGTTGATCTCCTTCACAACAATCCCCGCGGGGAGATTATTGATTGTCGTATCCATGATTTGATTGAGCCGTTTGATTTGGGCTTCGTATCGAATCCTCTCGGAAATATCATGAGCAAACGACCAGTAACTTTCTTCTCCGGAGTCATTGGTGACGTTGTACATCGTACCTTCGTAAGCCAATATACCTTTATTGATTTTCGATGGATGATGAGCCACAAAGTTACTGCTGCCACCGTGTATGACATCTTTACAACGTTCGTCCCAAGCCTCTTGCGTAGGCATATCTGCGGCGACATTGTAGATTTTCAACTGACTGATATCCTCACTTTCGGGAATACCGTGATTGTGCAGGAAACGACGATTGGCGAAGATAATCGTGCCATCGGGTCTGGCGGCAAAGATACTCTCTTTGGCGTTGTTGATAGCGTGCGTCAACGTATTGATGTCATTTCTGCGATGCTGTATGTCCGTAATATTCTGAATATACCCCTCGATGTTGAAACTGCCGTCGGGGCGCTCTTCACGCAAATAAGTCTGGATACGCATATAGAAGATTTCCCCGTTCAGTCGGACGCGATAGCTGATGCTCTCCATGTTGAGCTCCCTTTCGTTCACCCGACACCATTCCCTGAAACTCTGACGGTCTTCTTCTACAATCAGTTCCACATATTTTTCAATGGCGAGATTCTGCACACTTTCCTCACACAAAACGCCTGTATAACCCAAATAATGGAAAATATTCTGATTCGTATTGTACGCCCATTGTCCTATCTGGGCTACCTTTTGGATGGCCCGCAGGGTGAGATTTGCTTGTTCCAACCGTCTTTTTACATTGCTTCTTTGCGTGATGTCGCGATATTGGCAAAGCACCATGCCATCATACGGAAACATGAGGCATTTGAAGTAGAAAATTTCGTCATTCAGCACCAGCTTGAAGTTCTTGCTGATGCTACGCTGCTCTTCGAGCACAATCTGAAAGATGGGCATCACCCTCTCTCTTGTATATTCCGGTAAAAGCTCAAATATATTTTTTCCTAAAAGTATATCCTCTTGCAGAAACCATAGATCACAATGAGGCTCAATGTCTACGCAGACGCCATGCCTGTCAACCAATAGCATTGTATCTGCCGTCAGTTTCAATATTCTTTGTGCGTTATTCGCATCATGTAATATTCTGTCCATGTCTGTTCTTTATTAGATAATAGAGACTTATGTCTCCTATAAGGATAACAAAAGATTATGGCATTTGTTCTTACTTTTCGGCGCGCTTCGCCTTTTCCCAAGCTCCGCTTCCTTTTTTCTTCTTGAGATAGCGGATGCCTTTCAGCACATTGACATTCATAAATAAAAAGTAGTAGGGGATAAAGAGCAACTTGTTTTTTATCTGTTTCGTAGATAGGTAATATCCCCAATATCCCAACCCGTAAAAAAGAACCTGCATGGCAAGCAGCACTCCGTAAAATATCGTGGAACCACCCAACAGCAGAATCGCAATATTCAGCGGGAAGAGCGCAAACAACAGGAACGGAGTAATAGACCATCGCAATACCCGGTGCGACGTATATTGAAAGCTAAGTATCCCGTAACGGAAAGGATTCAGCAACGGACGAAGCCGCCAGATAGACTGCAATCCTCCCGCAGCGATGCGCACTTTTCGTTTTTCTTCTTCGCGCATATCTGCCGAACCACTTTCGATGGCATAAGCATTCGTACAATAAGCGATGGTGTAACCTTTCATTGTGATCCGGAGTGAAAGAATAAAATCGTCGAGCAACGTATCCGGCTCCATCGCTTCGAACAGCTCGTTACGCACGGCAAACAGTTCGCCTGCTGCTCCTACGGCAGAGTAGAGCCGTGCATCAAGTGCTTTCAGGGTTGATTCGTATTTCCAGTAAATACCTTCACCACCGGCAGCCGCCCCGTCTTTTGTCTGCACGGCAATCCGTTTTTCACCAGCCACGCAGCCCACTTTCGGATCCTGGAAAGCAAGCACGATTTCCCGTATTGCCTCCCGGTTCACCATCGTGTTGGCATCCGTAAAAACAACGAGTGGAGTATCCACCAACGTCATTCCACGTGTCATTGCAGCCGTCTTACCTTGCCGGAGCGGTTGGAAATGTACGGTCGCTTTCCCCTGCCAACGCGTCTGCAATCGTTCGTTCGTACCGTCATCGCTTCCGTCCGTCACCCATACGATGTGCAGCTTGTCCGCAGGATAATCCAGCTCAAGACTGTTTTCCATCTTCTCGTCCACTACATCTTCTTCGTTGAATGCCGTAATGAAGAGGGTAACTTCCGGCAGGTCTGCGTCCGATGCCGGCAACGAACGCTTCACAGGCTTCACGAAAAGCTCTTTCAACTTGACAAGAATATAAAGCACAATTCCGTAGCCCAAATAGGTGTAGAACACAACGAACAGGGCAAGCCAGAAAATAATTTCAAGACAAAGGGTCATGGTTTCGTTCATAATTATATTTGTTTATTACTTCTTCTTTTTCTTTCTCTACGTTCCATCTTTTTTATTCGTTTATGCCCAAATAGCTTAACAGTTCGTTTTGCGTCCGGCCATTTATTCGATTCGTTTCTTCAACTCCGTCTTTTTATCCGAATCTTTCAGCATATTCACAAAGTAGTTGGCGTCCGCTTTGGCAGAAACATCT
>ENA-ORUQ01003505-ORUQ01003505.1-human-gut-metagenome-genome-assembly--contig:-NODE-3505-length-10612-cov-2.647154_pt1 | contig 10612 bp, 10 predicted proteins | sample MGYA00242081_ERZ509211 | MGnify/ENA primary metagenome ERZ509211 (study PRJEB26280, sample SAMEA2338785) | human gut metagenome | biome: human gut; feature: human-associated habitat; material: faeces...
GGAGAATTCCTCAGCCATTTGAAAACAAAACTCATTTTACCCTTTCCACTTCCAAACCCCCGACGCTCGCCGCCAATCAGAAAAACGACCATCAATCCGCCTCCTTTCTGTATTTTTTATTAACTACAGTTTATAACCTGTTTTTGTCGTTTTCTCTATAGCCATCAAGCTTTTTCTTCTGTTTCCTCAAGAATCCCTGCGGTCTTCAATGTCTCCAGGATTTCCTCTACATCCTCCCTGACATCCTCCTCATCCACTTGATATTCTCTGCTGACCAACCTAACCAACTGTTCTGCTGTTTTTGCAGACTCTGCGCGCTCATATATAAATGCTGCCGTCTCGCTCAATGTCAAAACCTGATTAACTGTCTCCGCTGTCTTTCCACAAGGAATCAAAATAAAATCCTCCATCAGCTGACGAAGCACAAAAGTACCTTTTTTCTTTATCATAGCATTCCCCTTTTGTGTTAATATGTGACATTCTTTTTCGGTTCTATCACATTTATTTAGTATATTCTCTTTTCGTATTCTGTGCAATTCTTCTTTTATAAAATTTTTGTTATACTTTACAATATTCTTCTTTTTCCCATAAAATTTGCAGTTCACGTGTTCTCTCTTTTGTGTTATACTAGCATCATGCAATACATACGAAATGTTGAAACGCAAATTTGTTACTATGGAAGGGTTCAAAGATTTTTTATGGAAACGTTCGAGCAGATTTTTCTTCAGATTATTCACGATGCCTGTACAAATAAAACTTCTTCAATTGCTATCGCGCCACAGGACATGGATGCTTTGCTTGCGCTTGTAAAAGATCAATCCTGTGTTCCTTATGTGCTGCCCTATCTGAATGATAAAAGTCGTCTGGAGCCATTGAAGTACCAGACAAAACTGATGATACTGAATTACTATCAAATTGATCAGTTCACAAGACGAATTGCTGCGCTTTTTGAAGTGAATCAGATTCCGTATGTTCTTTTAAAGGGCATTAGCCTCGCTGCTTTTTATCCAGTTTCGGAATACAGAAAGCTCGGAGATGTGGATCTGTACATCAATGAAAAAGAGCAGTTTGATCGTGCAGGGAAACTTCTTCTTTCAAATGGATTCAAAAAGGATGATGATGTCAGCGACCATCATCAAGGCTACCTTTACACATTTCCTAAAACTGGCCGAACCTTAATTCTAGAGCTTCATTTTAGGATTGTTGGACTCTATCAATATGCACCGGCCAACCAGATTGTAGATGCCGTATTTGGCTTCAATGCGTTTCAGCCGGAGCATCAAGTCATCAATGGAACTACTTACCCAGTTCTTCCGCCGACACAATATACCTTCTATATGCTTCACCACATGCTCAAACACTATCTCTACAGTGGCTTTGGCATCCGTCTGTTATGTGATTTCACATTTTATCTGGAGCATTTTTATAGTCAGATTGATTTTGACCAGATTCATAGTTGGTGCCATGACTCGAAAATCCTGCACCTATATGAAATCATTCTGGAAACGTGCCGTATCTATCTGGGTCTTTCAGAAACAGTTGATCCCACCGTCCATTATGATCGCAAAGACTGTGAATCCTTTATACAACAGCTTCTTGTTGGCGGCGATGTCAACAAAGCAAATGCGGCTGCCCTTGTTGGAAGCACCTCTTACAACCGCATTACACCATTTACCTACTTAAAAGAAGGGCATCTGCAAATGCATGTACGCTTTCCAAAGCTTGGAAAATGCCCACTGCTATGGCCTGCTCTTTGGATAATTACATTCGTCTGTTTCTTGCATAATACCTACACCCTTCGCAATACGACATTAAAAGAAACTCTTCGTTCCTTTAAACAGGACAACCAGCGATCCAAGCTTCTTCGTATTTTTGACAACACAGATGACTAAACACATCTGTGTTGTCTTTTTTATCATCCTAATATTTATTATCTTAATAAGCAAATCAACAATTTATATTCAATTCCAAGATATGGATTTTTCAGCGCCGCTTTTCGTTTTTTTTGAATTTCTCTTTTGAGTTCCTTCTTCAATTTTCTCTTTTCTCCTGAATCAGACAGCTTTCTTAAATTCACATAACAATACAATAATGACTTCACCACTTTAAACTCGGCACATAATTGTAGCTGAGGCAGCTGTTCTCGAATAAATTGCTCATTGTCCAGGCTATTATAATAATAGTCTACATTACGAATTGAAAAACAAGACGTTGTAATGCTATTCTCCCGAATTCTGTAAAAATAGGTCGGACGATTCACAAACACAATCTTCTTACACTGTGCATATGCGTGCAATACAGTCACTTCATCATCATTGATTCTTCCTTGTGGGAACCGCAGCGTTTCAAATATTTCTCTTCGGAATAACCGATTCCACATAGCAGATGCATTCAAAAGCAGATTTTTAATAACCCCCTCTGATGTCTCGCACGTTGCCTTGTATGAAAATGTATTTTTCGGAAATTTCAATTTTCCATTCTGATCTTTAACGGTAACGCAACCGCCCACCGCACAGTCTGCTTTGTATTTCTTTATGTATTTATACATCCATTCATATGCCCTTGGCGAAATCCAGTCATCACTGTCAATAAAGCTTATATATGCTCCCGTTGCCGCTTCTATTCCATCATTTCTTGCCCGGGCGACACCTGTATTCTCCTTGTGAATTACACTTATACGCGCATCCTTTTTGCTATACTCGTCACAAATCTTCCCACATCCGTCTGGCGAACCATCATCAATCAAAATAATTTCCAGATTCCTATAGGTCTGCTGCAACACACTATCCAAGCATTTCGGAAGATAAGCTTCTACCTTATATACAGGTATAATAATACTTATTTTTTCTTCTTTCATTTCGTTTTTTGTTTTGGTTTTTATTTCTGCTTTTGTTTCCACTGCACTTTCTCCTATTTCCTTTTTACGTTTTTCATGCCAGAAACATCTTCTAAACTCTAGTCCATTACAATTTCCTTACAAACGATCAAGCAGCCGCTCCCACCGCGCTGTAATTACATCTGCGTCAAATCGTTTTTGTATTGAGCTGGTATTTTTTGAAAACGCATCTCGAACTTCTTCATTCATTATCAGATACTCCACTTTTTCTCTCATACGATCTATTGAAAATGGTGGTATCAAAAAACCATTTTTTCCGTCCTCTATTATTTCGGAAGGGCCTGTCTGAATATCAAAACTTACCATCGGCAGTCCATTTTGTGCCGCCTCTAGCAAAACCATCGGAAGCCCCTCCGAACGCGATGTCATTACATAAATAGATGCCTGCTGCATATATTCACTGACATTTGAAACATTTCCAGTCAAAATTAGCTGATTTTCGAGTTGATACTTTTTTTGAACAGCCTCTAGCCTTGGACGCTCCTCGCCCTCTCCTAACACATACCATTTCCAATCCGGATATTTCTTTAAAATCATCGGAAGCAATTTTTCTAATAAATCAATTCCTTTAACCCAGGTCAAACGCCCAGCTGTAATGATACTTTTCTCCCGCGTGAGCGCATTTTCACTTTGTTTTACTGGCATCATCGGATTATGAATTGTCTGAATGGCATTTCGACGCCCTAGTTTATTTTCATAATTTTTCTGATCCTGTCTTGTGAGTGTAATGATAAAATCAGCATTTCTTGCACTAAACCACTGCGCTGCATGACGAAATTTCTGATACATCTTTGACGGCCAGATGTAATGATAGTTAAAATGCTCCCACGCAATAATCTTTGTTTTCAGACCAGTAGACGCGGGAACACTTAACAGATCAAGTACCACATCCACATCAATTAAAATATCAATTTTGTTATTCTTTAAAAAGTGACGAAATCTGGGCACAAGCGGAAGGTATTCAGGACCTGGGGCAATCCACTTTTTTCCTGAATCCAGTTTCGTTTTCTTTATTTCATCTGGAATTTCAAAAAATGACTTTTCCTTTTGTTCTACAATGCTTAAAATCGAGATATCATATTTTTCCAATGCTTTTAATTTTTGTATGATCAAAAGTGTCACTCGCTCGGTACCTCCGCTACGTGTGATATCTCCGCTGAAAAAACAAATTTTTTTCTTCACTTTTCGCTCCATTTCTGTCTGATTTTTCACTTTTCCATAAAAATCATCTTATTGCACTTTGCGGTATCTTGCCTTTGTAATTTTACTATCCACCTGCAGCATACGAAGCAAAGCAATTCCCGCTGCCATCAGTGAATACGCATGAAAGCTGAATAAAACAGAGCCGCACCAAATCACAATTTTCCATGCAGTGCTGTCAATTTTTCGGACAAATTTTCCCTTTGCCAATGCCTGCATCGCACTTCTGACAAACGGATCTTTTCCATATTGCTTCAATGCCCTTCTGGCGTCTCGCCAGCCAGCCTGATTTGGCTGCAGCTCCTGCTTGACAAGAAAGAACGCACCAAAGAAAATATGGAACGCCGCAAGATCAGCCAAATATCCCTTTTTTCCATATTCGCGCTGATATTGCATAAAGTCCTTTGCAATGCTAACCCAGACCTCTTCCATTTTTTTCTTATACTTAAAGGTAACAGAATCCTCATTCACACGGTATAACATGACACTCTCGTCAATAAATGCATACGTTGGATTCCAGAAGCAACAGCGCATGTTATGAGCCTTGTCCTGTGTAAATGGATACGCAGGACAAACTAACTCATGTTCCTTTAAAAAGTCCATTTTATAAAGCTTTCCCCAGTCATAGGCGAGATGTCCATATTGATAAAACCCTTTAAAGCGAAAATCTGCAGTTCTGGTATATTCACCTTCTTTTAAATGGTGCCAGTTTTTTTCGCTTACAAACGTCTTGTTAAAGCGCCGAAAACTTCCTACTGTAATATCGGCATCCTTTTCCTGCGCTTTTCTTACTAGAAGCTCAACTGCATGTTCACCATCCAATTTGTCATCGGAATCCAGAAATAGAATATACTTGCCGCTTGCTTTTTCCATTCCAGAATTGCGTGCCATTCCAAGACCCTGATTTTTCTTATGGATAACCGAAATATTTGCGTGCTCTCTGCTCAACCGGTCACAGATTTCAGGGCTTTTGTCTGGTGACTCATCATCTACCAAAATAATCTCTAAATTTGCGTAAGACTGATTCAATACGCTTTCTACACATTTCTCTAAAAATTCTTCTGTCTTGTATACTGGTATTACTATGCTGACGATCGGATTTTGCATTTGTGCCTCCACTATTACTACTAAGGCTACTAACTATTTAATAGCTTTCTTAGTTATTTTTTCGTGATTATTTTTCTTAGTGCTACTATACCCTCTTTTTATCGGTTCGTCAATTGCACGCTTCACAATCCTGTTCACGAGCAAATCGTTTTTCAAACACGTTTCAAAGATTGTTTTATCGACTTGACAATTTGTGGCCTTCTTTTTACAATAATAAAATATTAGGTGAACTATTATTCTACAGAAAACTATAGCAGAGGCATGAAATCTACAATGACCTTTATGAAAGGACTAGATTGCTTATGAAATCAAACTGTATAACTATATTTCAAAATACATATCACCGCGACCCTGACGGTGTTTCTTTCTGCCCATACCGCGTCTGCCCACTCGGTGCTCACGTTGATCATCAGCATGGGCAGGTGAATGGTCTGGCAATTAATTATGGAATTCATATTGCGTATTCCATCAAGCGCAATGGTGTAATCGAATTAAGCTCTCTGGAGTTTCCAAAGCGTGCACAGTTTCATATTGCCGCTGTTCCGTGGCCAAAGGAAAATGACTGGGCGGATTATCTGCGCGGTGCCACAAAAGTTCTGACTGACCGCTACCAGCTACGCTATGGTCTATGTGGTGTCATTCAGGGCAGTCTCCCAATCGGCGGTCTTTCCTCGTCTGCTGCCGTCACCATCGCATTCTTAACAGCACTATGCACAGTAAACCATATTTATCCAACTGATTCCGAACTGATTTTATTGGCGCAAGAAGCAGAAAATAAATACGTTGGTATTTCCTGTGGTATTTTAGACCAGTCATGTGAAATCCTAAGCAAGAAAAACCATCTTCTTTTCCTTGACACAAATGATAATTCATATGAACAGATTCCTGCCAACCAGCATATGCCAGACTACAAAATTGCCATCTTTTTTTCTGGACTGGAGCGCTCCCTTGTCTCCTCAAAATACAACATGAGACAGGATGAGTGCAAGGCCGCAGCTTATGCCCTTATGGCTTTTGCTAACATGCCTTATGGAAATTTCCGTGATATTTCTCTGCGCGATGTTCCTGAGGAAATCTTTGCACAATTTAAGGATCGACTTCCTGATCCATGGCAAAAACGCGCTACTCATTATTACGAGGAAACAGCACGCGCACAGGCTGGTGCTTCCGCTTGGCGAAACGGTAATTTAAATGAATATGGCCGACTAATTTTTGAAAGCGGCTACAGCAGCATTGCCAATTATGAATGCGGATGTGATGAGTTAAAAACCTTATATACCATTATGCGCTCTACTGATGGCATCTATGGCGGACGTTTTTCTGGTGCTGGCTTTAAGGGATGCTGCATGGCCTTTATTGATCCATCCCGTGCTGAACAGATTGCTGAATCTGTTGAGACAAAGTACCTTGCAGTCTATCCTGATTTAAAAGGGAAATATTCTTTTCATCTTTGCGAAAGTGCTGACGGTGTAAGCGCCCAGATTGACTTACATCAGTAATGAATCGAAAGGAGATTTTTATTTTATGAAATCAATCATACTTGCCGCCGGTTATGCAACACGCTTATACCCACTGACCTTAACGGTTCCCAAACCTCTTCTCCCTATAAAAGGAAAACCGATCTTGAATTATCTTTTTGATGATATTGACTCGATTGAGCAAATTTCGGAACATGTTATTATTACTAATCACAAGTTTATCGGCAACTTTGAAAAATGGCTCTCCATTCAGCACTTGCAGCATCCCGTCATCCTACTTGATGATGGAACTAATACAAATGAGGGACGTCTTGGCGCGGTAAAGGATCTAGCACTTGCAGCTTCATCGCTTTCTTTAACAGATAATCTTCTTGTGCTTGCCGGTGACAATCTAATTGATTTTTCATTAAAAGGATTCGTGTCATTTTTTACACAATGCCAAACCTCCTGTGTCATGTGCTATCCTGAAAATGATCTTGCAAAGCAAAAAAAGACAGCGATTATCACAAAAGATTCCAATGGCCGAATTACATCCTATGAAGAGAAACCAACGATTCCTAAAAACAATTTAGCGGTTCCGCCATTCTACTGCTATCAGAGCAGCGATATAAAAAAAATTCCAGCTGCCCTTTCTGACGGATGCAGCCCAGATGCCCCTGGAAGCTTTGCTGCCTGGTTAAGCAAACATACTGTGATTCATGCATGGGAGATGTCAGGACACCGATATGATATTGGCGATATCAACAGTTACAAGGAGCTTTTATAAAATATGAAAAATGGAATTGTAAAATCAAAAGCTGTTACACCAACTACAGTAGCAGATAAAACTATTATGATTTTTCAACACCCAGAACTATACTTTTTTCCTCAATACAAAAATATTGTTTTTTCTCCATTTGGCGTAAGGGAGCATGGGGTTTCGTACTGGATTTACAAAGCAATGCACTTTGCCCATATTCCTGGCTATTCTTTCTTCTGGGGCGATTGGAAAAATCATCTGAAAACAGCAAAGAAAATAATCATATTTGATTATGGATATCAAAGAGGTATGGAAACCTATATTCACACGATTAACCCCAACTGTGAAGTCTATTTGTTTTACTGGAATATCATAACACCTAAACGCATCAACTACAAACTGTTTACAGATAAAGAAGCTATTTATTCTACTGATCCAGCAGACTGTGAAAAATACAATTTTAAATATAATAACATGTTTTACTGTGAAAAGTACTATGAGCCTTATGAGCCATGTAAGAAAAATAAACTGTTTTTTCTCGGTGTAGATAAAGGGCGCGCCGATTTGCTGTTATGTTTAAAAGCAGTTTTTGAAGAGTCTGGCATTGAATGCGATATCCGCCTTCTTGCTTCTGGCTTAAATAAAAAAAGACGTCAAGAACTCAAAAGTATATTGACTGACAAGCGCCTTTCTTATGAGGAATACTTAACGCAGCTTATTCTTGACATTACCCAATTTGGACAAATGGCTCCCACAATGCGAGTAATGGAAGCCATTTACTTGTCCAAGAAGCTAATCACCAATAATCGCTCACTCTCCTCTTATGATTTTTACACGGAGAATAACATTTTTATTCTGCCAGATGAACATGATGACTCATTGACTGATCAGTTAAAAGATTTTCTTGTGCGCCCATTTATGCCATATTCATATAAGATCCGCAAAAAATATGACTACTATGAATGGCAAACCCATTTTCACACTACTATAATGTAACATTTTATTCCCTACACTACTACAATGTTCTGTATTCACAAATTTAACAAAAAACACTTTACAGCATCTTTTTCTGTATTACAATATAAATATAGTAAATTTAAACGATAAAAAAGACCAATAACATTTTTATTATTATTTATTACGCCGCTGACAAAAGCGACAGAATGGAGTTTTTATGAATCAATATGTAAAGCCTACTATCTCAATCGCCTCTGGAATCACTGAAGGAATTTACACTGCTAGTGGTGTTACACCAAATGCAATTACATTAGGTGCATTAGAAGTCATTGCTGATTGGGGGACAAACGGACAAGTTAAATTTATCGCTGATTTTTCCGTGTTATCTAACAGATGTCCATTAACATTAACTGTAACCTTCAATGCAACAATATCTAATGCTTGGGGTGGTGGCTGCAATTCAGGAAAGCCAAATGGAAATACTGCTTGTTTCAAATGGGAAAATGGGAACACTGCTCCTGAAAAGGCCGAATTAACAGTTCAAGTTTCTAGCGCTCCATCCACTGTACAAATCACAGGTTATTCCTATACACAATCTTAATTTATTTTTAACTCTCTGAATATTCTATTTACAAATAAACAGTCTACCCGCTGTGCTCTTATGCACAACGGGTATAAAATTCAATCTTACATTGCTTTTTTCTCTGCTGTACAAAGTGGCAATTTTTTTTCAATCTGCCCTCTACGGTTATGCTTTGTATTCGAATAATAAAGTTTCTTATCTTCGTACATTTTCTTATCTGCTTCTGTAAGCAGATCTTCCAGATTCTCGCAAATTTCTTTCCATACTACACCATAAGAAATATTAACCTGATGTTCCTTTGCATTTTTCTGCAACTGTGAAACAAAATATTCAAATTCCGCCTGTTTTATTTCCGGATAAAGAACTACAAACTCATCTCCGCCAATGCGATATGTATGCTCTGGAAAGACTGCAACAATTTGCTGCGCAGCTCTTCGAATATAAGAGTCTCCAGCTTCAGGTCCCTGCTCATCATTGACTTTTTTTAATTCATTGAGATCCATATATATAACCCCAACATTCCTAATTAACTGTCCCTTATTCTGGCCATAGTTCTCCAGCACACTCATATAGCGGTTACGATTATACAGATTTGTAAGTGCATCTCTATAGGATAGATACTGCAGCTTTTCCTGCTGTGCCTTTGTGTCCAAGCGGTTCATAATGAAAAACTGAATTGAGGAAAGAAACGGAAAATCCCGATAATTTTTTCTTGGGTTATCAACGCCAATAAATCCGATAATTTCTCGATTTCTTATAAGTGGTACAGCGAGCAGACTATTTACATTCTGTGCCTTTAAGCACTCATATGCCCGTTCATCCTCTCTATCCTTCTCTAAATCTAAGTTAGAAATATAAAAACTTCCCTCTCTTTCAAATTTTTTAATCCATGACGCAATAATTTGGATAGGAACTTCATTAAGATTTTCAATCTCCTTTGAAACACCTTTTGCTGCATATTCGTAACTATTATGTACAATCTGCCGTTCTTCATCAATTTCAAAAATGTACGTACGATCACTTTTAAAATATTGATTAATTATTTCTAGCAGATGATTAATTGCTTCATTAACATCTTGATTAGCCGACAATTCTGTAACGCAATGTATCAATGTTGAACTGCGCTCTAGCTCATTTTCCACCTTCGTTTTGTTTTCAAAAAGTTCCCATAATGTATGTAAATTCCATATAAAATATGTTATAAGCAAAATAAGAGCCATGCCTCCCAATGCCCACACATGGCTCCTATGCACCTGCATTATTCCCTCATAAATAATACATATTATCATTGCAGTGATCCATAAAATCCAAATAAATTGAATAGTTATCTTCCATACTAGCTTCTTATGCATCTGATCAAGCATCTCATTTTCCATATGGTTCACTCCTTTTGTATCCAATACTTTTTCTGGCTTACCTAGAACAATCACACTAAGTTTTGCCTGAAAACTTTGTAATCTTATATAGCTACTATCATTTTACTCTTTTTATTGTAAATTTAAATCATACCAAAGTATGATTCTAGTGCATTTTATTTTCTGCATAAAAAAAGGAATCCGATCACTCGGATTCCTTCTCTCATACTTTCTATTTCACTGTACCTTCAAAACTGCACACAAACTTTTCATCTCAAACCTATTACCATTTCCTAC
>ENA-ORUQ01003506-ORUQ01003506.1-human-gut-metagenome-genome-assembly--contig:-NODE-3506-length-10611-cov-3.175161_pt1 | contig 10611 bp, 8 predicted proteins | sample MGYA00242081_ERZ509211 | MGnify/ENA primary metagenome ERZ509211 (study PRJEB26280, sample SAMEA2338785) | human gut metagenome | biome: human gut; feature: human-associated habitat; material: faeces...
GTACGACTGCGCCGACGGGCAACTGGCCCGCATGACGGGACAAAAGACGCTAATCGGACGCATTCTGGACGGCTTTGCCGGCGACGTGTGGTTCTTCTCCATTTATTTTTTCCTGTGCCTGCGTCTCACCGGCGAACCGGCTCCGTGGGGGCAACCGTGGGGAATATGGATTTGGCTGATTGCCGCCTTCTCCGGTTTCCACTGCCATGCCAAACAATGCGCCATGGCCGACTACTACCGCAACATCCACCTTTATTTCCTCAAAGGAGCATCGGGAAGCGAATTGGACAACTATGCCCAGCAAAGCGCCCTGATGCGGTCGTTGTCCTGGAACCGCAAGGAATGGTTTCACAAGATATACCTCTATTTCTATGGCAACTACACGCGAGGACAGGAACGGCAAACCCCAAAATTCCAAAAGTTCTATGCCCTCGTCCAGCAACGCTATCCGGACGGGTTGCCACAGACGTTGAAAGAGCAGTTCCGGACAGCGAGCCTTCCTTTGATGAAATACACGAACATCCTGACTTTTGATACGCGAGTCATCGTGCTGTTCGTATCGCTGTTCATCAATATGCCGTGGCTCTTCTTTGCTTTCGAGATTATCGTACTCGAAGCCTTGCGTTACTACACCCGCCATGTACATGAAACTTTTTGCGACCGGTTTACAAAGGAGATAGAAAATGGATAAGCCACTCAACGTCGTATTGCTGCTAGCCGGAGGACATGGCTTCCGCATGCACACCGACCGCCCCAAACAATTCATGGAGATTGCAGGCGAGCCGGTCATCTCCTACACCCTGCAAGCCTTTCAACGCCATCCCGAAATCGACCGCATCTACGTGGTTTGCAATCCGGAATGGAACGAATTTGTAAAAACTACGGCCCGAAACGGCAGAATTAGCAAGCTTCACACGCTGTTCCCGGCCGGAGACACCAGTATCGACTCCCTGAGAAACGGTATCGCAGGCTTGCATGCAGAACTGGGGGAACAGAACCCTGCCGTCCTGACCCACGAGGCCGTGCGTCCCTTGGTGACGGACGAAATCATCAGCCTCAACCTGAATACTTTCCGCACACACGGAAATGCCGTCACCGCCGTCCGCAGCCAAGAAGCCTACATGGTAAGCCCCGACGGGATTTCTTCGGGAAAGTGCATCCCACGCGAACTGCTGTATCGCGCACAGACCCCGATAACCTTCAGTCTGGACGACCTGACAGAAGCGTTCCGTAGGGCAAAGCAAATCCAAATCAGCCGCAGTCAATCCCTGTACACTCTGATTACGGAAGTTTTCCCTCTGAAAAAACTCTACATCTCACCCGGTTCCGAACTTAACTTCAAGCTCACGTTGCCCGAAGACATCGAAACCTTGAAGGCTCTTCTGACTTATCGGAAACAAAAGTGAACCGCAAGCCGTTTCCCGATTATTTCTTCGGTGGAAGATAACCGTGACGCGACCGCCACGCGTAATGCCATATTTTAAACAAAGGACTCCAAAGGACTTCACCGGGATAATCCGTCAGGAATCCCATGTTGCGCGACACCTTGCGGCGGAAACGGCCGAAAGGCGTCTCATTCGCATCATGCCGTATGCGTTCGTCATGTTGCCCGAAATTCCCGGCTTTCATGATTTCTGCCAAAAGACGCTGCCCTCGTCCGGGCGACGGCGGCACCAACAAATGCTCGTCCTCCAGTCCGAAAACCGTTTGCAGCACATACATCACCGCACCGGCAAAACGCTTGAGATGCAAACGCTCCAAGCACCGCACGGCTTCCTCCCGCTCAGCTTCGGAACAGGGTTGCCTCAACACAAAGTGATAGTCCAGTAATTGACGCAAACCGATACCTTCATCAAACAAATGACGGTAAATATGCACCAACAGATACACACGGTTCATCGCCAGAGTGGGCACAGCCACCTCGCCCACCCGTTCGGGCAACTGCACCTTATGAAGCAACGACAACGTTTTCCATTCCTTAAAATAACGTTGCAGCCTGAGATTCATCCTCCAACTGTTCATCCATGAAGGCGTAAAATGCAACTCTATCTCAGCCTCCTTCAATACGGGAAAGTCCACATGATGATAGACCACCTCCACACCGGGACAATACTTCCGGGCATAATCCACCACCACCTTGCGCCCGTCGTTCATCCACAAGTCGATGTCGCCGGGCATACGATGCAGCGGACGGGGATAAAACAAAGAATTACCCTGTCCTTTCAACAGGACGGTGCCCATTCCCTCTTTCAAAAACTTGTCATACACCATCACGAGCGTCCGGTTGAGCCTGCGGTTGCGGGTTTCTATTTGCTGCACCAATCCGATCCAAGGCATCACGACATCCATCGGGGGCTTTTGAATGATGGACAAACGCTCCACACCATCCAACACAATGGCAGCCACAGCCTGTTTACACGCCATGTCATACACAGCCGCCCATCCGGCTTTGTCCAACGCCACATCACGATCGTGGCACGTCCCGATTCCTAAACGCAGAAGTTTGAAGAAGGCTTCGTCAGCCTGCATATATTTTGTTTTTCCCATCTTTATTTGTCTGTCTTTTTCACACCTTGTTTCCACAAACGTTTCTGCAAAGATAACATTTTTTCGAAGCAAATCGGCATTCCAATGCAAAGTTATTTTAAATCACTCATTATAAACCTATTACACCACATACAAAACCCCCGAATTCAATCTCAGCAGAATGAAAAATCAATCTCAGCCAAACGATTTTTCAATCTCAGCCAAACGATTTTCCGATCGAAGGAGATTGAAACCGTAAAGTCTGCACAGTAATTTCCGACACGCCTTTCCTTGTCCCGCCTGCTAACGAAAACAATCGTTTCTGTAAATTAAAACAACTTAAAAGGAAGAGGATACAAGGAAAAAGAAGTATATTTGCATCTAACAATATCAAATCAATTCAAAAAATGAAAATGAAGAAATTAAGCACAATGGGAGTAGCCCTTCTCGCCATTGTATTGGCAAGCAGTTGTGGAAGCAGCAAGAACGCCCTACAAACCAGTGCATTGGAAGGCGAATGGAATATCATCACCGTAAACGGAAAAGAGGCTACGGCCGATAAGGATGTTTTTATCGGGCTGAACCTGAAAGAGAACAGAGTATACGGCTGTGCCGGATGTAACCGTATCATGGGAGCCATCCAGGTGGATAAAGACAAAGCCGGGCACTTGTCTTTCGGGCAGGTGGCTTCCACACGGATGCTTTGCAGCGACATGGCTACCGAACGTGCCGTGCTGGAAGCTTTGGAAAACGTAACCGGCTATAAGGGTACGGAACAGGAACTGACCCTGACAGACGGCAACGGCAACGCCCTGTTCACACTGAGCAAACGTCCCGCCGCCACTTTGGCTTCCTTGAACGGCAAATGGAATATCACGAAGGTCTACGACGAAGCGGTAGAAGATATCGAAAAGACGGAGAAAACACCGTTCCTTGAATTCAATGCCGACAAAAAGACATTGCACGGCAATGCCGGATGCAACATCGTAAATGGCGGCATCGAACAGGAAGAGGGAAAACCCGCTTCACTGAAGTTCGACAAGTTGCTTTCCACGATGATGGCCGGGCCGGGCATGACGGTAGAAGGCAAAGTGCTGGAAGCCATGAACAAAGTGAGAAGCTTTATCGTCAAAGACGAGCATACGGCTGCCCTGTTGGATGAAAACGGCGCGGAAGCGTTGACGTTGGTGAAACAATAAAGGCGCCTATACCTGAAAATATTAACCGGGGGATGCCTGATTATCCAAAAGGGCATCCCCTTTTTAAACATCAATATCATGAATCATTTCTTTATGCATGCTCCCAAGTGGAGAACCGGAGCGGGCGTACTGACCCTCTTGGCATGGCTCGCTTCCTGTGGCCCGAACAACAAAACGGTGGAATACCCCTTGATTGAAACGGCCAACACCAACGCACTCGACATCGCAAAGGTGGAACTGACGGACTCAGCTACCATCCTGCACACCGACGCGTATTACCGTCCCCACAATTGGATTCGCATTTCTTCGGAATCGTATCTGCAAGCCGGGGGAAAACGGTATATGCTGACCGGTGCCGAAGGAATCACTCCGGACTCGCTTTTCTGGATGCCTGAATCGGGCGAAGCTTCTTTTACCCTCCGCTTCGAGCCGCTCCCTTCCGGTACGCCATCGTTCGACTTCATCGAGTCCGACTGTGAGGACTGTTTCAAGCTTTTCGGAATAGACCTGACGGGAAAGAAGACATTCGACACGCCGGACGAAGTGCCCGAAGACTTGCGGCAGGCCGACGGGGATACGGCAGTGCCCGACCCGATTTTCAAAACGGGCACCACGACCGTCAACGTCCATTTCCTGCATTATCGTCCGGAATTAGGCAAAGAGGCTAACCTCTACGTCAACACCCTCTTCGGGACGCAACAGCCTTATACAGCCACCATCGACCCCGAAACGGGCAAGGCTTCGTTCAGCTTCCTGCAATGCGGTACGGCGAAAGCAGCCGTAGTCCTCAACAACAGTGCGGCAGGAAGCGCATGGTTGGCTCCGGGCGAAACGACCGAACTGTATGTGGACATGCGTGCATTGGGGTATTACCTTTCGCTCCGCCGCGAGGAAAAGAAGAAAACGACATATCCGGCTCCTTTCCAACGGCTCTATTCCTCGGGCACGTATGCCAACCTGAATAACATCGACAACCAATTAGACAACAGTCCTTATTATGGCATGGACTTGTTTACGGGCGAATTTGCAGACTACCGCATGACCTCGGCCGAATATGCCGCCCATGTCGTGGACACCTACAAGACCCTCGAAGACAGCATCGCCCGAAGCAACCTTTCGCCGCTCAAAAAGGAAATGAAACTGCTCGCTCTTCGACAGGATGCTCTCTCGGCCATGGCACAAGGCAATTACCTGCGCGAACATAACTACCGATACACAAACCGTCAATGGGACTACAACTTCAAGGTGGAAGGTATCGAACCATTGAAACCGGAGGATGCCAAAGCCATCTGCCAACTGTTCGACATCAACGATCCCAAACTGCTGATGGGCGAAAACGTGCTGGACTATGTGAGTGCCGCCTGCTCATCTTCTTTCGACTGGCCGCAACTGGCCGGTATCCAAAAAGGACTGGTAAAGGACTTGCGCCAAATCGCCGGTTACCCGGCCAAGGCGGAGAATGTCGCGCTCACCGATGCGGACTTTGCCCAAATGAAAGCCATGGACAACCCGTTCTACCTCGAAGCGTTCACCCTCATGCAAAAGAAGGCCAAAGACGAACTGGCCGCAGTGGAAGCCAAGTCGAAGGTGGAAACCACGCCCGACGTGCCCAAAGAACGGCTGTTCGACGCCCTCATCGCGCCCCACAAAGGCAAAGTGGTGCTCGTGGACTTCTGGAATACCTGGTGCGGCCCGTGCCGTGCAGCCATCCAAGCCAACGAACCGCTCAAATCCTCCAGTCTGAAAAGCGATGACCTCGTATGGATCTACATTGCCAACGAAACCTCTCCCATCGTGAAATACAAGACCATGATTCCGGACATCCAAGGCTTGCACTACCGCCTGAACCAGGAACAATGGGACTACCTGTGCGACAAATTCAAGATAGACGGCATCCCGTCTTACGTGTTGGTGGACAAGTCGGGGACATACAAGCTGCGTAACGACTTCCGTAACCACAAACTGATGGAAGAGACATTGAAAGAAGAGTTAAAGAAATAAGGAATCTTACATCAATAGCAGATTATGAAAAGGATATTAGTCTCCGCACTGCTGTGCACGTCCTTATTCGCTGCGGCACAGGCCCAGACCACCCATACGGTGAAACTGGTGGACACCCAGTTGCAGGACGTACTCAACGTACTCGAAGACATGGACATCTACATACATCGTTTCGATGTGAGTCAGTTCCTCGATGCCACATATCACGTGGAAATCTATGTGGAAGAATACAAGAATAACCAGAAGACGGGGAAAGTGCACCACTTCGACTTGGGCAAAAACATCCGTTCGTTAGACGAGATTCCGGAAGAACACAGAAAAGGGTTCCGGAAAGAATACCAAATCCCCGCCGGGAAAAAAGAATGGAACAACATCAAGGAGATTTCCATATATATAAGGAAAGAGGAAAGGACGGACACCACTGCCGCCATCCGTATCTCCAGTCCCAATGTGGGCATCCAAGGTTTCCCGTTCACGCTATACCCGGCCGACGGAAAGAAGTTCATCAGCTACCACACGCGGCCTTTTGCCGCACGTGCGGTACAAACAGCCGATGAAATGAAAATCCCCCTCTTGCTGTACGGTTCGGTATGGGCGGAACCGGGAACGACTTTCTTCCGTTTCTGTGGTGAAAACGAGATAGGCCCGGAAATGAAAGCGGAAATCCTGACCCATATCCCTCACCACTACGTGATAGGGTTGCAGTTGAAGAAAGAATAAATTGAAGAAAGAGACACAAGGTGACGAGGCGGGCTTTTCTAAAAGAGAAGCTCGCCTTTGCCCTGACGTACGACCTCGAAAGCGTCGTCCACACAATTCACCACCGTCGAAGCCTCGCTGCCTCCATATCCCCCGTCGATGACCAAAGCCACGCGGCCTTCGTATTTCTCATGAATCAACTCGGGGTCGGTGGAGTACTCGATAATTTCGTCTTCGTCGTGCACCGACATCGTGAGGATGGGATTCCCCAATCCGTCCACTAGTCCACGTGCAATACTATTGTCCGGCACACGGATACCTACTTCTTTCTTATTCTTATATATTTTAGGAAGCCGGCTGCTCGTAGGCAGGATGAACGTGAACGGCCCCGGCAAGTTCTTCTTCAACAGTTTGAAAGCGGCGTTACTGACTTGAGCATATTCGCTGATATTGGACAAGTCATAACAAATAATCGACAAGTTGCTCTTTTGAGGGTTCACCCCCTTCAGCGCACAAATCTTCTCCACCGCCCGTACGTTCAGGGCATCGCATCCTATGGCATACACCGTGTCGGTAGGATAAATAATCAGCTCTCCGTCCCTCAGCATTTTAAGGGCCTTGGCCATCTCACGGGGATTCGGGTTTTCCGGATAAATTCTAATCAGCATGATTTCTTTCCTTTTTATAGTCTACAAAGGTATCATTTTCTTTTGGTTTCACAGCAACAAGCTTACAATATAATGAAAAACCGGAGAGCCATGCTTCAAAATATAATTTTTTCGTATCTTTGCGTGCAGTTAGACGAAAAAATAGACTCAAAAACATTACAAAATGGCAAAAATAACCAAAGAAATGGCTTTGCACTATCATGAACAGGGCAAGCCGGGTAAAATCGAAGTGGTGCCAACCAAGCCCCACAGCACACAAACGGATCTCTCATTGGCTTATTCGCCCGGCGTGGCGGAACCGTGCCTCGAAATAGAAAAGAACCCACAGGATGCCTACCGCTATACGGCCAAGGGCAACCTCGTGGCCGTAATATCCAACGGTACCGCCGTCCTTGGGTTGGGCGACATCGGTGCGCTGGCCGGTAAACCGGTCATGGAAGGAAAAGGACTGCTCTTCAAGATATATTCGGGCATCGATGTGTTCGACATTGAGGTGAACGAGAAAGACCCCGAAAAGTTCATCCAGGCCGTGAAAGCCATCGCGCCGACTTTCGGCGGCATCAATCTGGTCAACGAGGCACCCGAATGCTTTGAAATCGAACGCCGTCTGAAAGAGGAACTCGACATTCCCGTCATGCACGACGACCAGCACGGTACGGCCATCATCTCCAGTGCCGGACTGTTGAATGCGCTGGAAGTGGCAGGAAAGAAAATCGAAGACGTGAGAATCGTTGTGAACGGAGCCGGAGCTTCGGCCGTATCCTGCACCAAACTGTATGTGTCGCTCGGCGCACGGTTGGAAAACATCGTCATGCTGGACAGCAAGGGTGTGATCTCAAAAGACCGTACCGACCTGAACGAGCAGAAGCGTTACTTCGCCACCAGTCGTACAGACATCCATACGTTGGAAGAAGCCATCAAGGGCGCCGACGTATTCCTCGGCTTGTCGCGCGGCAATGTGTTGAGCAAGGACATGGTGCGCAGCATGGCTCCGTCGCCCATCGTGTTCGCATTGGCTAACCCGGTACCCGAAATCTCGTATGAGGACGCCATGGATTCGCGTCCCGACGTGTTGATGGCTACCGGACGTTCCGACTATCCGAACCAGATAAACAACGTCATCGGATTCCCTTATATCTTCCGTGGCGCCTTGGATACCGGTGCCACGGCCATCAACGAAGAAATGAAACTGGCCGCCGTACGGGCTATCGCAGGCATTGCCAAACAACCCGTGCCGGACGTGGTGAACGAGGCTTACCACGTGAACAACCTCACTTTCGGTCCTTCATATTTCATCCCGAAACCGGTAGACCCGCGCCTCATCACCGAGGTGTCCATGGCTGTGGCCAAAGCTGCCATGGAAAGCGGAGTGGCCCGCAAGCCCATCGAAAACTGGGACGCTTACGCCCTCCACTTGAAGGAACTGATGGGGTATGAGTCGAAACTGACCCGCCAGTTGAGAGATACGGCCCGCCGCAATCCCCAACGCGTGGTGTTTGCCGAGGGTATCCATCCCAACATGCTGAAAGCCGCCGTGGAGGCTAAGGCTGAAGGCATCTGCCATCCTATCCTGTTGGGTAACGACGAGCGTATCGAGAAACTGGCGAAGGAACTCGACCTCAGCCTGGAAGGCATCGAAATCGTCAACCTGCGCCACGACCGCGAAGCCGAACGCCGCGAACGTTATGCTAAGATACTGGCCGAGAAGAAAGCCCGCGAAGGTTATACATTCGAAGAGGCCAACGACAAGATGTTCGAGCGCAACTACTTCGGCATGATGATGGTAGAGACTGGCGAAGCGGACGCATTCATCACGGGCGTGTACACCAAATATTCCAATACAATCAAGGTCGCCAAAGAAGTCATCGGCATACAACCGGAATACAACCATTTCGGTACCATGCACATCATGAACAGCAAGAAAGGTACGTACTTCCTGGCGGACACGCTTATCAACCGCCATCCCGACACGGAAACGATGATAGACATTGCACGGCTATCCGAAAAGACCGTGCGTTTCTTCAATCACGAACCGGTCATCGCCATGTTGTCCTATTCCAATTTCGGAACGGACACATGCGGAAGCCCGGCCAGCATCCATAAAGCCGTAGAATACATGCAGGAGAACTACCCGAACCTACCCATCGACGGCGAGATGCAGGTGAACTTCGCCATGAACAACGAGCTGCGCGACCGTAAGTACCCGTTCACTCGCCTACAGGGTAAGGAGGTCAATACCTTGGTATTCCCGAACCTGAGTTCGGCCAATGCCGGTTACCAGTTGCTCCAGGCTCTGAATGGAGACGAAATAGAGATGATAGGCCCTATCCAGATGGGGTTGAACAAACCGATTCATTTCACCGACTTCGAAAGTTCCGTACGCGACATCGTGAACATCACGGCCGTAGCGGTCATCGATGCCATCGTGATGAAGAAAAAGAACCAGTAACCCACGGATTATACTAAAAGGAATCAGGATGCACTGCCAAAGAAAAGATAGTGCATCCTGATTCCGTTTAGTATAAACGGGAATAATATTTATCTCCCTCCTATGTCCTTTCCTAAACTACTGACAAACAGACGGGTTATGCTCTCAGCCCAACTTCTCCCTACGTTTTCTCAAAAACAAGCTTCATCTTTCAGAACACAATGTAAACCCTTCGCTTTATGTATATTAGCTCCCTGAAGGATGGAACCTACATCTTTCAGCTCTCTTTCAGGTGACGGACGATAGTCCTCATAAGCCAAACGATTTTCCGTTGTGCTCCGAACGATTTTTCAATCTCAGAAGAACGAAACGCAGATCTGCGCCAAACGAAAAGCGGCATTCAGCCCGACTTATGACTGACATGGACTGAAAGATAAAGATTTGAAAATTCAGGATGTATCCGATTTGTATTGAGATAGTTACGGGGCATCCTGAAAGATGAAAGGCATTTTCCGGAAAAGTATGGAGGAGGGAAAGGAATGAGGAGTATCGAGTCCGACGGCTATCCGGTTTCTTTGAAGAAGAGTGACACGGAGAAGCGCAGAAATGTGCAGAAATGCGTACTAATGTGCAGAAATGCGTACTAATGTGCAGAAATGCGTACTAATGTGCGGAAACGTGCACAAATGTGCCACCTCTGCCGTGCGTCTCCCTAACTTTGCCGTAAAAAACGAAGCACATGGAACTGAAACACATCGTAAAGAGAGCGGTACGTCGATGGGCGGAGAAAATCGCGAATAAGCGAGCGCAGAACCAAGCGAGCTTGCCTCTGCCGAGTGGGAGCGATTTATCAAAAAGAAAAGCCGGACGTTTGGGAGTTGCCGGAAGCGTGACCGGTCATATCGAAGAAACAACAGTCACCGAATCGCGACCGGAAGCCTTCACAAGGCCGACCTCCCGGAAGGCGGAAGCCCACGATGCGAAAAACAACGCACCTGCCCACCTCGACCACCGGCTGGCCACTTTTGCGGAAGAGCGTTACGACCTGCGCCACAACCTGCTGACGAGGCAGGCGGAATTCCGCCCCAAA
>ENA-ORUQ01003513-ORUQ01003513.1-human-gut-metagenome-genome-assembly--contig:-NODE-3513-length-10597-cov-4.057674_pt1 | contig 10597 bp, 5 predicted proteins | sample MGYA00242081_ERZ509211 | MGnify/ENA primary metagenome ERZ509211 (study PRJEB26280, sample SAMEA2338785) | human gut metagenome | biome: human gut; feature: human-associated habitat; material: faeces...
AGGACTTGTTAATTGTACAGATTTACTAAAAGAAAATGCCAAAAAGGGAGGTATTGCTTATGTCTATGATCCAGATAATACATTCTATGAACATGTCAATAAAGAACTCGTAGAATATAAAAATGTGAAATCACGTTATGATGAAGATCAATTAAAAGAAATGATTCAAAAACATTATCAATATACAAATTCAAATGTTGCGAAAAAGATTTTAGATGACTTTGGAAATGAAGTTGCACACTTCAAAAAAGTTGTTCCTCATGATTATAAACGTATGATGTCACTTATTAGTTCATTTGAACAACAGGGACTTACAAACGAACAAGCAAAAGTAGAAGCATTTAATGCTTTTAAGAAAGGAATGTAGATTATGGGAAAGCCAACAGGATTTTTAGAAATAGAAAGACAAGTATCAACAGAAGTTGAACCATTAAAACGTATTAAGAACTTTAATGAATTTCATAAACCATTATCTCGTGATGAACAATCATGCCAAGGGGCTCGATGCATGGATTGTGGAGTTCCTTTCTGTCAAAATGGAAAAGTCATTCAAGGAATGGTATCAGGTTGTCCACTTAACAACTTGATTCCTGAATGGAATGACTTGATCTTCCATAAAAATTATAAAGCAGCCCTTAAAAGACTTCTAAAAACAAATAATTTTCCAGAATTTACCTCACGTGTTTGTCCTGCTTTATGTGAAGCAGCCTGTACATGTGGTTTAAATGGAAACTCTGTTACTGTAAGAGAAAATGAAAATGCCATCATTGAAACAGCCTATGCTTCTAATTGGATGCAACCACAACCACCAAAACATCGTATTGATAAAAAGATTGCGGTTATTGGCTCAGGGCCTTCAGGACTTGCAGCAGCGGATCAATTAAATAAAAGAGGTTATCAAGTAACTGTTTTTGAAAGAGAAGATCGTATTGGTGGATTATTAATGTATGGTATTCCAAATATGAAACTTGAAAAACATATCATTGATCGCCGTGTGCATTTAATGGAAGAAGAAGGTGTTGTTTTCAAAACAAAAGCAGGTATTGAAACAAAAAAACAAGTTCAAGAACTTTACAAAGAATTTGATCGTGTTGTTTTAGCTTGTGGAAGTAAAAAAGCAAGAGATATACAAGTACCTGGTAGAGATGCTAAAGGAATTTACTTTGCTGTAGATTATCTTACAAGAATTACAAAATCATTACTTAATAGCCAATTAGAAGATAAGGATTTTATTGAAACAAAAGATAAAAATGTTCTTGTTATTGGTGGTGGAGATACAGGAAATGACTGTGTTGGTTCAGCCATCCGTTTAGGATGTAAATCAGTTATTCAATTAGAAATGATGCCAGAACCACCCCATGAACGTTTAGATTTAAATCCATGGCCAGAATGGCCTCGTGTTAAAAAGACAGATTATGGACAAAATGAAGCTATTGCTGTTTTTGGAAATGATCCACGTCTTTATCAAACAACAGTTAAAGAATTTATCAAAGATGATAAAGGAAATATCAAACAAGCTATTATTGTTTCACTTGAATCAAAACAAGTTGAAGGTCGCAGACAAATGGTTCCTGTCAAAGGAAGCGAAAAAACACTTGATGTTGATGTTGTTTTAATCGCAGCAGGTTTCATTGGGTGCGAAGACCATGTTGCTAAAGCATTTGATGTAAAACTTACACCACGAGGAAATGTGGCTGATGAAAATTACCAAACAAATCAAAATCAACTTTATGTTGCTGGTGATATGCGTCGAGGACAATCTCTTGTTGTTTGGGCAATAAGAGAAGGACGTGAAGTTGCACGTGCTGTTGATGAAGATTTAATGGGATATTCTAATTTATAGAATATCAAAATAGACTCACAATCATTTTTAGAAAGCCTTGAGGAAACTCAAGGTTTTCTTTTGTAAATAGAATTTACAAGGCATTCATTTTATAAGGATAATTTTGTGAATATTCTTTTAAATGAAATGAGGAAGTTTCTCGCTTAGAATTCTTATGATATAATGTTAAAAAAGAAGACGGAGGTAATATATGGCTTTACAAAAAGACTTTTTATGGGGTGGAGCGTTAGCTGCTCACCAATTTGAGGGAGGAGTATTGAATACTTCTAAAGGATATTCTGTAGCGGATGTTATGACAGCAGGAGCACATGGAGTACCTAGAGAAATCACAGATGGTGTAGTAGAAGGTAAATATTATCCTAACCATATTGGAATTGATTTCTATGGACATTATAAAGAAGATATCGCTATGTTTGCGGATATGGGATTTAAATGTTTTAGAACTTCTATTGCTTGGACAAGAATTTTCCCATTAGGGGATGAAGAAGAACCTAATGAAGAAGGATTACAATTCTATGATGATGTTTTTGATGAATTATTAAAATATGGTATTGAACCTGTTATTACATTATCACATTTTGAAATGCCTTATCATTTAGCTAAAGAATACGGTGGATTTATGAACCGTAAAACAATTGATTTCTTTGTTAAATTTGCAGAAGTATGTTTCAAAAGATATAAAAACAAAGTTAAATATTGGATGACTTTCAATGAAATCAATAACCAAATGAACTTTAAAAATGATATCTTTGGTTGGACAAACAGTGGCGCTCATTTTGGAAACTATGATAATCCAGAAGAAGCAATGTATATCTGTGGACATCATACATTAGTCGCTTCAGCTAAAGCAGTAAAAATTGGTAAAGAAATAAATCCTGATTTCAAAATTGGAAATATGATTGCGATGGTTCCAATTTATCCATTTAGCTGTCGTCCAGCAGATCAAGTATTAGCACAACAACAAATGCATGATCGTTTCTTCTTCTGCGATGTACAATGCCGTGGACATTATCCTGCTTATGCTTTAAAAATGTTTGAAAGAAAAGGATTCAATATCGATATTACAGAAGAAGATAAAAAATCATTAGCGGAAGGTACTGTTGATTATATTGGATTTAGTTATTATATGACAAATGTTGTAGATTCAACAGTAAATAAAGATGTTTCAAAAGCAACAGATGGTTCAAGTGAACATTCAGTTAAAAACCCATATATTAAAGAATCTGATTGGGGATGGGCTATTGATCCAGAAGGATTAAGATATGCTTTAAATATGTTCTATGAAAGATATGAAAAACCATTATTTATTGTAGAAAATGGTTTTGGTGCTATTGATGTTAAAGAAGAAGATGGTTCTTGCCATGATCCATATCGTATTGATTATTTAAGAGCACATATCGAAGAAATGAAAAAAGCTGTTGAAGAAGATGGTGTTGATTTAATGGGATACACTCCTTGGGGATGTATTGACTGTGTTTCATTTACAACAGGTGAAATGAAAAAACGTTACGGATTTATCTATGTAGATAGAGATAATGAAGGTAATGGTACACTTGAAAGAAGCAAAAAAGATTCTTATGATTGGTATAAGAAAGTTATTGCTTCTAACGGTGAAGAACTTTAAAAGAAAAACTTCCTAATTAAGTTTAGGAAGTTTTTTATTTATTGACAAATATTTACTAAATAATATATTTAATTTAGTAAATAAAAATAAAATCAACATTATATAATAATTGTGAATATGCTTATAATAGCTAAATTTAGTGAAAATATACGTATAAATAAGTAATGTATGTATTGACATTTACTAAAAATATGTAATAATACTTATTTGTAAGCGGTAACAATTAAAAAGGAAAGGGAAAATGTATGAAAAATAAAAAAGTTACAAAAGTTGTTTTATCCGTATTGACATCAATGTCAATGCTTAGCTCTTATTCAGCAATGGTATTTGCTGGGAATACAAATCAAGGTACAACGTCACAAGTGACTCATGAACATGATTTGGTAAAATTAAATCGTAATAATGATTTAATTATTAATGGTGGCTTTGACAATAATGGATCCTCATGGAGAAAATCGGGTACAGGAACATTTGAAAATGATAATGGTAATTATTATGGAAAATTGCCATCAAATTCTAATAATGCAGCAGTTTTTCAAAATGTGAGTTTTAAGAAAAATACAGATTATGTCGTTAGAGCAAAAGTAAAGATTTCAAATGGTAAAGGACAAGTATTTTTAGCAGTAAAAGATAATGATTTAAGTGCAGGATTAAAAGATATTAATGGAAATGCTATTGAGACAACAATTTCTTCATCAGAAGATAAAGCTGGTCAATATCAAGATGTAGAATTTACTTTTAATTCTGGAGATAACACATCTGGATCTATTGCATTTATTAAATGGACAGAAACAAATGGAAATCAAGATATTATTAATGAAGAAGTATGGGTTGATGATGTATCTGTTAAAGCGAAAAATGAAGCTACAGAAGATGATAACTATGAAATGGTTTGGGCAGATGATTTTAATAAAACAGAATTAGATACATCAAAATGGGATTATGAATTAGGATCTATTAGAGGAGTTGAACAAGAACATTATGTTAATGATCCTGAAAATGTCTATGTTAAAGATGGGCAATTAGTATTACAAGTTACTAATCGCGATAAAGAAGACCAATATAAAAATCCTAGAGGAAATAGACAAGTTATTTATAATTCAGGAAGTATTAGAACTCATGGTAAACAAGAATTCTTATATGGAAGAATTGAAATGAAAGCGAAGCTTCCTAAAGGAAAAGGTGCTTTCCCAGCATTTTGGACATTAGGTTCTGATTTTACATTAGATGGAAGAATTAGTAGTGAACAAGGTGCTCCTTGGCCTGTTTGTGGTGAAATTGATATTATGGAAATGATAGGTGCTGCAGATGGTGACGCAGGAGGAAATAGTAATCGTAAAGTTTATCAAACTTTACATGCAGGATCGGCTGCTGATGTAGATCATTCAAAATCAGTATCCACTTATACCTTGCCAGAAGGAATCTTCAATGATGATTATCATATTTTTGGTGTTAACTGGTCAAAAAATAAATTAGAATTTTATGTGGATGATAAAATCGTAGGTTCTTTCGATTACGGTGACAATGAAGAATATAAAAGATGTTTTAACCGCCCACAATATATTCAATTAAATTTAGCTACTGGTGGAAACTGGGCTGGAGATGCTGGAAATGATCTTGCAGGTCAAAAATATGAAGTTGATTATGTTTATTATGGACAAAATGCTCAACAAAAAGCGGATTCAGAAGAATATTATAAAAATGCGATAAAAATTAGTGGAGAACATGATGTGACAATGACAGAAGGAGAAATGCCTAATTTATTAGAAGGTGTGACTTCTGATCAAGATAGTATTTTAGATTATTCTATTGATAATGAATATTCATTTAAAACAAAAGGTGGTTTAACTTCGGTTGATTTAGTATGCTCAGGTAAAAATGATAAACAAAGTTTAAAGAAATTAAGACCTGGAAAATATAACTTATACTACACAGCAAGAAGTAGTACAGATTCTACAAAACCAGCCACAAGAAGAACGGTTATTCTTACTGTTTTACCAAATGGCAAACAAGATTTAATAGAATTAGATAGAGAACTTATTAAAAATGGTTCTTTTGAAGATGGAGATAATCCTTCGACAGGTTATCAAATTAGTAGTCGTACATCATGGGATGTTACAAATGCCCAATTTACAAAATATCCAGGATGTGCAAGTGAAGGAGATTGGTGTGGTTTTTTACCAGAAAATAGTGGAAATGCGAATATTTACCAATTTGTTAATTTAAAGAAAAATACAAAATATAAATTAAAAGCTAAAGTGCAATTAACAGAAGTAGGACAAACAATGTTTGTCAACTTAAAAAAGAACGCACAAAATCTTGTAAATGGCAATGAAGTTACAGTAAAATGTACAGAAGAAAATAAAGGACAATATCAAGATGTAGAACTAAATATTGATACAGGAAATGAAGAAAGCATATTTGGAAATGCAAATACTGCAAATTTAACAGTTTGTTTCATGAAATGTACGGAATCAACAAGCGATGCTACATATAGAGGAAAAGTATTTGTTGATGATGTTTCATTGACAGAAGTTAGAAATGAAGATGACAATTATAATCTTGTATGGGCTGATGAATTTAATGAAACTGAATTAGATAAAAATAATTGGGGTTATGAATTAGGACATATCCGTGGTTTAGAACAACAACATTATACAAATAGTAAAGATAATGTTTATCTTGAGGATGGAAATTTAGTTATTAAAGCAACAAATAGAAAAACAGAAGATCAATATGAAGTAACACAAGGAGATACAACAAGAAAAGTTATTTATGATTCGGGAAGTGTAAGAACTCATGGTAAACAAGAATTCTTATATGGAAGAATTGAAATGAAAGCTAAATTACCTAAAGGTCAAGCAGTATTCCCAGCGTTTTGGACATTAGGTTCTGATTTTCATTTAGATGGTAATATTGCTCAAGGTATTGGATGGCCTGATAGTGGTGAAATAGATATCATGGAATTAATTGGTAATGGAACTGCTGGTGGGGTTAATGGTAATAGACAAGTTTATCAAACACTTCATTATGGTACTAATGGTGAAGATGATGGAAAGTATGCTGGACATGGTACTTGCTATACACTACCAAGTGGAATTTTCAATGATGATTATCATGTATTTGGAATTAATTGGTCTAAAGGTAAAATAGAATGGTATGTAGATGATCAAATTGTTAGAACAGTTGATTATAGTGATGATCAAAGAGCTTTAGAATGTATTGATAGACCACAATATATTGAATTTAATTTGGCTTTAGGTGGAGCTTGGCCTGGTGCTGCAGGTGAAAACTTAGCGGGAACAAAATATGAAGTTGATTATGTTCGCTATGCTAGAAATGAGCAACAACAAAAAGATGCAGATACTTTCTATGCAAATGCTTATAAAATTAATGGTGAAAAAGATGTGACAATGACAGAAGGTGAAACACCAGATTTATTAGCTGGAATTACTTCTGATAAGGAAAGCATAGTCGATTATTCTATTAATGACGAACCAATGTTCACAAATGTTGGTGGAAACACACATGTATCACTATTATGTACAGGAAAAAATGATACAGAATCACTAAAATCATTAAAACCAGGATCATATAATTTATACTATACAGCTTATAAAGAAGGAGATACAGTTAGTGCAAGAACAAGAAGACAAGTTTCACTTACTGTTGAAGAAAGAACTTTTGAAAAAGATTTAGCAAAATCACAATTAGAATTAAATGGGGCTATCGGTAGCACATTAGAAACAATTAAATTACCTGCTGGATGGGAATTTTTAAATCCAAAAGATAAAATTTCAGAAGAATCTCAAGAAGTAGATGTTATTTATCCAGCAATTGGTGGAAAAGTAGGTAAAGCTATTATTAATGGTTATGAAAAAGCAGTTATTGTAAGTGGTGAAAATACTAAGTTAGAATATAATGCATCAAAGCCATTAGAAATTACAATCAATGTATCTGCAAGAAATATTCAAAAAGTATTGGTAGATGGAAAAGAAATTGATACAAAATACTATACAATTGAAAATATTTCACGAGCAGTCAATGGTAATTCAAAAGTTGTATTAACTAATGAATATTTAAAAACTTTAAGTAGTGGAGAACATAAAGTAGAAATTCAAACAACTGCTGGAAATGTAGATACAATATTTACAGTTGTTAAATCAAATTCTGGAAAAGATGATAACGAAAATCCAAATCCAGGAACAGGAAAAGATGATAATGAAAAACCAAACCCAGGAACAGGTAGTGATGATAATCAAAAACCAAATACTGGTACAGAAAATAAAAATAGTCAAACAAATGTAGATAATAAGAAAAACGAAAGTGTTGAAGGTGTGTCAAATACAAATAAAAAAACTACTAAAAACGCACAAACAACAACTCAAAAGAGTACAAAAACAGGTGATCAAGCACCAGTTGAAATCTTCATTGGTTGTTGCTTAGTATCATTTATCGCAATTATCGCATTAAAAAAGAAAAAAGCATTAAAATAGAAATATAGTCATACAGAAGCCAGAACATAATCTGGCTTTTTGTATTAAAATAGAAACAATTTAATTGACTTTATAACAAGAGTTTGATATTCTTTGAAAGAAAAATGAATAAATGGTAGAGGTGCATGAATCAAGAGTACTCTTTAATAATGTTTGGTGACAGTTAAAGAGGAAAGGGAAACGTGCCGAAGAGAATAAAAGCACCAACTTTTATTTATCTGGGAAATTATAGAATATGTAATTTCTTGTCACTTTTTAGTGGAGAGCTATCTTGTATGTAAGTACTTTGATTGCCTCAAAGTGCTTTTTTTATGGAGGAAAAGATGAATTTTGTAAGTACAGTATGGGCGTTATTACCGCCAATTATTGCGATTGTTTTTGCGTTAAAAACCAAAGAAGTATATCTATCTTTATTATTAGGTATTGTGACAGGGACACTTTTATTAACGAATTTTCATATTGTAGAAAGTATGAATTTGTTATTTGATACGGTTGTTAATTGCTTGAGTAAACCTTCTAATATTGGTATCTTAATGTTTCTAGTGATGCTAGGAATGATAGTGACTTTAATGACTAAAAGTGGGGGAAGTCAAGCTTATGGAAAATGGGCAAAGAAGAAAATGAAATCCTCAAAGCAATCACTTTTTTCTACTTTTGTTTTAGGTGTGGTAATCTTTGTTGATGATTATTTTAACTGTTTAACAGTAGGAAGTGTTATGCGTGAAATTACCGATGAATTTAAAGTTTCTCGTGCAATGCTTGCTTATATTATTGATAGTACAGCAGCACCTATTTGTATTATTGCACCAATTTCATCATGGGCTGCTGCTGTCAGTGGCTATACTTCGGGAGATGGATTTCAACTCTTTTTAAATACGATTCCCTTTAATCTATATGCCCTTCTTACAGTTGTAATGGTATGTTATGTTATAAAAAGTGAATTTCTTGTAGGTAAAATGAGAAAACATGAGCTTGCCGCTAAAGAAGGTGATATTCATTTTGGGGATGATTCTTATCAAACTGGTGAAGAAATTTCTTATAATAAAAATGGTAAAGTAATAGATCTTATTTTACCTGTTATTGTTTTAATTTTTAGTTGTATTGTTGGGATGATCTATACAGGTGGCTTTTTTGATGGAAAAGATTTAATTACGGCTTTTAGTCAATGTGAAGCATCAAGAGGACTTGTTTATGGAACATTCTTTACTATTATTTTTGTTTTTGTTCTTTATATTCCTCGTAAAGTTGTTTCTTATAATGAATTTGTTGAATGTATTCCAGAAGGGTTTAAAGCCATGGTACCCTCTATCTTAATTCTTGTACTTGCCTGGTCTTTAGGAGACCTTGTATCAAATCAATTACAGGCTGGAACATTTGTTTATAATACATTACAATCAGCTTCAATTTCAACCGCAATTCTACCGGCATGTTTATTTGTTGTTGGTGCTGGGTTATCTTTTTCAACAGGAACATCTTGGGGAACGTTTGGTATTTTAATTCCTATGGCAACCTCTTTATTTCCAGAAAGTTCAACAATGTTAGTTATTTCTATTGCATCTATTTTAGCGGGGGCAGTTTGTGGAGATCATATTTCACCTATCTCTGATACGACAATTATGGCTTCAACAGGAGCACAATGTAATCATTTGTATCATGTTACAACACAGATTCCATATGCTTTAATTGTTTCAAGTGCATGTTTTATAGGTTATTTAGTAGCTGGATTTACACAAAATATGTTACTTACTTTAGTTGTTTCGTTTGTTTCTTTAGGATTGATTATTTTAGGAATACGTATTTATCAAAAAAGAAAGTATTAAAAACTTTTGAACTTCAAAATATAATATGTTATAGTGTTGACGGTGATAAAAATGAAAAGAAAGATTTCTCTAATTATAAAATTCATTGCAATACTTTCTTCTGTTTATGGAATGTTGCAATCTTTAGACCATTGGATGTTTTTTACGTACTTTACGAATTTATCAAATATCTTTATTGATCTTTGTCTTTTAATCTTTTTGATTTATGATTTAAAGAAAACAAAATATATTTCACAAGGAATGTATTTGATTAAATTTATGGGAACAATATCCATTACCCTTACATTCTTTGTCTATCTGCTTTTATTAGCACCAACCAATAGTCATGGTTTTATCGGTGCTTATTTAAATAATGGTGCAGGAAGTTTATGTGTACATTTTATAACCCCAGTTCTAGCAATCATTGATTTTATTTTCTTTAGTGAAAAATATCTTCCTGAAAAAAGACATGTCTTTTATTCAGTTATTCCACCACTTGTTTATGTTGGTTATGTTATTATTCTAGGACAAGTATTTCGTGTACGTTGGTATGGCGATATGTTAGCACCCTATAATTTTTTAAACTATGGTGCTTCTACAGGATGGTTTGGTTTTGATTTATCTTTATTAGGTTCTAAAACATTAGGAATTGGGACATTTTATATGATTGTAGTTTTATTGATTATTTTTATTGGATTAGGAAAACTCTTTTTAAAAATCAAGAAAACAAAGAAAGATTTTTATTAATTAAAGATATTTATCTAAAAAATTGTAATAATTTGGGAATTGACCATTTATTACAATTTTTTTGTTATGATAGTCAAGCTTTAATGAA
>ENA-ORUQ01003520-ORUQ01003520.1-human-gut-metagenome-genome-assembly--contig:-NODE-3520-length-10581-cov-3.522136_pt1 | contig 10581 bp, 9 predicted proteins | sample MGYA00242081_ERZ509211 | MGnify/ENA primary metagenome ERZ509211 (study PRJEB26280, sample SAMEA2338785) | human gut metagenome | biome: human gut; feature: human-associated habitat; material: faeces...
TGTGTATATAAAGTTTGTGTAGCTTTTTTGACCATTATAGCCTATCCAATCCATACAATTTCCTAAAATACTAACCCCTATAGCAGCAGCTATTTTTTGTGAAACAGTTGCCATTGAATAGAAAATACCATCTTTTCTAACATCGTTTATCAAACAATCCACTTCAACACAATCACTAATCATTGCATAAATCACTTGGTATAAAGCATTCAATCAACATATTATAAAATGATTCACATGACGGAAACCAAGTGTCAACTCATTACCAAAGCAAATCAAATCATGACAAATATGGTTTATGTCGAATATCGATATGAAATAAAAATCATTAAAAGCGAACACATTTCTTTTAACAGTAATGAAATCACACAATATAAAATTTTAGGAGAACATATTAAATACAGAAGAAAACAAAACCATTCTTTAGGTCACGCCATTAGTGGGATGGTTGAATGGAAGAAGATGTTAGCCTCTGATAGAAAGAAAACTTTTTATCAATATTATTACACAATTTTAGATAATCAGTTAGAAAATGAAAATTATGATACCATTCCATCTGGTAATTATTTAGTTGTTTATCATAAAGGAACTTATGAAACATCTTATCAATCTTATCATCTCTTTTTAGATTATGCTAAAAAAAATCATCTCATATTAGATGATATTGCTTATGATGAAAGCTTAATTGATGAACTTACTGAAGCAAATCCTCAAAACTATATTACACAAATTAGTGTCAAATTTAAAAAAGAGCTCTAAAAAGAGCTCTTACGCATTATTTTTTCTATATTGTTGTCTTCTTTCGTTTTCAGTTAAATAGCGTTTTCTTAAACGAATATTTTCAGGTGTTACTTCAACAAGCTCATCTTCATTAATATAATCTAAACAAGATTCTAGATTAAACTGACGCGGTCTTTTTAAAACAACTGTTGAATCTTTTGATGATGAACGAGTATTTGTCATTTGTTTTCCTTTAGTAACATTAACTGTTAAATCATTATCTCTACTGTGTTCACCAACGATCATACCTTCATATACGTCAACACCAGGACCAACAAACATGACTCCACGGTCTTCAACACTTCCAAGTGAATAAGCTGTTGTTTGTCCACTATCAATTGAAATTAAAACACCTAAGTTTCTCTTACCAACTGTTTCCCCTTCCATTGGACGATAGTCAATGAATGAGTGAGAAATAATTCCATATCCTTTTGTCATTGTTAAGAAATTTGTCATAAATCCAAATAAACCTCTTGATGGAATTGTATAAACAACACGTGTTTGTCCATCACGAGAATCCATTGTTTCTAAGACACCTCGACGATATCCAAGCGATTCAATAACAGCTCCAATACAATCATCAGGTGCTTCAATTGTTACTTCTTCATATGGCTCACAAATAACACCATCGATTTCTTTCATGATCGCTTTAGGTTTAGAAACTTGTAATTCATAACCTTCACGTCTCATATTTTCAATTAAAATAGATAAGTGTAATTCTCCACGTCCAGAAACGATCCATTCTTCTTTATTTTGGATTCTTTCAATTTTTAAAGATACATCTCTATTTGTTTCTTTAAATAATCTTTCTTCAATTTGTCTTGCTGTCACAAATTTACCATCTTGTCCAGCAAATGGTGAGGTATTTGTACCAAAAACCATTTGAATTGTTGGTTCATCGACATGTAATAATGGTAAAGCTTCTTCTTGACCTGTTGTACAAACTGTTTCACCTACACCAATATCAGCAAGACCAGCAATGGCAACGATATCTCCTGCACTTGCTTCTTCAATTTCAATACGGTGTAAACCAATAAATCCATAAAGTTTTTGAATTCTAAATTGTGTGTGACTTCCATCAGCTCTTACACAAGTTACAGATTCATTAACATGAATTTTACCTCTTTGAATACGTCCAATTCCAATACGTCCTACATAATCATTATAATCTAATAAAGCTGGTTGGAATTGTAATGGCCCATCTACATCAACTAATGGTTCAGGGATTTCTTTGATAATCATATCAAATAAACAATCCATATTTGGTACTTGTGTTGAAATATCAGGATCTAAACTTGATGTTCCTTGTAAAGCTGAAGTATAGATTGTTGGGAATTCTAATTGGTCATCATCAGCACCTAATTCCATAAATAATTCTAAAACTTCATCCATAACTTCATCAATACGTGTTACAGGTCTATCTACTTTATTAATAACAACGATTGGTTTTACTTTAGCAGCTAATGCTTTCTTTAATACGAAACGTGTTTGTGGCATTGTTCCTTCATAAGCATCTACTACTAATAAAACACCATCTACCATGTTCATGATACGTTCTACTTCTCCACCAAAGTCAGCATGACCTGGTGTGTCCATGATATTGATTCGATAATCTTTATAATTAATTGCTGTATTTTTAGCAAGAATTGTAATTCCTCTTTCTCTTTCAAGGGCATTGCTATCCATAGCACGTTCGTTGATTTGTTCACGATCTTCTAATGTTCCAGATAGCTTTAATAATTGATCTACTAATGTTGTTTTTCCATGGTCTACATGGGCAATAATCGCTATATTTCTAATATTCATACGCTACTCTCCCTTCAATAACTTCCTCATTATATCACAATAATTTCAATTGTCATTATTTATTTTAATATGTCAAAAACAATTTTCAATGTAAGAGTTTACACTTTATTTTTGACTCAAAACTTCTTTTTTTATAACTTCTAATACACCTTGATGATCATTACTTTTTGCAATACCATAAGCAATATCTTTAATCCGTGGTACTGCATTAGCCATGGCATAACTATATTTAACAGATTTTAATAAAGTATAATCATTCATTTGATCACCAAAAGCCATACATTCTTCTGGTTTAATATCCAATTCTCTTTGTAAGAGTTTTATAGCAACACCTTTATTAATATCCTCGTTTTGAATATCAATCCATTCATTACCAGAAGTTGTTGCTTTAACACCTTTATCTAAACCACAAGCAATATCATCTGCATAACGAATGATTTGATGATTTGGATCATAAATAGCAATCTTCATAATTTCATCATCAATATCATCATAACTCTCTACGAATTGGTAATTACAATAATACGTGCGTACCACAGGTTCTAAATGTTTAAATTCATTTAAACAATAAGCACTTTTAACCCCACATAAAATCATATTCAATTCTGGATGAGATTCTACTAATTGAATCACCGCTTGTACTTGTTCTTTTTTTAACGTATTTGTTGCAATCAATTTTGCTCCCTTAGCAATATAACTTCCATTTTCTCCTATGAAATACATTTCATTAGAAATCGGTAAAAATTTTTGATACAAACGGAAATATTGATTTCCTGATGCAATCACAAATTTTATTTTTCTTTTTCTAAGTTCCTCAAAAATATCAAAAAATTCCATAGAAAATCTTTTAGATGAATCTAAAAAAGTTCCATCCATGTCTGTCGCAATTAATTTAATCATTAACTTATCCCCTTTATCTTCAAAAACATATTAAAGAAATATGATTTATTTTTCAATAAAAACAAAAAGAAAAGTACGATTTTTCGCACCTTACTTACCTATTACTTGTTTTATTTCATCTAAGCTCTTATCTTCAAAAAGAAGTTCTAAGATTTCATCATATTGTTTCTCTGTGAGATTTTCCAACCAACTTATATCTTCATTTGGGTATTTCTTTTGATAGAATTTTACGACTTGTACTTTGATCTTTTCTCTTTTTTCTTCCAATGCCTTTATTTTCTCTTCTTCCGCATTTTTTGCTTTTTCTAGTGCTTTTGATTTTTCTTCTTCTGCACTTTGTAACGCTTCCACTACTTTTTCATAGTTTCTTTGTTTTGCCTTTTGTTGGCTTTGAAATTTTGCGATGGCTAGTGCTTCATCTTTTAAGTCGTCATTTTCCATGAATTTATCATATTTTTTCTTCATGATTCTCCCCACCTTTGTCAGGTTTATTCTATCACATTCATTCCCTTTTTCAATTAAATTGACAATCTCTTCTAATTCATTTAAGTTTTCTTCTCCCTTTTCTTCAATAATTCGATTAATTTCTTTCATAAAGACAAAATACATATAGATCAAACTTCTTTGATTATCATGATATTTATTCCCTGTGTTACTAAATTCTCTCACCAATTCATGATGTTCTTTATCATATTCATGATAGAGTACGATTTGATAAAACGGTTTAAGTTGATTGTAGTCATCTCCTTCTTCTATCTGCATAGCAATATTTTTACAGGCATAATATTGAAATCTCTTGAAGACATTTTCAAAATCATCATAAGCTTGGATTTCAATATTGACAGTTTCTCCTTCACTTGTTTTTACTCTTACATCCAAAACCGCTCTTTTTTCACGATAATGACTAGGAAGTAATTCTGTATTTTTTACATACAGTTCTTTACATTTTAAAGGCGTTACTGCTTCGATAATTGTTTTTAATAAATACATACACTCTTGATCTTCATTGTTGTAGACAAAATATTTAAATAATAGGTCGTTATAAAATGGGATATTCTTTTCTTTGTCCATACTTTTTCCTCCTACTCGTATATTCGTCACTTCTTTCCGTTTTTTCTTCAAAAAAATAAAAAAAAGGATTTATTTGTTTTGATACAAATAAATTCCTTCTTTAAAACGATTTAAACCATCTTTTAATCTTTCAAATGGACAAGCTACATTCATACGAATAAAAGCTTTTCCATTTTCACCATATTCTAGACCATCACTTACATAAGGACCTGTTTTCTTTCTTATAAAAGAAGTGAGTTCAACACTATCTAAGCATACTTTATGACAATCAATCCATAAAAGATATGTCGCTTCTGTAGGGACTACATAAACATCATTCATTTCTTTTTGAATGAATGAAATCGCATAATCTTTATTTTTTTGAATATATTGGTTTAATTCATTAAGCCAATCTTCACTTTGATTAAAAGCTGCCTTTGTTGCACAAATTGCAAAACTATTTGGTTCCGCTACTTCATCCGTATTAATTCCACGATTAACTTTATGTCTTAATACCTCATTTGCTACAACAATACATGCCGTTTGCATTCCTGCCATATTAAAAGCTTTGGTTGGCGCAATACACATAATTGTATTTTCTAAATTTGTTTTTGAAACAGAAGCAAAAGGAATATATTCCTTTTGAGGATTCGTAATATCACAATGAATTTCATCACTTAAAACAGTAACGTGATGTTTCGCACACAAATCACCAATTTTTTGTAAAGTTTCTTTATCCCAGATTTTTCCAATAGGATTATGAGGATTACAGAAAATCATTAATGTTGTTTGACTTAAAGCAAGTTTTCTTTCTAAGTCTTCAAAATCAATATGATATTCTTTACCATCAAAAACAAGATCACTTGATAAAACATGTCTTCCATTATTTAAAATAGAATTATAAAAGATATTATAAACCGGTGACATAATCAAGACATTTTCACCAACTGTTGTCACTTTTCTTACTACCGAAGAAATAGCAGGAACAACACCTGTAACAAACATCATCCAATCTTTTTCCATATGAAAATGATGTCTTCTTTCCCACCAATTTTGATAAGCTTCAAAATAATCATCAGGTACCGTATTATAACCAAAGATTTTATGATCCACCCTATTATGTAAAGCATCTATAATGGCTGGAGCTGTTTCAAAGTCCATATCAGCTACCCACATAGGAAGTTCATTTTCTTTAACATCCCATTTATATGAATTTGTATTAAAACGATTGGTTATCTTTGAAAAATCATACATATTTACATCTCCTTTAATTGAATCATTGTTTGACTTGGATCCACAATTTGATCATCAATAATCATTTCACCAATACTCTGTGCACTAATTTTACCAGAAATAGGATTTGTAATACTATCAATATGACTTACAATTTGTGCATCAATATCTTTACAGAATTCAAAAGCTAGAGTGGTATTAATTAATTTACAATTTACCATCTTTAATCCTTCGATATAACATAATCCTTGTAAACTTTCAATTGTGCAATTCACAAAAGTAATATTTTTCGTATTCCATGCTAGATATTCACCAATAATTACTGAATCATAAACCGTTACATTTTCACAATTCCAAAAAGCATCTTTTGAAACAAGTTTAGAATTTCTAACAGTAATATTCTTACCACCATCAAAGCAATAATTTCCTGATAAATTCAAACCATCAATTTCAATATTTTCACTATTCATTCCAAAGTAATCACCTTTAGCAACCACATTTTGTAACTTAATATCTTGACATTTCCATAAAGTTTCTTGAGCATTGACCATATTGACATTTTCCAAAGAAATATGTGTTCCTCTTCTAAAAGTCTTAGGAGCATCAATGACACTATTTTTAATATTAATATGATGAGTATACCAAATACCTGATCTAGCAGTTTCAAGTAAGGTACTGTTTTTTAAATTCACATGGTTGCAATACCATAAAGGATATTTCCATTTAAAAATACTTCCACTAATATCTAAATGATCACTTTCTTTTAAAGGAGATTCTCCATCTGCAAAAACACTATCTTCTACTTTTAAATCATGACTTTTAAATAAAGCTCTTTCTCCTTTTAAATAAGCTTGTTTAACTAATTCCATTCTACTCTTCCTCCATTTTTTTCTTTAATGAATAAATCAAATAATCTAAACAATCTATTTTCTTTTGTTCCTCATGTAATTTATCTAATAAACAACAACGATGACACTGTAATGATTTGATGAGCATTTTTAAATCATCGTTATTATATTTTTTGATACACTGTGTAATAAGTTCCTCATCACAACCAGCATCCTTTAAATTCATAATTAAATCTTCAACGATTTCCTTTTTCATAGCTTTCACCACTTTCCTTTATTATTGTAATTCTTTGTCCTTGTATTATCAAATACCTATAACAAATACATTTCTATACTTGTAAGGCATAATAAGAAGTTTTAAAATAAAAACAAAGGATGTGAAATCATGGAATTTAGACTTTTACAATATTTTCTTGCTATTGCAAGAGAGGAAACAATTTTAAAAGCAGCAGAAAGCTTACATGTTACCCAACCAACTTTATCAAGACAGATGAAAGAACTTGAAGATCATTTACAAAAACAGCTTTTCATTCGTGGTAACCGTAAGATTACTTTAACGGAAGAAGGTATTTTGCTTCGCCAACGTGCTGAAGAAATTGTCAGTTTGGTTGAAAAAACAGAAAATGAAATTATGTTATTCGATGAAACCTTAAGTGGTGAAGTCTGTATTGGCAGTGGAGAAACGTTAGGCATCGAAATCATTTGTAAAGCCATTCAACGTGTACAAGAAGATTATCCACGTATCCAATTCCATTTATTTAGTGGTAATGAACAAGATGTAACAGATCGTCTTGAAAAAGGTCTGATTGATTTTGGTATGATCATTGAACCCGCTAATATTTATAAATACAATCATTTATCTTTACCTTATCAAGACTTATGGGGAATCTATATAAAGAAAGAACATCCTCTTGCTTTAAAAGAATCGATTACTCCTCAAGATTTAATTGATGTTCCTCTTCTTTGTTCCTCACAAGAATTAAAATATAAACAAATAGAAAACTGGGCCAATTCTTATTTTTCTAAATATCATATTATTGCAACCTATAATTTAATTTATAATGCCAGTATTTTAACAAAGGAATGTAATGGAGCTGTGATTTCTTTAAAAAACCTCATTGATACAAGTAATGAAAGTTCTTTGTGTTTTAGACCCCTTGAGCCACAAATCACTTCATCACTTGCCTTTATTTGGAAAAAATATCGTGTTCTTTCAAAAACTGCACATTATTTCTTAAAAGTGTTAGAAGAAGAAATAAAAAAAAGCTCATAAATACCCACAAATTAATAAAAATATGACAAAGTAAAATAAATCATTCATTAAATAAGGGATGTCTATGAAAAGAAAAAATAAAGGATTTTCTCTTGTAGAAATAATAGTAGTTCTTCTAATTATCGCTATTCTTGCAGCTATCGCTATTCCAGCTTGTCAAGGACACCTTGAAGAAAGTCGCGAATCGCGTGATCTCATCAACGTTCGTGCGGTTTGTACAGATATCATTGCTATGGGAAAAACAGGATATAAAACAGATATTGTAAGAGAAGTAGACCTTACACAAAAGAAAGACGATTGGCAAGCTTTTGATTTTGTAACTATTGCTGGTATTACGCACAAGAAATCAGATGATGACACTGATAACTGGAAAGGAATTCCTAAAGCCGGTGGTGTTTGTGAAATCTCATACAATAAAGAAAAGAATACTGTTGTTTTTAATTGGAAAGGAAGTAAGACAGAAGAATCCACTATTGATTTTTCATCAGGTTTACATAGTGCATTAAATAATAGCGGTTTATTAGACAATGACCTTAAAAATAAAACTTTTTTTGAAATTGATTCGAAGTACGATAGTTCAACAATGGTTCCAAAATTAAAAATTGAAAATAAGAGTTTATTAAACCATGGTACATGGGCCTATTATGGAAACGCAAAAAAAAGAAAAGAATCTGAAAGATATTTATTTTGGACTTCAGTTGATACAGATAAAGTCGGTGCCAACAAACAAATCCCTGTCATTATTAGTACAGCTGATGGAAAATTCTACATTTCATCATCAACGACTGCACGAAAACGAAAAAGTAGTGATTATAAACCATATATAGCGATTGCTCCAACCGGTAGTGGTAATTCTAGTCAATATAAATCATACATAACTGGAAAAGACCAATACAATACACTTGAAGATGCTTATAAAGCTTATGCTGATGTTGTAAAAAATGATTATTCTAATTACAAAGATACTTTACCACACTAGTAATAAACACGCCTAAAAGACGCGGTATGTACTCCCAAAGTCTTTACTTACTAAAGCCTGATAGCTCCAACGTCTTTACTGGCTAGAGTTGTAACAAAATAAACAGTCAAAAAAAAGAACAATGAAACAGTAGGAACCGAAACATTGTTCTTTTTTGTTATATAATTTATATATGAAAAACAAAATGATTATAACGTATTACAACTATCTTCGCTAATAAATTTAGGTATTAAGTCGATGAAAATGACATGGTCGTTTGTTACTAAAAGAAGTAAATCTATCTAAATATTATCTTCTTGATTTCTATTTCTAGCTGTTAAGCTATTTTTAGTTTATCACTGGAGGCTTTTTGCCTAACGCTAAAGCTATAGAGTTACCCCTCGCATGCACGTGGTATTAATTTTATAACAAAGTAACAAAAGAGCTCAATTGAGCTCTTTTACTATTATTTTAAATCTTCTCCATTTGTTTCGATAACTTTTTTATACCAATAGAAAGATTCTTTTCTTCTTCTTGCAAAATCTCCTGTACCATCATCATATCTTTCTACAAAGATAAATCCGTAACGTTTTGCCATTTCTCCAGTTGAAGCAGAAACTAAATCAATACATCCCCAAGGTGTATATCCTTTTAAATCAACACCATCTAAAACAGCTTCATGCATTTGTTCAATATGACTTCTTAAATAATCAATACGATAGCTATCTCTTACTTTACCATCTTCATCAATTGTATCATAAGCCCCTAACCCATTTTCTACAACAAAGATTGGTAATTGATAACGATCATAAATTTCATTTAGTGAATATCTTAAACCTACTGGATCAATTTGCCATCCCCAGTCAGATGCTTTTAAATATGGATTAGGAACTCCACCTAAAATATTTCCTTTTCCACCTTCTTTTGTTTTATCAGCAGTTTGACAGTTTGACATATAATAAGAACATGTATAGAAATCTACTGGACCAGTTGCAAGAATTTCTTCGTCTCCTTCTTCCATTTTAATTTCAATATTATTTTCTTTAAAATATCTCTTTATGTAGTTTGGATATTTACCACGACATTGAACATCACTGCAGAACCAGTTCATTAGGTGATTCTTTTGTTGATTTTCAATTTGATCATTTGGATTGCACGTAAGACCATAACTTGTGGCCATGATTTGCATACATCCTACTTGATAGTTTGGATCAATTTCATGTGCCATTTTTACTGCTAAAGCACTTGCTACAAATTGATGATGTAATCCTTGGAAACGGTTTTGAGGAACATCTACTTGATCCATAAATTCCATTTCTTTAATCTCATTTAAAATACCTTGTCCTAAAAATGCTCCCATTGCTGTTGTTGCACTATTGATTTCATTAAATGTTAGCCAATATTTTACTTTTCCCTTATAGCGAGTAAAAATAGCTCTACAGAAATTTAAGTAGCAATCAATCATACGACGATCTACCCATGAATTCCATTTTTTTGTTAAGTTAAATGGTACTTCATAGTGAGAAATTGTAATGAGTGGTTCAATACCATATTTTAAACATTCATCAATTAATTCTTCATAGAATTTTAAACCTGCTTCATTTGGTTTATCTTCATCACCATTTGGGAAAATACGTGTCCAAGCAATAGAAAAACGATACATTTTAAATCCCATTTCTGCAAATAAAGCAATATCTTCTTTAAAACGATGATAATGATCGATTGCATCATGA
>ENA-ORUQ01003523-ORUQ01003523.1-human-gut-metagenome-genome-assembly--contig:-NODE-3523-length-10570-cov-6.115549_pt1 | contig 10570 bp, 6 predicted proteins | sample MGYA00242081_ERZ509211 | MGnify/ENA primary metagenome ERZ509211 (study PRJEB26280, sample SAMEA2338785) | human gut metagenome | biome: human gut; feature: human-associated habitat; material: faeces...
GGGTCAACGCCATTGGCCACGGCGTTGATTTCGCGCTGCTGCTGTTCGGCGGCCTGCCGGGCTTCCTCCAGGATGCGGGTCAGGGTTGCCTTGATGTAAGCGCGGTCGCCGCCGCACTCGCTGCAGACGGAAGCAGCTTCCTCGTTGGGGTGGAACGCGCCGCAGGCGCAGAACCAGCCGTTTTCGGTATCCTGCGGGACGCAGGTCAGCTTCTTATTGTTGGTGCGGGTCTGAAGTGTGCGGGCAATAGAGCCAGGCAGCACACGGGGGGCCTGCAGGCGGACACGCTTATAATTACGCAGATCCACGCCGCGGCCGTTCAGGAAAGCACGGTCCTGCTCAATTTCCACGCTGGAAACCGGCGTATCGCTGACAAACACAGCGTCATCGGCACCAAACAGTTCGCCGGGCTGCACATTGAGCTGCTCATAATAGAAATCATCCTCGCACAGGATCTGACCAGAAGCATCTTTGCACTTGAAGTGGATGATAAAGCCGGTCAGCGGTTCTGTGCCAACATTCTTAAAGGTCAGGCAGACCGCAACTTCACCCGTGACATCCCCTTTCAGCAGCTCAACACGGACAAACTGAACCGGGCTGCCGGCAGTGTAATAATTGGCACGGGATTGCGCCATCAGGGAAAAATTTTGATCCATTGTGTTTCACCTTGCCTCAATTTTCATCAGACGGTTCGGAGGGCTGTTCCGACGCGGCGGGCTGCTCTGCCGATGCAGGGGCTGCGGCAGGCGCGGGGGTATCCAGCCCAAAGGGTGCCAGGTTTTCGCCTTTCATCAGGGCGTCAAACTCTTCGCCGCTGATCTTTTCGCGTTCCATCAGCACACCGGCCACACGGTGCAGCTCAGTCATGTGCTCGGTCAAAATGCGGCGGGCCGTCTCGTAAGATTCATCCATGATATCACGGATCTCATTATCAATTTCGGACGCCGTATTTTCGGAATAGCCCTTGCCCTGGCCAAAGTCTCGGCCAAGGAAGGTTTCGCCAGGGTCGGTGCCATAAACCACCGGGCCCATGCGCTCCGAGAAGCCATAGCGGGTCACCATGGCGCGGGCGGTATCCGTGGCACGCTGCAGGTCGTTGGAAGCACCGGTGGAGATATCATCCAGCACCAGCTGCTCCGCCACACGGCCGCCCAACAGGCAGACAATGTTCTCGTTCATGGCGGTCTTGGTCACATAGCTGGGGTCTTTTTCCGGCAGATACATGGTAAAGCCGCCTGCCGAACCACGCGGGATAATGCTGATCTGGTGCACGGGATCATGCGTTTTGCAGAAATAGCCGGTAATGGCATGGCCGGCCTCGTGGTAAGAGGTCAGGCGCTTTTCGGCATCGGTCACAACGCGGCTCTTCTTTTCGGGGCCAGCCACAACCTTGATAGAAGCTTCCTCGATTTCGGGTTCGGTGATGGCCTTTTTGCCCTTGCGCGCAGCCAGCAGGGCGGCTTCGTTGACAAGGTTTTCCAGGTCGGCACCGGAGAAGCCCGCGGTGGACTTGGCGATGGTTTTCAGGCTGACATCGGGGCCAAGGGGCTTGTTCTTGGTGTGAACGCGTAGAATTTCCTCGCGCCCCTTCACATCCGGCAGACCAACATAAACCTGACGGTCAAAACGGCCGGGACGCAGCAGAGCCTTATCCAGAATATCGGCGCGGTTGGTGGCAGCCATCACGATAACGCCGTCGTTGGCGTCAAAGCCGTCCATCTCAACCAGCAGCTGGTTCAGGGTCTGCTCGCGCTCGTCATGGCCGCCGCCAAGGCCGGCACCACGCTGACGGCCCACGGCATCGATCTCATCAATAAAGATGATGGAGGGCATTGTCTTTTTGGCTTTTTCAAACAGATCGCGCACACGGGATGCGCCAACGCCGACATACATTTCCACAAAGTCGGAACCGGAGATGGCATAGAACGGAACGCCGGCCTCACCTGCACAGGCACGGGCCAGCAGCGTTTTGCCGGTGCCCGGAGGGCCGACAAGCAGAACGCCGTGGGGAATGCGCGCCCCCAGGGAGTTGAACTTTTCCGGTGCTTTCAGGAACTGAACCACTTCCTGGAGTTCAGCCTTTTCTTCATCCGCACCGGCAACATCGGCAAAGGTTGCCTTGCGCTGGCCTTCCTGCTGGTCCTTGACCTTGGCACGGCCAACATTCATCAGGCCGCCGCCACCGGCACCGCCGCGGTACATGGACATGAAGAGCAACACCACGCTGCCGATCATAAAGGCGTACAGGATGATCTCAAACCAGGGCACGTTGGTCTTAACGGCGACCATATCGTACTGCATGGGCGCATCCGGGTTGGCTGCATTATACTGGTCGATATAATCCTTGAGGTAGAATTGCAGGAAATAAGAAGGATATGGCAGCTTGTAGGTAATGACCGCTGCCCCGCCGTTCTTGGGGGCGTAAGCATCGGTGCCATCGCCGTAAATTTCTGCAAGCAGGCCGTTGGATGTTTCGCTGGACGTGCCGGATTCCGGCAGCGGATGTTCACCTTCTTTCACGCTCATCTCGATAACGCCGGTGTTCAGGTCCAGGTTAAAGTAGGTGACCTGATTGGATTCAAAGTACCCCATGGCTTCGGACAACATCATGGTGCTCTTGCTTGAGGCAAACAGGCTGGAATAGCTGGAGATCATCACGAGTGCTGCCACCATCAGGACAGCGGCAATGATAATGCCGCTGAAACGCGGTTTGTGCTGCAAAAAATCAACTCCCTGTCAAAATCCGCCAAAACGGCGGGCGATTGGTTATTCTGCCAAGACAGAATTTTATTTGGAATATACTTCCGGTTTTAACACGCCGACATACGGCAGGTTGCGGTACTTTTCGTCATAGTCAAGGCCATAGCCCACAACAAATTCATCGGGCACTTCAAAACCGCAGTAGTCCGGCTCAATATCCACCTTGCGGCGGCTGGGCTTGCTGAGGATGGTGCACAGGCGCACGCTGTTGGGGCGGCGCAATTTCAGCATGGGCACCAAGTGAGACAACGTGACGCCAGTATCCAGAATATCCTCCACGATCAGAACATCCTTGCCGGAAAGATCCTGATCCAGGTCCTTGACGATCTTGACAAGGCCCGTAGAAGTGGTGTTGGCACCGCCATAGCTGGAAACCACCATAAAGTCAATGCTGCAGGGTTCCGTGATGGCGCGCATCAAATCGGCCATGAACACCACGGAGCCTTTCAGGATAGACACCAGCAACAAATCTTTGCCCTCATAATCGCGGCTGATCTGTACCCCCAATTCAGCCACCTTGGCCTGCAGCTGCTCTTCCGAAATCAAAACCTTGGCGATATCATTGTTCATATCATGCATGATCTGTTCCTCCAATATTATGATCTTGTTCCTGCTCCGGGGCCGCAGGCTGACGGCTTTGCCGAATCAACAGGATCTGCTTTGTCCCATCATCCGGGGACAAACCGTCCGCAAAGCCTGCCCCCCACAGCCAAAGCACCTGGCTACCGCAGGCCAGCAGCGGCATCAGCGTCCGTTCAGCCACAGGAACTTTTGCCTCATTCAGATATTTTTTGAGCGTTTTGCCAACGTGACGTCCCGCCGGGCGGAACGTATCGCCAGGTTGGCGGGTCCTCACAAAAATATTCTTATTTATTTTAGCATAATCTGCACAATAGGTGTAGTCTTTTTTCAAAAATGATGGATTTTTCAAAAAAACTTCATAATTTAGTTGTTGAATCTCCAGCTCATAGCCCCCTGGCAGGCAGTAAACGCCGGTTTTTAGCAGCTGGTGCGGCGCGGGAATGGTTTCCGGCTGCATTTTTAGTACTGAGCGGCAGTACAAAATGCCGTTTGCCGCGGTCCAGCAGGCATCCGGCGTCAGCTGTACCGCACCGCTGCCCTGCCGAACAATGGCCGCAAGAGCCTGCACATATTTTTCTTCAGGGTCACGCGCGCGGGCTGCCAGCATGCGCAGGGCAGCAGCCAACACCGGGGCATCCGCCGCGGCAAGAATCGGGATGCTGTACCCGCCCCCGCAGGCAGCCTGCGCCAGCAGTTTTTCGGCCAGGTTTTCCAGCCAGATGTTCAGCTCCTGCAGCTGGTTGCACAGCCGCCCCACGGCCCGCTCTGCCGCCGGATTGATGGTTTGCAGCGCCGGAACAGCATAATGGCGGATACGGTTGCGGGCATAGGCATCGCTGAAATTGCTTTCGTCCTGAACATAGTGTTGCCCAAGGGCGGCGCAGTATGCCGTGGTATCGCTCCTTGTCAGGCACAAAAATGGCCGGCGGTACACGCCCCGTACCGCCGGAATACCCGCCATGCCGTGCAGGCCGGTACCGCGCGCCATGCGGAACAACACCGTTTCCGCCTGGTCAGATAACGTATGCGCTGTGGCAATGCAGGCATGCTGCTGTGCGGCCAGCGCATCAAACCAGGTATAGCGCAGGCTGCGCGCCCAGTTCTCGCTGGGGTTTGGGGGAATCTGCACCCCGCTGGCAGCGGCATCGTACAAAAAGAACGGCACATGATGCGTGCGGCAGAACTCCGCCACAAAGCGGGCATCCGCATGGGCAGCTTCGCCCCGGATTCCGTGGTCCACATGGGCCGCCATGACGGTGATGCCAAGTTCCGCTTTGCCGCGCAGCAGAAAACAGAGCAGCGCCATCGAATCCGCCCCGCCGGAGCAGGCAACGATGACACGGTCCCCCAACCGAAACAAACCCTGCCGGCGGCAATAGGCCAGCAAGGTTTGTTCCATCGTGTTTACTGGGTTTTGCAATGAATTGTCTGCGTCAGTACTGTTCATGGATCTCGTCCAGATTGCTGAACCGGGTATGGGCGCCATCCCAGCCAAGGCGGACCACACTGGTTTCGCCATGGCGGTTTTTGGCCACGATACATTCGGCTTCGTTTTCGTTCGCCTGTTCGGTTTCGCCGTTCTGGGAATTGTAATAGGCAGCGCGGTACAGGAAGAGCACCACGTCCGCATCCTGTTCGATAGAGCCGGAATCACGCAGGTCTGAAAGCTGGGGGCGGTGGTCCGAGCGACCCGCTGTTTTTTCGGCAGCACGGGAAAGCTGGGACAGCGCAATGACAGGAACGTTCAGTTCCTTGGCCATAATTTTCAGGTTCCGGGTGATATCGCTGATTTCCTGCACGCGGCTTTCGGTGCGCTTGGCGGACTGCATCAACTGCAAATAGTCGATGATGACCAGACCGATCTTATCCCGTTTGGGGTCCTGGTTGATCTGGCGGATTTTTGCCTTGATTTCCGGCACCGAAATACCGGAGGAATCATCCATGTAAATGGGAACGTTATACAACAGTGACGTTGCATTGGCAAAGTCGTTCCAGTCGGAGTTGTTCAGGCGGCCGGTGCGGAATGCCTGGCTGTCAATGCCTGCGGTGCTGGAAAGGATGCGGTCGGTCAGCTGTTCGCAGGTCATTTCCAAGCTGAAAATGACGGTCGGTATCTTTTGCAGGCGGGCCACATTAGTAGCAATGTTCAGCGCAAAACTGGTTTTGCCCATACCGGGGCGGGCCGCCAGAATAATCAGGTCCGAACGGCCAAGGCCGGTCAGGATATTATCCAGATAGTTGAAGCCTGTGGGGATACCGGCAAATTTATCGCGGTCCGCACCGGACAGCTTTTGCATGGTATCAATAACTTCCAGGATAGACTCCTGAATGGTTTTGACGCCGGAGCGGTCCTGGCCGTTGCGGATATCGTACAGCTTTTGCTCGGCGCTTTCCAGCAGCAGGTCAGAATCGGATTCCTCGCTGGACTGCTGCAGGATATCGCGGGCTGCTTCGATCAGACGGCGGGTTTGATATTTTTCCTTGACGATCTTGATGTAAGAATCGACGTTGGAAATCGCCGGGACGGTTTCCGCAATGCGGGTAATGTACACTTTGGCATCATCTGCGCCCTTGAACACACCGTTCTGAGCCAGAGAGTCCACCAGAGTGATAACGTCCACCGCTTCGCTTTCGCTGAACAGGCGGCGCATTTCCTCATAGACGGCCCGGTTCTGCTCCGAATAGAACATATCGGGGTCCATCTCGGTGATCAGGCGGTTCAGGATGGTTTCATCCATCAGCGCTGCGCCAAGCACGCTTTGTTCCGCCTGCATGTTATACGGCAGCTGAATGCCAAGGCTGGACAAGCTTAATTCATTGTTTGCCATTCAGGCACCTCCCTGCCGTTTTTGTTGGAATGTAATTACAAGACCCCTTGCCAATTACAGCGGAGCCTCCTCGACCTTGACCTTGAACGCGGCCACAACACCCACATGCAGGCGGACTTTGGCATCATAACTGCCAAACTCCTTGATGCTGGCGGGCATTTCGATTTTTTTCTTGTCGATTTCGGTGCCGGTCAGCTTGTACAACTGTTCGGCAACTTCCTTTGCGGTCACTTTGCCGTGCAGCTTGCCGGAAGCGCCCCCCTTGACCTTGACAGAAACGATCTGGCCCTTGATCTTGGCAGCCAGTTCTTCAGCAGCAGCCTTAGCTTCGGCTTCATGGTGGGCTTTGGCTTCGCTCTTGGTGCGGGCGGTGTTCACAGCGTCAGCATCGGCCACTGCAGCCAGACCGCGCGGGAACAGGAAGTTGCGGGCGTAACCGTCCGACACTTCATGGATTTCATCCTTTTTACCAATGCTCTTGACATCCTGTTTGAGAATAACTTTCATCGTGGTGGTTCCCCTCTCTATGTAGTAATTGATATAATTTTCTGCCATTGGCAGGGATTCGCTGATAATTTAATTTGTTAAACTGCACCCACCAGTTCTTCCTGACATTCCTGGTTGGCGCGGTATTCGTCGATCTGCGCGCGGATGCGGGCTTCGGCTTCCTTTACGGTACAATCACGCAGCTGGGCACCGGCCATCGTCAGGTGGCCGCCGCCGCCCAAGGGCTCCAGAATGACCTGTACGTTCAGCGCACCCATGCTGCGGGCGGAGATGTTGACACCGCCGTTTTTGGCGATTGCCACAAAGCTGGCATCCACGCCGTTGATGGTCAGCAGGTCATTGGCTGCCATGGGCAGAACCACACTCATGGCGGGGTCAAGCTCATCCGAAGTGGCGATAGCGCAGCCTTTGTAGAGGTAAGCGCCCTCCACAATAGCGGCGCGGGCTTCGTATTCTTCTTTGGAAATATTGAACAGGCGCTTGGTCGCGGCGGTTTCGGCCCCGCGGCTGCGCAGCCAGGCGGCAGCCTCAAAGGTACGCACGCCGACATGCAGCGCAAAACTGCGGGTATCCAGCATGATGCCAGACAGCAGCGCCTGGGCTTCCAACTGAGTGATGTTGTTTTGGGCGGGCATGAATTGCAGCAGTTCACACACCAGCTCGCTGGCGCTGGAAGCAAAGGGTTCATGATACAAAAGGATCGGGTTATCAATATGCCCTACCGCCATGCGGTGGTGGTCGATAACAACCACGCGGCTGCATTTTTCGTAAATCTTTTGGTCTTCCAGCAGGCGCTTTTGGTATGTATCAGTTACGATCAGCAGGGTTTTGGGGGTAATGAGCTTATAGGTTTCTTCCGGCTCAATAAAGTTGTGGTCCTCCCCCGCCTTGCTGAACACATCCAGCAGCTGGCCCGCCAGCGTTGCCTTGCTGCGCACTGCGATGACCGAAGGCACATCGCACATTTTGCACATGCGCAGCAAACCGATGGCGGAGCCGATGGCATCCAAATCACTCTGGCGGTGGCCCATGATAATGACGCTGTCGCTCTGGCGGATCTGGTCTGCCAGGGCGTTGGCAATGATGCGGCTGCGCACATGGCTGCGCTTTTCGACACCATGGGAAATGCCGCCGAAGAACTCAAAGCCATCGACTGTTTTCACGGCTGCCTGGTCGCCGCCGCGGCCCAAGGCAATATCAATGCTTTCGCGGGCCATCTCCTGGCATTCCTGCATAGTAGCGCCGCCGTGGCCTACGCCGATGGAAAGGGTGAGCATTCCGCCGGGGTGCAACGCACGCACTTTATCCAGAATATCAAAGCGTTCTTCCATCATCCAGCGGATATCCCGCTCTTCCACCACCGCAATATAGCGGCTGTTGGACACCTTGCGCAGGAAACCGGTCGTGCGGCCGATGTATTCTTCCAGCAGGGTGTTGATGGCCTCCAGCTCGTGCGCCTGCTCGGAGTCCTTCATATCGTTGAACAGCTCGTCATAGCTGTCCACCCCAATAATCAGGTAAGCCGGGCGGCTGGCAGTGTATTCATCCAGCGTGTTTTTGTAGAACGTATCGTTGACCAAAAACAGCAATGTGCCCGTTTTGCTGCGGCTGGTTGTGGCATAGGCCGTGTAGCGGTTTTCGTCAATGGTCAGGTCCTGGCCGTGGGCGCGGGCACAGACGGAAAGGTCAATGCCGGTCATCAGGCGGTCCGGTGCAGCCAGCAGGGCATCCTGCCCCGCCAGGATCTGCTCCCGGAAGGCCGGATTATACCACACCACGGAGCCTTCGGTAATCAGGGCAGTGGGGATGGAAAAATCCGCCAGCGAATACTGGGTCTTGCTGCCCTCAAAGTTGGTCCCGCACAGCATATCGGCCACAAAGCGCCGCAGCCGGCGGATGCCAAGCACCGCCACCACCAACGCAAACACTACAAGCAGCGCCGGTGCCAGCAGCCAGCGCGGGTTGCTGAACGCCAGCGGCACAGCCAGAGCGATGCACGCAACGAGCAGCAAAAAGATAATGACAAAGATATCACGTCTCAGCTTGTTTTTCATCATCGTTCCTCGGTGCCTGCAATGTGGGGCAGGCGGTCACGGTCAGATATGGTTTGGATCAAACTTCCATCAGAATGGGCAGAATCATGGGGCTGCGCTTGGTTTTGCGGTAGATATAGCTGGAAAGCGCCTCCCGCACGCGGGCTTTCACGCTGGCCCAGTCGTGCATGTTATCCGCCATACTGCGGTCAAGGGCCATTTCAACCTGCACGCGGGCACCGTCCATCAGCTCCTCGCTTTCCCGCACATAGACAAAGCCGCGGGAAACCAGGTCCGGGCCGGAAAGCAGCTGGCCGGTACTGCCATCCACGGCTGCGGTAACGATGATGATACCGTCCTCCGACAGGTGGTGGCGGTCACGCAGGACCACATTGCCCACATCGCCCACGCCATAGCCATCCACCATCACGGCACCGGCGGGCACAGTGCCCTCCACTGCCATGCCATCGCGGGAAAGGCGGATGTTCTGGCCATTTTCAGCAATATAAATATTCTGCTTGGGGATATAGCCCAGGTGCTCCGCCGTTTCGGCGTGGCGCTTGAGCTGCTTGAACTCGCCGTGAACCGGCAGGAAATACTGCGGGTGGGCAAGGGTCAGCATCAGCTTCTGCTCTTCCTGGCAGGCGTGGCCGGAAACATGGGTATCGTACATGTTTTCGTAAATGACCTCTGCGCCCAGAGCCAGAAGGCCGTTGACCACCTTGGTCACGGTCTTTTCGTTGCCGGGGATGGGGCGGGCCGAGATAATGATAAAGTCAGTGGGGCCGACCTTGACGGTACGGTGGCTGGCCTGCGCCATACGGGACAGAGCGGACAGCGGTTCGCCCTGGCTGCCGGTGGTGATAAGGACAACCTTTTCCGGCGGGTATTTGTTGATCTCCTCGATATCGATCAGCACATTATCCGGCGCATGCAGATACCCCAGCTCCCGCGCCATTTCGGTGTTGGAAACCATGCTGCGGCCATTGACGGCCACCTTGCGGCCATACTCAATGGCCAGGTCAATGATCTGCTGGATGCGGTAGATGTTAGAAGCAAAGGTTGCCACGATAATGCGGCGGTTTTTGGCGCGGGCAAACAGGCTGCGCACCCCTTCGGCCACAGTCTGCTCGGTTGCCGTAAAGCCGGGGCGCTCCGCGTTGGTAGAATCCGCCAGCAAAGCCAGCACGCCGCGGCGGCCATACTCCGCAATGGTGGAAAGGTCGGTAACGGCATCGCCGGAAAGCGGCGTGTAGTCGATCTTGAAGTCGCCGGTATGCAGCACGATGCCTGCCGGGCAGTCAATGGCAAACGCCAGAGAATCCGGGATGGAGTGGTTGACATGGATGGGCTCCACCGTAAAGCAGCCAAGGCGCACTTTCTGGCGGGGACGGATCTCATGGAACTCTGCACTGGAGGCAAGACCGTGCTCCTCCAGCTTGTTTTTGATCAGGCCAATGGTCAAACGTGCAGTGTAAATGGGCACATTGAACTTTTTGAGCAGATACGGCAGGCTGCCGATATGGTCTTCGTGGCCATGGGTAATGAACAGGCCCTTGATGCGGTCCTTATTTTCCAATACATAGGTGAAATCCGGAATAACAAGGTCCACGCCGAACATATCGGAATCCGGGAACACCAGGCCGCAGTCCACCAGGATCATATCGCCCTGGCATTCATACAGGGTGATGTTTTTGCCAACTTCGCCCAGGCCGCCCAGCGGGCAGATGTGCATGGGAACAGCCGGGGTGGAAGCATCATAATAATGCTGCTTATAGCTGCGGCGCTGCGGGCTGCGGGGGCGCTGCACCGGGGCCGGAGCTGCTGCATTCACCGTATTGCTCGCTGCAGCCTGCTGGG
>ENA-ORUQ01003535-ORUQ01003535.1-human-gut-metagenome-genome-assembly--contig:-NODE-3535-length-10538-cov-2.292187_pt1 | contig 10538 bp, 11 predicted proteins | sample MGYA00242081_ERZ509211 | MGnify/ENA primary metagenome ERZ509211 (study PRJEB26280, sample SAMEA2338785) | human gut metagenome | biome: human gut; feature: human-associated habitat; material: faeces...
AGAAATGAATTCGCCCTCCGCCAAGGTTTTGGGCCATCGGCCCAAAACGCTTGTACGGTGCACAGGCGCCGCCCCACTGTGTGGGGCCCCGGCCCTGTATGTCCTCAAAACTGTTCACCCGTTTCACCTGGTCGCAAAGTCCGCTTTGCGGCCACGTCGTTTTTTATGTTACACACAAAAAGCGGCATCCAAGCCATCCACCATCTCCAATAAACAAACGTCAACAGCGACGATGATTGTCCCGCTTTTCTCCGGCGGACGGTGCCTGTCCGAGTGATTCCCGTTTCCTGTTTTTGAGAGAATCCAAGGGCCCCGCAGGCTCCCATTGATCCGGATCAAACCGCTTCCTCTTGCGTTTACAGGCCATGCGTGGTATGCTTCTGCCGTGGCCCGGCCAATGCCGCCCCAGTAAATCAGATCGGAGGAACGAGTGCATGTACGACGAATTGACGGAAGTGGACATTCAGAAAATGCAGGCCGAAATTGACCATCGGGTACGGGTCCTGCGCCCTCAGCTCATTGAAGAAGTCCAGACCGCCCGGGCCTTCGGCGACCTGAGTGAAAACTTTGAATATAAATGCGCGAAACAGGCGAAAAATCGCAACGAAAGCCGGATCCGCTATCTGGAGCGGATGATCCGCACCGCCAAGGTGATTCAGGTGCCCCAAACCCAGGAGAACACCGTGGGACTGTTTGATAAGGTCACGGTGTTTAACGAGATGGTAAACAAAGAGATGGTGCTGCGGATTGTCACGACGCTGCGTCAGGATGCCCTCAAGGGCCTTATCAGCAAGGAATCTCCCGTAGGCAAAGCCCTGATGGGCCACCGGGCCGGAGACCGGGTGCGGGTGGATGTCGGTCCCGACACCCATTACTTTATGGAAATCCGATCCATTGAAAAAGGCGAGGATGACGCGTCTTTGGATATCAGCGCATACTGACACTCACGATACAGCCGGCACACTCGCCGGCCAAGGAGGTTTTTCACGATGCTGTTCATTTGCTACCCCAAATGCTCCACCTGTCGCAAGGCTCAGGACTGGCTGGATGCCCACGGCATTGCCTATACCCTGCGCGACATTAAAACCGACCGACCCTCGGCAGTGGAACTGCGGGGCTGGCAGGCCCGTTCCGGCCTGCCTCTGCGGCGGTTTTTCAACACCAGCGGACTTCTCTATAAGTCCCTGGAGCTCAAAGACAAGCTTCCGACCATGGATGAAGACGCTCAGCTGGAACTGCTCGCCAGCGACGGCATGCTGGTCCGCCGTCCTCTTCTGGTGGGAGAGTCCACCGTCCTGGTGGGATTCCGCCAGGCAGAGTGGGAGCAGGCCCTTTTATGATGCCGCGTCTGGATTTCGCCCCCCTGGACGGCATCACCAAGGTGGTTTTCCGGCGGGTATGGCACCGGCACTTCGGCGGTGCGGACCGGTATTTCATTCCCTTCTTTTCCCCTACCGACCAGCACATTCTCACCCAGCGAGACCGGCGGGAGCTGGACCCGGAGGCCAACGGCGGATTGCCCCTGGTGCCCCAGGTGATGACCCGCCGGGCACCGGATTTTCTCTGGGCAGCGGAATTGGTGGAACAGATGGGCTATCAAGAGGTCAATCTGAACCTGGGCTGTCCCTCCGGCACCGTCACCGCCAAGGGCAAGGGCTCCGGATTTCTGGCGGACCCCGACGGGCTGGACCGCTTTTTTGACGAAGTATTTTCCCACGTTCATCTGCCGGTATCAGTCAAGACCCGGCTGGGAATCCAGGACCCGGCGGAATTCTCCCGGCTGATGGAGATCTACAATCGTTACCCCATTGCCTGTCTGACCATCCATCCGCGGGTGCAAAAGGAAAAATACCGGGGTCCCGTGCACCGGGATGTATTCTATGAGGCCCTTTGCCAAAGCCGCAACCCGGTGTGCTACAACGGAGATCTGCGAACCGTGGAAGAGGTGGAATCCCTGCGCCGCGAGATCCCGGATCTGAATGCTCTCATGATCGGCCGGGGCGCAGTGGCGGATCCCGCTCTGCTGCGCAAGCTTCGCGGCGGCGCTCCTGCCACCCGGGAAGAGCTCATGGCCTTTACCAGGGAACTCTATCAATCTTACCAGGACTTCTACGGGCAGGCTGCCACAGCCTCCCAGCGGATGAAGGAAGTCTGGTTCTATCTCATCCACCTGTTTGAAGGCGGTGAAAAACTGGACAAACAGCTGCGCCGGTCCCGCGGCCCCGCGGCCTACGAAGCCCTGGAAGCCGCCATCTTTGCTCAGCTTCCCCTGCGGGATCACAGCGAAGGCGCGCTCATTTGAAGAATATTACACCGCGCCGCAGGTGCCGAACAATCGGACATCCACGGCGCGGTGTTTTTTCAGTTTTTGCTCAGCTGCAATACTCGTTGAACGCGTCGACAATGTCGTCGCAGTTTTCATGCACCACCATCATCACATAGTTTCCGTTGGAAACCACCCGGCTGCTGTTGGTCCACAGCTCCGTAGGACCGGGATACCAGGCACCGCTCTCCGCCATGTAGTCCACCCGGCTCTGGAGAATCGACTTGACCGTCTCCACATCGCTGCTGTTGGACACCTCCACCAGGCAGAACTCGCCGTTATTCATGCTCATCATGGTGCCCATGATCAGACACTGCTTGGTGTCCACATCACTCATTCCAGGATAGTAGCTGTCCAGGATCTCTCCGCTGAAAGCCTGGAGCGCCTGGAACTCATAGGTGCTGGTCATGTCGTCATAAAAAGCCTGCAGATCCACGGAATTGCTGGAAGTATTATCAGTGGGCTTCTCCGGCTTTTGCTCCGGCTTCTCGGCGGCGGGGTTCTCCCAGCGGCAGCGCACAACGCAAGTGGCGGTGTGATCCCCGGCGGTAACCGTGATTTGAGCTGTACCCGGCGCCACGGCCGTCACCGTGCCGTCCTCCGCCACGGTGGCCACAGCAGGATTGCTGCTGGCAAACACAGGCGAATCCTTCGCGCCAGTGACCTTGAGGCGATAGGTGCTGCCCTGTGTGAACAGGGTGAAATCGGTCCGGCTGAGCGTGATCCCCTCCTGCGCCTGCGGCGTCTCCTCTTCCGGAGCAGGCTGCTCATCGGGCTGCTCCTCCGGCATCTGCTCTCCATCCGTTTCCGGTTCCGTCTCCTCCGGAGCGCCTTCTTCCGGGGTCGTCTCCTCGGGCGCGGTGTCCTCCTGTTCGGTGGAGTCGGTCTGTTCATTTTGGATGTTCTCCGCATCATTCTCCGGATCAGACTTCTGACCGCCGCAGGACGCGAGACTCAGCATCAAGGCCAGCGCCGTCAGCAGGGCAAATAACTTTTTCATGGTGTTCCTCCTCTTGGCCGGATCCCCCCGGCTGTTTGTGGAATTAGACGGGGGAGACTGGAAAAAGTTCCGCCTGAAAAAAAGTTTTTTCGCGCCTGCAACAAATCCTCGCCGCCAGGTGTATGGAAGGTGAAGCGGCAATCCGCCGCTTTCCCTCAGGTTTTCAAATTTGAAAGGATGGTTTTTATGAAATGGTTTCGTTCCCTGCTGATGGCCCTGGCCCTGACAGGAGTCCTCTGTGCGTCTGCCGGTGCCTATACCGGCACCTTCCCCGTGGAGGCAGACGGGCAGTCCACCGGTGTCAACGCCTGTCTCATGGTTCCCCTGCGGGCCGTGGCGGAGCCCCTGGGCTTTACCGTCACCTGGGATGACGGCGGAGTCCTGTTGGACAACGGCACCCTGCATACCCGGGTGGTAATCGGACAAGACCGCTATACCCTCACCACCAGCAGGGACGGTCTGGTGGGGATGAGCGCCCCCTTCTCCCTGGGTGCCCCGCCGTATGTGGCAAACGGCGTTACATACGTCCCTGTGGCCCTCTTTGACGCTCTGTTGGGCGAAGGCGCCGTCACGGTAACGGATTCCGGCACCATCTCCATTCAGACCCCCTCTGCCGGCAGCACCTCCCTGGCCAATCCTTTCACAGAATACGACACACTGGCACAGGCGGAAGCCGCCGCCGGCTTTTCCCTGCAGATGCCGGACCGTATTCCCAACTGGATGGACTCCATGTGCTTCCGGGCGGCAGAAAACGCCATGATCGAGGTCATCGTTCAGGGCGGCGATCAGGAACTGCGCATCCGCAAAGCACCCGGCAGCAGCGACATCAGCGGCGACTTCACCGCCTACGAATGGACGCAGACTGTAGATGCCGCCGGCATCACCCTGGAGCTGCACGGAAATGGCGACTGCGCCCGGGTTGCCATTTGGACCCGGGACGGGTATACTTTTTCCATCACCACCAACGCGAATCTCACCCCTGAGGCGATGACGGCGATGGCGGAATCCGTGGCGTAACATTCCGTCGGAAGCGCTTCCCGCTCTCCGGCGCAGCAAGGAGGGCTGTGCGTTGATCCAATTTCTCCCCGGGGCGCGGCCGCTGCCGCAGAGCCTGGCAGCGCATCTGTACACCCGGATTTTGATGCTCCTTCCCGCCAGGGAAACGCCCGTCTCCGCGCGGTCCGCGGCCCTGGCAGAACACGCTCTTTGTACCTACGGGCAATCCGTTCTCCGTCTGGCCTACTCCTATCTGCGCAACCAGTCGGACGCGGAAGACATCCTGCAGGAAACCCTGGTGCGCCTGCTGCGCAGCGCGCCGGAGTTTGAGACGCAGGAGCATGAAAAAGCCTGGCTGCTGCACGTGGCAGCCAATCTGAGCAAAAACCGCCTGCGTTACAACCGCCTGCGCCGCACAGATCCTCTGGAGGAAACACTCATCGCCCAGGAACGGCCGGATCTGGCCTTCGTCTGGGAGGCGGTATCGGCTCTTCCGGTACGCTGGCGGGAAGTGCTGCACCTGTTCTATCAGGAGGAGTATTCCACCGCGCAGATCGCCCGGATTCTCTCCCGGAAGGAGTCCACCGTCCGTTCGGATCTCCATCGGGCGCGCATCCGGCTCAAGGAGGTGCTTCAAGACAACTATGACCTATCAGAAGGCCTATAACGAGATCATGTCTCACATCACGCTGAGCGCTCCTGCCCAGGAACGCATCCGGCAGAGGCTGCGGACGGAGGTCTCCCGGTCCCCCCGGCACTCGGTCTGGCGGGCCATGCTGCCTGCGGCGTGTCTGGCTCTCATGCTCACTGCCGGTATTTTCCTGGCGCTTCCCCGCCAGACATCCACGCCGCCAACCGGCTCCGTCTCCAGTGGGGGATTACAGATCCAATCCGCTTCCTCGGCGGAGGAACTGAGTGAACTGGTGGGCTTTTCCGTCCCGGAGCCGGAAGATGTCCCCTTCCCTGTCACCCAGACCGCATACACCGCTCTGAGCGGGAACACCGCACAGATCCGCTGCTCCGGCGACACCCAGGACATGACTTTCCGGATGACTCCGGGGAACGAAGACCCTTCCGGAGATTATACCGACTACCCCGCCTCCCGGGAAATTGCCGTTAACGGAGTCACCGCCACCCTTCGCGGCAGCGGGACCGACTGGTCCCTGGCCGTCTGGTCTGACGGCGGATACACCTGCTCCCTGCGGTTCTCCTCCCCCATCGATTTGGACTCCTTCACACGAACTCTGGAGGGGCTGCTCTAAACCAAAACCGGCCGGTGACAGATCGCCACCGGCCGGTTCTCGTGTTTCCAAACACAATTCATCACCGCGGCCGCTATATGCGCTTCCGCATATGCCCCTGCCGGAACCTCTCCCTGCTCCGCAGAGCAAAGAACCGCCCCCGGAGGACATTTTGTCCTCCGGGGGCACATTTTGCATTTTACAGGATTACGACGCTCCAAAAGTCTCAGACGGCGGCCACCGCACGGGCGGGGGCACCGGAGAAGCCCTGAAGCTTCAGGGGGAAGGTCATGAGGTAGCATCCGCCCCGCTCCGTCAGTTCATCAGGGATCCGGATCTCCTCCAGAATCCAGATGCCGGCGGAGAGCAGCGCCTCATGGCAGGGACGGCCCGTGCCTTCGTACCAGCCGCCCATGCTCATGGCGTCGATGCCTACGCCCTTGATCCCCTTGTCCCGGAGCCACTGGGCGGCCTCGCCGGTGAGATAGGGCCAGTCATACTGGTACTCCTGGTCAAAGCTGCGCTTGGGACCCCAGCCGGTGGCAAAGAGGACAATGCTGTCCTTCCCGATCCGGTCTGCATAAGGGGTCAGATGCGCAACGGTGATGGCCTCCATGGGGTCAATCACACTCCGCAGGTCCACAATCACCGCATCTCCCTGGAAAAGAGAGACATCCAGCTGATCGATGGTCTGGCCGTCCGGGAAAAAGTGAAACGGCGCGTCCAGATGAGTGCCGGTGTGGCTGTTGAGCCGGATCTGCTCGGCGTTGAAGCGATCCTTGTCGTAGCTGGCCTCATACTTGACCACAGTGGGCTCGTAGGTGGGCCAGCCCGGGCAATGATCGTACACCGGCTGGGACAGATCATAGAATTTTGTAAACGGTGCCATGTTGTTTCGCCTCGCTCTTATTCTTCCGTCAGAGCCACTTCCACCAGGGTGTCGTATACCTCATCAATGTTGTCCTTGGTGACCAGCAGGGTATCCAGAGTGATCTCCTTTTCCACTTCCTCACCGGCCAGGTAAGAAGTCACGGCCTGAGCGGAGTAACGGCCCATCAGCACGGGCTGCTGTGCAGAGGTGCCGGCCACTTTCCCCTCACGGATGGCCTCGACAATCTCGGGAGAGCAGTCAAACGCGGCAACCAGCACGTCGGTTCTGCCGGCAGCTTCCAGAGCAGACACGGCGCCCATGGTGGGATCCTCGGAGTGGCAGAAGATGGCACCCAGGTTGGGATGGGCGGTAATCAGGTCCTGAGCATAGGTCTCGCCCTCGGAGCGGTTCACCTTTTCCATCTGCTTGAAGTCCACGTCCACCAAGCCATTGGTGGCAATGCCTTCATCGAAGCCGTCCTTGCGGAGCACGCCGTTGATCCGGGCCTGGTTCAGAGTGATCTGCGTCACCTCGGTGCCGGGCTCCAGCTGGGAGGCAATGTACTCGCCGATGGCCTTGCCGCCGGCCAGGTTGTCGGTGCTGATGTAAGAGACATACTCACCGGAGTCGGTACCGATATCGCAGATGACGACCGGCACGCCGGCCTCTTCCGCCGCGGAGAGCACCGACACGCAGGAAGCACTGTCCGTGGGGGAGATGATGATGGCATCCACCTGCTTGGTCAGGGCGTCCTGAGCGTTGGAGAGCTGGGTATTGGCGTCGTCCTTGGAGTCGTAGGTCACGCACTCAATGCCGGACTTGCCCAGTTCATCCTCAATACCGTGGCGTACATACCGCCAGAAGGGAACATCCAGGGAGGGGGTCAAATAGGCAACCTTCGCGGACGCGGCGCTCTCCTCCCCGTCTCCGGAGTCTCCCGTGGACTGCTCCTTGCTGCCGCCGCAGCCGGCGAGCAGTCCCATCAACATCGTTGCGCAGAGCAAGAGTTCCAGTGCTTTCTTCATTTCATGTTCCTCCTTTTATTTTGTGGTCTTTCTGACTTTGAGCTTGGACAATTTCTCCGCCAGCACGGCCACCACGATCACCGCGCCGATCGCAGTGCCCTGCCAGTAGGGATTCACACCCAGAATGTTGAGGGCGTTGCGCAGGAAGCCTACCAGGAACACACCGATAACCGTGCCCCAGAGGGTGCCCTTGCCGCCGCTCATGCTGGTTCCGCCGATGACGGCCGCCGCAATGGCGTCCATCTCCATACCGTCGCCGTAGGTGGCGTCGCAGGCCATGAGGCGGCTGGTCATGATCCAGGCCGCCAGGCCGCACATGAGGCCGGAGATCACATAGGCCATCATGACGTTGAACTCGGTCAGCCGGGCGGACTCCGCGTTGGAGCCGATGGCATACAGGAACCGGCCGAACTTGGTCTTGCCCATGATCCAGATGAAAATGGCAAACATACCGAAGATGAAGAGGATGTACACCGGGAAGGACCCGCCGATCTTGCCCTTGCCAAGCACGCTGTATACCTCCGGGAACTTGGAGGCGGTGTTGGCATTGGAGATGACGTAGTCCAGACTGCGGCAGATCTGCATGGTGCCCAGGGTCACAATGAAGGCCGGCAGCTGCAGATAGCCGATGAGCACGCCGTTGACCAGGCCCACCAGCATGCCGATGACCAGAATCACCGCCACGCCCAAAATCACGTTCTGGGTGTTCATCAGCACCATGCAGCCTACCATGCCGGAAAGGCCCAGGGTCGCGCCCACGGACAGGTCAATGCCGGAGGTAATGATGACGATGGTCATGCCGATGGCCAGCAGCGCCGTGGAGGACACCTGGCTCATGACGTTCATGATGTTCTGCGTGGTGAGGAAGTAGGGCGAGGCAAAGCTCAGCACCACGAAGAAAACGGCAAAGATCGCCAGCATGGAAAGTTCTGTCTTGTACTCGCCGGCAATCCGCCGGCCCATACCGCCCTGCAGGGAATGTTCTTTGTTCATGCCTTCTCAACTCCTATGGTAGAATAATATCCGATCTTTTCCTCGGTGGCTTCCTCGGCCGTCAGTCTGGCGGTCACACGGCCCTCCCGCATGACGTAGATCGTGTCGCACACGCCCATGACCTCGGGGATCTCGGAGGAGACCAGAATGATGGCCATCCCCCGGGCGGCCAGGGACCGCAGAATCGCGTAGATATCCGACTTGGCGCCGATATCCACGCCCCGGGTGGGCTCGTCAATGATCAGCACCTTGGGGTCCAGCAAAATCCACTTGGCCAGCAGGACCTTTTGCTGGTTGCCGCCGCTGAGGTTTTTCACCAGCAGATCGATGTTGGCGGTCTTGATCTCCATGCGGCGGACCATATCATTGCAGTCAGCCTCCTCCGCCCGGCGGTTCAAAATGGCGCCGCCCCGGGCGGCCAGCTTGGCAAGGCCCACATTTTTCAGGACACTGAGCTCCTGAATCAGCCCCTCACTCTTGCGGTCCTCCGGTACGAAGCCCAGTCCCGCAGCCACGGAAGCCTGGATGCTCCGTCCGGTGATCTCCTGACCGTCCACCAGGACTTGCCCGGCATTCCGGGGATCCACATTGAAGATGGCCCGCATGAGCTCCGTCCGCCCGGCGCCTACCAGACCGGAAAATCCGGCGATCTCGCCCTGACGGACCTGGAAGGAGATATCCCGGACATAGCCGTTCTGGTCCGTGATACCCCGGGCCTCGAAGGCCACCGGCGCATGCGCCCAGTCGGGCTTTTCCCGGGAACTGCCTGCGCCATAGAGGTCCTCCACTTCCCGGCCCACCATAGCCCGGATCAGCTCGTCTTGGGCCAGGGAGGCAGTCTCCACACCCTTGAGGATCAGCCGCCCATCCCGCAGGACCGTGATGCGGTCGGAGATCTCGTAGATCTCGTTGATCTTGTGGGAGACGATGATGAAGCCCACCCCTTCGGCCTTAAGCTTGCGGACAATGCCGAAGAGAATCTCGATCTCCTTGACCGACAGAGACGCCGTGGGTTCATCCAGGATGATGACCCGCGCCTGGGTCGAGACGGCCTTGAGAATCTCAATAACCTGCATCTGGGCCACCGACAGCCGGGAAACCTTGGCATAGGGATCGATGGTCTTCTCCATGCCGAACAGGGCCAGCAGGGAGTATGTCTGGGCCGCCATGGCCTTTTTGTCGGCCAGGAAGCCGCCCTTGTAATACTTCTTGTCCGCCAGGAAGATATTTTCCGCAATGGACAGATCCGGCAGGAGACTGAACTCCTGGGTCACAATGGACACGCCGTGGTCCACCGCCTCCCGGACGCTGGCAAAATTCTCCACCTTGCCGTTTACCTTCAGCTCACCGCCGTCGGACTGATAGATTCCCGCGATGATCTTGGAGAGCGTCGACTTGCCCGCGCCGTTTTCTCCCATCAGCGCGTGAACCTCTCCTTGCCGCAGCTCAAAGTCGATGCCTTCAATGGCCACCACGCCGGAGAATACTTTTTTGATCTTGGTGGCCTCAATCAGGACCTCACTCACGCCATTCACCCCTTTTTCCGGCCGCAGCCTGTATTTTATTTACAAAAAAACTATAACACGCTCGATTTTTTTGTGCAAATACCAAAAAAACATGCGTATCCATAGATTCAATCTATGGATACGCACGGTTCCCGGACCGGATTCAGTTCTGATTGAGGGTCTGAAGATACCGCCTGGCCAGGGGGCGCAGAACGGTGTCGGCCTTTTTGATCCAGCCCACCCAGAGGGGCTTGCCGTCGGCCAGGGGACGGGTGGCGATGCCCCGGCGCTCCTCCAAAGCCGGGTCCCACAGGGGCAAACCCACCGCGCAGGCCTGGGTGGACTCCAGCATGCGCACCAGCATCAAACTGTCATTGACCACGATCTGCCGGTCCGCCTGAAGCAGCAGCACCCCCTCCTCAGAGACATAGGAGGCCCCGCCGCCGCTGTCGTAGACCACCATGGGATAGGGCGCCAGGTCCTTGGATTCCACCTGCTCCAGGGCGCAGAGCGGATGCTCCCGTCCCAGCAGAACGCAGGGCTGGGTATGGGTAATGCCGTAGAACTCCAACTGCTCGTTATGC